>Ga0209118_1000943_pt1 | contig 14406 bp, 10 predicted proteins | sample BlaSpr_A8_Ref_M1_FD_187988 | JGI IMG/M metagenome (GOLD analysis project Ga0209118, IMG submission 187988) | Forest soil microbial communities from Thunder Bay, Ontario, Canada - Black Spruce, Ontario site 2_A8_Ref_M1 (SPAdes) (version 2) | ecosystem: Environmental > Terrestrial > Soil > Boreal...
TCATTCAGTTCTCGCTACCCGGCTGGACGACTTCACTCTTGACGAGCCGTATCACATCGCTGCCGGTGTTTCCTATGTCCAGCATGGCGACTTTCGGCTCAACCCAGAGCATCCCCCGCTGGTGAAGCTCTGGGTCGGGAGCTTGCTCTCAGTGACTGGGTTCCGCCTCAGCGCTTTGCGCCAGTTTCACGACAAACCGGACGAACGCCGCTTTACGGAAGAGAACGTTTTTCTTCAGAACGATCCCGATTCCGTGCAACGCCGCTCGCGCACAGCCATGTGGATGCTGAACGGACTGCTGCTCATCGCCCTGGCGCTCGCCTTGCGCAGATCTTTCGGTGCCGTGGTCGCACTGGGAGCAATGCTCTTCCTCGCGATTGATCCTACAGTGGCCGCTCATCTTCCCGTGGTGATGACCGACCTGCCAGTTGCGCTGCTCTGCGCGATCACTGTGGTGCTGGCGACGCGCGCCTTTCGCTCGTGGAGCTGGCCCGACCTAGCTTTATGTTCGGCCGCACTGGGCCTGGCTCTCGGCACAAAACACTCCGCCCCGATCTTCTACAGTTTCGTGGCGCTCACTGGGGCCGTCCTCGCCGTTTTTGTGCCGCTGGCTCACGCGCGGGAGATACGTCCCCTGAGGCTTGCAAAGCTCTTCTGTGTTCTCGTGGGAGCAATTGCAATTCTGTGGGGTTTGTACTTTTTTCGCTTCACAGAAAGCGGCACAGACACCGAAGCTTTCAACCGTCCGTTGGCCGCCAAGGTTGGCGACGTGAGTTCACCCGTGTATCGGTTTGTGCTGACGCAGACGGCGGCGGCCCATCTCGTGCCGCGAGCCTACATCTGGGGCTTCGCGGACACCGTCCACGCCGGTCTCGAAGGCCGTGCTTTTCAGCAGCTGGCTTTTGGCCATTTGTACTACGCCAAGGCGCCCTGGTACTTTTTCCTGGGCGTAATCGGCGTCAAGCTGCCCATTGGCTTGCTCCTTCTTGCGCTCTCAGGTTTCTTTGCATTTCTCTCCGGCCACTTCCCTCGTGACTGGAACCTGCCGGCCGCGGTGTTGCTCGGAGGCTTGCTCTGCTTTTTTTTGGTTTTGCGCCACGGCGCAACTTACGCGGGCGTTCGCCACGCCCTGCCGGCTGTTCCTTTTTTCGCGATTTTGGCAGGCATGACTTCGCATATAGCCCTAATGGCCAAGACAAAGATTCCAATAATTCTTGTGGCCCTTGCCTTCCTTGTGGCGGTCGTGTCGGCGCTGCCGGTAAGCCGCCCTTGGGAATATTTCAACGAAACCATGGGCCGCGCGGGCGACGCCTGGTTTTATTTTGATGACGAAGACATAGACATGTCGCAGCGCGGCAAGGAGTTGGCTCGCTACTACCATCGCGTAATTCAGCCCACCGGCGAAGTTCCGTACATCACTTACAACGTTGGCCTGTCAGAAAGAAAAGCGCGAAGTCTTGAGTGGCTCGGTCGCGATATGAACCGAGACGAAGGGCGGATGACCTCGGGAACCTTTTCTGGCACGGTTGTGATCAGTGCTAGGGCGATCGCCAGAAAATGGTGGTGGGATCTTCCGGCCTTACGCTCAGCCTCGCCAGTTGCGCGCTTCGGAAACATGTTGGTGTTTCGGGGGACGTTTGACATGCGTGGCAGGCTGGCCAGGAACCTCTACAGTCTTGGGATTGTAAGAGCGTACGCCGAGAAACCAGATTTGGAAGGTGCAGAGCGCCTGCTGAGGGAATCGGCAGCGGCCGACCCTAGCGCATTTTTCGTGCATATCGAGCTCGGAAATATATATATGAAGCATGGCTCGCGCGACGCTGCCTTACAGGCTTACGAGAGCGCGCTCGAATACGCACCAGACGACCTTCTCCTGCGTCGCTCGATTCAGGATCAGATTCGGCTAGTCTCGATACAACCTTTGGATCAGAGCCCTCCATTGCGAAATCCAGCTCTGGAGTAATCAATAGCACGTGACGGCTTCCTTGAAGGACAAGGGGGCACGACCGAAATGCCTGGACTTGGCCGATAACCTGGCTTCTCGCACATTCGCCCGGCCGCACTGTCTAGATACGGGACTGTGGAAGCGAAGGAAGCGGTTCTGGGTGAGTCGTCGGCAAACAAGAAGTAATCGAATCGAGCCACGACTTGACGGGGCAGCAGATCAACTACCAGATCTGAAACGGGCTACTCGGAAGGAATTCCGCCTTAGTCGCAATGGATGTAGTTCGTCTGAGAAAACCAAGCCTCAGAAGTTTGCAAACCTCGGATATCCATTCGTTTCCATCTTCGTCTAAGCCTTTCAAAGCTTCGGCACGAGTAAGGAGGAGCGCATGCTTGCTCGGAACAGCAGGGTCTTATGGTTCGCGCTTACTGCGCTGGTTGTCTCTGCTTTCGCGACCGAGCCGTATCCCGCAGACAAGGGAACGGTTGCGCTTTCACGCGATTCCGTCATCGGCATCGTGGTACAGATTCAAGGAGCGGATTATGAAGGCGATCGCGACGCCTTGAATCGCCTTTACGAACAGCTTGTGCCGTTTGTTGACGAACCTGAACTTGCATCTCGCGTCCGATATTGGCGTGGATTTGCGAAATGGCGCCGCGGCATCAACGGATTTAACGAAACTCCCACTCCAAAGGACCTGGCAGAGGACCTGACGGAGGGGGAAAGCGAATTCGAGGCGGCGATTCAAAAGGATCCAGGTTTTGTGGATGCGAAGGTCGGAGCTGCATCGTGTGTGGGCCTGCGGCTATTCCTGGAAGGGGTGTTCTCCAAGGAGAAGGATCCCACGCGCTTGAAGCAAATCCTGGCGCCGGTATCGCAACTGCTGAAGGAGGCCAAGGCTGAAGCACCGGAGAATCCCCGCCTGCTGTGGGTGGTGGGTCCAAATGAGTGGAACATACCGCCAGAGCGCGGGGGCGGTCAGGACAAAGCAATGGAAACCTACCAGAAAGGCCTGGAAGCGGCGCGGAAGCGGCAAGGCATGGCGAGTGATCCGCTGGAGCCGGCATGGGGAGAGCCCGAGCTGTTGATGAATCTCGCGTGGTCGAACTTGAATCGAACTACGCCTGATCTGAACGCCGCCGAGCAGTACGCACAAGCTGCGCTCAAACTGGTCCCTTACTGGCACTACGTTCGCGACATTCTGATGCGCCAAATTCGCGCCGCGCAGGCCAAGCGCGGTGATCTTCCAGCAGAACCGGCTGACAGCTGGTGATCTAGCGGGACGTTGAAATTTTAGTCTCACACGGACTTCGAAGGTGCTTCTCCACAAAGAACGCTGCGGAGCTTTGCTCCGCCTGGACGGGCGAGTCGCCCGTCCCCACACGAGTCTCTGTGCAACCTTTACAGTTCCGCCTTCCTCAGGCGCAGGGAATTGGTGATCACGGAGACTGAGCTGAAGCTCATGGCGGCGGCGGCGAGAATCGGGCTTAGCAGCAAGCCAAAGAAGGGATAGAGCACGCCAGCTGCGATGGGTACTCCGAGCAGGTTGTAGATGAAGGCGAAGAACAGGTTCTGGCGGATGTTGCGCATGGTGGCCTGGCTGAGTTTTCGGGCGCGGACGATTCCGGCCAGGTCACCTTTCACCAGGGTCACGCCCGCGCTTTCAATGGCAACGTCGGTTCCGGTGCCCATGGCGATTCCTACGTCAGCTTGCGCCAGCGCGGGCGCGTCGTTGATGCCATCGCCTGCCATGGCGACTGTGCGTCCTTCTTTTTGCAGGCGGCGCACTACTTCGGATTTCTTTTCGGGCAAGATCTCTGCTTCGAAGTCATCAATGCCAAGCTTGGTGGCTACGGCTTGGGCTGTGCCGCGGCTGTCGCCAGTGAGCATAACGATGCGCAATCCCGCGGCTTTGAGATCGCGAAGCGCTTGCGGCGTGGATGGTTTGATGGGATCGGCAATCCCAATCAATCCCGCTGGGCGGCCATCGACGGCGGCGAAGACTACGGTCTGGCCTTTGCGGCGCAGGTCTTCCGCTTTTTGTTTCAGTGCGTCCGTGGGCAGTTGCACTTGGTGAAAGAGCTTTTCGTTTCCGGCGGCCACGGTCTTTCCGTTCACCTTTCCGCTGATGCCCAGTCCGGTGTGGGATTGAAAGTCTGTGGCGCTGGCCAAAGATATGTTGTTGGCCTTGGCGGCAGCGACGATTGCGGAACCGAGAGGATGCTCGCTTCCCTGCTCCAGGCTTGCTACCAGGCGGATCAGTTCAGTCTCGTCGATTGCGGAAACCGTGACTACCGATTCGACCGTGGGCTTGCCTTCCGTCAGGGTGCCGGTCTTGTCGAAAACCAGGGTGTTGACTTTCTCCAGGATCTCCAAAGCTTCGGCATTCTTGATGAGGACACCGGCTCTGGCGCCGCGTCCGGTGCCGACCATGATGGCCATGGGCGTGGCTAGTCCCAGGGCGCACGGACACGCGATGATGAGCACGGCCACGGCATTCACCAGCGCGTGGGCCAGGCGCGGTGCGGGCCCGAGGAAACTCCAAACGATGAAGGTGAGAACGGCGATGGCGATTACCGCGGGGACAAACCAGGCGGCGACGCGGTCGGCCAGGCGCTGGATCGGGGCCCGGCTGCGCTGCGCCTGACTGACCATCTGGACGATGCGAGCGAGTAGGGTTTCGCGGCCTACATGCTCGGCTCGCATTATGAATGATCCCGTAGCGTTTACGGTCGCGCCTATCACGCGGCTGCCAGGCTCTTTCGGAGTTGGCATGGATTCGCCGGTGATCATCGATTCGTCCACGGAACTTGTGCCTTCTAGGACTACACCGTCGACGGGGATTTTTTTGCCTGGACGCACCCGCAGGCGGTCGCCGGATTTTACTTGATCGAGGGGAATGTCCTGTTCCGTGCCATCGCGTAGGATGCGTGCGGTTTTGGGGCTTAAGTCGAGCAGGGCGCGAATGGCGGCGCCGGTGCGGCTGCGAGCTCGGAGTTCGAGCACCTGTCCCAGAAGGACGAGGGTCACGATGGCGGCGGCCGCTTCGAAATAGACCGGCGGCGTGCCGTTCATGTCGCCGTTCGTGCCACCGTTGGTACCACCGAACGACGCTTGAAATATTCCGGGGAAGACGGTTGCGGTCAGGCTGAAAAGATAGGCCACCCCCGTGCCCATGGCGATGAGCGTGAACATGTTGGTGGAGCGGTTGACGATGGACGCCCAGCCTCGCTGAAAGAAAGGCCAGCCTCCCCAGAGGACGACGGGGGTGGCGAGGAGCAGTTCGATCCAGACTAGCCAGCCGCTGGGTAGCGCGTGTTCGACTGGCATGCCGGGCAACATGTCAGCCATGGCGATGGCCAGCAGCGGGACGGTGAGAGTCAGGCTGATCCAGAAGCGGCGCGTCATGTCGCGCAGTTCGGGATTTTCTTCCTCGGTTGCGGTGACGGTGCGGGGTTCGAGCGCCATGCCGCAGATGGGGCATGATCCGGGGCCGGGCCGGACAATTTCCGGATGCATGGGACACGTATATTCGGTGCTGCCCCCGGCGGGCGGCATCTCGGGATCAAGCGTCATGCCGCACTTGGGACAGGGTCCGGGTTTGCTTTCACGCACCTGGGGACACATCGGGCAGACGTAGGTTGCTTGATGGGCAGAGGAACGGGTTACTGCAGCAGGTAAGATTTGTAGAGGAGGCGTGGGCTGGGTCAGGTATTTTTCAGGATCGGCCTTGAATTTGTCAGCGCAGCGGCCGCAACAGAAGTAGTAAGTCTTTCCGGCGTGTTCGAGACGGTGTTTTGCGGTCGCGGGGTTTACACTCATGCCGCATACCGGATCTTTCACAACGGTTGCGGATTTCGAGAGATTATCCGTCATGGCGCGAACCGCCTCACAAACTTCCCTGCGAGCCAGTTGGACCTAAGATTCCCACATTCCACATTTCCGCCCAAGGTCTTAGATTCTCATTCACCCCATCTTGATTCTTGCTCGCTCAATCCTACGCCGCCGATTGTTGTATCTTTAAGAGTTGTATCTTTTGGAGACAGGAGCAAATAAGCCGCATGACACAATTGGAAGTCGCCTACCGTTACGGCACATCGCCGGGAGAAGCGGAGATGCGTGCGCTGGATAGTGTGCGGGAAGTATATGGCATCCGGCGGATGAGGTTTGACGCGAAGGAGCGGATTGTGCGGGTAGAATTCGACGCTTCACGCTTCAAAGAGCCGGTGATTGCGGGATTGCTGCGGCAGGCGGGATTGGACGTCCAAGAAAAACTCATACTGGCTTGAGTTAGGTTACCGACACGGTGCTTGGGGAGGGCTGCCGTCGGCCAGGTGAAACCGAGTTGAAGGGAAAATGCAAGGGGCGTCCAAGAAAACCTCTGGCCGAAGTTTATCTTCAAGGGCGCCCCGTTGCGCGCCACTTCGTCTGGGGGTAGCGTAGCATCCGGTTTGCCAATTCCAAGCTCCTGAAAACACAAGGCCGGCGGGGGCGAGGTACAGAGTAGGAATTGCCAGTGCCGAGAAAGATTTACGTTGGCGTTGGCAGAGGCATGACTGGTGCCAGAAGGCTGCTGAAACCGTAAACAAGAAAGATTTAGGGCTGACAGGCGGTAAGGTGATTACTGTATGCCGAAGCGTTTGGCGGCGCCGGTAGCGTCTCAGTTTGAATTTAACCGTCTGACTCTGGCCATTCGGTCCCTTGAGAAATTATTCTAAACCCGAGCCGCTCAAGAGTCGCAATGCTCTGTGCTACGGAGAACTCGTTGTACTTGAGATACTTTTCATTATTGACGCGGCTTGATGCCAATGAGATTAGGTATTTCGGTGGATAGAGACGGTCTTGGCGCGTTCTTAGCGCGTGTGCTTTAGAGTTGCGCCGTTTGGGAACATGCCTTTTGCCATCAATGTAGCGGATCGCAGCCGCTACATGCTCCTTTTTAATCGCACGGAGGATGCCTGACACTTTGGGCGGCATGTTGTAGTTTCAACGTCGTCATTATGCCACAGTTCAGCGGCTATTTTGAAACTGAGACACTACCGCGGCGCCCGGTACCTTCATCAACAGCAGAGTTTCCGCTATAATCGAAATCTCCGCTGGCTGTACCGTGTCGCGCCCGTAGCTCAGTTGGATAGAGCATCTGGCTACGAACCAGAGGGTCGGGAGTTCGAATCTCTCCGGGCGCACCATTCTTCAAACCTGGTCCAGCCTAAGTGTCCAGCGCAAAATGTTCCAGCCCAAAAACAAAACGTCCCAGACTCTTCTGAGTCCTGGGACGAATCGTTCGAACAGGTTCCTCCCCCGAGAAACTGTCCACAGCCAGAATAATAGCCGTACAGTGGCGGGATGGGAATGGCACTAACGGGCTATAGAAACGGCTGCTTCGATTGGGTCGGTAGATCGTTTGAATGGCCTCGATCGTTGAATTCAGACCGTCGAATGAATGAATCTTTGAATTCAAGAATGCTGTCCGTTTCTTTCCGTTTTCCAGCCGCCTTCCAGGCCCGTCGATCACCACCGGCCTGAATTATCCGGTACAATTCATCCCATGCAGAAACTCAAGGGATTGGAAAAGATTGTCACGGAGTTGAGAACGGAACGAGCGCACCTGGTCAGCAACCTCCGTCACGTGGACGCGGCTCTTGCCGTACTGGGTAAGTTGGAAGGAGGGAGGTTCGCTACCGAATCACGTCGTACTTTGTCAGCCTCTGCCCGTCGAAAGATCAGTCGCGCGCAGAAAGTCCGGTGGGCGAAGATCAAGACCAAGTCGCAAACTGCACCTGGCGGCATGGCGAGCACAACCAGGCCAAAGCGAACTCTTTCGGCAGCAGCCCGGCAGAAGATTGCCGCGGCGCAACGTGCGCGATGGGCGAAGGTCAGGTCGAAGCAAAGGCAATCGAAATAAGAGAAGGGCTTAGATACTGGTCCAGATTGCGACCTGTACTCCCAAAACATAAAAATGCCCGAAATCCTTTCGAATAACGGGCATTCTCGTTTGCCACTTAGACAGCCTGAACGTTCTCAGCTTGCCAGCCCTTGGGGCCCTTGGTCACGTCGAACTGCACGGCTTGGCCTTCTTGCAGGCTGCGAAAGCCGCCCGCCTGAATAGCGGAGAAATGCACAAAGACGTCCTCGCCATTTTGACGGCTGATGAAGCCATAGCCTTTGGCGTCGTTAAACCACTTCACTGTTCCTGTTTCTGCCATTGATGTTTCCTTTTTCTATTTTTGGATTGTGCTGAGAAGATTCGCTGCTAGTGAGAGGGGGTGACGCTGGTTGGCGATACCGACTTTCAATTGCGTGTGAGTCAAACTTAGCTGAGACCCAGTATACACGGTAAAACCCGGAATGTCGCAAAATATTGCAACACCTTTAGTTTGAGGTGGTCAAACACCAGAACCCTTCTCCGGCATGCCCACCACCAAGGCCCGTCTGCGAGGCAGTTCTTCATCGGGGATTTCCGCCACAAATTGCAGATTGAGGCCCAGGCGGCCGCATTCCTGGTGCGCCGCATCGTTGAAAAAGTAAACCACGTCTCCTCCAAATCGGTCCTTGGCCCGCCGGCGCTCATCCAGGTCGAACGGGCTGGCCGAATACACTTTCAGTTCTCTCGACTCGCGCAGGACGGCTCCGAGCTGGCGCTGGAATTCGAGCGCTCCTTGCCGCACTTGAGCCATGGTGAAAGCCACAACATGGTAGGACATAAGCGTGCACCGAGAATGGCAGAGGCAGCCCGGTCTGTCCAGGGGCTTTCTGACCAGCCGCCAGAACCCAGGGAGCATCACCTCTTCCCGACGTTCCGCGTTCCAATTCTATTTGCACGAATCGAACTTGAAAGCGACCATGCGGGTACTCCAGTCGACACTCGAACTTCCGCCGTGTTTCTTGTTGTAGTACATCTGGGCATACCAGAAGGTGCAGTCGTCAACCGGGTCAATGCTCATGCTGCTGTAGTCGCCCCAGCGTTGGCTATCGCCTATTTCGACAGCGGTCCCTTTCACGGCAATTGTGGGTGCCTCCATTTTCCCGAGAGGATCGGTTGAAAGCCGACCGGTGTACCAAACGCTCGGTTTCACCGTGTTGCTGGAGGCGCTCATCCCGAGGGCCATGTTGCCCTGTTTATCCATGGCTGTGCTTCCCATCCACAGGCTGGTCAACTTGTTCTGGAAGGTTCCCGCCTGGTAGAGCGAAAAATTTCCTCCCGCAGGCGTGGACCGCAGTTCATACCATCGCATGGCCGAGACGGCGGTCGAACCTTTTCCCGCGGTCACGCTATGAGCCACAACCATGGATTCGTGGTCCCCGAAATTCCGATAGGCCAGACGAAACAGCAAGCGATCGCCCAGCGACTCCACTAGTTCTCCCGGAGACGGCTGAGGGATGCAGTTGCCGCCGCCGCAGGCGAGAGAGTACGACGGCACCGAAATGGAGTGCGGGCCCGTAAAGGTGGACTTCTTGGGATGAGCAAAGTCCACGTGAAAATCGTATTCATCCAGCGAGTTTGTGCTGTTGCCAAGCTCCACGTAATGATTAGGTGCTCCCGTAGGAGGAAGCGTGGCGCCGTCCAAGTCCGAGGGCAGGAAGCTGAAATTATTGTTGTTGGGAGTGAAGCAAATCATCGCAGCTTTGCTCTTGCCGCTCAGCATCGCGTTGCGATTGAAGGCGCAGGGTTCGGCGGCGCCACTTCCGAAGGCGTTCACGGAGGCATAGTAAGCGTCCGGCCAAACCGCGTATTTGGGATAGTCCGGAAGCGTGCCGCCGAAACCGTAGGAGTAACGGTTGTAACTTCCCGTCGAGTCCGAGGTAGTCGATACCGCGATGCACAGCGTGAGATTGGTCGTGTAGTTGAAGTATGTCACCAGCCAACGCTGAGCCAACTTGTCCCACACCACAACCGGGTCGCCTGGATTTGTGCCCTCGCATGCCCCACCGAAACCTGAAAAGATCGTATTGGTGTTCGTGGGCTTCAGGATCACTTTCCCGGTGGTTTTATCGAACACCTCATAATCGAAGTTGGTGATCTCAACGAATTGAGTAGCTCCCACCGAGCCGTTCGTGTCGGGCACCTGAGCGTTCCCCTGATCCTCTCTGGTCCCTTCAAGGTTCAAGAGCTGGGTGGTGTGAACGGTTGGAAGGTACACGTCCTGCACGACCGTGTCTTCGCCGGGAAGACCTACGGTCAGCCCCAGGTTGCGCTGAGGTTCGATCATTTCCACGAAGCCATGCTTCGGTTGCGGGGCGATTCGCGCCAGATAGCTGAGCGGCAACGAAACGTCGTGCTTGATTTCGTAGCTGACCTGGGGATCGGTCTGTATCTCCTGGGCGGCGACCGGAATGATCAACAGCACCAGGCCAGCGGCTAGAAATGAATTGCGCAGCATGGCAGGACGTGTCTTTTTCATGCTTCCTCCTACTAAAATGACGAAACTGGTTCGGAACATCATCAGAAACACTCTTGGGATCTAACCATGTCTCGCCCGCAGATTTCTGAGTCGCGGTGCTAGAAGCCGCGACCAGGGCCGAATTACTATGATGCATAGCTGGACAGGCTGTCAATGAGTCCTTCCACTCTGCGTCCGGTAGTGGTGACGTTTCGCATCCACAGGCGCTACCCCTGGTCCTCGTCTATTTGTTCTGCTTCTTGGCCTCTGCTTCATGCCTGAGTTTCGCCTCACCTTGCGGACCTAGTGGTCTATGTGTGACCGTTATCCACACCCACGGTGTTGTGGTGGACTGTGTTGATGACTTGTATTGGGCGTCAAATCCAAGCTGTCGTAATTCTTGTGCAAGGGCCTGCGATGCCGCGACGCTATTGGCATCAGCGGTACTTGCTAGCTCTGCTCCAGTGTCTAACTTCTCCATCGGAGATGCCGTGGTAGGCGGAGAAATCTCTTTCATCGTTATCATTGACGCTGACGGTGGAACGGCCCGCCATCCTGCTGCACGAAGTGCGATTGCGATATCCGACGAGAAGGAAAAGGCTTCCATGTCGCTCATCAGATACCCACAATCGGCAAGTTGTCCGGAAAATCTTCGCAACGAGGATGCAAATTCCTTCCGCTGGTCATCGTTTAAGCGGCGCCATGCAACTCCTTCTTCTATCTTGACGCGAGCTAGCCGTTCGCCCTCAGCATCCTTGCGTAACTGCTCCGCTTCTTTATTATTTGCAGAGGCTCGCTCATCCGCTTCTCCCGCCTTTTGTTTAGCCTTTCCTGCGCGCTCCTCTATGTTTGCAATGATCTGTCCCGATAATTGGGATGTTCGGACTGCGCTTAACAGTTCCCCAGCTATCCCAAGGATGAGGACTATCAGAGATAGCCGCGCCAGTTCATTACCCGTTTCCTTGGTCTTCGGAAGAGGCGTGAACTCCGCTACAAATTCTCCCACGCAGCCAACGAACACAATGGCTGTGGAAGTATTTCCAAACCATTCCCAGCAATTTAGTGCCGCTTTTAGAGACCCGACTTCGGAGTCCGTCAGAATCATATTGCTTCACCAGAAACGCGAACAAAGGACCCTGATCGCCTGTTTTAGGTAGCTTCGCGCACGATTCGCAGCGCGTTCTGACTGCTGTCTACGGGCTTGGACTTGTGGGCATCAAACCGGGATTGGATGGAATCCTTTGCATTGCCGAGGAGGTGCGGATCGGCTGCAAATTGCGCGTTGCACCGCTCGCAGATGCCGAGCGGTGGGACGCCTCCGGCTTCCTTTACGATCCTGAGTTTGCGCTTCTGCATCGACTAGAGTCTAGCGCATCGGTCCGGACGGACTCTAGCCCTGTGGAAATCAAACGGCACCACTACCCTGCGTCCATTCCGCTTGACAGCCGTTTCCTAGCCTACTAATATGCTAGCCGCTCTGGTAGCCAGTTCCGCGGTGCGCTCCGACTACGTCTCCCCTGGCTTGCGCACGAGCAATACCAGCCACCATCGAGCACACGCACTATCGGTTTGATGTAACTTTCAAAAATCGCTGTCTTTTGGGGGACGCCGATGAGAACTTCCAAGCTGGTTCTGAAATCCAAAATCATTTTCGCTGGAATTGTGCTGCTGCTGGCCTCTGGTTTGGCAGCTCAAAAGGTGACGACCACGGCCGGTGGATTTGTCGGCGACGGGGGCGCGGCCACCAAGGCAAGTTTTGAACTCCCCGGCTTTGTTGCCCAGGACAAAAGCGGCAACCTTTATGTCAGCGATTTTTCCGGCCAACGGATCCGCAAAGTAACTCCTGCGGGAATCATCAGCACCTATGCCGGTACCGGGATCTCGGGCTTTAGCGGCGATGGCGGTCCGGCCAGCTCCGCCCAACTGAGCTACCCTACGGGACTGGTCTTCGATTCCGCCGGGGACCTGATCCTCGCCGACGGCCTCAACAATCGAATACGGAAGATTGACCCGAGCGGAACTATTACGACCATCGCGGGAACGGGCGCCGCGGGCTATACCGGTGATGGCGGTCTCGCCACCAACGCTACGTTTAATCAGACCTGGGGCGTAACCTACGACCCGAGCGGCAATCTCTACATCACCGACATCGGCAATTGCGCCGTCCGGATTGTGAATACGTCCGGCATCATCAACACCTATGCGGGAAACGGCACCTGCGGTTACGCGGGCGACGGCGGCCCGGCGATTCACGCCAACCTGAACCTTCCCCGAGGCATGGTATTTGCCGGGGGAAACCTGTATATCGCCGACACTGCCAACCACCGCGTCCGCAAGGTCAACGCTCACGGAACCATCAGCACGTTTGCCGGCAATGGACAGCAGGGCTTCGGCGGCGATGGAGGCAAGGCAATCAGCGCAAGAATTGGCAACCCGAAAGGTCTGACCTTCCGCAGCGGGACGCTCTACATAAGCAATGCGGGGCAGGGTCGCATCCGGACGGTGACGGTCAGCACGGGAATCATCAATACCTACGCGGGTTCTGGCGTCGGCTATGATGGAGACGGAAATCCACTGCTGCCCTCATTCTTCTTTTCGCCGGGCGGCTTGCTGTTCAATTCTTCCGGCAATCTCCTGGTGGTAGATACCTTGAATCAACGCCTCCGCGAGGCTGCGGGTGGCGTCATGAAGACAATCGCCGGCGGGGCCATCCGCGACGGCCACGCCGCTACCTCGGCTGCTCTGGTGGAGCCCGAAGCCATTGCGTTTGACAGCAGCGGCAATTACTACATCGCCGATGCCGCCGGAAATCGTATTCGCAAGGTCAGCACAACCGGGACCATCACCACGGTCGCAGGCACGGGAGTCAGCGGCTACACCGGAGATGGAGGCAAAGCCACTGCCGCTACCTTATGGTACCCGCTTGGAGTCGCGCTGGACTCCAGCGGCAACCTCTTCATCGCCGACGACTTCAATAACGTGATTCGGAAGGTGGATACCGCCGGCAACATCTCTACCTTCAGCACCAACGCTAACTTCAGTGGCTTGGGCGTAATGGCCGTGGATGGGTTGAACAACTTGTATGTCGTCGACCAGTCCACCTGTGTGGTTTGGTTTATCAGTCCGTCGGGTATTGTCAGTGTTGCGGCCGGCGTCCCCTTCCAGTGTGGCTTCAGCGGCGATGGCGGCCCCGCTACCAGCGCTGAACTGAACCTTCCCTTAGGAGTAACGGTGGACAAGAAAGGGAACATTTTCGTCGCCGACGCTGGCAATAACCGCGTTCGCCAATTTCAATATGGGGGAAACATCAATACCATCGCGGGAAACGGAATCTGCGGCTTCAGCGGAGACGGCGGCCCGGCTACTTCAGCCGAACTGTGCTTTCCGGCCGACGTTGTCGTTAACAAGAAGGCTCTCTACATCGCCGACGAACTCAATCTCCGCATTCGCAGAGTGGATTCCACCGGCAAGATCAGTACCTACGCCGGCACTGGCTCCACCGGCTACAACGGAAATGGCTTGCCCGCCCTCGGTACGAACCTGGATGACCCGGTAGCTGTTTCCGTCAACTCCTTGGGAACTTTATACCTGGTGGACGACCTCACCATGCGGGTGCGGAAAGTCCATTAGTGTCGTGTGCCGTAAGTTCGCAGCATAAGTTTGATTGTATGAATTGAAATGTGGCACGCTGCATCAGGGATGCGCCGCAAACCTTGCGCCCCGCCCATGGCGTGCGCCACATCTGCTACGCTTGTACTCACGAAGAAGTGGACCCGTAGCTCAACTGGATAGAGCACTGCGCTTCGAACGCAGGGGTTGGGAGTTCAAGTCTCTCCGGGTCCACCATTCCGGGAATCCCCTCGACCCAACCGCAGAGCCGCTGCTCGGGCTCTAGTGTTGTGTCGCGTAAGTCCGAAATACAACTGCAGACGCCTTGAAAGGGCGCGGCTTCCAGCCGCGCCGTGACCCGAGTCCTCAAACCCGGGCTTTACAGTTTGCTGAAAAATACCAAGTTCGGCAACAGAACGATCTTCGGCAACAGGTGGGAAACCCGCAACCGGGGCCGAATCTGGAAAACTC
>Ga0209118_1000944_pt1 | contig 14393 bp, 20 predicted proteins | sample BlaSpr_A8_Ref_M1_FD_187988 | JGI IMG/M metagenome (GOLD analysis project Ga0209118, IMG submission 187988) | Forest soil microbial communities from Thunder Bay, Ontario, Canada - Black Spruce, Ontario site 2_A8_Ref_M1 (SPAdes) (version 2) | ecosystem: Environmental > Terrestrial > Soil > Boreal...
CTACTCGACGTTCGGTATCCTCAGGTTTACCGTACTCAGCCGCTTGGGGCGTCGCGAAAGTTAACAGGCGATTATGTGGACGTCAACGGCAAAATTATTCGCGATGCCAGGCAAATCTTTGTGGGGTTGACATGGGTCGCGACTGAGGATATTGGCGGCTCCTAGAATGAGTCGCAACGCCATCACTTAAGGAGACGTGACAAATGCGCGAAGCCGTGATCGTCGAGGCAGTCCGCACACCGATCGCTCGGCGAAACGGAAAGCTCAAAGAAATGCACCCAGTCGTCCTCGGTTCAATCGTGCTCAAAGAACTCATCAGACGCGCAGGCATCGACCCGGCCCTGGTCGAAGATGTCGTGTTTGGTTGCGTGACCCAGGCCGGCGAGCAGAGCCTCAACATCGGGCGCAACGCATGGCTCACCGCGGGCTTTCCCGTCACCACTCCGGCGACGACGGTTGACCGGCAGTGCGGCTCAAGCCAGCAAGGGATTCATTTCGCGGCGAACCTCATCCAGTCAGGCGTATGCGACATCACCATCGCCGGCGGAGTCGAGTCGATGTCACGCGTGCCGATGGGTTCCAACGCCGTTTCACCAGGCACGCCGTTTCCGCCTGAGCTGATGGAGCTCTACGACCTCGTCCCGCAAGGCATCTCCGCCGAGCTCATGGCGCGGAAGTACGGAATCTCTCGCCGTCAGATGGACGAGTTCGGTGTGCGCAGCCATCACCTGGCGCACGAAGCGAGGGAGCAAGGTCGGTTCAAGTCACAGCTGTTCCCAGTCGAGGTGTCGCTCGATGGTAACGGGCACCACGAGATGTTCAGCCAGGACGAAGGTATTCGCCCGAACGCGAACTACGAGGCGACCGCCGCCCTGCAACCCGCGTTCAACCCAGAGCACTCGATCACCGCGGGCAACTCGAGCCAGATCTCCGACGGCGCGGCAGCGGTGCTGCTCATGTCGCTCGAGAAGGCCAGGGAGCTTGGTCTCAAGCCACGCGCCCGCATCAGGGCACAGGCCGTTGTCGGCACGGACCCCGTCTTGATGCTCGAAGGCCCGATCCCCGGCACCGCGGCCGTGCTCAAGCGCGCCGGCCTCGACCTCAATAGCATCGACCTCTTCGAGGTCAACGAGGCGTTTGCATCGGTGGTCCTTGCGTGGCAGAAGGAGACCGGCGCGGACATGGACAAGACCAACGTGAACGGCGGCGCCATCGCCGTCGGGCACCCCCTCGGCGCCTCGGGCGCGATTCTCATGACCCGCCTTCTCTACGAGCTCGAGCGCCGCGACCTGCGTTATGGGCTCGAGACGATGTGCTGCGGCGGCGGGCTGGGTACCGCGACGATCATCGATCGGGTCGTCGAATGAAGAACACCGAGAAATCCACGACCTTCGAATCGCTGCACAACATCAGGCCTCACAGGTTGACCGACGGCATCCTGGCTCGCGCGGTCGAAGGCGAGCGGGTGACCATGGCCGTCGTCCAGCTGGACCCGAACGCGGTTTCGCCCGCACACCACCACGAGAACGAGCAGGTTGGGTTCGTGATCGCGGGCAGCATCGTGATGAGGGTCGGCACCGAAGAGCGCGAGCTCCAGGCCGGCGACACCTACAACATCCCAAGCCACGTCTCGCACGACGCGGTGGCCGGCCCTGACGGGGCCACGGTCGTCGACGTTTTCGTTCCGGTGCGTGAGGACTGGAAGAAGCTGGACCGGCTGGACCCCGCGAAGCCTCGCTGGCCCTAGACCGCCTTGCGGGGCAGTGGCCGCGACAGGTGCGGCGAGTTCCAGCAGAATCGCAACGGGCGTTCCTGCCAGTCGCCTGAGTTGTAGATCCCGATCCTCGGCGTCGCGACGACGCGGCGCTTCCGAGCGCCATCGTCGATCACATAAAGCAGAGGCGGCGTCAGCGGCACTCCGTTGAGCGCGCGGTCGATGTCCAGCGCGCGGCAAACAAGACCAGGCCCGCCGCAACGCCCAACGCCCGGCCCCGGTTCGAGTGCCCGGACCAGCACCGCCTGCGGCACGCCTACCGGCCTCGTCACGAAGTTCAGGCAGTGATGCATCCCGTAGGTGAAGTAGACGTAGGCGTGACCCGGCGGCCCGTACATGACCTCGTTGCGAGGGCTGCGCCGGCCGCCTGACGAATGCGAGGCCAGGTCTTCCGGTCCCATGTAAGCCTCGACCTCGACGAGGCGGCCCCACATGAGACGGCCGTCCACCTCTCGCACGAGCACCTTGCCGAGCAGATCGCGCGCAACGGCCACGGTCTCGCGATCGAAGAACGCGGCGTCGAGGATCCTGCCCGAGGGCGCTGCCTCAGGAACCGTGTTCGACTCTTGCTTCGCCGACCTTCCTGCGTCCGGCCTGGCGCCGGCGCTTGTCCACGTAGAGCGCCTTGTCGGCCATCTGGTACATGGCCTGCCAGTCCATGCCCGGCTTCCAGGCTGCGATCCCCACGCTGAACTCGACCGGCACCGGAACCTTTTCCAGGCGGTTCAGGTCCTCGAGCGACTGGCGCACGCGGGTGCCCACCTCGCGCGCGTCGCGCTCGTCAGCCTCTGGCATCGCGACGCCGAACTCGTCGCCGCCGAGGCGCCCGCAGGTGTCAGACGCCCGCACCGCCCGCTGGAGCTCGTGGGCGAGCATCCGGATCGCCTCATCCCCAACATGGTGGCCGAGCGTGTCGTTGATCTCCTTGAGGTTGTCGAGGTCGAGCATCATCAGGGCAAGCCTCCGACCGTGCCGCGACGCGGCCGCGACAGCGCGGTCGATCGCCCGCTCGAACTCGGGCCGGTTGGCCAGCCCGGTCAGATAGTCGGTCCGGGCCTCACGGGTGTGCTGCCGGGCCCGGTCGAGCGCGACCGCGATCTGGTCCGCCACCGCGGCGACGAACTCGAGGTCGCTCGACTCGAACGTCCTGGGCAACCTCGTGGCTACAGTCATAGCGCCCAGCAGCACTCCTTTCGTGCGCAGCTCGGCGCGGATGGCGCTCCACTCGCCGGCGATCCGGTCGACTCGCGACTCGGCGGGGCCGGACGATACCTCCACCACCTTGATAAAACCGGACCGTCCGGACTCCGAGAACTCGTCCTCCTCGCCCGGCTGCAGGCCGATCGTCTTGGCGAGCTTCAGCCGGGCGCCATCGCGTACCCAGACCGCGCCCGCCTGCAGGGCAAGCACCTTGAGCGTCTCTCGAAGTCCAACCTCCGCGATCTCGGTCACGTCCAGCGAGCGGCCCAGGGCGCTGGCGATGTGGTACAGCCCGTGGAGCTCGGTCTGGCGGGCTTGATGGCGGGTCTCCGTGTAGTCCAGGTAGCCCCGGATGAAGCTCGAGTTCAGGTGCTCGATCACGTCCCCCAGGCGGCTCTGCGCGAGGAGCAGGACCTCGTCCGCGTACTCGCTTCCGTCCAACTCGTCGGTGACCCTGGCGATGACCGACCTCCGGAACACCGCCAGGCCCTCCATCAGGGATTCCAGAGGGACGCCCTTCTCGGCGTACCGCTTGGATGTCTCCCGGGCGACGGTGTAGTACTCGTGCCAGGGGACCCGGGAGTCGGGCCGCAGGGAGCGGAAAAGGATCTCCAGGAAGGCGACCGAGGTCTTGACCAGCTCGTCGACTGTGCCGTCTTTGTGGCTTTTGAGCAGGTCCGGCTCGATCGCGCGGACGGACTCGGCCGCCACCAAACCGCTCTGGTCGGCGCTGCCAGACAGCCGGTCGGCAAGCTCGCTGAGGAGGTCGCTCGCCCGCTCAGTCATATCGGCGCACTATAGAGTGACGGTAGCGCCTACGCGCCCCCGTGGGGGCGCGCTGATCAAATATGTAAGAGGCAAGGATGGCAACAGTCACTCGGGGTTCTTTGGAAAAGCTCGAAGAGCTGCTGGGAGCGGACGCCCAGGACCTGCTCGAGCACAAATGCACCACGGTGCCTAAAGAGCAGCTTCACCTGCCCGGACCGGACTTCGTAGACCGGATCTGGAAGGACAGCGACCGCCCGACCAGGGTGCTGGGCAGCCTGCAGTCGATCCTGGGCCATGGGCGGCTGGCGAACAGCGGCTACGTCTCGATCCTGCCGGTCGACCAGGGCATCGAGCACACGGCAGGCGCCTCGTTCGCGCCCAACCCGATCTACTTCGACGGCGCCAAGATCGTCGAGCTTGCCATCGAGGGCGGCTGCAATGCCGTGGCGTCGACCTTCGGCGTGCTCGGCTCGGTCGCGCGAAAGTACGCGCACCACATCCCATTCATCTGCAAGCTCAACCACAACGAGCTCATGACCTATCCGAACCACTACGACCAGATCCTGTTCGGCAACGTCAAAGAGGCGTGGGAGATGGGGGCGGTGGCGGTTGGCGCCACGATCTACTTCGGGTCGGCGGAATCGGACCGCCAGCTCCAGGAGATCGCCGTTCGATTCCACGAAGCTCATGAGCTCGGCATGGCCACGGTGCTCTGGTGCTACGTGCGCAACAACGCTTTCAAGAAGGACGGAGTCAACTACGAGACGGCGGCCGACCTGACCGGACAGGCCAACCATCTCGGCGTCACGATCGAGGCGGACATCATCAAGCAGAAGCTTCCGGACACCAACCGCGGCTTCGAGGTCATCGGGTTCGGCAAAACCTCCCCGGCTGTTTACGACAAATTGAGCACCGACCATCCAATCGACCTGTGCCGTTACCAGGTGATCAACAACTACATGGGTCGAGCGGGCCTCATCAATTCAGGGGGTGAGTCGCACGGCGCGACGGACTTGAAAGAGGCGGTCCGCACAGCGGTCATCAACAAGCGCGCGGGCGGCATGGGTCTGATCAGCGGCCGCAAGTCGTTCCAGCGCCCGATGAAGGAGGGAGTCGAGTTACTACACGCAATTCAGGACGTGTACCTGAACCAGTCGGTAACCATCGCGTAAAGCTAGCGTTCCTCGGTACCGGCGCGGCGTTCTCGCTGGACCGGTACAACGGGGCTGTCGTGGTCGATGGCCGCCTGCTCCTGGATGGCGGCGCGCCCCTGCTCCCGCACATGAGGCGCGTCGGCGTCGACGCGGGCGCGATCGAGGCAGTTTTCCTCACGCATTTCCACGGCGACCACACCCTCGGGCTGCCGCCGTTCGTGCTGCACCGCGTTTTCGTGGACCCTCGCCCGATCACGTTTATCGGCCCGGAGGGAATCGAGGAGAGGCTCGAGGCCCTGTGGGACGTCAGCTGGGGGCCCGACTGGAAGACGGTGATGCGCCCTCGCTTCAACGTCGCATATGAGGTTGCCAGGCCGGTCGGTAAGGTTGCGGGCTACAGGTACGAGACCGTCAAGCTTGACCACGGTACGAGCGGGAGCAACGGCTACCGGATCTGGGTGGAAGGCAAGATCCTCGCGTACTCCGGCGATACCGAGCCCACCGCACCGCTCGACGAGCTGGTGCAGGGGGCCGACATCGCGATCGTGGAGGCGACGGGGCCCGGAGACGTTTTCAGCCACATGAGCTGGGAGGACGCGAGCGCCCTGAAGAAGCGCCACCCCAAGACCCGATTCATGTTCAACCACGTCTACAACGGCACAGTCGATGGAGCGGTCGACGACTTCCAGGTGATCGAAGTCTGAAGACCCGGATCACCGGCGCGGTCCTGGCCGGCGCACTCGCGGGTGGAGTCGCGGGCGCAGTGGTGTTCGGAGGGCTGGTCAGTTTCGGCTTGCTCCTTTCCGGCCGCGTCGACAGCGTGGTCCCCGTCATCGTCCTCGGCATCGCCGGGGCCTATGCGGCCTGGCTTGTCGGCGTGATCGTCTTCAGCGCCGTTCGCGGCGGCAACGCCAAGGAAGAGCAGAGCTGAGCCCGGACGTCGCGTCGACGCGCCCGCTCCTGGACAAGCTCGGCGTCAAGCCCGGCTCGAGGGTGGCGATCGTCGACCTCGACGACGCCGGCTTCCTGGCCCTGCTGCGCGGGCGAACTTCCGACGTCGTCAAGGGTCGACCGCGCCAGCCGGTCGATCTCGTTTTCATCGGCGCGAGCGAGCTGAAAGATCTCAAGCGCGTGAAAGACGTCAAGGGATGGATCGAACCGAACGGCGCGATCTGGGTAGTGCGGCCGAAGGGGGGACGTTCCGAGATCCGCGACACAGATGTCATCGCAGCCGGGCTGGCGGCAGGCCTTGTCGACAACAAGATCGCGAGCTTCTCGGACACGCACGGCGCAATGCGCCTGGTGTTTCGGCTGCGGGATCGGCCCAGGTGACGTTGGCCATCCGGCCGGGCACCCCAGCGGACGTTCCCGTCATCGCCGAGTTGATCCGCGGCCTGGCGCGTTACGAAAAGCTGGAGGACGAGGTCACGATGACGGAGGAGCGGCTGGCGACCAACCTCTTCGGACCGCACCGCTATGCGGAGACGTTGATCGCTGAAGTGGATGGCTCGCCCGTGGCGTTTGCCCTCTTCTTTCACAACTTCTCGACCTTCCTGGCGCAACCCGGGATTTACCTGGAAGACCTGTTCGTAGTGCCGGAGCATCGCGGCGGGGGTGTCGGGCGCGCGCTTCTCAAAGAGCTGGCGCGCCTGGCGGTCGAGCGCGACTGCGGCCGGCTCGAATGGTCGGTGCTCGACTGGAACCGCGACGCGATCGGTTTCTACGAGCGCCTCGGTGCACGGCCCAACTCCGAGTGGACCGTCTACCGTCTGACGGGCGAAGCGCTCGCCGCGCTTGGCCGAGAATAGATCGCGCATGGAAGTCCTTCACCCCAAGACGCTGGAGACCCACCCGGGCGATTCGATCATCGGCTGGGCTCGCGGACAGCTCGAGATCGCCCGCGAGATCCTGGACAACTCCGGCGGGGGACTGCTGTTCGCGACTCAGACCATCGGGCAAGTCTCGTCGGCACTGCGCGAGCGGGACCTCTCGCGTTGGGAGGACGTTGTCGCGCTGCTGGATCGCGTCGAGGACGCAGCCATCAGGCGCGAGTTCGACATCGCCCGATCGCTGCTCGACCAGGTCCTGGCCCAGCTCCCGGCCGGGCGCGCGCAGGGCGCATCAGACTAGTGCGCGCGCAGGGCGCAAAAGACTAAGCCCCGGCGGCCACCTCCAGCGTCGCTTCGAAACCCGCGGCGCCCTTGTGCCCGCTGAACACCCCCGCGCACGGCAGGGTGACGCCGGCCTCTCGATAACGGCGGACGACCTCGCGCACCTGCTCCTCGTCACCTATGCCGGAGAGCTCGTCGAGCATCGCCTCGCTGATCTCGCCCGCGGCAAGCTCGGCAGCGAATCCGCTGGCGTCCATCATCTTTCGGTAGTAAAGGGCGGGGTTGGCGTAGCGCTCGACGGTTTGCCGGAAGACGTCCTGGCCGGCGCCGCGGTCTGTCGTGAGGCACACAGGGATGGCCGCGACAATCTCGAAATCGTCTAGCTCTTTGCCGGCTTTGTGGCGACCGGCAGTCACTGCGGGGACGACGTGGTCGCGGATGTAGGCCGGCGAGCACATCCACAGGACGACGCCGTCGGCCTTCTCTCCCGCAAGCTCCAGCATTCGTGGGCCGAGCGCCGAGATGAAGACCGGCATCTCCGCACGGCGCGGACCGGAGTAAGCCCAGTGTGCTGAGAAATGCTTCCCATCAATGGAACAGCCGCCATCGCGAAGGCTGGTGCGCACAATGTCGAGGTACTCGCGCATGGCCGCTGCCGGGCTGTCCAGCTTCAAGCCCCACATCGATTCGACGGTGACCTTGTGGCTGACGCCGATGCCCAGGATGAAGCGCCCGCCCGAAAGCTCGTCGAGCGTCGCAGCCATCTGCACCATCGCGGTTGGGTGCCGCGTGTAAATGGGCAGGACGCCGGTGCCAAAACCCACGCGTTCGGTCGCGCCGGCGTAAGCGGCGATGACCAGCGATGCGTCTCGAGCATTTGGTAGCTGCGTGATCCAGACCGATTCGCATCCGAGCTTTTCCGCAACCTTGACCCTGGCCACCGAGTCGTCGAGAGTCTTCACTGCGTCGATGGAGACTGCGAGGCGGGCCACGTCTTCAGCAATATATGCCGGTGATGGAGTCAGGGTCGGGAATCCTCGACGGATCTTTGGCGCCCATGCGGCCCATCTGCGTCGTTGCGTCCTCCGCTCCTCGCTCACGCAGCAACGGCTGCGCTCGCTCCGGTGCTCGGCCGCGCCTAGCATCAGGACCACCTGGGCACCGAATCTCTCGCCGAGGCTCCCGACCTTGACTCTGGCGCAAGCGTTGTTCATGGGCCTGCTGCAGGGCGCCACCGAGCTGTTTCCGGTGTCATCTCTCGGGCACGCGGTGCTGATTCCGAGCCTGCTTAAATGGAGCTTCAAGCAGTCCGATCCCTCTTTCCTGCCCTTCCTCGTGCTTCTCCACATCGGAACCGCGACGGCTTTGCTGGTTCTCTATCGCCAGGAGTGGGTCGGCATCATCCGAGGCTTTTTCGCGGCCGCAATCCGCGGTCAGATTCAGAACGACACCGAGCGCCTCTCCATGCTGCTGCTGGTGGGGACTATTCCTGCAGCGATACTCGGCGTCTTTCTCGAGTCGAAGATCAAGACCCTTTTCGCGAGCCCGTCCGTGGCAGCCGCGTTCCTTATAGTCAACGGCTTGCTCATGATCGGCTTCGAGGTGTTGAGGCGGCGGGCGGAACGCCGCACACCGGTCACTGCCTCGTCGCGCGCCGAGCAAGAGGAGCATTTCGCGCAGGCGGAGCGGATCAGCTTTCGCGCCGCGGCCATCGTCGGCGCCTGCCAGGCGCTGGCTTTCCTGCCCGGCATCTCGCGGTCCGGAGTCACCATCGGGGGCGGCTTGCTGGCGGGGCTTCGGCACCAAGAGGCCGCTCGCTTCTCGTTCCTGCTCGCGACGCCCGTGATCCTCGCCGCGGGAGTGGTTGAGGTGCCCCAGCTCTTCTCAAGCGGAGTGCCGGTTGGCGAATACCTGGCGGGCGCCGTGCTGTCGGGCATCGCGGCCTATGCGAGCGCGCGGTTTCTGCTGCGCTATTTCAGGTCGGGCCGCCTCGACCCTTACGGCATCTACTGCATCGCCGCCGGGCTCGTCAGCCTCGCTTTGCTACATTTCAACCTGTGATGAAATCAACAGGGTTGGCGATCGGCTTAGGGGTTCTCGGTGTCGTTTTCCTGATCATCGCCGTCCTCTACGCGTTCGGCGTGCTTCAGATCGCGGTCAGCGACCCGCATGCCTCACACCACTACACGCACACGATTCTGTTCGTCGTGCTCGCGGTGGCCAGCTTCGTGGCCGCCAACTTCGCCCGTCCGAAAGGGACGGTCTACGTGACCGACCGGCCGAGGCGCTAGCCGGCAGCGATCTTTTGAGGAACGAGGCGGCCCGTTAGATCGCGCTCGCCGGCGCGGATGTCTTCGTGGTACACCGCGTCGGCGTTGACCTTCCAGGGATCGAATGTCGAGTCGGTAGCGATGTTTCGCGCCACCAGCAGCGCGGTCATCATCGAGTGGTCCTGGTTGTTGTATTTGTGCATCCCGTTGCGGCCGACGAGGTGAAGGTTGGGCAGGTGTGACTGCAGGTATCCGCGAATGACGTCCACTCGCGACTGATAGGCATCGTCGTAAACGGGATACGCCTTCTGCTGGCGGACCACCACTCCGTCGAAGATGTGGTCCGGCTCGCAGATGCCGAGGTGGGCGAGCTCTTCGCCGGCCAGCTTGACCAGTGCGGCGTCGTCTGAGGTCCAGAGCCCGTCGCCTTCGAAACAGAAGTACTCGAGCCCCAGACACGTCTTGCTCTGGTCGGGCACCATGTCGGGGCTCCAGTTCTTGAAGTTCTGGATGCGGCCGACGCGGACGCTCGGGTCGTGGATGTAGATCCAGTTGTCCGGGAACACGTCAGCTTTGTCGATCATCAGCGCGACGCTGATGAAATCGCGATAGGAGAGGTGGTCGGCCGCCCGCCGGACCGGCTCTGGCGCTGGTGGATCCAGCCGGCCGATCAGCTCGCGGATCGGGATGCTGGAGACGAAATCGGTGCCGGCGTGCGCTTCGAGCCTGCCCTCGCCCGCGCGAGTCACGACTGACCGGACGCGGCCGCCTTCGTGCTTGATGGACTCGATCGCGCGACCGAACAACACGGGCGCGCCCTTCTCCCTGCTGATGTCCGCCACGCGCTCCCACATCTGGCCGGGGCCAAATCTGGGATAGCGGAACTTGTCGATCAGCGTGGTGACGATTTCGCCTCGGCTCTTCGCCGCCCGGTGCGGGATGAGCGCGCTGCGCAGCACCAACCAGAGGTCGAGGCTCTTGATTCGCTGAGCCGCCCAGTCGGCGGAGAGCTCCTTGGTGCTGATGCCCCATACCTTTTCTGTGTACGTCTTGAAGAAGATGTTGAAGAGGCGCCAACCGAACTGGTTGCGCACCCAGTCCTCGAGACTCTTGGGATTCTTGACCGGCTGCAGCCGAGCGCGGGCATAGCTCGCGACGCAGCGCACGGCCTCCACCGGCCCCAGGTTCCAGAGCGCGTTGGCGGCCTTGATCGGGTAGGCGAAGAAGCGTCCGCGATAGTAGATGCGGGACAGCCGGCCCCGGGTGAGCATCTCATCGCCAAGGATCTCCGTCCACAGGTCTTCGACCTCCTGGTTCTTGGAGAAGAACCGGTGGCCGCCGATGTCGAACCGATAGCCCTTGTGCTCGACGGTTCGAGCCAGGCCACCAACCTGCGTGGGATCCTTCTCGAGGATGGTGACCGGGACGTCGTGTTTGAAGAGCTCATAGGCGGCAGTGAGCCCGGCCGGGCCCGCGCCCATGACGACGACGTGCGGTCGACCACCCTCGGCGACCAAAGTGCCCACAGGGTAGCAACGAGTCCCGCGGGTTCAGTCTTGCTAGTTTCGCGGCGCTAGTTCAGGGGTCCCTTGCCGCGGGCTTCGTCCACCTTGACGATGGCGTCGCGTAGGCCTTTGATCCAGTCCGCCTGGTGCATGCCGACCAGCCGGACGCACCAGGCCAACGCGTCGCTCCTGCTCCTGGCGACGCCGCCTGCCACGAGGGTGTCCAGGATCGCGCGCTCAGGCATCCGGAGACGGGTCATCACCGGCACGCTGAGGGCGGTGAAGACCTTGGTCTGGTCGCCGCACCTCGCACCCCAGGCGACCTTGCGCCGGAACTGCCGCTCTGCCTCACGGGCGATGCGCACGCGCTCTTCCCGTGTCTCCTCGCGAAATCGATCGATGCGCGCCGCACGGGCCGCCGCCCGGCCCTCCTCCGAGGTCCCCGCCGCCAGCTCGACGTCAGGCAGCGGTCCGATCACCAGGATCTCGTCTCCGTCGCTCAGCACCTCCGGGGGCCCGGCGAACCAGCCGGCGGAGATCTTGCTCGCGAACCAGGCGGAAATGTCTTCGGGCATCGATTACAAGATTACTTGGATGAACCGGCGCTGGGAGGCGCTAGAGGGACGGCCCGCCGGCCGCCCCTCCGTTCGCGAGCGTCAGGCAGCCGCTTTGGCCAGGCGCGGGGCCGTCCGCTCGAGCTTGCGGGCGGTCCGGACCTCCTGCTCGCGGTTCTCGGTCAGCAAGGTGACCGCCTTCTTGAACTTGAGCATCCCGGCTCCTTCGATCAGGTCGGCGTAGCTCACCATCTCGTAGTGCTCGGCCTTGGTAGCACCGCCGACAATGAACTGGTCGCGAATCTCGTCCGTGGCGGCCTCCTCCATCGCCTTCGAGCCCTCTTCGATGATCCCCCGTGCGCCGCTGCACGGCTGGCGCCGGGGCTCCTCGCCGATGGAGCTGAACACCTGCTCCACCTTCGTGATCTGCTCCTGGGTTTCCGCCATGTGACCTTCGATCATCGCCTTCAGCTTCTCGTCGGTCGCGTTGTCGCGCATCTTCTGCATCGCCTCGAGGAACTGGTGCTCGGCGTCGTAGACGTCCGCCAGCTCGTGTACAAACTTCTCGCGCGGATTCGTGATCGGCATGTCGCCCTCCCTTGATTTGATTCGTTACCTAAGTAACGTCGTCTGGAGAGCGAGCTACCGATCACACCCGATTCGTGTAAACGCCTATCAAGTTGACTAGGCCGCGGACTCCTGGGGCTTCGCGCCCACGAATTTGAGCTCGTCCACGATCACCTCGGTCCGCTTGCGCTTCTGGCCCGCCGTGTCCTCCCACGAGCTCGTGTGAAGGTGGCCCTCCGCGAAGACCGCTCTGCCTTTGTGCAGGTACTGCCCGGCAAACTCGGCCAGCTTCCCGAACGCGACCAGGCTGTGAAACTCGGTCTGCTCTTTTGCGTTGCCGGCGTCGTCTTTGCCCGCATACGAGTTGGTTGCCAGCCCGATCTTGGCGACGTACGTGCCCTTGGGCGTCGCCTTGACCTCCGGGTCCGCCGTGAGATTCCCAATCAGGATCACCTTGTTGACCATCGAACCACCTCCGTGAATTTGTGGCCAGCGTAGTTTCGAATCGAGCGGCCGCCAACCCAGCCTGTTAAGACGCAAGCCAGGCGACGGGGTCGACCGACGTCCCGTCGACCTGGACCTCGAAATGCACGTGAGGACCGGTCGCCCTGCCGCTCTCTCCGAGCGCGCCGATGACCTGGCCGGCGATGACGGCCTGGCCGTTTACCACCCCGATCGCCGACAGGTGGCCGTAGAAGAGGCGCACATGCGCGTCGACCACAACCATGACGAAATTCCCAGCGCCATTTGGATCCACGCCCGTGTGCGCAATGCCGGGACTTGCGGAATGGACTGCGGCTCCGATCGGCGCCGCCAGGTCGACGCCTGTGTGGATGTGACGGCCAGGGCAGAACGGGTCGTATGGCTCCAGCTCAAAGCTCGTGCAGCCAAATGGCTGGCTGATCACCGCTCCGGCTACAACGCCCGCGACCGGCAGGCGTTGGTGAGTCGGGATCTGCGAGGCGCCGATAACCCAAACCACCGAGACGCCCGCGGCCACAGTGACGACGCGCAGAGGGGCGATCACGCCTTGACGAGCGCGTGCTCGATGTGGTGCAGCGCGCCTTCGACGTTCGACTGGAGCTTGTGCGCCGCCTTCTCAGCTCCGCCGATGGCGCCAGGCACTTTGAACACGATCAACAACGACGCCAGCGCGAACAGGTGATGGACCGGTGTGCCACCTCCCCTCTCCAGCGCGAAACCGATCGCGAGCACGAAAAGCTGCATTGGCTGCATGAAAAGGTTCGTGGTGAAGTGTGAGAACCATAGCTTCGCCAGGTGATGCGTCTCGGGCAAGGTGAAGAAGAGGCCGGCCAGGGGAGCAGTGATCGCGAGCACGATCAGGATCGCGTAGCGAACCAGGTACGCGATGGCGAGCACATCGAACCCGACGGCGAGCACGCCCGTGGTGACGACCTCCCACGCGCCCTGCGTCGGGTCCTTCATCAGCGTCGACCACCACGTCGATGGATCGCCCACGGTGCCGAAGCTCTTGATCGCCAGACAGAGCGTGTTACTGACGGCGACGACTACCTGGAACAGCGGAAGGGAGAAATTGATGAGCACCACGGCCATGAACAGCCGAGGCAGCAGGATGCGAGCCGTGTACTGGCTGCGCAGACCGTGGCTCCACATGATTCGGTAGCAAGCCCAGATGACGATCACCACGAGGGCTGCGTCCGCCACGAGCTGGACCTTCGGCTCGAACCGCTGAATGGTCACGTTATTGATGAAGTCGCGGCCGGTCTCGAAATCGGTGGTGGAGAGGATGAAGCCGAACCACACCTTGAGCAGCAGTCCGATGCTGTCGTTCAGCAGCGCGCCAACGACCTCTTTCGGATGCGCGAACGGCCACAGCAGGTCGATCAGCTGCGTGACCCGGACGATGAGGGTTTGGAGGTCCACGCGTACCCTCAGTGGGCGGCGGAGGTGGGCACCGAATTCGTCAGGATGCTGACCAGCGAGCTGGCCACCTCGACGCCGATCGTCCCGACGACGATGCGCTGGATCCACTGCTTGGCGGCGAGGGCCGACTTGGATTCGACAGCGGTGATCTTCCAGATGAACGCGAAAATGAACGCGAGCGCGCCAACCGACCCGACCAGCGCCTGGCCGATGTGAATCCAGGTCGTGATCAGGTTCGTAATCGGCGTGATGTCAGGTTCCCCAGCCAGAACAAACATGCGCAACCTCCAAGCGTTTTGCGCTCGAGGTTAGGAGCTGTTTCGGCGAAGATGAACCCAGGTTGTTAAGCCCTCAGCCTCTGGCAGTAACTGGGATCAGGGTCGTCGACCTGTTCGCCCCGTTTCCGATTGGAGGCTCTTTGGCGGTGGCCGGAGATCCTGGAAGCGGCGTAAACGTGGTCGCAATGGAAGTCATGCAGAACCTTTGCCGGCGGTATGACGCCACCGCGATTTGCTATGTAACGGTCGGCGGCACCTTCAACGAGTCGAACGTCCGGGACTGGGTCGACAAGCTCCGAGTTGGCCC
>Ga0209118_1000945_pt1 | contig 14392 bp, 5 predicted proteins | sample BlaSpr_A8_Ref_M1_FD_187988 | JGI IMG/M metagenome (GOLD analysis project Ga0209118, IMG submission 187988) | Forest soil microbial communities from Thunder Bay, Ontario, Canada - Black Spruce, Ontario site 2_A8_Ref_M1 (SPAdes) (version 2) | ecosystem: Environmental > Terrestrial > Soil > Boreal...
CGCACAGCCGGCATCCAGAAAGGATTCTGATTCCGGCAGCATCGTGGTGAGGAACTCGGCGGTCTCGCGGAAGAGCGCGGCGAACGCCTGCCAGGTGTAGCCATCCCGCCAGTTGCTCTTCCGGCCGCGTTCGAAATAATCGGAGTCGTACCAGTCGCCGCTGATCGGAATCGCAGTCGGAACGAGCGTGGTTTGCCGTTCGTGGCGCTCGAGCCGCTCTGATTTCGCGGGATTAGTGCGCCGCAGCAACTGCATCAAGCGCTGCTGTGCTGCTTCGCCCACAGCCTCGGAGGAAAAATCGCGCCTGATCCGTTCGGCCGCGCCAATCAGCAGATCGGACTGCGCGCGTTCGGCGAAAGCGGCCCGCAACATCTCGATCGCATGTTCCATTTCCGGCTCCGACCAATGCATCGTGGTGGAATAAAATGCGTAGCGCTGCCGCACCGAAGCGGGCCGATGACGCACCAGCCGATGCGCCGCCGCGTCGAGATACTCGGTCGGCCCGGAAAAACCGGTCGCGACAATGGCTTTGCCGCGGCCCGCGGCTTCGAAAAGCGGGTAATTCCAACCCTCGCCCCGGTGAAGCGAGACGTAGCAATCGCCGCGCTGCTGGAATGCCGCCATTTGCTCTTCGCTCCACGCTTCGGGCCGCAATTCAATACGCGCCTGCGATGGAATGCGGCGGCGAAGGTCGGCGAGCGTCGACGCGGCAACGCGAGCCGCGCCAGGATTCGTCTTAAGCGCGAGCACCACCGGCGAAGGCTCGGGAAAGGCCCGCAGAAACGCCTCGATCATTTCATTTGGTCCCTTGCGCTCCTGCCATTCGAAGATGCTGTAAAAGACGAAATCGTGCTCACGGATGCCGCAGGCCGCGATGAGATCGGGCGCGGGCGTGGCGCTGTTGGGTGCCCAGGCGTGTGGCAGTTTGAAAATCGGCTTGCCGAGGGCGCGCTCGAACACCGAGACGTTGAATTGGCACGGAAGCCACACTTCGAGGGCGTGGTTGAGCGCCGGCCGCCATTGCGATGGCATTGCGTCGGTTTCCCAGACTGTCATCGCGATCACATTGCGGAGCGGAAAAGCGCGGCGCGCCCAGAGTGGCGGGATACCGTGGAAAAGATGGAAATCGGCGTCGATGCTGCGGCCGGCGAGCGATTCGACCAACTTGTCCGGCACTTGGCGCCCGTGGTTTGCGAGATCGACTACGGACACATTCACGCCGGCGGCATGGAGCGCGTGGATGTAAGCACGCGCTGCCTGGCCGTAACCGGACGCGTCGAAAACATAGCCGTGATAAATGAGATCGATGGTCTCGCGATTTTGTTGTCGCTGGGGCTCGACCATGGTCACGGCGCTCATCTGATGCGCGGGTGGCGGGAGTATCGGCGTGGAGTTCAAATCGCGGGCTGTTTCGGGTAAGAGTTCGGTTACTTTCATAAATACTTCCTCCGGAGTAAGCGTCTTGAGACACTCGAGATGGCGCTTGCAATCGCGCCGTCCCCAGGTGCCTGCATGGCACGCAGCTTCGCAGGGCAACTTTTTCGTGATGGCGTGGAAGTGCTCCGAGGGCATCGCTTCTCGCGCCGGGCTCGTGATTCCGAAAATTCCAAACGTCGGCACACCCAGCGCCACCGCGAGTTGCATGAGCCCGGAATCATTGGAGACCAGTGCCGCGCAGTCGCGGAGCAATGCCGCCGTATCGGGCAAGGTGAGTTTGCCGACAAAACTTTGCGCGTTCTCCGGCCAATCGAAATCGCGCGCGAAATAAGTGCCCTCCGTGCGCAAATCCTCCTCGGAGCCCACGATCGCCACGCTGGGAAATTTCCGCGCGAGCTCAGCAAAGCCGTGCCATTTTTTCCAGGGCCATTCTACCTTGCAACCGGGATGCAGCGCCACCGTGCCGGGCGGCAGTGCAAAGCGCCGCCCCGAGGTCATGGCGAAAGGTGGCGGCATTGCGCCTTCCCAGCCCAAGTCGCGCGCGATGCGTTCCACGCTCCGGCTGTCGCCTTCCTTAAGCCATTGCGCGCGATCGAAAGCGAGAGCGCGCCGGGATCGCACTCGCTTGCGCAAGGTAGCGCTCCAAGTGGTGAAGGCGGCCACATCATATTCGCAATCAGCCAGACCCTCGACCATCGTGACTCCGTCGCGGCAACGTGCGCTTGGCACCTGAAAAACGCGGCGGACCTCCGGCGCTCCTTCGACCAACCTGGCGGCGTCGGGATAATCGGTGGCAAGCAACGCATCGACCTCGTAACCGAGCCGATGGGCCACGCGAATGAGCGGCGTGACGCGTAGAATATCACCGATGCCGAGCGCGGCTGAAATCAGCGCCCGGCGTTGAGGCACTGTGGCAAGCGCGCCATCGGGAGAAAAGAATTGGGCCGCGTCGCCGCCTAATAATTGTTCTATCTCGCCCACCTCGCGCGGCTGATACCGCGAGTCTGACGTGCGCTTGCGGCTGGTGTTGTTGCCATGAATTAGCGCCACCAGCAATCGCGAGTCCGGCAGGGCATGCACGCGCGCCCTGGCATCGGCCCAGACAAAACGGGTGTCTTCCCCCGTGCGAATTTCGGGGAACGGGTGCCGCTGCCAGAATTCGCGCGTGTAACAGAGACTCGCGCCATAGACCCATGGTTTCTGGCGCGACGGATACACGTACTCCCAGGCCCGTTGTTCCTCGCGCGCGTAGAACCAAACCCTGCTCAGTCCGCAAATGTCCGCCGCCTCTGCGCGAAGTTGGTCTATTTGATACCGAAGCCGCCAAGGGGCGCTCCAGTCATCGTCATCCCAATGCACCAGCACTTCACCGCGCGCCGCCCGGCAGGCGAAGTTACGCTTCACGCCCACGGGTTGGCGCGTTTCACTGCGAAAGTATCGAATGCGCGGATCGTCCGGCACCAGATCCGCGACGGAGTCCGCCCCGTCATCAACTATAACGAGTTCCCTCTCCGCATAATCCTGCGCGAGAAACCACCGGATCGCCCCCGGCACAAAGCGCCGCCGGTCTGCCGTGGGCATGATGCACGTGACGAGTGAGGCGGATATCACACGCGAGGGGAAAGATGGTGGGCTGGCTCGGCGAAGTCGAAGTCTGGAGGCTCGGTCGCGGCTGCATCGTTAGTTCGCTGGCTCGTTTTATATGTTGCCGGACCTTGCGGCCAGCCCGACCAATCCTCGTTCTCGAAACCAAAGGTGGATTCACCAACATCACCACGCATGGCGAACATCAAACGGTTGATTTGATTTCTTACGCGCTCTTCAGCGGCGTTTCTCCCGGCGAGCATCTGAGCTAAGGTTCGATATTCCTTCAGGACGGGCGCACTTCCGATGAGGAACAGGGCCCTGGTCAGAGGCAGCGCCGCTCCAGTGAGGTCATCCGTACGGATTGCCAACGTGTTCAGCAATGCCTGGTAAATTCTTGCGCGCTCGTTGTGCCGCGAAATCCTGGCATCGCGACGGCCAGCCGCGCGGATAGCGGCGGCGATCAACGCCGAGCACAAAAACAGCACGGCGGCACTCACTCCCAGGATAATCCCAGGCTGCGGATCCAAGCCGTCGAAGATGTGCTGGATTTTGCCCAAGCCAAGTTTCACTGCCGCGACCGTAGCGCCGATGACTGCGCTGATCAGGACGGCACCAACAAACAAATCACCTCTTTTCATAATTCATTTCCTTTCTCTGTCGTGATTTGAAACGTCACGATCCTTCATTCACGAATCCTCGACCGGTGGATGGCACCGGAGAGATAAAATGTTAAACGTTGAGATTTGACCCCACTGTGGTCCCCACTCAGTGGACCCCACTCGCACCGCTCAGCCTCAGGGAATCTCGAAGGCTTCGGCGGCATCGTGGCGGACGATATAGGTTGACGAAATCGTGGACAGCACGCTTTCCTGATCCGTCCCATCCGGCTTCTTGAGGACAGCCCGACATTGCAGAGTGGCATTGACCTTGTTCTGTTGAACAGGGCGCACGCGTGCAAGGTCGGCACTCACTCCCACGACATCGACTTCGTAGATGGCCCAGTTCGTTGGACGTGCTTCGATCCAGTTCACCACTCTCCTTTCGGTGCTGTAGTAGTGTCGGCTATTGGCATTAGCAGTAATAGGGAACAAGTTTTGGTTCTCCCCGATACCACCGATATTCTCGTTGAGAAGGTGGCCTTTGACATACTTGAACGCGCTGCGGTTACTCGGATCCGTATCGAGCAAACGCATCAGGTCTCTTTGCGCACTCCCCCCAGGCGGGGTGCCAGGATGCGAACGGACCCACGCTTGATTCAGCCCATCGATGCGCATGCCCAGGCCGACGGTGGTATCGGTTGGATCACCGTTGATCTTACCGGGACGAGGCCGATAGTTCGCGACGACGGGGCGCACAGGGTCGTCGAACAGGCCGAACAACGTGCGCAGGTTGGTAACGATGGTCGCGTCGTTAGGATTGCTTGCAAGAGCGGTGCGTGTCGCGGAAATAATTGAAACGGCGGCGCGCTGTGCGTCGGTCGCGCTTGTGTCCTGAGCCATTGTTTGGAACTGGTCGAGACGATACGTCACAGGCCGTGGGTCGTGGCTGGCGACCATCGGCCTTGGATCGCGCTCGTCTCCTGCGAAATACATCTCATGGCTCTCACCGCCCGCCGTCCTGAACGGTTTGCGCAGCCGCCACCACTCTGTCACCGCCGCGACGCCCGCCTGCAATCGGTCCAGCAACCACCTTCCCGCCGCAAGCGCGCGATCAATGAGCCACAAGATAGCTGCATCCACGCGGGTGCGAACGCCGTCGATAATTTCGCGGATTCGTTCGCCGATTCCGCCCAGCATGGCATAATTTGCCAGGAAACCGATGACCACCGGCATGATCAAGCGCAGACCGGACTCGACTCCGCGAGCAGCAGGGTCGATCACGCCCTGGGCGATTTGGATGACCGTGTCGAAGACGGTGATCAGAACCTGCAGAATGCGCCGCGCATACTCCATGGCGGACTTGATTGCCGCATAAACGGCAACCACGGCTTCAAGAATCGCGCTCCAGCCCGCAGAGGCAGCCAGGGCGGCAAGACGCGAGCCCACGATTGCGATGATGCGCGTCATCACCCAGTTCACCGCGGTTTGCAGCACCATTGTCCCAAGATCCCGCAGCCGCTCAACTATCATTCGCCAGATACCAGCCGGCCCCTCTCGAATGGCCACGGCCACCCACTCCCAAACGCCAGTCAGGACGTTGATGATCGAACGAATACGCGCCACGGCCGGCCGGCCGATACGAGTGGCGAGGAGGTCTAACACGTGGTCGAGGGAAATACCCAGAACGTCGAGAACGAAAACAAAGATGGCCCGAGGTTCCCAACTGGCTGGCGGTCTGATGCCCGTGCCGGATTGTTCCACCGCATTGAGCAACCATCCCTGCACGCCGAACCAGAGGTGTGACAGGAAATTGCGGATGAAGTATCCAACGCCAAGCAAAGTGGCCTGGAGCGCGGTCTTGATGAAACGAATCGGGGCGGCCAACACTGCATCCCAGGCGCGAGAGGCCTTGTCGATCAACTGCTCTATCAAGTCGGTCGGGATGCGCAACCCGCGGACCACAATTTTGAAGGCCGTTCGGATCGCGCCCCACAGATCAAAGTCCCGGAAAATCTGGCGCACCAGCAGCATGATGCTGGCGCGTGTCTGTTGCCAGGCCTCCGGCGTCGCTGCCAGTTCGCTGAAGAAGGGAATTTGCCTGAGGATAAGCGGGATGAAGAAATCGATGAAGGGATCACGAATGCATGCCGGAATCGCGTTCCAGATGCGGGCACCGAATTCGTAGGGCAACCGCAAAATGTTGCGCACTACCGCGGCCACGCGGCGCAAAAAGTCGAGCACCGGCTGCAGAAACGCGACCAGCCGCTGGAGCACACTGCCCACCCAAGTGACGAAGGACATCACATGGTCCATTACCCAGTTCACCAGTTCGCCGAAGCGCTCCGCCAGCCAGGTCAAACCTCGAGCGATAAAGCTGATAATAGTGCCGGCGACGGCGCCTGCGGCACTTCCCAGGCCGCTAACAATGCGGTTCAGCTTCTCAGCGAGGAATTGCGCTTTCTCTCGGAGGAAAGCGGCGACGCGATTGATTGTGCTGACAATCCCGGGAATGATCTCGTTCTGAAGAATGTTACGCCCGTTGAGGATGCCACCACGCGTTCCAAAATATCGACGAATCGCCTGCACGCCCCGGATCACGCCGTAGGCCACGGCGCCGATGGCGATAACTGGTCCCACTGGCGATAGCATGAGCAGAATACCGCCGATCACCAGCAGCGGCCGTTTGAAGCGCTCGATGAAAGGAAGAATGTAGCGGTCCCACGCAGTCTGCGCTTTGCGCTGCACCCACTGCAGAATTCCATTCTGACCTTCCGGTCCCTCGCCGATCCCGAGCTGGTTCTTGACCCAAACCCAGGCGCGGTTTAGCGCGCGACGGATCGGCGCGGAAATGTCCCAGAGCCAGCGGCCGAAGGATTGGATTCGCTCCCACACCGCCCCCCCGATCCGCCGCAGAAAATCCCACACTGGCGCACCGAAGCGGTCCCAGAGTCCACCAAAGAAGTTGCTAACTCGCGTGGCCAGACCCTTGATTCGATCGATGATGGGCGAAGCGATGCCCATAAAAACGTCATGTATTTTCTGCGCCGCTTCGGTAAGGCTGCTGCAATCGCCCCGCGCAATCTTGGCCGCGGCATCACGGAGCCAGTTCAGCAGGTTGGCGAAGTGTCCGCGCAGAGATGAGGCAAGCCCGGTAATCGCTCGCACCGGGGCCATCAACGTGTTGACGATTGAGTCAACGGCGTCGGATATTTTTTCCTTGAGCCATTCCAGCGGCCCTTTCCGAATGATCGGCACCAGGTCCGGCGCGAAGCGATTTACCAAGTCCCAAGCCCGGTCTTCAACCCACTCAACGATGTCATCGATTGGCCAGATAGCCTGGACCCGCGCTCCTCCGGTGCGTCCTTGAACTGTGACTCGTTCGCCTTGACGGACTGCCGCGCTCGTCCGGTTTGCCTCTCCCTCGAACGCATCAGCTGAATTTCTGGAGGCAAACATTTGCAGCACCGGTCGGCCCTGTTGCTGGACGACATGGGTGACTTCATGCGCCATCAACTCGAGGTTAGTAGGCACCTCCCGAGCTCCCAGAAAAACATTCGTTCCATAGGTGAACGCGCGGGCTCCGAGACTTTCCACCGCGGCCGTGGCGCGCCGGTCCGTGTGCACTCGCACCGGATGCAGGGGCACCTCGAGACTGGTTTCCAAAGCGGTGCGGATGTCGGACTGCAGCGGGCTGCCTGAACCTGGCGCACGGATAACGTCCCGCACCGGTTCAGGCAGTCCCGCGGGGGTTGTCGTCCCGGTGGCTGGACTCAGCCGCAGCGCCGGCGGACCAGACATCGCTGCGCTGACGGAAGCAGCTGGCCCAGGAGAGCGTGGCGCGCGCGCCGCCGGGGCCGCAATTGGCGCGGTCACACTAGGCGCGGGCGCCCGTGGGCGTGCTGTGAGGGTGGCAGGCATTGAAGGGCGCGGAATAAGGATGTGATTTGCCGGCGCGACTCGCGATGCGGCGCGCAGGGTGAACGGGCGCGGCTACAAATCTTCTGCGGGATGGAACAAGAACGGACGATCCGGACGCTTGGTAGAGCGCAGCCTAAGACGGACAATGAATCGTTACATTTCTTCTCGTCGAGGAATTCCACCTTTTCGCATCTCGGCCAAATACGAACCCCAAATTCCGTTTGTATTCTCTGGCTTTGAAGCAGCACTCCTCATTTTTTAGCAGAAAGAATGTCGGCGCCGAACATGTGCCTTAGCGTGATCGCCCCGGCCTTGCCGTCGCCTTCTAAGCCGGCTTGACGCTGGTATAGTGCTACGGCTTGCACGAATTCAGAGTTGTTGCGGCCTTCGGGCAGCCCCAGCTTCCTTCGGATTCGGTTTATCTTCCTAGCCGAGTATTGCTTCGCACTGGCCTCATAGAAATGCATCGCTTCCTTTATCTGCGATGGTCCTAATGCCCCGCCGACTTTCCAGACAGCGTCCAATTTCCACGGCTCGTACTTCATCAGATTACGAATCGCTATCGCGGGGCCAGTTTCCGCAACGCCTGCCTTATCCGCAGCTAAGGTCTTTGGCAATATGCGGATTGTGTCTTGAGATGACTTGCGAGCAGCAGTTTGTGGAGAGATCGGCGGGATGTTCAGCCTTCCGCCCTCCTTCCACTTCGCCTGGATGGGGGCTTTAAGGCGCCCCCCGGCGGCATCATACCAGTAAGGCTTGAATTCCCTTGCGGCTTTTCGGTAAACGGCGGAGTGGCCAGGCTCATCGATAAAGTCCAAATTGTCGTTGATTACCCAGATCGCCGCCCAACTTACAGTCCAACCAGTCTCGGCATCCCCGCTCCAGCGAACGGTGTAGCGTACTTGAGGGGAACAGTGGCCCAGCAACCAAAAGCCTTTAGTCATCGCCCTGCGACTGAACATAGCTCCTCCGTAGTTAGTCGGTTTGGTATATACATCCGCAAAGGAAGAAACGGACGAACCGGATTTTAGATAACCAAGGATCCTTTCCGTAAGGGCCTTTTTGAAGTCACGACGAACCTTTGTGGTTTCCTCGTGCTTTTCCACGTAATCAAGCATTTCTCCCTTGATTCTCATGAGTCCTGCCTGCGGATCCTGGACGGCGGCGCCGACTTGCGGGAGATTATGGACATCGACCGGTTTATGAATCACTAGCTTCATACCGGGCGTTAAGTCTACCTTGCCCTCCAACACATCGAAGTTCTCCGCGAGGATCTCGCCGTGCCGAGATTCATCGCCCAGGAACTTCAACGCAATCTTGGAAAGATTGTCCCCGGGTTGTACGACATAAAGCTCTCCTTTTGGGTAAATCTTCCTTTTCGCGACGTCCCGCAGCCGCTTCAGGGTAGCTTTAATTCCTCCACCAGAAGCGCCGATCACTCCACCCGAAGCGTCGCCTGTTTTTCTCACTGCCTGAACTGTTCCGCTCCCGATAAGGTCGGCAACCGTACTGCCAGCAGGATAACTCCACCGATAAATGGCCAGGGTGTTAACAAACGCCTCATACGCTGGAAACGGATCGTGGGTCACATGGAACCGGTAATTGGGCGCTCCGGTTGACTTCTCGATCGTGACCGCGCCGCGAAAATCGATCTTCGGCGAAATGGAACCTACGATTCGCGCGCCGTTTTGGATGCTACCACTGAAGGTTACCGTGACCGCCCGGGCACTCTTCCTTTTAGCCGACATGCTAAGCCCCTGCGTAGATACCTTATCGGAGAGAAAAGGGACTTTAGTTTCTGAAACACCGGTGTGGGCAGCAGGGGGCAGGACGATGCCCGACTCGTTTATCTCCTCGTCGGTCTGAACCATCATCCATTGACAAGTCCGATGCTTATCCCCCGGTTTTCCGAATCCCCGGTTATCTCCATAACCGAGCTCACCACTGCCCGGAAGATACTTGTCGGGAATGAATGTCTGAAAGGTGAACATCTGAGCGCCAGTGAAACCCTTCTTCCAATCGTTGAGGTGTGGCGGAGGCTGCGGCGGGAGATACTTCGGGACCACTCTTGTCTTGTCCCTTTGAGCCACGTACGTTGACGACCCGATTTGGGGTGGCTCACCTTTGGTCTCCTGAGTTTTTTTGTCAGGTGAAGCTTTTGTTTGAAAATTACTCACGATGCCTCCGCGAAATGGCGCAGTGGGCAGACGCCGCCTTGCTTGGCGTATTCGCGCCGGATGGCGGATTCGAGAATGGAGTCCTTGACTACGCCGCCGTTGTCGAGGGCGAGCAAGGCCGCGTGGAGCGTGGCGTTGCGAATTTGGCCGCCGGTAAATTCGCAACGGCTGGCGATCTCGCTCAGGAATTCTTCGTTCACTTCACGGCGCGGCGGGAGATGAAGGTTCCACAAGGCCCAACGTTCCTCGGCGTCGGGCGGATGGAATTCGACCGTGACATCCATGCGCCGCTCGAAAGCGCTGTCGATGCGGCCGGCGCGCGCGTTGGTGGTGACAAGGAGGATGCCTTCGTAACTCTCGAAGCGCTGCAGAAGAAAATTCGTTTCGAGATTCGCGTAGCGGTCGTTCGCGTTTTGGACGTCGGTGCGCTGGCCGAGTAGTGCGTCGCCTTCATCGAGGAGCAGAATGACGTCGAGCTCTTCGGCGGCCTCGAAAACGCGGCTCAAATTCTTCTCGGTCTCGCCGATGTATTTGTTCACGACGGCGGAGAGATCGAGCTGGTAAAGATCCTTTTGTAGACGCGCCGCAAGCAAACGCGCGGCGAGCGTCTTGCCGGTGCCGCTCGGGCCGGTGAAAAGGGCGCGCACACCGATGACCGCCGCGGCATCGAGCATCGGCGGCAAATGTTCCCGATGGCGGCAGCGGCTTTCGAGATGTTGCAGCTCGGTGAGCGTTCGCGCGCTTGCGGAAAGGCAACTCCAATCGCCTTCGGCGGGCAGCCGCCGCGCAAGCGCGTCGAGCGCTTCGCGGTTCAATGCGCGCAGCGCTTCGATGACGTAAGCGCCCGCCGATTTCCGATCTCCGGCAAGCGTCGCGCGCATCCGTGCGAGTCCGGCCGCGCGTTGGATTTGGCCGGAGGGAATGCGGTGGCGCGCGCTGATTTCTGCAATCAATTCTGGCGCTGCTTGCGGGAGGCATCTTCGCCAATGCGCGTTGCGCGCTTCGAGATCGGGCAGAGGAAATGAGAGAGTGACGGCATGAGCGGCAAGCTCGCCCACAACCCCACCCTGCTTCCCGAGGACGACACCGAGGGGAACGGAGGATGGCCAGTCATCTGGCAGTGAAAGCGTTTCGCCCGGTCCGAGTTCAAAGGCAACGATGGGCAACGCGTTCCGGAGCACTCCGAGCACCGCCGCCTCACGCCATCGACTGTTCTCGATTTTCTCCGTCCCACGAACCTCGAGCACACCGCGCCCCAGCGATCGCGCGAGCGCCGCAAGCAACGTGCGACGTCCATTGTGCCTGGCACCTCGCACGATCACGGCGCGTGTCTGGCCGCTCGTAATCAATCCGGGCAGCGCTGCGGCCGCGGCGACGATTTTTGGCGCCAGGATCAATTCCTCCAACGCCGATAACGATTGCGCTGGATGATGCCCCGCCCAGGAAACACCCGAGCCGAAGGCGTCGCCGCGTAATGCTTCCCAGATCGCCGGTGGAATCTCGAGCGCGAGATCATGTTGGGTGGCGTCCGCATTCGAAACGCGCAACACTCCGAGATGGCGTCCCTGTCGCAGCATGGAGGAAAAATCCTCCGTGGCCAGGTGTTCGCGCCAGCATTGCCGGAGCAGGCCGGAGAGCGGGCGGCGCTGGCCCGGAGTGCCCTGGAGCGTCTCAAAGAGTGCTCCGAAGCGCGGATCTTCCTCGGCGAGACCCACCGTGACAAGACACATCGCGGCTGCGACATCCAGACCGAGCAGCCTACGCACAGCTCGCAAGGGCAAATGCCCCGTCGCGCGCGATTCCCACGCCTCGAGTCCGGCGCACCACCGAATAAATGCTTCCTGCGCGGAAAGCCCGCTCAGCCGTTGCGCCAGCTCATTGTTGTAACCGACGAGAAACGGAAAACGCTCCAAGGCCGTCTCAAACGAGCCGCAGCAAGTCCCCGCTTGTTCGATGCAGACGAGAACCGCGCCGAAAAAATGCAGGCGGAAATGTTCTGCCGGCGTCGTCGCGAAATCGGCAAACAATGTTTCCGCCGTGTGAGGTGCCGTCGGCTCAGTCATAATGAAAATAGATGCTGCGTCCGGCGGCGGGCACCCAACCCGGATCGCGATCCAATCCAGCCACGCGTAGCTCGATTGGGTGGTTTGCGAGGGAGAAATGAGCATCCACTCGCGCCTCGTCCGCTTCGATTTTTGCGTGATAATTCAAAACCAAGGATCGCAAATCACAGTCATCGCCCAACCCCAGGGACGCGGCCACGCGCGCATGCAGATCGTGGCAAATTCCATCGAGCCAGAGTGGAAGCGGTTCGCCGGCAGGTGGCTCAAAGTCTACGCCGGGCGGTTCGCCTTCCGAGCGACCGGAAAGTCTCGCGAACAAACCAGCCAGTGGCTCGCCGGCGAATTCCGCGCCGATCATGCGCTCGCCGAGCAGAGCGAGAAAATCCCAGAGCGGCAAGGCGAGTCCTGGCCGCGCAGGCATCGAAAAATCTCCGTAAAGTTCCAGGCTAATGGCAACGTTGACCAAATAAAGCAAGCCGCCCCACTCAGTCGTAATGCGATCCGGCAGAGAGACCGACGGCAACGCCACGCTCACGCCGGTCTCCGCGGCCGATGAGGCAGGCGGCTTCGACACGGAAATCGCCTCCTCTGACGTTGCTGCCGCAGAATTAATCGGCTCGGCGTTTTTGAACCGATCCGATCGCATTCCCGGCAAAGGACGTATTCGCGAATCACGAGGTGACTCTTGCCGAGGCGATGGCGGAGAAAAAGCAACGGCGGTCGCGGATTCGCCATTGGGCGCGTCAAACAAAGGGGCCGTTACGTCCGGCACCTGGTCAACAGACATCGGCCTGCTTTGCGGCGCCGCTTCTCTTCGGGTCGAAATCTCCTCAGAGTTCGACGGCACTCTCTCGGATGGCAACTGCGCGGCGGAAGGTGTTTCACGCCGGAAATTCGATGCGCGGATTTGAAGCGCGAACGACATGGACCGAATTTTCCCGGGCGCTCTGTTGAGCAGGATTGCCGTAATCCAAACTCGGGCTGCCTCCGATGAAAGCGAAGGATGGGGAGCGATCCTGTCCGCCCACGGTGTAGGGTCGCGAGAGCGGGCTATGCCCGGATCGGGCGCAACGATTTCCGGCGGATCCCATGCCGCCTCGAGGGCTGCGAGGTGATAGGCGTTAACAATATTTCGCCAGAGCGCCGCCACATCGCGGGGTGCAAGTTTCATCAGAAACTGCGCGGCAAGACCAACCGACTCCAGCCGCTCGAGCGCGGCGGGGACGGGCCGGGCGTCTTCCAGCCATAGGCGACGCACCAGGACCGCGAAATCATTTCCCGGAAAGAGCACCGGCCACCACCAGGAGGCGCTCGCGTTGCCGACACACCAATCGCGCGCCAGACACGCCAACAATTCGGCGCGATCGGCGAAGAGGACCGCATTTGCGTTAGCCGGCACCGGTCCGCGGGCCGGGCGCGCGGCCGCGCGCGTTTCCGCTTCGAGCGCGTCTTCCAGCTTCTCCACTCGCGGAAGCGCAATCGCGATTCGCCGCACGCAGAGGATGGCTTCATCTCCGAGGCGCGATGCGCCTGTAGCGAGTGCCATTTCCACGCGCCCGCGCGTGGCCAGCGAATTCGCGACCCGGCCGCGAAAGCGCAGCCGGCGGACGCTGAGAGCATGTCCAGTCACATTAACCTGCTGTCAATCCACCGGGTGGGTTCGGTTGCGCGGAGGGAATCTTAATGTCGGTGGTTCGTCCGTTTACAATCTTCGCGGTGATGTGGGAATTGAGCCTCCACTCAGCGAGGAGGGTTCCCAGCGATGGCGAGTTATTGTATCCCAATTGATCCGGGGAAACGGTTTGTTCGAACGAGACGCCGGCTGCTCCTTCTGCCGCTGGAGCGGGCGCCGCCGCGCGGGCCTCTGTTTTGGGACTGCTTTTTTTCTTGGCGGCCTTTGGCGTGGACGACTTCGTACTGACGGGTTGCTGTATTGTTGGGGCCAGCTTGATCGGTAAGCCGTCCGGCGAACGTGCGATAGAAAGGAGGAACCAAAGCTCGGCGATTCCGCCGGGCAGATCGTCGGCGATAACCGGGCCAGTGGTTTGATCCAGGAGCGCGACGCGAACGCATCCGTTGGCATCGCGAATGACCACAGTGATCGCCGTGGTCTCGTTGTTAAACAATGGGTTAAATTGACTTGTCTGGCCGGGGAAAATGCGGAGCCGGCCCAGGGGCGAGCGGGCAAAGAGCCACTCGGCGCGATTGGGTACTTCGTACACCTTGATCGCGGCAAACGACGGAATGTCGAAGGTCCTCGCATCCTTCGCCGGAATGGCGACGGGCTCACGGGTGAAGGTATCGCGCAAGAGCCGGGACCAGAGCGAAGCATCGATCGGCGTAACGAAAGGCGGCGCAAGCGGGCCGAGGAAAGTTTTCCAAGCGGGCTGGATGACGGGCAATATTATGCCGCCGAACCCGGCGCGCGTGCCGGACGCTTTCCAAACAATTTCACCCGGTAACACGCCGCCGGGCGGGAGAAACGAGAAGTGGTCGCCTGCGAAACCACCGAACCCCACCGCGGCGAGGTCCTCCTGAAAATCGAGGAACATCGCTTCACCCTCGGCGACTCGCCGCTCGCTCGGGAAATAGGCCCACTGCTCAACGGCGC
>Ga0209118_1000946_pt1 | contig 14387 bp, 26 predicted proteins | sample BlaSpr_A8_Ref_M1_FD_187988 | JGI IMG/M metagenome (GOLD analysis project Ga0209118, IMG submission 187988) | Forest soil microbial communities from Thunder Bay, Ontario, Canada - Black Spruce, Ontario site 2_A8_Ref_M1 (SPAdes) (version 2) | ecosystem: Environmental > Terrestrial > Soil > Boreal...
GGAGCTGATCGCGCCGATCGCCATGGAGAAGGGGGTGCGCTTCGCCATCCGCGAGGGTGGCCGCACCGTCGGCGCCGGCACCGTCACCGATATCGTGAAATGACTGACGATAGTGACGTGAGAGGGTGGAGGGGGCGTCCCCTTCCCCCCGCTCCGCCGGGTTGGGACCCGGCGATCAGGTGCAACCGGGAAGGGGAGCGAGGGGTTCAGGGGGAGATCCGATGGATGCTTTGAGTAGTCCTCGCAGCGCCTGCTTCGCGCACCGGGATTGCCGTAGGAGTGGAGGCTAGGTTAAATGGTCAACGAGAAGATTCGCATTCGCCTCAAGGCGTTCGACTACCGCATCCTGGACACGTCGACGCACGAGATCCTGGACACGGCGCGCCGCACCGGCGCGCGGGTGGTGGGCCCGATCCCGCTGCCGACGCACATCTCGCGCTACACGGTGAACCGCTCGCCGCACGTGGACAAGAAGTCCCGCGAGCAGTTCGAGATCCGGACGCACAAGCGGCTGCTCGACATCTTCGAGCCCACCAGCCAGACGGTCGATGCGCTGATGAAGCTCGAGCTGCCGGCGGGCGTGGACGTCGAGATCAAGGCTTTCGGGAAGTAAGCGGAGGGGTACGACGATGGAAGGCATGCTGGGACGGAAGCTGGGGATGACGCAGATTTACGCCGAGGACGGCTCGGTGGTGCCGGTGACCGTGGTCAAGGCGGGCCCCTGCCTGGTCGTGCAGCGGAAGACCCGCGCCATCGACGGCTACGAGGCCGTGCAGCTCGGCCTGGTCGAAGAGCGCCCGCCGAAGAGGGTGACCAAGCCGCGGCTGGGCCACTTCGGCAAGGCCGGGGTGGCGGCGCTTGCCCGGCTGATGGAGTTCCGTCTCTCCGACGGCGAGGAGGTCAAGCCGGGCGATGAGGTCAAGGCCACCATCTTCGAGGAGAAGCAGTACGTGGACGTGGTGGCGACCAGCAAGGGCAAGGGGTTCCAGGGCGTTGTCAAGCGTCACGGTTTCGCCGGCGGCCGCGCCACCCACGGCTCGATGTTCCATCGCGCGCCGGGCTCGATCGGCGCCTCGGCCTTCCCATCGCGCGTCTTTCCCGGCATGCGGGCAGGCGGCCGCATGGGCGGTGAGCGGGTGACGGTCAAGAACCTGCAGGTGATCAAGGTGGACGCGGAGCAGAACCTGATCTACCTGCGCGGCGCGGTGCCGGGCCCGCGCCACGCCTACGTGGCGATCAAGCGGGCGAGGCGTGGCTGAAGACATCGGGACATCGGGGGACGTTCGAGGACGTCGGAGAGTGATCGAGAGAAACGGGTGGAAGACATGGCGATGAGGATCTGGCGATGAAGATCAAGGTCAAGAATTTCGACAACCGGGAGCTGCGAGAGATCGAGCTGCCGGAGACGATCTTCGGCTATCCCTACAACGAGCACCTGATCCACGAGGCGGTGCAGGCGTATCTCGCCGGCCGCCGCCGCGGCACGCACAAGACCAAGACCCGCGCCGAAGTCTCCGGCTCGGGCAAGAAGCTGTGGCGGCAGAAGGGTACCGGGCGGGCGCGCACCGGCGACATCCGGAACCCGAAATGGCGCCACGGCGGCATCGTCTGGGGTCCGGTGCCGCGCGACTACGGCAAGAGCCTGTCGGTGCGCGAGAAGAAGAACGCCCTCAAGTCGGCGCTGTCGCGCAAGGCCGCCGAGGAGCGCATCGTGGTGCTCGAGAGCCTGGACCTCGGGAGCCACCGGACGCGCGAGCTGATCGCGCAGCTGCACGGCGTCGGCATCGCCGGCAAGGCCCTGCTCGTCGACGTCCACGACAACCACAACCTGGAGCTGGCGGCGCGCAACAACCGCGCTCTGAAGACGGTCGACGCGCTGGCGGTCAACGTCTACGACGTGGTGGACCGGCCGTTCCTGGTGCTCAGCGAGATGGCGCTCAACCGCTTGGTGGAGGTGCTGGCGAAATGAGGACCCAGGACGTGATCCGGCGGCCGCTGATCACCGAGAAGTCGGCGGTGCAGCGCGAGACCGGCAACATCATCGCTTTCGAGGTGCACCGGCAGGCCAACAAGATCGACGTGCTGCGCGCCGTGCAGGTGCAGTTCAAGGTCAAGGTGGCCGAGGTGCGCATCGCCAACTGCCACGGCAAGGCCCGCCGCCAGGGGAAGTTCGCTGGCCGGCGCCCCGACTGGAAGAAGGCTTACGTCAGGCTCGCGGCCGGCGAGAAGCCGATCGAGTTCTTCGAGGGGATGTAAGACGATGGCGATCAAACAGAGAAAGCCGACCAACGCGGCTAGCCGTTTTCAGACCTATCTCAGCTTCGACGAGATCACCGCCGAGAAGCCGCACAAGCCGCTCACCGAGGGCAAGAGCAGCAGCGGCGGGCGCAACAACCGCGGCGAGCTGACCTCCTGGTGGCGGGGTGGCGGCCACAAGCGGCGCTACCGGGTGATCGATTTCCGGCGCGACAAGCACGGCATCCCGGCGCGGGTCGCCACCATCGAGTACGACCCGAACCGCTCGGCGCGCATCGCGCTGCTGAACTACGCCGACGGCGAGAAACGCTACATCCTCTGGCCCAACGGCCTGGCGGTCGGCGCCCAGGTGATGTCGGGCGAGAAGGCGGAGGTCAACGTCGGCAACGCGCTGCCGCTGCGGCTGATCCCGCTCGGCACGGTGATCCACAACATCGAGCTCAAGCTCGGCAAGGGCGGTCAGATGGTGCGCAGCGCCGGCGCCGGCGCGCAGCTGATGGCGCGCGACGGCGGCTGGGCGCAGGTCAAGCTGCCCTCGGGCGAGGTGCGGCGGGTGCACGTCGAGTGCTATGCCACGGTCGGCCAGGTCGGCAACCTCGAGCACGAGAACATCTCTTTCGGCAAGGCGGGGCGCAAGCGCTGGCTGGGCCGGCGCCCGCACAACCGCGGCGTATCGATGAACCCGGTCGACCACCCGATGGGCGGCGGCGAGGGGCGCACCTCGGGCGGCCGCCATCCGACGACCCCCTGGGGCGTGCCGACCAAGGGCTACAAGACCCGTAACAACAAGCGCACGGACCAGATGATCGTCCGCCGCCGGAATCAGAAATAGGAGGCCGAGCCAGCCATGCCGCGTTCAGTGCACAAGGGCGCTTTCGTCGACGAGCACCTGGCCAACAAGGTGGAGACCGCGCGTTCGCGCGGCGACAACCGGGTGATCAAGACCTGGTCCCGCCGCTCGACGGTGATCCCGGACATGGTGAACTTGACCATCGCCGTGCACAACGGCGCCAAGTTCATCCCGGTGTACGTCACCGAGAACATGGTCGGCCACAAGCTTGGCGAGTTCGCCATGACCCGCACCTTCCGGGGCCACAGCGGCAAGAAGGTGGAGAAGGGGGCCCGCCCCCGGTAAACGGAGGGTTGACGACCATGGAAGTCACAGCGCGACTTCGTTACGTGCATGGCTCGGCGCAGAAGATGCGCCTGGTGGCCGACCTCATCCGCGGCAAGGCGGTGCAGGAGGCGGTGAACCTGCTCGGGGTCACCCATAAAACGGCGGCGCGGCACGTCCAGAAATGCCTGAAGTCGGCGATCGCCAACGCCGAGAGCCGCGAAGACCACGTCGACGTCGACCGGCTCTACGTCAAGGAGATCTTCGTCGACGGCGGGCCGATGGCGAAGCGCATCCGGCCGGCGCCGATGGGCCGGGCGTTCCGGGTGCTCAAGCGGCAGAGCCACATCACGATCAAGCTCGACACCCGCAAGGGCCCCGAGCCAGAGAGGTAATCGAATCGTGGGTCAGAAAACACATCCCTACGGCTTCCGGCTGGTCTACAACAAGACCTGGCACTCGCGCTGGTACGGCGACAGCCACTACGCCGACACGCTGCACGAGGACTTGAAGCTCCGCAAGAAGCTGAAGGAGCGGCTGTCGCACGCCGGCGTCTCCGAGGTGGACATCGAGCGCGCCGCCGACAAGCTGCGCGTGACCATCTACACCTCGCGGCCCGGGATCATCATCGGCCGCCGCGGCGCCGAGGTGGACAAGCTGCGCGACGACCTGCAGAAGGAGATGGGCCGCGAGGTGCACATCAACATCCAAGAGATCCAGCGGCCCGAGCTCGACGCCCAGCTGGTGGGGGAGTCGATCGCCGGCCAGCTGGTGCGGCGCGTCTCCTTCCGCCGGGCGATGAAGAAGGCGATGGAATCGGCCTTCCGCTTCGGCGCCAAGGGGGTCAAGATCATGGTCTCCGGCCGGCTGGGCGGCGCCGAGATCGCGCGCTCCGAGTGGTACCAGGAAGGGCGGCTGCCGCTGCACACGCTGAAGGCCGACATCGATTACGGCCTCGCCGAGGCACGCACCACCTACGGCGTGATCGGCGTCAAGGTCTGGGTGTACAAGGGCGACCTGCTGAAGGAGAAGAGCAGACGGGCGACGGCGTGAGCCAGGCGCGGCCGATGGATCGAGCGCGTGAGTCCAACCTCCCTCGAAGCGAAGGGGAGGGGGCGTCCCCTTCCCCCCCGGAGGGGTGGGCCGCGGCTCCGCCTGTCGCCAGTCGCGGCACTCCAGCTGGTCGGAAGGGGATCGAGGGGATGCGGGGGGAGATCCGATAGATGCTTCGAACGGGCCAGCAACGCCGCGGGTACGAAGGTAACGAGGACGAGAGTAGCGTGGGAGTAATTCCATCATGCTAATGCCGAAGAAGGTGAAGTTCAGAAAGCAGCAGCGCGGGCGGCGCAAGGGCATGTCGAAGGGCGGCACCTACATGGCCTTCGGCGACTATGGCTTGCAGGCGCTCGAGGCTGGTTGGGTGACGGCGCGCCAGATCGAGGCCGCCCGAATCGCCATCACCCGCCACGTCAAGCGCGGCGGCAAGGTGTGGATCAGGGTCTTCCCCGACAAGCCGATCACCAAGAAGCCGCTCGAGACCCGCATGGGCAAGGGCAAAGGCCCCCCGGAGCAATGGGTCGCGGTGGTGCGCCCGGCGCGCATCCTCTACGAGCTCGAAGGGGTGCCGGCCGACGTGGCGGAGCAGGCGATGCGCCTGGCCTCGCACAAGCTGTCGATCAAGACCAAGTTCATCACCCGTCATCACGAGCCGAGGTGAGTCGATGAAAGCGTCGCAAATGCGTGATCAGACGGTCGAGGACTTGCGGGACAAGGAACGCGACCTGTGCGAGCAGCTGTTCGCCCTGCGGCTGCAGAAGGTGACCGGCCAGCTCGAGAAGCCGTCGCGAGTGCGCGACCTGCGCAAAGACCTGGCGCGGGTGCTGACCGTGCTGCGTGAGAAGCAGGGATAGGAGAGGCCATGGCTCGTACCAGGGAGACGAAGAAGCAGGCCGAGAGCGGCGAATCGCAGCCCAAACCCCCGGCGACCCCGGCGGACGTCGCCGCGGACGCTGCAGCGCCGCGAGGCGAAGGCGCGGAGGCCACGAAGGCCGCCGCCGCCGGCCTGCAGTCGGCGTCGGAGGCGAAGGCGAGGCCGGTCCGCCGCCAGCAGGTGAAGGTGGGCAAGGTGGTGAGCAACAAGATGCAAAAGACGGTGATCGTCACGGTCGAGAACACCACCACCCATCGGCTGTACCACCGTTACATGAAGAAGACCAGCAAGTTCGCCGCGCACGACGCGGAGAACCGCTGCCAGGTGGGCGACTTGGTGGAGATCGTCTCCAGCCGGCCCCTGTCCCACAGCAAGAGATGGCGGGTCCGCGAGGTCCTGAAGCGGGCTGAGTAGCGGTCCAGAGGGCGGCAGAGGGCACGACGATGATCCAGATGGGAACCATACTCGACGTGGCGGACAATTCGGGGGCGAAGAAGATCGCCTGCATTCACCTGCGCGGCGGCTCGTCCGGCCAGTATGGGAGGTTGGGCGACGTGATCACCGCCTCGGTCAAGGAGGCGGCGCCGGACGGCACCGTCAAGAAGGGAACGGTGGTCAGGGCAGTGATCGTCCGCACCGTCAAGGAGCAGCGGCGCAAGGACGGCAGCTACATCCGCTTCGACACCAACTCCGCGGTGCTGGTCAACGACGCCGGCGAGCCGATCGGCACCCGCGTTTTCGGGCCGGTGGCGCGCGAGCTGCGGGAGCGCCGGTTCATGAAGATCGTGTCGCTGGCGCCCGAGGTCATCTGACGGCGGTGACGCCGGCAGGCGACCATCGGGAATAAGGTGGAACGAAGGAGCAAGCTATGGAGAAGTTGAAGATCCGGAAGAACGATCAGGTGCTGGTCACCGCGGGCAAGAACCGCGGCGCCCGCGGCCGCGTGCTGCGCATGCTGGCCGGCAGCGGCAGGGCGATCGTCGAGCACGTGAACATGATCAAGAGGCACACCAAGCCGAACCCGCAGAAGGGCATCCAGGGCGGCATCCTCGAGCGCGAGGCGCCGGTCCAGGTGTCCAACCTCAAGGTGATCTGCCCGGAGTGCGGCGAGCCGTCGCGGGTGGGGCGCAAGCGCCTGGACGACGGGCGCGGCGTGCGGGTGTGCAAGCACTGCGGCGCCACTTTCAGCTAGCGATCAGGTAGGCGCGAGGTCCGACATCATGGCGAAGAACAGCGAATCGAATAAAACCGCGGCAGGCGAGGCAGGTGCCGCTGGTGCCTCCGCAGGAGGGGCCGGTGCGGTGACCGAAGCCAAGGCTAAACCTGGTAAGTCCTCCTCCAAGGCTTCAGCCAAGGCCGGCGGGAGCAGCAAGGGGACCGGTGGCGCCAAGCCCTCGGCACCTTCAGCAAAGGCAGGCGATACGCATGCGGCGGCTGGTGGCGCCCCCGAGAAGCAAAAGCAGAAGAGGGATGCCTATGTGCCCCGCCTGCGGCACCGCTACCTCGAAGACGTCGTTCCCAAGCTCAAGAAGGAGTTCGGCATCGAGAACACGATGGCGGTGCCGCGGCTCGAGCGGATCTCGCTCAACATGGGCATGGGCGAGGCGATCCAGAACATCAAGATCCTCGACGACGCGGTCGAGGAGATGGCTGCCCTGGCGGGCCAGCGCCCGACCGTCACCCGCGCCCAGAAATCGATCGCCGCGTTCAAGCTGCGCGCCGGCATGCCGATCGGCTGCCGCGTCACCCTGCGCGGCGAGCGCATGTGGGACTTCCTGGACCGCTTCATCTCCGTGGCGCTGCCGCGGGTCCGCGACTTCCGCGGCGTGTCGCCGAAGAGCTTCGACGGCCGCGGCAACTACACGATGGGCATCCGCGACCACCTGATCTTTCTCGAGATCGACTACAACAAGGTCGAGCGTCCGAAGGGGATGAACATCACCATCGTCACCACCGCCGGCAACGACGAGCGCGCTCTCTTCCTGCTGCGCGAGCTCGGCATGCCATTCACCCGCTAGGACGCTAGGAGACTACCCCCGTGGCCACCACCGCAAAGATCGCCAAGAACCTCCGGAAGCCCAAGTTCCAGGTGCGGCACCGGAACCGGTGTAGAATCTGCGGCCGCCCGCGCGGCTACTACCGCAAGTTCGGGCTCTGCCGCATCCATCTCCGGGACCTGGCGTTGCAGGGATACCTTCCCGGAGTGATCAAGGCAAGCTGGTAGCAGCGCCCTGCGCGCCTGAAAACATCGCCGTGCCGCAAGGAGAGAGACACTGATGAGCATGACCGACCCCATCTCGGATCTGCTGACCCGGATCCGGAACGCCCACTTGTCGAAGCACGACCGCCTCGACGTGCCGAGCTCGAAGCTCAAGCTCGAGGTCGCCCGGCTGCTCAAGGAGGAAGGCTTCATCAAGAACCTGCGGCAGATCGAGCCGGCGGTAGGCGAGCCGGTGGGGGTCATCCGCATCTTCCTGCGCTACAGCGCCGAGGGCACGCCGGCGATCAGCCACCTCGCCCGGATCAGCCGTCCGGGCCGCCGGGTCTACCGCCGCGCCGACGAGATCGAGCCGGTGCGCAACGGCCTCGGAGTCGGGATCGTGTCGACGTCGCAGGGATTGCTGACCGACCGCCAGGCGCGCGAGCGGCGCCTGGGCGGCGAGCTGCTGTGCGAGCTCTGGTAGGAGACGAGCCATGTCGCGGATTGGAAAGATGCCGATCGCTGTCCCCAAGGGGACGCGCGTCGAGATGAAGGACGGCCAGTTCATCGCCGAGGGTCCCAAGGGCAAGGTCCAGCAGCAGCTCTTCGAGGGCTTCCCGGTGGCGGTGGATGGCGACGGCGTGGTCACCATCGCGCGCAGCGGCGAAAGCGGTCCGGAGCGGTCCAAGCACGGGCTGCTGCGGGCGCTCCTCGCCAATGCCGTGCAGGGCGTCTCGACGGGTTTCTCGAAGCAGCTGGACATCGTCGGGGTGGGCTACCGCGCCGAGGTCAAGGGCGGCCACGTGCAGTTCGCGCTCGGCTACTCGCATCCGGTGATCTTCGACATCCCGCCGGGAATCAAGATCGAGATCGAGGCCAAGACCAACCGCGTGACGGTGTCGGGCGCCGATCGCCAGCAAGTCGGTCAGGTGGCGGCCGAGATCCGGCGCCTGCGCAAGCCCGATCCCTACAAGGGCAAGGGCATCAAGTACACCAACGAGGTGCTGCGCCGCAAGGTTGGCAAGGCCGGCGGCAAGTAGCGGGAACCGAACGGGGCAAGAGACAGCTGCACTCGGGCGAGCGGGAATCGAGAGGGAGCACGATGAGCGACCATGTGACCAAGCGGATGAAGCAGAAGCGGGAGCGCCGCCAGCGCGCCCACCTGCGGGTGCGGACGCGGGTGCAGGGCACCGGCGAGCGGCCGCGGTTGTCGGTCTACAAGAGCCTGCGCTACATCTACGCCCAGGTGATCGACGATACCCGTGGGGTCACCCTCGCCGCCGCCGGGTCGGCCGATCCGGCGGTGCGCGGCCAGCTCTCCAAGTCGGCCGCCAGCCAGGAGGCGGCCAAGCTGGTCGGCGCGCTGGTGGCGGAGCGGGCCCGCGAGCGCGGCATCGAGAAGGTGGTCTTCGACCGTGGGGGCTACATCTACCACGGCAACGTCAAGGCCTTGGCGGACGCCGCCCGCGAGAAGGGTTTGCAATTCTAGGGGCGACCCCATAGGGGCCGACCCACGAAGGAGACGAGCTTGGCCAGGGAATTCGAGCGCGAGAGCGAGTTTTTCGAACAGGTCGTCCACATCAACCGCGTCACCAAGGTGGTCAAGGGCGGTAAGAACTTCTCGTTCTCGGCGCTGGTGGTGATCGGTGACGGCAACGGCCGCGTCGGGTATGGCGCCGGCAAGGCGAAAGAGGTCCCCATGGCCATCCGCAAGGGGATCGAGATCGCCAAGCGCAACATGGTGCAGGTGCCGATCAAGGGCACCTCGATCCCGCACGAGACGATCGGCATCTTCGGCGCCGGACGGGTGCTGCTGAAGCCCGCCTCGGAGGGCACCGGCGTCATCGCCGGCGGCCCGGTGCGGGCGGTGCTCGAGACGGCCGGCATCCAGGACATCTTGACCAAGTCGCTGGGCTCGACCAACCCGCACAACGTGGTGAAGGCGACCTTCGCCGCCTTGCTCAGCCTGCGCCAGGAAGACGACGTGCGCCGCCTGCGCGGCCTGCCGCCGCTCGCCGAGAGCGCCCAGGCGCCCGCACCGGGGCTCAGGTCTCCCGCTTCGCGGGCGCGCCGGCCCGGACCGGCGGCGCCGCAGGGGTCATCCCGGCGCGGCGAGCGGGGCGACCGCGGTCAGCGAGGCGGAGGCGAGGGAGCTCGGGGGACGGCCCCCGCCGCGCAGCCGGTGACGGCTCAGGCGGCTGCGCCGGAGGCGGCCACTGCCGCTGCCGCACCGGCGGCGCCCCCGGCGGGAGCGGGGGGATCTGGCAATCCAGATGGCGCGCCCGCCGCGCCGGCGGTCACCGGCGCTGCGCCTGCCGTGCCGAGCGCCGCGCCGGAAGCGCCTGCCGCCACCGCGGCGGCCGCGCCGGCGGCGACGGCGGAGAACGCAGCGCCTGCCGTCGCGGGACCGGAGGCGAGCGATGGCGAGTAAGACGGCGAGCGAGAAGGGGAGTGAGATGGCGAGCGCGCAGGAAACCGGCAAGACGATCCGGATCCGCCAGGTGCGCAGCGTGATCGGCACCCGGCGGCCGCACCGCGAGGTGCTGCGGGGCTTGGGCCTGCGCCGGATCCGGGACGAGGTGGTGCGCCCCGATACGCCGGCGGTCCGGGGAGCGGTGAAGAAAGTCGGGTATCTGCTGGAGATCGTCGAGGAGAAGTCATGAAGCTGCACGAGCTGTCGCCGGCCAAGGGGAGCAAGCACGCGAAAAAGCGCCTGGGGCGCGGTCCCGGGTCGGGCACCGGCAAGACCGCCGGCCGCGGCGAGAAGGGACAGAAGTCCCGCTCCGGCCATACCCACCGCCCCGGCTTCGAGGGCGGCCAGATGCCGCTCGTCCGGCGGGTGCCGAAGCGCGGCTTCACCAATATCTGGCGCACCGAGTACACCGTGGTCAACCTGTCGCAGCTCGAGAAGCTGGACACCTCCGCCGGCGGCGACAACGAAGTGACCCCCGACCTCCTGGTGGCGCGCGGCTTGGCCCGCCGCGGCCGGCCGGTCAAGGTATTGGGCGTGGGCGAGGTCGACCGGGCATTCAAGGTTAAGGCCCATCGCTTCAGCAAGTCCGCCCGCGCCAAGATCGAGGCGGCTGGCGGCAGCTGTGAGGAGCTTCAAGCGTGATCGAGAGCTTCCGCAACATCTTCGCGATCCCGGAGCTGCGCAAGCGGGTCCTGTTCACCTTCGGCCTGCTGGCGGTCTATCGCATCGGCTGCGCCATCCCGACGCCGGGCATCGACCCGGCGGCGCTGCTGGCGTTCATGAATTCGCAGGCCGACTCGTTCCTCGGCTTCATCAACACCTTCACCGGCGGCAGCCTGCGGCGGATCGCGATCTTCTCGCTGGGCATCATGCCCTACATCACCGCCTCCATCATCCTGCAGCTGCTGACGGTGGTCTGGCCCTACCTCGAGAAGCTGTCGAAGGAAGGCGACCTGGGGCGCAAGAAGATCACCCAGTACACCCGCTACGGCACGGTGCTGATCTCGATCATCCAGGGCACCGGCATCGCGGTCTATCTCGAGAAGATGACCTCGCCGGGAGGCCTGGCCCTGGTGCCTCACCCCGGGTGGTCGTTCCGCGCGCTGACCGTCATCACGCTGACCACCGGCACCGCCTTCGTCATGTGGCTCGGCGAGCAGATCAGCGAGCGCGGCATCGGCAACGGCATCTCGTTGATCATCTTTGCCGGCATCGTGGTGGGCTTCGTGCCGGCGATCGGCAACACCGTCAACGGCCTGCAGCGCGGCAACCTCGACCTGCTGAAGATCGTGCCGCTGGTCTTCTTCATGGTGGCGGTCGTCGCCTTCATCGTCTACATGGAGCGGGCGCAGCGCCGCATCCCCATCCAGTACGCCAAGCGGGTGGTGGGGCGCAAGGTGTACGGCGGCCAGAGCACCTATCTGCCGCTGCGGGTCAACACCGGCGGCGTCATCCCGGTGATCTTCGCCGGGTCGGTGGTCACCATCCCGACGGTGCTGGCCAGCATGGCGCCGAACTCCCAATGGGTGCAGGACACTGCCAGCTACATCAAGTACGGGCAGCCGATCTACTACCTGCTGCAGACGATCGCGATCGTCTTCTTCTCCTACTTCTACATCTCGATCATCTTCAACCCGTCCGACGTGGCCGACAACATGCGCAAGTATGGCGGCTTCATCCCGGGCATCCGCCCCGGCAAGCGCACCTCCGAGTACATCGACCGCATCCTGACCCGCATCACGCTCGTCGGCTCCCTCTACCTGGCCGCGGTCTGCCTGCTGCCCGAGTTCCTGCTCACCGGTTTCCACATCGCCGGTATCCCCTGGCTGGGGCCGCGGCTCGATCCCTACTTCCCCGAGTGGTTCAAGGAGGGCATGGGGATCAACTTCTACTTCGGCGGCACTTCGTTGCTGATCGTCGTCGGCGTCGCCATGGACACCATCCAGCAGGTCGAGAGCCAGCTGGTGATGCGCAACTACGAAGGCTTCATGAAGAGATCGAGGATCAAAGGAAGGCGCGGCTAGTGCCGAGCACGCCCCTGCCGCCCCACGCTCCGGACTCCGGAGGCACCGTGGCCGATTCGCTCGCTGCCTACCCGGCCGCCGCACCGGCTCCCGCCCCCCCCTTGCGGGTGGTGTTTCTCGGGCCCCCCAATGCGGGGAAAGGCACCCAGGCTGCGAGGCTCAGGGAGAAGCTGGGGGTGCCGGGCATCACGACCGGCGACCTGCTGCGGCGGGAGGCGGCCTCCGGGACGCCGCTGGGACTGCGGGTCAAGGGCATCATGGAGTCTGGCGGGCTGGTAGACGACGCCACCGTGGACGAGGTGGTGCGCGGGCACCTGCGGCAGGTCGACCTCCGCCGCGGCTTCCTGCTCGACGGGTACCCGCGGACGCGGGCGCAGGCCGAGACCCTGGCCGGCATCCTCGCGGCGGCGGGTCATCCCCTGGACGCGGTGCTGCTGATCACCGTGCTGGAGGAGGAGCTGATGCGGCGGGCACTGGCGCGAGGCCGCTCGGACGACCGCGAGGAGGTCGTCCGGGCGCGGTTGCGGGTGTACCGAGAAGAAACGGAGCCGCTGATCGGTTATTATAGACGGCTCGGCCTCTTGCGGGAGGTCGACGGCAATCAACCGATCGAGGAGGTGGGGCGCGAGTTGCTCGCGGCCCTCGAGGCACATCCGGCATGACCGTGCTCAAGACCAAGGGCGAGATCGATCTGATGGACGCGGCGAACCGCATCGTCCACCAGGTGCTCGACGAGATGGCCAAGATGATCGTCCCGGGCGTGACGGCGCGCCAGCTGAACCGGCATGCCGAGCAGGTGATCCGCGCCGCCGGAGCGGTGCCGGCGTTCCTGCACTACCGCGGCTACCCGGCGACGCTCTGCATCTCGGTCAACGACGTCATCGTTCATGGCATCCCGAACGACGTGCCGCTGCGGGATGGGGACATCGCGGGGATCGACTGCGGCGTGGTCTACAAGGGCTACTACGGCGACGCCGCGCGGACGTTCGCGGTCGGCCGCATCGACGAAGGGTCGAGCAAGCTCCTGCTGGTGACGCGCGAGGCGTTGCTGCTGGCGGTCGAGCAGGTGCGGCCCGGAGCGCGGCTCTCGGACATCGGCCATGCGGTGCAGCGCCACGCCGAGAGCCACGGCTTCTCGGTGGTGCGGGAGTTCTCGGGACACGGCATCGGCACCTCGATGCACGAGGACCCGCAGGTGCCGAACTTCGGCGAGCCGGGCAAGGGACCGAAGCTGCGGCCGGGCCTGGTGCTGGCGATCGAGCCGATGGTCAACGCCGGCACGGCCGGGGTCAAGATGGACCCGGACGGCTGGACGGCGCGCACCGAGGATGGGTCGCGTTCGGCGCACTTCGAGTACTCGGTGGCGGTGACCGACCAGGGGGCGCGGGTCTTGGGGATCCAGGCATAAATGTCGAAGAAGGAAGAGGCGATCGAAGTCGAAGCGACGGTCGTCGAGCCGCTCCCGAACGCGATGTTCCGGGTCGAGCTCGACAACAACAAGCACCAGGTGCTGGCCCATATCTCGGGGAAGATGCGCAAGCACTTCATCCGTATCCTGCCCGGTGACCGGGTGCTGGTGGAGCTATCGCCTTACGACCTCAGCCGCGGACGGATCGTCTACCGGTTGAAGTGAGCCGGTTGTGCCCTCGGGTTTCACCCCGGCGCTCACTCGGCGATCGATGCCCGGAGCTCGCTGGCCGGGGCGGGAAGAGGCGCCGAGGATCTGCCGCCGGGTTGCCGGAGCAGGGGCCGGCGCAGTGGAAAGGAAGTGGCGTCATGAAAGTTCGTTCATCGGTGAAACGGATCTGCCCGAAGTGCAAGATCGTCCGCCGCCGCGGCGTGGTGCGGGTGATCTGCGAGAACCCGAAGCACAAACAGCGTCAGGGATAGGGGTCGTCTATGGCACGTATCGCAGGCGTCGACCTGCCTCAGAACAAGCAGGTCTGGATCGGTCTCACCTACATCTATGGCATCGGCCGGTCGCGCTCCCAGGACATCCTGGTGAAGGCCGACGTGCCGGCGACCACTCGCGTCAAGGAGCTCACCGAGGACGAGGCGCGGCGCATCCGCAAGGTGATCACCGACGAGGGCCGGGTCGAGGGCGACCTGCGCAAGGAGGTCAGCCAGAACGTCAAGCGGCTGATGGAGATCGGCTGTTACCGTGGGGTGCGCCATCGCAAGGGGCTGCCGGTCCGGGGCCAGCGCACGCAGACCAACGCCCGTACGCGCAAGGGGCCGCGGCGCGGCGCCGTGGCGGGCAAGAAGAAGGCGGCGAAGAAGTAGCCGGAGAAGAAACTGCCTAGAGGGTGGGAGGGAGGGGGCGTCCCCTTCCCCCCCGGAGGGGGGGGAAGGGGATCGAGGGGATGCGGGGGGCGATCCGATAGACGCTT
>Ga0209118_1000947_pt1 | contig 14387 bp, 10 predicted proteins | sample BlaSpr_A8_Ref_M1_FD_187988 | JGI IMG/M metagenome (GOLD analysis project Ga0209118, IMG submission 187988) | Forest soil microbial communities from Thunder Bay, Ontario, Canada - Black Spruce, Ontario site 2_A8_Ref_M1 (SPAdes) (version 2) | ecosystem: Environmental > Terrestrial > Soil > Boreal...
GTTGATCGCACCGATTGCGATGGAGCAGGGTTTGCGCTTCGCCATACGCGAAGGCGGCAGGACGGTCGGCGCCGGTGTCGTCGCCAAGGTCATCGAGTAGCGTCAATCAGAACTTTCGGCGAGGCGGAGGCAGTCTTCCGCGCGTTTTGCGTTTTTTGCATGGGATTAAGGCCAGTAGCTCAATTGGTAGAGCGTCGGTCTCCAAAACCGAAGGTTGGGGGTTCGAGACCCTCCTGGCCTGCCACCCCAAGAGAAATGAAGATCTGATGGCAGACAAAATCAAATTGGCGATTGCCCTCCTATTGGTGGTTGCGGGGCTCGCAGGCTATTACGTGCTTGTCGATCAGGCGACCATCCTGCGGGTTCTCTCGGTGCTGGGAGGTCTTGCCGCAGCTGTGGCGGTTGCCTGGTTCACCGTACCGGGTAAGCGATTCTACGCGTTCAGCCAGGAAGCGGCGGCCGAAGCTCGCAAGGTCGTGTGGCCCTCGCGCAAAGAAACCATCCAGACGACCGCCGTGGTCTTCGGACTGGTGGCACTGATGGCACTCTTTTTGTGGATTGTGGATGCGTCGTTGTTGCTCATCGTCCAAAAAGTCATGGGGACGGGGGGCTGATCATGACGATGCGTTGGTACGTAGTGCATGCCTACTCGGGCTTTGAAAAGAGCGTGCAGCGGAACCTCTTGGACCGTATAGAACGTTCCGGCATGAAGGAGAAGTTTGGCCAAGTGCTGGTGCCGGTCGAGGAAGTGGTCGAGATGAAGGCTGGGCAAAAGGCCATCAGCGAGCGCAAATTTTTCCCCGGATACGTCCTGGTCCAGATGGACATGACCGATGACACCTGGCATTTGGTGAAGAGCACGCCAAAGGTCACCGGCTTTGTCGGCGGGACGGCTACCAAACCTACCCCTATTTCCGAAAAGGAAGTGGCGAACATCCTGCACCAGGTGCAGGAGGGCGTCGAAAAACCGCGGCCCAAGGTGTTGTTTGAAGTTGGCGAAGCGGTACGCGTCACTGAAGGTCCCTTCACCGACTTTCACGGCAATGTGGAGGAAGTCAATTATGACAAGAGCAAGTTGCGCGTCTCAGTGCTCATCTTTGGACGGGCAACTCCGGTAGAGCTGGATTTCTCGCAAGTCGAGAAGGCGTGATCGAAGGCGGAGACCGGGACGCAGGAATCAGATGATTTGTCCCGCAGCGAAGCAGCGGGACTTTGATAGGGCAGTTCAAGGCCATGCCGGTACATCGGGGAGGGCGAAGGCTTCGGAGTGAATGGTGCACGGGATCGGGCTTTTCCGATCCCTGACACCGGACTCCTGAAGCCTGCGCCCGCTAGTACCCACCTAAAGGAGTAATCAAAGTGGCAAAGAAGATTGTTGGCTACGTAAAGTTGCAAGTCCCGGCCGGCAAGGCCAATCCGAGCCCGCCCATCGGCCCTGCGCTTGGCCAGCGCGGTCTCAATATTATGGAGTTCTGCAAGGCGTTCAACGCGCAAACGCAGGGCCTGGAGCCGGGTTTGCCGGTCCCGGTGGTGATAACGGCCTACGCGGACAAGAGCTTCACGTTCATCATGAAGACCCCACCCGCTACCGTCCTTATCAAAAGGGCTGCGGGCGTGCAGAAGGGCAGTCCGAAGCCGCACACCGACAAGGTGGGCAAGATTACCCGCGAACAGGCGGAAGCCATCGCCAAGGCGAAAATGCCCGATCTCACGGCTGCCGATCTGGAATCTGCCGTGCGAACCATCGCGGGCAGCGCGCGCAGCATGGGCATTACCGTGGAGGGGGTTTGACCATGGCCAAACTTTCCAAACGCGTTCAGGCGATTCGTGCCGCGATCGACAGAACCAAGGCTTATCCGGTGGGAAATGCTCTCGAGTTAGTCAAGAAAACGGCCACGGCCAAGTTCGATGAATCGGTTGATGTGGCCATCAATCTCGGCATCGACGCCAAGAAATCTGACCAACTGGTGCGCGGCTCTGTGGTGCTACCTCGCGGCACCGGCAAAACCGTGCGGGTGGCGGTATTTACTCAAGGGGCGAACATCGAAGCAGCCAAGGCGGCCGGCGCCGACATCGTGGGCTTCGAAGATCTCGCTCAAAGGATCAAAGACGGTTTCATGGAGTTCGACGTAGTGGTGGCGTCCCCGGACGCGATGCGCATCGTCGGTCCGCTCGGTCAAATCCTCGGTCCGCGCGGCCTCATGCCGAATCCGAAGGTGGGCACGGTCACGCCGAACGTAGCCGAGGCCGTCAGAAACGCAAAGGCCGGGCAGGTGCAGTACCGCACCGACAAGGCCGGCATCGTTCAATGCACCATTGGTCGCGCATCGTTCCCCGTCGACGCTTTGCAAGAAAACCTGCAGACCCTGATTGGCGCTCTCAATAAGGCAAAGCCGGCGGCGTCGAAGGGAATATATCTTAAGAAAATCTCTGTCTCCAGCACCATGGGTGTTGGAATTCGCGTCGATCAGAGCAGTGTGACGGCGCAACAGTAACAAGGATTGGTTCCCCGCGCGGAACAGAGCTTTGGGCCGTTGACTGCTTTTCCGGGCCAACGGGTTATCAGAGACCGTAGGAGTCCATCAGGACTTAATTGATGTCGCAAGGCTCATTGGGCGAAAGGATTTTCTTCGCCAAATGTCCTCTGACCTCTGAACCCTACGCAGATGGCGCACCCCAAGACGGGATTATTTGGCTGAGCCAAGCAACTCCTGGCGCAAGGTCGCTGTATCAGGTGGCGGACGACTACTGGGTTTCCTGCCCGGTCGGGAGAAGGCCGAACACTGAAGGAGAAAGACCTTGAGTCTGAATCTTGAACAGAAACAAGCGGTCGTGGCCGAGATCGCGGAGCGGGTAAAAAGCGCGCAAGCGATCGTGCTAGCCGAGTACCGGGGACTCGAAGTAGGGGACATGACCCGGTTGCGTGCGAAGGCACGTGCCGCGGGTGTCTACCTGCGCGTGCTAAAGAACAGTTTGGCACGTCGGGCTGTTGCTGATACGCCGTTTGCGGGATTGTCCGACAAAATGGTCGGTCCGCTCGCTTATGGCATTTCGGTTGATCCCGTGGCTGTGGCGAAACTGCTGAGTGAGTTTTCCAAAACCAACGACAAGCTCGTCATCAAGGGCGGTGCCTTGCCCGGTTCCGCAATGTCCGTCAAGGACGTCGCAAACCTGGCTGGTCTGCCCAGCCGTGAAGTGCTTCTCGCGAGATTGCTCGGCACCATGCAAGCCCCGGTCGTCAAATTTGTGCAGACCCTGAACGAAGTGCCTAGCAAATTTGTGCGCGGCCTTGCCGCCGTTCGTGACCAAAAGGCCAATGCCGAACAGACCGCTTAGTTACGCAAACTGAACTTGTTGCCGGTTCCAGTGTCTTTACACATCCGGCTGCAACAAGTTCTCCAACGTTCTGGATATTCTGGAGAAAATCATGGCTGTAGCCAAAGCTGACATTATCGATGCAATTGCCGGTTTAACCGTCCTCGAGTTGTCCGAGCTCATCAAGTCGCTGGAAGAAAAATTCGGCGTATCCGCCGCTGCGGCCGTTGCCGCGGCTGCCCCGAGTGCGGCTGCGGCCGCCGCACCGGCCGTCGAGGAGCAAACGGAGTTTTCGGTCATTCTCACCGGCGCGGGTGACAATAAGGTGAATACCATCAAGATCGTGCGCGCTATCACCGGGCTGGGTCTGAAGGAAGCGAAGGACCTGGTGGATGGTGCACCCAAGCCGGTAAAGGAAGGTGTTTCCAAAGCTGATGCAGCCGCTGTCCTGAAGCAACTATTGGATGGGGGAGCGAGCGCGGAGATGAAGTAAGGCGTCTGTGAAGCGGCTGGCGTCCCAAGACGCCGGCCCCTTCTGTTTCAAGTGTGTTCAAGAAGGCATCAGAAATCGCTTGTGCGGAACGTATGGGTTCCGGCCAATTTCCAATTTCTAATGTCTTCTCGCCGCTGCGGCACGTTCGATAGGCCCTGTGTGGATAACCTCCACAGAGGGGTCTTCGCGCGTCCTGACGCCGCAACGAACAAACGCACCACGCAGTTTCCTTCATCGGAGAAATCATGAGCTACTCCTACACCGAGAAAAAACGCATCCGCAAGAGTTTCGCGAAGCGCGCGAGCGTACTTGAGGTTCCCTTCCTGCTCGCGACTCAGCTCGACTCCTATTCCGATTTTTTGCAGGCCGAGGTGCCGCCGGTACAGCGCAAGGGCCAAGGGCTGCAAGCTGCGTTTAGCTCGGTCTTCCCGATCTCCAGCCACTCCGGGAACGCGCGTCTTGATTTCGTTAGCTACATGCTGGGCACCCCTCCTTTCGACGTGCAGGAGTGCCAGCAGCGTGGATTGACTTTCGCCTCCCCTCTGCGCGCCAAGGTCAGGCTGACAATTATGGATCGCGAGGCTTCAAAGCCGACCGTAAAAGAGGTGAAGGAACAGGAAGTGTATATGGGTGAAATCCCGCTCATGACCTCTAACGGCTCGTTCATCATCAATGGCACCGAGCGGGTTATCGTCTCGCAGCTGCACCGCTCGCCGGGCGTGTTCTTCGAGCATGATCGGGGCAAGACACACAGCTCCGGTAAGCTCTTGTTCTCGGCCCGGGTGATTCCCTACCGGGGCTCCTGGCTCGATTTCGAGTTCGATCCCAAGGATTACCTGTATTTTCGCGTCGACCGGCGTCGCAAAATGCCGGTGACGATTTTGTTGAAGGCCCTGGCCTACACTCCTGAGCAAATCCTCGCCCACTTCTTCGTATTTGACGCCTTCCACATCGGCAAGAAAGGCGTCGAGTTCGAGGTCATGCCAGAACGCTTGCGCGGCGACATCGCCAAGTTCGACATCGTCGACAAAAAGGGCAAGGTGATTGTTGCCAAGGACAAGCGCATTACCGTCAAACACATCCGCGATATGGAGGCCGCGGGATTGAAAAAAATCGACGTGCCCGACGAGTTCCTGCTCGGCCGCGTGCTCGCGCATAGCGTAGTCGATAAGGAAAGCGGCGAAATCCTGGCTTTGGCCAACGAGGAGATCACCGAGACGGTTCTGGGCAAACTGCGCAACGCGAGCATCGAAAAGATTCAGACGATCTACACCAACGATCTGGATCAAGGCGCCTACATTTCGCAGACTCTGCGCATTGACGAAACCGCCGACCAACTTGCTGCCCAAGTCGCGATCTACCGCATGATGCGCCCGGGCGAGCCGCCGACCGAAGAGGCGGTGAAGGCGTTGTTCAAAGGCTTGTTCTTCAGCGAAGAGCGTTACGATCTTTCAGTCGTCGGTCGCATGAAGTTCAATCGCCGCATTGAGCGCAACGAGCTGACCGGTGCCCCGACGCTGTCCAACGACGATATCGTTGCCGTCATCCGAGTGCTCGTCGAACTGCGCAACGGCCGCGGTGAGATCGACGACATCGATCACCTCGGGAACCGCCGCGTACGCTCGGTCGGCGAGCTGGCTGAAAACCAGTTCCGTTCCGGCTTGGTGCGCGTTGAGCGGGCCGTGAAGGAGCGCCTGAGCCAAGCGGAATCAGAGAACCTGATGCCCCATGACCTCATCAACGCGAAGCCCGTATCGGCCGCGATCAAGGAATTTTTCGGGTCGAGCCAGCTATCGCAGTTCATGGATCAGACGAATCCGCTGTCGGAAATCACCCACAAGCGCCGCGTGTCCGCGCTGGGACCAGGCGGTCTGACCCGGGAGCGCGCGGGCTTTGAAGTGCGCGACGTCCATCCGACCCATTACGGCCGCGTTTGCCCGATCGAGACGCCCGAGGGCCCGAACATTGGTTTGATCAATTCGCTCGCGCTTTACGCGCGCACCAATGAGTACGGATTCCTGGAAACGCCATATCGCAAGGTGCACAACAGCCAAGTGGCCGAAGAAATTGTTTTCCTGTCCGCCATCGAGGAAGGCAATTACGTGATCGCCCAGGCTAATGCCGCCGTGGATAAAAAAGGGAAATTCGTCGATGACCTGGTGTCCTGTCGGAACAAGAATGAATTCACGCTGTCGACGCCGGACAAGATCCAGTTCATCGACGTGGCGCCCGCGCAAATCGTCTCCGTGGCTGCGTCGTTGATTCCGTTCCTGGAACACGATGACGCTAACCGGGCATTGATGGGTTCCAACATGCAGCGTCAGGCGGTTCCCTGCTTGCGGGCCGAAAAACCGCTGGTCGGCACCGGAATCGAGCGCACCGTCGCGGTGGACTCAGGCACGGCCGTGATGGCCCGCCGCGGCGGGCGAGTCGACTACGTCGATGCGAGCCGCATTGTGGTGCGGGTCAACGACGAGGAGACCTTGGCTGGAGAGGTCGGTGTGGATATTTACAATCTCACCAAGTACACCCGCTCCAATCAAAACACCAATATCAATCAGCGGCCGATCGTGAGAGTCGGCGACTTGATCGCAAAGAACGACGTGATCGCAGACGGCGCGTCCACTGACATGGGAGAATTGGCGCTCGGGCAGAACATGTTGGTCGCGTTCATGCCCTGGAACGGCTACAACTTCGAGGATTCGATTCTCATCTCCGAGCGCGTAGTGGCGGAAGATCGCTACACCTCAATTCACATCGAGGAATTGTCGGTAGTCGCACGCGACACCAAGCTCGGGCCGGAAGAAATCACCCGTGACATCTCAAACCTGTCCGAGCGCATGCTGTCGCGCCTGGACGAGTCGGGCATCGTCTACATTGGTGCCGAAGTAGAAGCGGGTGACGTGTTGGTCGGTAAGGTGACCCCCAAGGGCGAAACGCAATTGACGCCGGAAGAAAAGCTGTTGCGCGCCATTTTTGGCGAGAAGGCTTCCGATGTGAAGGACACGTCATTGCGCGTGCCGTCCGGCATGTCCGGCACGGTGATCGACGTTCAGGTATTTACCCGTGAAGGGATCGAACGCGACAAGCGCGCGCAGCAGATCATCGATGGCGAGCTCAAGCACTATCGGCTCGACCTGAACGATCAGATGCGCATTGTCGAAAATGACACGTTTGAGCGGATTGAGAAACTGCTGGTCGGCAAGATTGCCAACGGCGGACCAAAGAAGCTTGCGAAGGGCACTAAGCTCACCAAGGGCTATCTCGCCGAAGTGGAGCGGCATGACTGGTTTGCCATCCGCCTGGCGAGCGAAGATTCGGCGCGGCAACTGGAGACGCTCAAGGAGAGCTTGGCGCAAAAACGAGTCGAGTTCGACGCCGCCTTCGACGAGAAGAGGAAAAAGCTAACCCAGGGAGACGAGCTGCCTCCCGGGGTGCAAAAGATGGTCAAGGTGTATGTGGCGGTGAAGCGCCGCCTGCAACCCGGCGACAAGATGGCCGGCCGCCACGGCAATAAGGGTGTCATCTCCAAGATCGTACCGGTCGAGGACATGCCGTTCATGGCCGACGGCACCCCTGTGGACGTGGTGCTGAACCCGCTTGGCGTGCCCTCGCGCATGAACGTGGGACAGATTCTGGAAACCCACCTGGGTTGGGCGGCGAAGGGTCTGGGCATCAAGATCGGCGAGATGCTCAAAGCCCAGGAGAAAATCGCGAACGTCCGCAAGTTTGTGGGCAAGATCTACAACACGGCAGGCAAGATACAGGAAATCGATTCGTTGAGCGATGAAGAAGTCATGGAACTCGCCAGCAATTTGACTGGCGGTGTACCTTTCGCGACACCGGTATTTGATGGCGCGACTGAAAGCGAAATCAAGACCATGTTGGAAATCGCGGGACTGCCGCGTTCCGGTCAGGTCACCTTGCACGATGGTCGTACGGGCGAAGCCTTCGATCGTTCGGTGACAGTCGGTTACATGCACATTCTTAAGCTGCACCACTTGGTCGACGACAAGATGCACGCGCGTTCCACCGGTCCATACAGCCTGGTGACACAGCAGCCTCTGGGCGGCAAGGCGCAGTTCGGTGGGCAGCGTTTCGGCGAGATGGAAGTGTGGGCACTCGAGGCTTACGGTGCGGCCTATACGCTGCAGGAAATGCTTACGGTCAAGTCTGATGACACGGCCGGGCGGACCAAGGTCTATGAGAACATCGTCAAGGGCGAGCACAAGATCGAGGCAGGCATGCCGGAGTCGTTCAATGTGCTGGTAAAGGAAATTCGCTCACTTGCGATTGATATCGATCTCGATCGTTACTGATCAATGCGATCCGCTTGATTGCCGACGAACGAGTTATTAGGAGCCACAAATGAAAGCACTGCTCGATCTCTTTAAGCAAGTTACGCAAGAAGAAGAATTCGACGCCATAAAGATCGGTCTGGCCTCACCGGAAAAGATCCGGTCGTGGTCCTATGGCGAAGTGAAAAAGCCCGAGACTATCAATTACCGTACCTTTAAGCCGGAACGCGACGGCCTTTTCTGCGCCAAGATCTTCGGCCCGATCAAGGACTACGAGTGCCTCTGCGGCAAGTACAAGCGTCTCAAGCACCGTGGCGTGATCTGCGAGAAGTGCAACGTCGAGGTCACCTTGTCGAAGGTGCGTCGTGAACGCATGGGACACATTGAGCTTGCCTCGCCGGTCGCCCATATCTGGTTCCTGAAGTCACTGCCCAGCCGGCTCGGCATGGTGCTCGACATGACTCTGCGCGATATCGAGCGCGTGCTCTATTTCGAGGCCTATGTAGTGACCGATGCCGGCATGACGCCGCTGCAGCGCTGCCAGCTCCTCACCGAGGACGATTACCTGGCCAAGGTCGAGGAATACGGCGATGAATTCCAGGCTTCCATGGGCGCAGAGGGTGTGCGCGATTTGCTGCGCAAACTTGACCTCAATGGAGAGATGGATCAACTGCGCAAGGACCTAGCCGCCACCGGGTCTGACACCAAGATCAAGAAGATCGCCAAGCGCCTGAAGGTACTGGAAGCTTTCTCCAAGTCCGGCATCAAGCCGGACTGGATGGTCATGGAAGTGCTGCCCGTGCTTCCGCCAGACCTGCGCCCGCTGGTGCCGCTCGACGGTGGCCGTTTTGCGACTTCGGATCTGAACGATCTGTATCGCCGCGTCATCAACCGCAACAACCGATTGAAGCGTCTGCTCGAGCTGAAGGCGCCGGAAATTATCGTGCGCAATGAGAAGCGCATGCTGCAGGAGGCGGTCGACTCGCTGCTCGACAACGGCCGCCGCGGCAAGGCGATGACGGGTGCTAACAAGCGTCCGCTGAAGTCGCTCGCCGACATGATCAAGGGCAAGAGCGGCCGCTTCCGTCAGAACCTGCTCGGCAAGCGCGTCGATTATTCCGGCCGCTCGGTGATTGTGGTTGGTCCACAGCTCAAGCTGCATCAGTGCGGTCTACCGAAGAAAATGGCCTTGGAGCTCTTCAAGCCATTCATTTTCCATAAGCTGGAAGTGATGGGACTCGCCACGACCATCAAGGCGGCCAAGAAGATGGTGGAGTCTGAAGAGCCGGTGGTGTGGGATATTCTCGAAGAAGTGATTCGCGAGCACCCCGTGCTACTCAACCGGGCACCGACACTGCACCGCTTAGGCATTCAGGCCTTCGAGCCGGTGCTCATCGAAGGCAAGGCGATCCAGTTGCATCCCTTGGTTTGCGCCGCGTTCAACGCCGACTTCGACGGTGACCAGATGGCTGTGCATGTGCCGTTGTCCCTCGAGGCACAGATGGAAGCGCGCACCCTCATGCTTTCCACCAACAACGTGTTGTCCCCCGCCAACGGCGAACCGATCATCGTGCCGTCCCAGGACATCGTGCTGGGTCTGTACTACATCACCCGCGAACGGATCAACGCGAAGGGCGAAGGGATGATGTTTTGCGACGTGGCGGAAGTGTCACGGGCTTATGAAAGCCGCAAAGTGGAGTTGAGCGCCAAGGTAACGGTGCGCATCAAGGAGCACGAACTGGTGGGCGATGGCCAGTTCAAGGACAAGGTCACTCGCTACGATACGACCGTCGGCCGCGCTTTGCTCTCGGAGATACTTCCTGCCGGCTTGCCATTCAGCCACATCAACAAGTCGCTCAAGAAGAAGGAGATTTCCAAGCTCATCAACGCGAGCTTCCGCCGTTGCGGTATCCGCGAGACGGTCATCTTCGCCGATAAATTGATGTACTCCGGCTATACGTATGCGACCCGTGCCGGGATTTCGATCTGCGTCGACGATATGCTGGTGCCGGATCAGAAGCACGACATCATCGGTACGGCCGAAAAGGAAGTAAAGGAGATCGAGTCCCAATACAGCTCCGGTTTGGTGACCCAGGGCGAGCGCTACAACAAGGTGGTGGACATTTGGGGCCGCGCCGGCGACCAGGTTGGCAAGGCGATGATGGAGCAACTCGGCTCTCAGGAAGTAGTCAACCGGGAAGGCAAGACGGTGAAGCAGGAGTCGTTCAACTCCATCTACATGATGGCCGACTCCGGCGCTCGCGGTTCCGCTGCTCAGATTCGCCAGCTCGCCGGTATGCGCGGCCTGATGGCGAAGCCCGACGGCTCGATCATCGAGACGCCGATTACCGCGAACTTCCGCGAAGGGCTAAATGTACTGCAGTACTTCATCTCCACACACGGTGCTCGTAAAGGTCTCGCCGACACGGCGTTAAAGACGGCGAACTCTGGCTACCTGACTCGGCGCCTTGTCGACGTGACTCAGGATCTGGTGGTTACCGAGCACGATTGCGGCACCAAGAACGGTCTGGCCATGAAGGCCTTGGTCGAGGGTGGGGAAGTCGTCGAGCCGCTCCGGGATCGCATTCTGGGCCGCGTTGCTGCGACGGATATTGTCAGTCCGGAAAGCAGCGAAACGATGATCTACGCCGGTACCTTGCTCGATGAAGACGGCGTCGACGGCATCGAAGGTGCGGGGATCGATGAGGTGAAAGTGCGTACGCCACTGACGTGCGATACCCGCTATGGTTTGTGTGCGCAGTGCTACGGCCGCGACCTGGGCCGGGGCTCGCCGGTCAACGTGGGCGAGGCGGTAGGTGTGATCGCTGCTCAGTCTATCGGTGAACCCGGCACGCAACTGACGATGCGCACGTTTCACATCGGTGGCGCGGCCTCGCGTACGGCGGTAGCTAGCCAAGTGGAGGCAAAGTCCACCGGCGTTGCGCATTTTTCTGTGGGCATGCGCTATGTAACCAACACCCGCAATGAGCTGATCGCGATATCGCGCAACGGTGAAGTCATTATTTCGGATGACAACGGCCGGGAGCGGGAGCGTCACAAGGTCCCCTACGGTGCCACCCTGCAGATCAAGGATGCCGCGAAGATCAAGGCGGGTCAGGTGTTGGCCTCCTGGGATCCGCATACCCGTCCGATCATCACCGAATACGCCGGTGAGGTGAAGTTCGAGAACGTCGAAGAAGGGGTAACGGTAGCTAAGCAGATCGATGATGTGACAGGTCTTTCTACCTTGGTGGTCATCGATCCGAAGCGGCGCGGGAGCAGTGCATCCAAGGGCCTGCGGCCTCAGGTAAAGCTGCTGAACGATAAGGGCGCGGAGGTCAAGATCGCCGGGACTGATCAGTCGGTGAACATCACCTTCCAGATCAGCGCGATTATCACAGTCAAAAATGGCCAGCAGGTAGGCGTTGGGGAAGTGCTCGCGCGCATCCCGCAGGAGTCGTCCAAGACTCGAGATATCACCGGCGGTCTGCCGCGCGTGGCAGAGTTGTTCGAGGCGCGTTCACCTAAGGACGCCGGTCTCTTGGCCGAAATTACCGGTACGGTTTCCTTCGGGAAGGATACCAAGGGCAAGCAACGTCTGGTCATCACCGACCTGGATGGCGTGGCGCACGAATACCTGATACCCAAGGATAAGCATGTCACGGTGCACGACGGGCAGGTGGTGAACAAAGGCGAATCGATTGTCGACGGTCCCGCTGATCCGCACGACATTCTGCGTCTGCTGGGCGTGGAGGCGTTGGCCCGTTACATCACCGACGAGGTCCAGGATGTCTACCGGCTGCAGGGCGTCAAGATTAACGACAAGCATATCGAAGTGATCGTGCGTCAGATGCTGCGGCGCGTGCAGATAGTCGACCCGGGTGATACGCGCTTTATAACCGGCGAACAACTGGAGCGCGCGGAGGTTCTGGAAGAGAACGAGCGGGTGCAGGCGGAAAGCAAGCAACCTGCTGCTTATAGTTATATGCTACTTGGGATTACTAAAGCGTCGTTGTCCACTGACTCCTTTATCTCGGCGGCCTCGTTTCAGGAAACCACCAGGGTGCTTACCGAGGCGGCCATCATGGGCAAGCGCGACGATCTGCGCGGTCTTAAGGAAAACGTCATCGTCGGTCGTCTCATTCCTGCCGGTACGGGTCTCGCTTATCACAACACCCGGCGTCGCCAGGCAAGCGGAGGCGATATGGGCGGCGGGCGAGGTTTCGGTGGACTTGAAGATCTTGAGACCACGGAGGATCGAGAGCAGGTAGCTTGACGGGATAAGACTCGAACCCTATAATCGGCGGTCTTTTTGGACCGGTGGCAGGCGTGCCGACGCCTGGCCACCGTCGTCCAATGACCTTCGCGGATCAAACGCTTTGTTCAGGATATTCAATGCCAACGATTAACCAGTTGCTGCGCAAACCGCGCACGCAAATCAAGGCCAAAAGCAAGGTGCCAGCGCTGGAGGCTTGTCCGCAGAAGCGGGGCGTTTGCACTCGCGTCTACACGACGACGCCAAAGAAGCCGAATTCGGCGTTGCGTAAAGTCGCGAAGGTGCGCCTCACCAATGGTTTTGAAGTGATCAGCTATATCGGCGGTGAAGGGCACAACTTGCAAGAACACTCGGTCGTGCTGATTCGCGGCGGCCGGGTAAAGGATTTGCCGGGCGTGCGCTATCACATGGTGCGTGGCAGTCTTGATACGGCCGGGGTAAAGGATCGCAAACAGAGCCGTTCGAAGTACGGTGCCAAGCGCCCGAAGCAGGCGTAATCAGCAAGGGTGAGGCATGCCTCACCCTTGAGGTGCATCCTAGAGGTTTTTTATGCCACGACGCAGAGAAGTCCCCAAGCGCGAAGTCCTGCCCGATCCGAAGTTCGGCAGTCAGGATGTTTCGAAGTTCGTCAATGTACTGATGACCGCGGGCAAGAAATCGGTGGCCGAGCGCATCATCTACGGCGCGCTACAGCAGGTGAGCAAGAAGTCCGGCAAAGATCCGCTGGAAGTCTTTACCATGGCACTTAACAACGTGAAACCCATGGTCGAGGTGAAAAGTCGACGTGTCGGCGGTGCGAACTACCAGGTTCCAGTTGAAGTGCGTCCTTCCCGGCGCATGGCGCTCGCTATGCGGTGGCTGCGCGAATCGGCTCGCAAGCGTGGCGAGAAGTCCATGGGGATCCGCCTGGCAGGCGAATTGATGGACGCGGCGGAAGGACGCGGCGGTGCAGTGAAGAAAAAGGAGGAAGTACACCGCATGGCAGACGCCAACAAAGCCTTCGCTCATTACCGCTTCTAATCTTGCTTAAGTAAACTTGCCGCCGACCGGCTGGGCGGAGGCTTTCAAACGGATGTTTGGCCCCGCTGCGGGACAAGTTAAAGCCAGCTCATGCTGGCTTTAACCGTAGTGAAGGCTGGAAAACCAGGATTCTCTTAACGTGGCACGCAAAACCCCAATCGAGCGATACCGCAACATCGGCATCTCCGCGCACATTGATGCCGGTAAGACCACGACGACGGAGCGCATCCTGTTCTATACCGGTGTCTCGCATAAAATCGGTGAGGTCCATGACGGCGCTGCCATCATGGATTGGATGGAGCAGGAGCAGGAGCGCGGCATCACGATCACCTCCGCGGCCACCACTTGCTTCTGGAAGGGAATGGACAACAGCTTCCCCGAACATCGCATCAACATCATCGATACGCCGGGACACGTGGACTTCACCATCGAAGTCGAGCGTTCGATGCGTGTGTTGGACGGTGCCTGCATGGTGTACGACTCGGTCGGTGGTGTGCAGCCACAATCTGAAACCGTGTGGCGTCAGGCTAACAAGTACAAAGTGCCGCGACTCGCCTTCGTCAACAAGATGGATCGTGTCGGGGCCGATTTCTTCAAGGTGTACCGGCAAATCAAGGAACGCCTGCGCGGCAATCCCGTACCTATTCAGATCCCCCTGGGGGCCGAAGACAAGTTCGTCGGCGTAATCGACCTGGCGCGTATGAAAGCCATTCTCTGGGATGAGGCGACGCAGGGCACCAAATTCGAATTCCGCGATATCCCGGCCGATCTGCTGGAATTATCCAAGGAGTGGCACGAAAAGATGGTTGAGGCCGCGGCGGAGGCGAACGAGGAACTGATGAACAAGTACCTCGAGGAGGGCGATCTCTCGGCCGAGGAAATCAAGCTGGGCATCCGCACCCGCACCATCGCAGGCGAGATCGTTCCGATGCTGTGCGGCTCCGCCTTTAAGAATAAAGGCGTGCAGGCGATGCTCGATGCAGTA
>Ga0209118_1000948_pt1 | contig 14377 bp, 20 predicted proteins | sample BlaSpr_A8_Ref_M1_FD_187988 | JGI IMG/M metagenome (GOLD analysis project Ga0209118, IMG submission 187988) | Forest soil microbial communities from Thunder Bay, Ontario, Canada - Black Spruce, Ontario site 2_A8_Ref_M1 (SPAdes) (version 2) | ecosystem: Environmental > Terrestrial > Soil > Boreal...
GCCATTTATTTGGCCGGTCACTACTCGCTCTTGTCGTCCTTCTCGTCGTTCTCCCCTTCTTCCTTGGTATCGCCATAGGTCGAACGCGCCTTCCCGGCCGCCTCTTCCAGGCGTCCCTTCTGCTTCAGGGTGTTGTCTTCAAAAACTTTACCGGCCGCCTTTTTCGTCTTGCCTGCCAACTCCTCCAGCTCCATCCGTCCCATTACCTGATCCTTATTCATAGTCTTCAATCCTCACGTTGGATTTGATATGAATAGTCATCGAGCCTCATGCTCACATCTCTTCACGGTACTTCGCCGTCCCGCGGACCATCAGCTTTCGTAGGTCCTAGCCTACGGTGACTACTTCAACCTCAGTCCGGCACTTTCTGAGTGAAGTAAATGCCCGGAACGCCGTGCGGACTCAGTCCGATCGCGAGCAGGTTTCTCCCTGTCCCCCATAAATGCACGAGAGGCAGCCCGTTGTGCTTAATGTCGCGCGCGACGCGCTCTATCTCGGTTCGTTTCTGCCATCGGATGGGGAAAGCAACTGCACCTTTCGTGTCCGTTGGGGCGAGCTGAGAAGCGGTTTCGCGGCCAATTAGGCCCTGTCGTGGTGCGTCGAGAGCCAAGGGCTGCCGGTGCATACTCATCGCCGGCGCGCGAGGCGCTGTCAGCGTTAATGTCAAAGGCCGTGCGCTGCGCGCATGCGGGGTGTTAGTCGCTAGCGTGTGGGCCGCGGTGCCAAGAACCGGCCCCGCATGCGCCATCGAGGACGCGCTCAACACACAGATTGCCGCCGTGACCGAGATCCGCCTTTCGCTGTGCCGCATCTGCTTACGTTGCACAGAATCGTCCTCCGCTTTCACTTCTCCCTAGTCGGCATTGTCCGCGGGCGCGCGATTGAGGACAGCCGGATAGGTGAAGGGTTTGTTGTCGGTTGCCTCTTACCTCTCACTGCATCTGCGAGCGCGCTCGAACAGGATGGAGTTCGAGATCCCTGCGAAAGGTGTCTTCCTGAGGCCTACGGCTCGGCGCCCCCACCCCGAAGGCCGGCGTAGGACTCTGTAGGAGTTCGGCTACAGCGGTTCAGCCGAACGGCGTACGCTGTGCGATGGGCGGACCCGGTACTGTCACGCCTGTTGGTAGCCGTTATCCGAAGCGGCATCTGGAGGATCAATGTCAAGCGTTCTTGTCGCCGACGATCACGCGATGGTCCGGACCGGGCTTAGGCATTATCTGGAACAGGACCGTTCGATCGCCGCGATCGGTGAAACGTCTACCGGAGCGGAGACGCTGCAGCGGCTACGCGAGGGGCCTTGGGACCTCGTCATCCTCGACATCAATTTGCCCGATCGCAGCGGTATCGATATTCTGCGTCATATCCGCTCGAGCCACCCGAATACCCGCGTTCTCGTGCTGAGCGGCTTTGCCGAGAAACAGTACGCAATCGCCGCGCTGCGCGGGGGCGCGTCCGGCTATCTCGCCAAGGATCAGGCGCCCGAGGAATTAATGCGAGCGGTCCATACGGTACTCGCAGGGCGACGCTTCGTAACTGCGACGCTTAGTGAAATGCTCGTCAACGCGCTGGATGAACCGACCGACCAACCCCTGCACGCAGCTCTGTCGCAGCGGGAATTTCAGATTCTCTGCAAGCTAGCCGTCGGCCGCTCCGTTTCGGAGATCGCCCAAGAGCTCTATATCAGCGTTAAGACTGTGAGCACCTACCGCGCCCGCGTCCTAGAGAAAATGCACCTGGGCACGAATGCCGACTTGACGACCTACGCACTGCGTAACGGCCTTGTTCAGTAGGCCTTGGCGCATTAACGGTTCCGTGATCGCTTAAAGCCCCGAGGGCTCGGGACCGGCAGTCTCCGCCGGTCAGGTCAGTACGCTCTGCAATCTCGCGAACGCGCAGCGTGGCGATGCTGCTGAGTTGACCGCCGTTGCCCTCCTCTTTGTGTTCCACGGCCTAAAGCCTGCGCCTGAAGGCAAATCGGCCGAGGAGCTGGATCAATGAGCGACGCAATAGCATGCCCGTTAGAGCTGTCGAGGCCAGCGAGCGGGCCGAGAGGTGTGCCGTGATCCAGCGAAACGTCGCGCTTCTGGGAAAGGCGTCGCTACCGGGCGCGACCTGCGCGAACGCAGCGAGCAACTCCTCGCGATTCCGTCGCATCGCAAACATCGCGGCCTCCGCTTTTGGATCCTCGAGCCGCGTCCTCACGAAGCCTCCGCTCGTTCCCGCGCCAGGAGCTCCTCAAGCAACTTGCGATCTTTCGCCCATTCACGTGCTGTCTGCGAGAGGACACTGGGTGCGGCGGCTTCGAGCACGTTCAATCTCCAAAAGGCTGCCGCAGCCATCACCAGGAAGAATCCAAGGAGGCCTGCGATTACCCACAGGCGGGCCCGCGTATCCCAAGCAGCCGCCATGACCCATACGCAGGCCATCACGACCGCCAGCACAATCGCGGTGACCATCACCGAGGTGGCGGCCAGCCGGCGCCGAACCCCTTCAGAGGCTACATCGAGATCGCTCAGGATGAGGTCCGTATAGGCGCCCACATGGCGCACAGCGATCGACGCAGCCGTCGATAGGCGGTCGATCATGGCCGTCGAGCCATGGCTCACTTAGCTGCGCGCCACCAAAAAGCCGACTGCCAGGCCGGCGAGGGCCGCAATGCCGATCGCTTCCCACGGTTGGTTGCGCACGTAGCGGTCTCCAGCTTCAAATGCTTCCTTGGCCTGGCGTTGCACCTGTTCCGCGCCATCCGCGATCGACGTCTTGGTAGTGGCGATGGCCGCGGTAACTTTCGAGCGCAGACGCCGTACCTCGGGGTCGGCGGCGTCCCCGACGCGGTCGATCAGATCCTCGACGTCGGCAATCAGGTTTTGCACCTCGTCGCTAGCAGCAGCGCCGGCCTGCTGTGCCGCCTCGCGTGCCGCGCCTCCGATATTGCGAGCATGCCCGCGACCGAACTCATTCGATGTAGTTTCCACGGTTAACCTCTCCTCGATAGTTCAATGGAATGGTCCAGTTGCGGCTGCTCCCAGCTCAGACGGCACGCTGGATCAAAGGCAGCTTTGAGGGTCAACCACCTTTCCGGCCATGAAAGCTCAGCGTGGCTTCCAGGGCAGCTAGACGCGCGATCGACCAACAAGCAGGGTGATCACCGCCCCGACCAAGAACACCACGAAGAGCACTTTTGCGATACCTGCAGCACCGACAGCAATCCCGCCGAAACCCAAAACACCCGCAATTATCGCGATGATGAAGAATATAACTGCATAGTGAAGCATGAGACTCTCGCTTAGTTTTGCCCGTCGTTGTTCACAGTTTCCGAAAACTGTAGGTCTACCACCTGTTAGAAGTCTCAACGTCTCGGCCGCACGTGTGAATCGGAATGGAAGCCGAAGGCGTGTAGGACTTGCGCTACAGGTATCGGCAGCCGCGTTGCACCATGAATGGTCGTAAATCTCACTCACGCACAGATCGGCAAAGATCCTGCAGCACGCCTAACGACGACGCGGCGTTTCTAGGAGGACGCCCTTTTCTTGGGCACCTTCTCGCCGGCCTGACGGGCCTCCGAGAGACCAATCGCAATTGCCTGCTTTCGGCTTCTGACTGTCTTGCCCGCACGACCGCTTTTGAGCTTTCCTTGTTTCATTTCATGCATTGCACGTTCGACTTTCTTGCCACTCGCTCTGCTGAACTTGCGTGCCATGGATTGTCTCCAGTTGACTCGAAGCGGCTGTGACCTGACTTGCGTCTTTGGTTTGCGCGGCCCCGCGGCCTGGCTTACGGAGAAACACGCTATCGCTTGACCACGCCGCGTTCTGTAGGCCGATAGGGCCGCGCTCGGTCGGAATTGTTCGTCACCGGCCACGATCGCAGGCAACTCGCACGCGGACCAGCATGTACGGCATGAACTTCCACAACATGCCGGAGTTGGGGTGCCGTTGGGGCTATCTCTGCGGACTCGCGCTCATCGCGCTCAGCACATTGCTGCCGATCCTATGGTTCAAGAGACGCGGGTGGTGGTAAGCGGCGGAGCCTTCGCGTCAAGTTCAGGCACGTGGGGCCGTCGACCTAAGCTCTAGCCTAGCCACACCATAATTCGTACTTACCTCGTCCTACGTCAGAACGAGGCACCGACCTACTCTTGTGTTGGCGACTTTCCCTAAGCATGTACGCGTTCTTGGAGTCGGCTGAAGGGAGAGTCCATGGCGACCATACGCGACAAGGCGTTCAAAATTCTTACCGAGAGAGAGATTTCAGAGATTCTAGAGGACACAGCGGGAGGGACACCCCGAAAAGTCGATGGCGTCGCGCTAGACAAGCGCGCCCAGACCGCATTGTTCTCCGCAGTTGAGTTTAGCGGCTTGCCGGATGTCGACGACGAATTACATTCGAGCCCCGCATCTTCGCTCACATACGACGAGTGCGAGGGTGGTACGGACCCGCCGTACTGGGGGACGTGGGGAGCGGTCCAAGCCGACGACAACATTCTAGGCCGGAGTCGCCGTTGGCAGCGCAATACTGGATGAGATCGCTGGTTACGACCGAGGGGCCGCGCGATGCGCGAAAGCGCGTGTTAGTTCTGCTCGCCCGCTTCACGGCCAAAGCGGTTCCCGCTCGCACCGAAGACCCGCGGCGGGCAAGCTCACGAGCCCTTCTGCTGGTATTACCAACGTGTGGTCGGGGCCGATGCGTTCACGCTACGACGAATCGGCCACGAGTGCACCGAATTGCCACGGCCCGCGCGGGCGAGGTTCAGCGTTGCAACTGGTCAATGGCCTCAGCGGTGCGCCAGGACGGCCAGCTTACTGTGCGTTCGCGCCGCCTCGTCATCAGTGAGACTTCCCGCGTCGGCCCTCGATTGTTTGACGAACGCAAGGAACTGCGTCGGCTCCAGCGCCGGGCTGAAGTGAAATCCCTGGTACTGATCGCATGCCAGTTGCGTCAGCAAGGCGAGCTGCTCTGGTGTATCCGCGCGATTCGCGGGTCGGGCTCAACGGCTCGGGACTGCTGATCGCGAACCCGCCCTACTTCACCCTGGAGCGCCTGCAGGCCTGGCTGCCCGAGCTCAAGTCCTGCCTGGCGGTGGGGCCTGCCGGAGGCGCGAGCGCGCGGATGCTGTCACAATCGGAGCTGATGGGCACCGCGCTGGATCAGTACGGGGTCATCGGCCATCCGGTCGGGCACAGCCTCTCGCCGTTCATCCACGGCATGTTTGCCCGCGACTGCGGTCAGAACATCAGCTACCGCCTGTACGACGTGGCGGCCGCTGAGTTTCACGAGCGCGTGCGCGCGTTCTTCGCGCAGGGCGGCCGGGGCCTGAACGTCACCCTGCCACACAAGATCCGGGGGATGGAGGTGGCGCACGAGCTGACGCCCCGGGCCGCGCACGCCGCGGCGGTGAACACGCTCGCGGTGCGCGCCGACGGCATCCTCGGCGACAACACCGACCTGGTGCACGACCTGTGCGACAACCTCGGACTAGTCATTACCCACCGCCGGGTGCTGGTGGTCGGCGCGGGCGGCGCGACACGCGGGATCCTGGGGCCGCTGCTGGGGCTGGCACCCAAGGTAGTGGTGATAGCCAACCGCACACCGCAGCGAGCCGAGGATCTCGCTGCGGCCTTTGCCGACTTGGGCGCCATCCAGGGCGTCGGCTTCGGACAGCTCGAGGGCGCGCCGTTCGAACTCATCGTGAATGCGACCTCCGCAAGCCTAACTGGCGTCCTGCCGCCCTTCCCGCCCTCGGTCATCGCTCCGCACACGGTCTGCTACGACCTGGCCTACGGCAAGTCCTCGACCGCCTTCCTCGAGTGGGCCACGCGGCAGGGGTGCGCGCGTGCGCTGCAGGGCTGGGGCATGTTGGTGGAGCAGGCCGCGGAGTCGTTTCGCCTGTGGCGCGGCGTGCGTCCCGCGACCCGTAAGGTGCTGGCCGCGCTCAAGGAGCGTAGCGGCAGCACCTGAGTGCTCAGCGCATGGTGACGAATTCTTCCGCACTGTCGGATGAATCGCCACGGTATCGTCGAAGTCCTTCTTGGTCGCCCCCATGTCCAAGCCGCCGAGTCCTGTCTTAAGCCCGTAATGGGCCGCGTGAGTTTCGCGTGATTCTCCTGTGCTCACGCATGGCCAACTCTTGCGCCGATCCCGATCGTCCATGTCATCGAACACATGGCCCGCTCGGTCAGCTTGCTCCGCATCTCGGAATTCGCTACGCCGGCCGCCAAGTGCCAGCCGACGCACATCGCAGCATATTGGCCAGCCCTTTCAAGACGAGCGACGAATCGCGCAGATTCGAGGATTGCACAACCGGCGTCAGTTGTCGGTTTTGTCGACTCGCTGGGGAAGGCCTTGTGACCTTCCCCAGCGTTTACCAGCAGCCCGGACTTGATCCTCTACTTGACCGTAATACGTCGTGGCTGAGCTCTGGCGTGCTTCGCGATGGAGATCTCAAGCACGCCGTTGCGTCCCGTGGCGTTCACATTCTCAGTGTCGACGGTATCGGGGAGGATAAAGCGTCGATGGAACCGCCCCAACCTACGTTCCACTCGCTCCTGCTGAATTTCTTCTTGACCCTCGCCCCGCGTGCTTTTTTCGTCGCGGCGCTCACCGGCGAGAGTGAGCACTCCGCTATCCAAAGTGATTTCCACACCCTTTGGATCAACACCCGGGAGATCGACGAGGAGCTCGAACCGATCGGCGAACTCACGGACATCCACTGCCGGCATCCACCCGGCCGTCGCGCTACTGCTTTCCCCATCGTTCAGATTGCCGAACATGCGGTTAATCTCATTCTGCAGCTGAGACACCACCGCCCAAGGTTCATAACGCATAGTAGCCATTGCAGTTTCCTCCATAGATTCAATCCGTACCCGAAAAGCGGCAGGCCACGCCACCTGAGCGCCCCCCGATACCTCCTCAGAGCTCAGATGGACCGCGATATAGGGCGGGTGCGGCGGCCTTCAAGGGAATCGGAGGTCGAAAAAATCGCCCTCGACAGGGGGCGACCGTACTCGCGTGGGGCATGCTTGACCGGTACCTGGGCCACTGGAGCGCTGATGCGGTTGCACCGCCGTTTCGCCAGGCAATGCCCCTGGCGGTGCGTGATCTCACCCTTGCAACGACCTCCGGTAGAAACCTCAACACAGCGCCGACGATCGCCTCAGGTTCGTCCCCCTGCGTCAGGTGACCGCACCCCTCAAAGCTAGACCGAAATAAGTACCGTTCAAAACGTTGACCTTCTGTAGTGACACGAACGCACACTCACCTGTCGCGAACCCCGAAAATGTACAAGATGGAGTTTGCAGGGAAATTCCCTTCAAGAAAATTGGGACTTACTGGGCAGGGAGCGGCTGACTCTCGACAACGTGGCGCGGGAACTCCGGGGGACAGCCTAAGCGCCGACGGGGCCGCCTTTGGCGACAAGGATCCCTGGCATTTGACCGAGGGCGACTGGCTCAGAAGGACCCCAAGCGGCCCTTGGTGAACCGCGCCTCCGTAGCGCGCAATCTGGGTGCTCGATCATCCACTAGCGGCACTCGGGCGTCGCGAATTATGACACTAAGTTTTTTTGCAACTGCGGCTGGACGAAATGCTGCACCTCCGTCGTATACCCACATGAGTGCGCGACCACGCCCGGTGTACGCGGCGGAGTGCGTCAAAATGTGATCTTGGTAACGGTCATTAAGTTAACCGAGATTGCAGACTGCACCGCGGATACGGGGTAGTGCCCCCAAGCCAAAAGGAGTCTTCAATGAAGAGTTCGACCATATTCTTATGCGCCCTGCTGGCAACGACCGCAACTGCGTTCGCCGACGGCCCTGCCGCACAGGGCGATGCCTCGACAACGTCTGGCACGGCGGTTAGCGCGAATCGCAGCGGCGCGAGCGCCAGCAACAGTAGCGCCTCAGCGGCATCTGCCAATACCAAACACGCGCAGGCCGCCGCGGCCAGCGGTTCGGAAATGAACGCCACGCTGTCCAAACCAGTCGATGCGCGCAAGGCCAAGCCCGGAGATCCCGTCACGGCGACGAACGATAAAGATTCCAAGGCTGCGGATGGCAGCAGCATCAAACGGGGCTCGAAGTTGGTTGGTCACGTAACGAAGGCACAGCCGCTGGACAAGTCGGCCTCCGGCAGTGCCGATGCCGCATCCATGCTGTCCATCGTCTTCGACAAGGCCATTCTCAAGGACGGCCGTGAAGTTCCTCTGAACGCGACGATTCAAGCCGTATCAGCGGCGGAGTCGGATGCCTCGCTCGGCTCCGACATCGGCGGCGCTGGCATGTCCGCGGTAGGATCCGGCGCAGGTTCGTCCCGAGGTGCGGGCGGCGGGCTCCTTGGGGGTGCTGGCGGCTCAGTTGGGGGTGGCTTGAGCGCTGCCGGCGGCCTGGCCGGTGGCGTCGGGCACGGCGTGTCCGGCGCGGCCGGTGGAATCGCGGGCGCCACGGCTCATTCAGCCGGCGCAGTCGGCGGACTCAACTCCCGCGGAATGCTGACCTCGGGCAGCAAAGGCGTGTTCGGGATCAACGGCCTGGAATTCGCCTCGTCGTCTGCCGGCAGCGCAGAGGGTTCGGTGATTACCTCGTCCACGCGCAACGTGCGCCTGGATGGCGGCACCAGGATGTTGCTCTCTAATGGCGCCGCGGGCTCGGCGATGGCTTCCGGTGCAGCCCAGGCGGCCGGCTCGGTGAGCAGATCCGACGCCACAAAGGATTCATCGCATAGCACTGCCGCGCCTTCGCAGAAGGTGCGGGAATCCAACGACAAGAGGTAGCAACGTGTCAGATCACCTGCTCCTTCGGAGCGGTGCGCATAGGCAGAGCGGCCCGGTCACCCGACTGGGCCGCTTAGTTTCCAGCGCAGTACTGAGGCCGCCGCCGCCGCGCCGCGCCGCAGGATTGGCGGCTGACCGCTCTTGTCTCACGATCGGTGGCATGGCGGCGGACGCATCATCCACTGTCGCGTGACTTCGGAGACGAAGACGCTCGCGCGGGCTTTGAACGGAGCTACTTGACGAGTCTGGACTCGATGATCCCCTCGCGCCCGTACTTCGGACTACCGCGCTGACAGATCCTCCGGCGCCGGTTTCGCGGGACCAGGTAAACCGCTACGTGCACCTCTACGTCGGCCTAGATCCGCTAGTGCCGGTGCACCCGCTCCTTAAATATCGGTAGTCCACTGTGGTAGCCCGTCACCGCTGGCGTCCGCCCGCAGGAGATCCACGCCACCGAACCCGTCAAGCCGCCAATAGCGCGAAGGCATGCGCTCACCAGAAAGGAATCCAACGATATTGTTGCAGAGACTTGCTGATCAAATCTATAAAGAACCGTGAGTGGACGCGTTCAGCACATAAGTGAGCCTGTCAACCAAGCCGGTAGCCCTGGACGATCGCGGAACGGTCCGGCACGAATGGGTGGCCCAACCCTAAACTCGATAGATTGGTTCTCGCTCTCGAGCCAAGTAATCAGCGATCCCGAGTGCGCTGGATTGCAACGTTCGGTCTGTCAGGGCGACGCGATCGCGGGCATCATTCCCGCCTGCCTCCCGTTAGGCTTCCCGTCCGACAAGGCGGTGCGCCAACCGTATCCGTGTACTCCGCAACAAGGCTTGCGGGCTCACACATCCGGCTGGAGGGACAGCCGAAAACCCTCGTACACAAAGGTGCTGGAGATGCGCTGACAGTCCTCCTCGCTTACGCCCTCTCGGCGAGCCACCTCGTACCACCTTTGCCGCACGGTTGCCTCCATGTCGCTTACGATGCGGGTTGCCTCAGCGCGCGAGAGGAGAAAGCGTTCGCACTGGGAGAGCAGATTCTCCGCCTGCGCGTAGCGGCCCCGGTCCCCGCAGATCATCGCAAGATCGCGCCGCTCGAGACTCACCACGATCGATGGGGTGAGGTCGTACGCCGGCGAGAGCTTCCAATCCTGGTTCATGGCGATCACGGCGTGATTGCGCGGATGATCGTCAAGGTTTGAAATGAGCGCGTTGAAGGTCATGCGTCGAAAGAGCTCGGGCGCATCCAACCTCGGTTGCGCGCAAACGCGTCGCAGCTCCTCGGCAAGTGCTGGGTAAGACCAGCGATCGCGGTCGAGGTGCGAGTCCTCGGTGCGTAGCAGCGTCAGCGCACTGAGCATTCGTGCTCGTCGATAGCCCTTGTCTGAGTGCTCCCGATCGAAGCGCTTGACGAGCAGCGCATCGCGATCGGCGATCTGAGTGAGTCTGCTCTGGGCGACCGAAAGGCCGCACTCGCGCGCGAGCGTGAGCATCGCGTGCTCGACTCGCGCCTGGTTCCACTTGTCATCCCGACGATTGAACTTCGCAATCCAGAGGGCCTCCCGGTCCTCGACCACGGTCTTGGGCCTCGCGCCTCCCATGGCGGTGCCGATCAAAAGGAGGTCTTGAATCTGCGTGAGATCAGGCCGATCGGTGGCGGCGGTTTTCTCCGGTAGCTCTTCGTCCGCCACGATGAGATCGGCGAGCTCCTGTAGCCGCGACAAGTTCATTGTGCGATTGAACGTGCGAAGCGGCGCTGGCGGTTCGACATTCAAGCCGAAGCCGAGCGCACCAGCTCGGTCATCCGGTGAGTTCAGAAGGTAGTCGAGTTCGGTGAGATTGACCCTGCCGGCATGCTTTTCGATGACCCGGCGGCCCCAAAAATCGGGACTCGCGTCTCGAAGCGCTCCGAACATCCCGTGGAGGCGCCCCGTCTCGTAGGTGCGCTCCTCGAGCTTGAGCTCGATCGGATCGATCGGCACGGCATCCGACCGCTCAAGGTAGCGACGACCGTAGATGAACCGACCGACGCTGCTCCCTTGGCGGTCGGTATCGAGCGCAAAGCGCCCCGCGGTGACGGAAGAGGTCCGCCCGGGAAGTGTCAGGTAGACGAAGACCTCAGAAGTCATTGTCGAGCGCCCTTTTGCCACGACCGCTTGCGCGTTCGCGCTTTGTCTCAAGCGCGCGGCCCTCGACATCCTTTGCGGGATCCGCGAGATCATCGGCGGGCCTCATCAGGTCATACGCCCATAAGAGCGCCCAATAGGTGCCGATGCTCGCGCTCGCCCGGCCATCCTCCGCGTCACGAACTGCTCGCAACCCGGTGCCGATTTTCGCCGCGGCGGCGGCGAGAGTCAGATTGCGGCGCAGGCGAGCCATGCGCAGACGCTCTCCGAGCTTCTTCAGGCTCTGCTCGATGGCAAACGGAGGCGCGGCTTGGATGGTGTTGCGCTTGGACATGCTTTAAAAGAAACGTTAATCTTGATAAGGTGCTTTTTAAAGCATGCCACAGCAGGAGCCGGCCTGCAACTGATTCATGCTTTAAAAGGCATCTTGAGTAGAACAACATGCTTTTTAAAGCACTCACCCGAGCCTGGACCCAGGTCTCGCACCCATCGGTTCCGCGGTTATGCGGCCGGATTCGACCCTGCAGCCGCCCCCCCGCTGAGCGAACTACGAAGGACAAACCATGTCGAGAGGAATTCGAGGCCTCTACAAACGATTCACCGCGAGCGGCGAATACACCTGGTACATCGACAAATACATTAAGCGCGTGGGTCGCTTGTGCGAGAGCACCGGTACAGCCGATCGGGACGAGGCGGAGCGCTATCTTCTGCATCGGATACGCGAGCTGCGTGACATCGCGATCTACGGTGTAAGACCGCGACGTAAGTTTCATGAAGCGGCCGCCAAGTACCTCAACGATTTCGCGCTCAAGAGCACTATCCGTCGGGATGCAGCAGCACTGAAGGACTTGGAGCCCCACATCGGCGACCTGTGGCTCGATCAAATCAGCAATGATTCCTTCAACGCGTACCGTAACGCTCGACAGGATCTCACGATCATCACTCGCAACGGAAAAATAGGCGTCGCGCATAGGATCCTGAAGCTGGCAGCGGAGGTTTGGTGTTACCCAAATACCAACATGACCTGGCTTGAGCGCGCACCGACCATTCTCGCGGAGAAAGGCCATCGTCCCCGCGATCCGTATCCACTGGACGCCTCCGAGCAGGAGCTACTGTTCGGCGAACTCACCGCGGATCGTCGTCGCATCGCGCTGTTCGCAGTCAACACGGGCCTGAGAGATCAGGAGCTGTGTCGGTTGCAATGGACGTGGGAAGTACGAATACCAGAATCGGACACGCCGACTCTCAAGCGAAGCGTGTTTGTGCTCCCGCCCGACTTCGTAAAAGGAAAGCGCGCCCGCGTTGTCGTGCTCAATGACTGCGCGCAGTTGATCTTGGAGGAACTCCGTGGTCAACATCGACGGTATGTGTTCACCTCCCAGCGTGGCCATTCGCGCCGCCGCCTGAAGCACGTGATCGCCGCGAGCTGGCGCAGCGCTCGGGCACGCGCAGCGCAGAAGTATCGTGAGCGTTTTGGGACCGATTCGCCGGACGGTTTCCGGCGCATCCGCGTGCACGATCTGCGTCACACCTTCGGACGGCGCTTACGGGCTGCCGGAGTGAGCCTGGAAGATCGCCAAGACCTTCTCGGACACAAGCGCCAAGAGATCACAACTCACTACAGCGCCGCCGAGGTGGGGCATTTGATCCAAGCGGCCAATCGCGTCCTGATCCTGAGCACGGCTTCCTCCACGACCTTGCTGCGTGTCGCTGCATCCCTCGCCGCCCGTCCACGTCGCAGTCGCATTGGCTCTCGTGGGCCAGCTCAGGAAACTGGCACGATAGGCTGCTCGAGCTTAACCCCGCAAAATCCCCGCGAGAACTTCAAGTGCCTTCGAGGAATGCCGTGGAAGAGTTTGGTGGGTGCTGACGGGATCGAACCGCCGACATTCGCCTTGTAAGTTCGTCATGATGCCGGGATGCAGAAACGCAACGCTTTGCTCCCGAGTGCACCGGATTTCAACATCCGGTCCATCACGGCGACTCGCCCGCAACACACGTCGAAGACCGCCGACAAGTTTCCACGGTGATCTGCGCTGCCCACCAAAGTGTCGGAAAATCGGGGCGCAGGTCAGCAGGTCACTCCCGGCCGCACTCGGATCGCGATGCGCCACAATGCGAGAGTCTTGGACCTCTCAAGGCTGTAACACGGGTTCGAATCCCGTAGGGAGCGCCATAAAATCAATGACTTAAGGACTCGTTCGATCAGCGACGGATTGTTGTTCCGCACGGAATTAACCCGAATATTGACCTCCTACGCGACCATGAGACCCGCCGGGCACTGATTCAGCACCGCTCGGGCCCCGCGGGCGTTCCGTTCAGCCAAACGTCGTGATCTTCAGACCGGAGCATCACGGGCATACGGTGCGGATTGTTCCCACAATGCCGCAAAGGCGAAGGTCTCCTGATCAGCCACGGTGAACCTGCCGATCATTCCGCTTTATCGGAGCCAGCGATCGCTCGCTCGAGAGCGGCAAGATCGACGGGTTTTACTAGATGCCCGGTAAACCCCGCGCTTTCCGCTCGCTTGACGTCTTCCGGCTGCCCGTATCCTGTCAGAGCAATCAGACGAGCGAGGTTACCGGAGGCGCGAATGCGTTTCGCTACCTCGTATCCGTTAGTGTCGGGCAACCCAATGTCCAAGAGAATGACATCGGGGGCAAACGCATCCGCGCTCTGCAGCGCCGCGCCCGCGCTGTGAACGTATTCGACAACGTGTCCATCAAGCCTCAGTACCTCAGACACTGAAAAGGCTGCATCGACATTGTCGTCAACGACCAGTACACGCTTGGGAGATCGGAGCGGATTTTCACGCTGACTGGTGGCCTCGCTCTCGGGGGCGATGAGTGGCAGGCGGATTTCAAATGTAGAGCCATTTCCGTGCCCGTCGCTGCTAGCCGTGATGCTTCCCTCGTGCATTTCAATGAGCCTTTGGACGACTGATAGACCGACTCCCAAGCCGCCTTCGGCTCGATCCAATGATCGCTGGCTCTGCACGAAAAGCTCAAATACCCGAGGAAGTAATTCCCCGCCGATTCCCACACCGTTATCGGTCACAGCAATGACCGCGGTCGTCCCCTCCGAACGCACGTCAATCAGTATTGCCCCACCCGGATCGGTATATTTCGCTGCGTTTGTCAGAAGGTTCGTCACGCATTGCACGAGTCGGGCGCAGTCGCCACGTACGTACAACGGCTCGTAATTGGAGGCCACCGATAGTTTATGACGCTTCTGCCGGATCAGCGGCTCAACGCTCTCAACGGCTTGAGATACGATGGAAGACACCTTCAGTGGCTCACATTGCAGTTGGATTCTGCCTTGAGTAATGCGTGACACATCCAATAAGTCATCCACCAATCGGCTCAAGTGCACCGCTTGACGCTTGACGATCTCCACCGCGGTTCGCGTAGACGGATCGAAGGGTAGTTTCCGTGCGAGTAACTCACTGGCGGCCCTGATTGGTGCGAGCGGGTTGCGCAGTTCGT
>Ga0209118_1000949_pt1 | contig 14371 bp, 13 predicted proteins | sample BlaSpr_A8_Ref_M1_FD_187988 | JGI IMG/M metagenome (GOLD analysis project Ga0209118, IMG submission 187988) | Forest soil microbial communities from Thunder Bay, Ontario, Canada - Black Spruce, Ontario site 2_A8_Ref_M1 (SPAdes) (version 2) | ecosystem: Environmental > Terrestrial > Soil > Boreal...
CGCCGTCGGTCGGAGTGCTCGAGATCGACGCGAACGAAATCCGCCCAACCATCCTCAGTCTTTAGAGTCTTGCTTCGTGCCCACGATGACGTACAGGCCGGCGACCATCGACGACGCCGAGCTCGCCTCCGACTTGATGAGCGCGTCGTATGTGGCGCTGCCCCAAGACCCGCTGCTCACGCGCTACCGCTGGAAGCATCCGCGCAAGGACATGAAGTCGGGGCGCTTCATCGGCGAGATCGACGGCCGGCCGGCAGCATTCCTTTCCTGGTACCACGGCCCCTGGGAAAAGCTGCCGGACCGCCACTGCGAGGTCGAGGTCTGGCTGCACCCCGCGCACCTGGATCGCGCGCTGCTTCGCACGATGTTCACGTGGATCGGCGATCGGGCGGTAGCGGACGGGGCCGGCCTTCTGCTCGCGTACTGCGCCGAGGACGAGCCTGAGATGCTCGACTCGCTCTCCGATCTCGGTTACAGCCGCGAGCGGATCGAAAAGGTGTGGGAGCTCGACCTTCGGGTACAAGGTCCGAAGCTGGTCGAGGCCGCACGGGTTGAGCTCGACAAGATGGCCGCCGTCGGTGTCGAGCTCACGACCCTCGACGCTTGGTCCGACCCAGACAAGATGCGCAAGGTGTACGAGCTCGATGCCTCTACCAGGCAGGACATCCCGACCTCGCTGCCCATCCTGATCGAAGACCTCGAGGATTTCGTGAAGCGGACGAAGGCGCCGGACCGTCGCAACGACCGAACCTGGGTCGCGCTGGACGACGGGCGTCCCGTCGCGCTTTCCTACCTGAAGTTTCCGCCCGTCCGCGGCACGGTCTGGACCGGATACACGTGCACCCACGCGGACCACCGCGGCCGGGGCATCGCCCGCGCGGTCAAGCTGCAGACCCTCGCCCAGGCGGCCAGGCTCCGGGTGCCGCACGTGCGCACCGACAACGACGCCGAAAACGCGCCGATGCTCCACATCAACGAGGCCCTCGGCTACGTCAGGCGGCCGGGATTCGTCGAGCACCACAAACGGGTAACAAGCAAGTAGCCATGCCCAAGACGAAAGACTTCTACGAGGTTCTCGGCGTGCCGCGTACGGCAACGCAGAAGGAGATCTCGGCTGCCTTCCGCAAGCTCGCGCGCAAGCACCACCCAGACCTGAACGCCGGCAACAAGGAGGCTGAGTCGCGGTTCAAAGAGCTCTCCGAGGCGCACGAGGTCCTCTCCGACGCGAAGAAGCGCGGGCTGTACGACGACTTCGGCGAGAACTGGGCGTCGGCCCAGGCGGCCGGCGTCCGGCCGGGCCAGGGCGGCGGGCCCTTCCGCACGAACTCCGGCCCGGGCGGCCAGCGGGTCGATTACCGGACCGTGAGCCCCGAGGAGATGGAGGACCTGTTCGGCCAGGGAGGCGGCTTCGGCGACATCTTCGGCTCGATCTTCAGCGGAGGCCGCGGGCGTGCCAGGCAGCAGCCGCCACAGCTCGATGTCGAAGCGCCCATCACGGTGAGCCTGGCCGAGGTCTACGGCGGGACGAGCCGAACAGTCGAATTGCCAGGAGGCCGCCGGGTCGAGGTCAAGGTGCCCGCGGGCGTCAAGGAGGGCACGGTGCTCCGCGTCCCCGGGCTGCGGGCGACCGTCCAGGTCGCGCCGGACCCGATCTTCACGCGCGAGGGCAAGGACCTCCGGGTCGTGGTCCCCGTGCCGCTTCGGGTCGCGTTCCTCGGGGGTGAGGTGGCCGCGCCGACGATCAAAGGTGGGCAGGTCAAGTTCAAGGTTCCGCCCGAGACGCAGAACGGGACCAAGATCCGCCTGCGCGGCCTCGGTCTGCCCGACCCCAAGGGCGGGCCCGTGGGTGACATGTACGCGGAAGTGCGCGTCCAGCTGCCCGTCCCGATGGACGAGAAGACGCGCCAGTGGGCGGCAGAGCAACCGAGCTGAAAACTCTGATTTGAACGTACGTGCGCGGCGGCTGCTGCTGGTGCTCGTCTTCATCTCGGGCATGGCGTCGCTGGGCGTCGAGTTCGGCGCATCGCGCCTGCTGGCGCCGTACTTCGGGACCAGCCTTTACGTCTGGGGCGTCCTGATCGGCCTGATCCTCGTCTACCTCTCCGCGGGTTATGTGATCGGCGGCTGGCTCGCCGACCGGCATCCGCGGGCCGACGTCCTGTACCAGATCACCGCTTGGGCAGGGTTGTGGATCGGCATCATCCCGCTGGTCAGCTACCCGATCCTGCTGCTGTCGCAGCAGGGGTTCAAGCAGCTCAGCGTGGGGCTGGTCGCGGGCACCCTCTTCGCCACGGTGCTGCTCTTCGCTGCGCCCGTCATCCTCCTCGGCTGCGTCAGCCCTTTCGCGATCCGCCTGCTGCTGCGCGACGTGGAGACGGGAGGCAACACCGCGGGCCGCGTCTATGCGCTCTCCACCGCGGGCAGCATCCTCGGCACGTTCCTGCCCGTCTTCTGGTTCATCCCGACGTACGGCACGAGGCCGACCCTGGAGGGTTTCGGCCTCGCCCTGGTCGGCGCATCGATCGCGGGGCTTTGGCCGCGGCGCAAGCTCTACGCGTCGTTTGCCGTGGCGGTCATCCTCGCCTGGATCTTTCTTCCGTCCGGCATCAAGCCCCCGCAGATCGGCAAGCTGCTGTACGAGAAGGAGTCAGCGTACGGCTACATCCAGGTGGTGCAGGACGGTACGAAGACCGACCTGATCCTGAACGAAGGCCAGGCCATCCACTCCATCTACGACTCGCAGAGCCTGCTCACCGGCGGACCGTGGGATTACATGCTGATCGCGAACGCGTTCCGGCCGGCGCAGAGCTCCGAGGTCCGGCCCAATGACGTGGCGATCCTCGGCCTCGCGGGGGGGACGGCTGCCCGCCAGTACTCGGCCGCGTACGGCACTGGAGTGCAGATCACAGGCGTCGAGATCGACCCCGACATCCTCGACGTGGCGCGTCGCTACTTCCACCTCGACGAGCCCAACGTGCATCCGGTCGTGGCCGATGCTCGTTACTGGCTCGACACGCAGGCGAAGCAGTACGACGTCGTCGTCATGGATGCGTACCGGCAGCCGTACATCCCATTCCACCTCACGACCAAAGAGTTCTTCAGCGAGGTCCGCGATCACCTGCGGCCGGGTGGCGTTGCGGTGGTCAACGCAGGCCGCACCGCAAAGGACTACCGGCTGGTCGACGCGATCGCGAGCACTATGGCCGCGGTCTATCCCAGCGTGTTTCTCGTCGATGTGCCGGAGTTCAGCAACACGCTCGTCTACGGGTCGACGCAGCGCACGACGATCGCGGACGTCGTGCACAACCTCGGCCTGATCCAGGAGCCGCTCGCACAGTCGGTCGCCCAGAGCACGATGATCGACGGCTCGCTGCGTGTGTCGCCGTACCACGACCAGGTTTTCACCGATGACCTCGCGCCGGTCGAGCGGCTGATCGACCAGATCATCTTCAGCTACGTGACCGGTGGCTAGCCCTGGTGCAGCTCTCCCTTGACCTGCTCGCCAGCGAGCGCCTGATCCGCCTCGAGGCATAGCAACCGGACTCTGCCGCTCGCCACGATCCGTTCGTCTTCGTCAAGCACGTTCGCCTGCCATACCTGCGTCCGCTGTCCGCGAGTGATCGGTCGCGCGATGGCATGCAGCTTGGCTCCTGCGCGCACCGCGCGGATGAAGCTCGTGCTGTTCTCCAGGCCAACCACGTGCTGGCCCCGCTCACGTGCGAAGAGGTAGGCGCCGATCGAGGCGAGCGTTTCGATGACCCCGCAATGCACGCCGCCGTGCACGATGCCGTAAGCCTGGAGATGTTGGGGACCAACCGTGAGCTCGGCGCGCACCTCTTCCTTGGTGGCGAGCGTGATGGTCATGCCCATCGCTTGAACCCAACCCTCGGGCCGCTGGTTAATCTGGCCCGAGAAGTCCTGGCTCATTCCTGCCAATCGTACTGACCACAAAAAACTGAGGGCCCGGCGACCGGGCCCTCAGCGTCTACGTTCGCAGTGCTACCGCCTCCGACTCCAGGAGTCGGTGTAGCGGGGTAGAAGCCCTAGAGGCTCATGCCCTCCCGAGCTCCCGGCTGGCAAACGAGGCGGCTGGCACCACGACTCGGTTTATCCAAGCTTCGCCTCACCTCCTTGCCCCACGGGCGTTGAACTTCGTCGCAAAGTGTACCGAATAGACTTCTGCCTGCATGCCCCGCAGATACGTCGCCGTGTGTGGCGCCTCCGAGGCGACGCCATCGCAGCTCGACGCGGCGCGCGAGGTGGGGAAGCTCCTGGCGCGTGAAGGGGCGGTGGTCATCAACGGCGGATACGCCGGCGTCTCGGGTGCCGCGAGCGAGGGCGCGGCGAGCGAAGGGGGCACCGTGGTCGGCATTCTTTCGGAGCCCGACCGCGAAGGTGCCAACGAGCATTTGACCGTCTCGCTGCCGACCGGGCTGGGACAGGCGCGCAACCTTCTGATCGTCACCGCGGCCGAAAGCGTGATCGCGATCGGGCAGGGATGGGGGACCCTGAGCGAGATCGCGCTGGCGCGCCGCCTGGGCCGCTCCGTGTTCGCGCTCGACACGTGGGATGTGAAAGGGTTGGAGGTCGTGCACACGCCGGCCGAAGCAGTGAAGCGTGCCCTCGAAGCTTAAGCGCGTAAAGAAGCGCGTTGTCCAGAAGCCCGATGGCCGCTACCTCATTTACTACGAAAAGATGAAGTGAGCGAGCTTCGCTGGCATCCCCTGCTGGAGGAGTGGGTCACGGTTGCGCCCTGGCGCCAGGACCGCACCTATCACCCGCCGGCCGAGCACTGCCCGCTCTGCCCGACGCGACCCGGCATGGCTGAGACGGAGATTCCCGAACCCGATTACCACATCGCCGTGTTCGAGAATCGCTTCCCGTCGTACACGGGAGAGCAGGGACGCTGCGAGGTCGTCTGCTACACGCCCGACCACGACTCGTCACTCGGCGAGCAGAGCGTCGAGCACATCCGCGACCTCATCGAGGTCTGGCGTGATCGGACGGACGAGCTCGGGCGGCTGCCGAACGTGCGATACGTGTACGTCTTCGAGAATCGCGGTGAGGAGATCGGGGTCACTCTGAGCCATCCGCACGGACAGATCTACGCGTATCCATTCGTCCCGCCGGTCGTCCAGCGCGAGCTGGCCGCCGAGGCGCGCCACATGCGTAAGACGGGCCGGTGTCTCTACTGCGACGTGATCGAGCAGGAGCGCGAGGGAAAGCACACGATCCTTCGCGACGATCGCTGGATTGCGTTCGTGCCTCCGTTCGCGCGCTGGCCGTACGAGGTGCACCTGGCGCCTGTCAACCACCGCGGCGGTCTCGCCGACCTCGACGATGCGGACGATGAATCCTTCGCGCGCAACCTGAAAGGCGTGCTGCAGAAATACGACCGCCTTTTCAAGAAGCCGCTTCCCTATGTGATGGCGATGCACCAGAAGCCGCCCGGCCGTGGCGGCCGGCACCATCACTTCCACATCGAGTTCTACCCGCCGAACCGGAGCCGCGACAAGCTGAAGTACCTCGCCGGCTCGGAGCTGGGCGCAGGCGCTTTCATCGTCGATGCGCGCGCCGAGGACACGGCCGCGGAGCTTCGTGCCCTCTAGCAAGACGACGTGGCGCGGGCGCGCGCCCGGCCGCGTGAACCTCATCGGGGAGCACGTCGACTACCTCGGCGGCGTCGTCCTGCCGGCGGCGGTCGACCGCTACACCGAGGTCGCTGGGCATCCCTCCCCGGACTGGTCGATCACGAGTGATATCGAGGGAGGCCTCAACTACGTGCGGGCGATCGGCCAGGAGCTTGGCATGGAACCGCAATCGGTGACCGTCACGTCGCAGGTTCCGCCGGGTGCAGGAATCAGCTCTTCCGCCGCTCTTCTCGTCGCGCTCGCGTCCGGCATGCGACCTGATCTCGCCGGCAAGGACGCGGCCCTCGCGTGCCAGCGAGCCGAGCAGGCGGCGACCGGAGTTCAGGTCGGCGTGATGGACCAGTTCGCCTCCGCACTCGGTAGGCGGGGCGACGCGCTCCTGCTCGATTGCGCGACCCTTGAATATCAGCTGGTGCCCTTTCCCGACGAGGTCGCGATCGCAGTCATCGATTCCGGCGAGCATCGCTCGCTCTCGTCGACGCCTTACAACCAACGGAGGCGCGAGGCGGAGAGCGGCGATCCCAAACGCCGCCGCCACGTGGATTCGGAGATAGCGCGCGTTCACGCCTTCGTCGCGGCCCTGCACGACCGCGACTTCAACATGATGGGACGGCTGCTGAAGGAGTCGCATCAGAGCCTTCGCGACGATTTCGAGGTGTCGACGCCGACGGTCGATGCGCTTGTCGAGCTAGCGTGGTCGGCGCCGGGCTGCTATGGAGCTCGCATCATGGGAGCGGGCTTCGGCGGCAGCATCATCGCGCTGGTGGATCGCACGCAAAAGGATCGCTTCGCGCAGGCGCTCGACCGCCCGGTGTTGTTCTGCGCCACCGCTGACGGGGCCTACGTGAAGCGGTGAGCGATTCGATCTTCATGCCCTTGGCGCAGCGCGCGGCGGGACGCCGCGAGCTGACAGGGTGGGAGGCCGTGTGGATGCCGCTCGGCGAGGGCGAGGCCGAGCGCTTGACGATCGGCCGCGGCACCGGATGGAAGCCGATCGAGGTGCCCCGTCAGCTGGCCGCCCAGGAAGGAAAGCAGTCGGTGTGGTACCGCACCGAGTTCCCGCGCCCCGACCACGCCGGCCGCGTCGTGCTCCGCATCGGCGGCGCGTTTCTCGCGACCAACGTCTGGCTGAACGGCAAGCTTCTCGGCGCGCACTACGGCTACTTCGCGCCGTTTGGCTTCGACCTCACGCCCTATCTCAAGCCCGAGAACCTCTTGGTCATCTGCTGCGAATCCCCCGTCGAGACGCAGCCCGAGAAGAAGCGCCACATCATGGGTCTGTTCAACGACGGCGACCTCAAGCCATACCCGGCGTCCGCGTACTCGAGCCTGCCCGACCCTTACCGGATCCAGGTCCCACTCGGCCTGTGGCAGCCGGTCCAGCTCGAGTATGTCGGGCCGATCGCGATGGACTGGATTCGAATCACGCCCGGCTTCGAGGGCGGTGACGGAAGGCTCGAGGTCGAGGCGAGGCTGCGCAACCTCGACGGGCGGCAGATGGAAGGAGAGGTCGAGCTCGTCGTGCCCGCGCCTGGACGCGACGCGCTGCGACTGCGCCGCGAGGTACGCCTCGGTGGAGGCATGGAGCAATCCGTGTCCATGCGCCTCGCGTTTCCGGGCGCGAGGCGCTGGAACCCGTGGCGCCTGGGCGACCAGCCCGTTTATCGCGCCGAGATGGTTGCGCACACGGCCGACGGCGAGTCATCGCGTGTCGAGGAGGGCTTCGCGTTTCGCGAGCTGACCTGGGACATCGGCCCGCGACGTTGGAGCCTCGCCGTGAACGGCAAGCCGATGTTCCTGCGCGGCGCGTGCTACTCGCCGTCGCAAGCGCTCGACGGACTGACCGCAGACGTGATCGCCGCCGACATCGCGATGGCGAAGGCGGCGAACATCGATGCTCTTCGCGTCGTCGCGAATGTCCTACCCGTGGAGTTCTACCGGAAGGCGGACGAGGCGGGCATGCTCGTCCTGCAGGATCTGCCGCTGACCGGGACGTACGTCTATCACGGGCGCGCCGATGAGGTCCGCTTCTTCGAGAACGCGGCGAAGCAGCAGCAGGCGGAGATGGTCGCGATGCTGCAGAACCATCCATCCATCGTCATGTGGATCGCGCACGACGAACCGCCATGGCTCGCCACGAACTTCGACCTCGGAGATGTCCACGCGGTGCGCCAGAACCACTCGATCGACCAGGATCTCAAGGCGTCCTTCGAGCGCCTGGACCCGACCCGACCGGCGATCGCCGCATCGGGAGACATCGATCTCCATTTGACGCTCGGCTGGTCCGGGGGCTCGTGGAAGGACATCGCCCATCTCGAACCGCTCATAGTCAGCGCCTTCGGCGCGCAGGCGCTGCCGTCCGCGGATTCGCCCGCTTGGGACGAGATCGGCCGGCGCTGGCCGGTTGCCGACGATGAACCCGCGTGGCGGTACGCGGGGTTCCAGCCGGTCAACTGGGCGGAGCGTGGTGCGGGCCTGCCCTCGGCGCATCAGTCGCTCGAGTCGATGATCGACGCGTCGCAGGCATACCAGGCCGACCTCGTCCGTTACGCCGCCGAGCACTTGCGGACCCGCAAGTTCGAGTCATGCTGGGGCGCGTTTGCCTTTCACCTGGTCGACCCGTTTCCGGCGATCGGCTTCGGTCTGGTCGACGGTGCGCGAATCCAGAAGCAGGCGCTCGCCGCGCTGGCCGCGGCTTTCAAAGCCACGCGCATCGTCATCGAGCCACTCGCCTTCGAGCCCGCGCGGCCATTCGGTTTCCTGCAGAGCCCGCGCGTCCCTTTCGCGGCGCGCCTCGTCGTCGTCAACGACGACCCGCAGGTGATGGGCCGCGGTGTCGTGCGCTGGTCGATCACGCGTGAGAAGGCCGCCGGGTCGCGCGGACTCGACCGCGTCCGCGATGCGATGCAGAAAAAATCCTACTCGGGGATGGTCGAGGTCGAGGTGCCGACGGCGTTCGAGCCGGCGGTTAGCGCGAACACGCTGAGCCTTCCGCTCGCGGCCGAGGGACAGTACAGGCTGGAGGCCACGCTCACTCTGGGGGGACGCGAGGTTGACCACGCCGAGGTTGCGTTCGAGGTCACATCATCACTGGCCGCCGTTCGGCCGCGGCCAGAGATCCCGCGCTACCTGGCGGAACGCATCGCTGATCTCGACAGCCTGCGGCCCGAGGTGCAAGGCATGAGCTTCGCGCTCGAGAACAGGACGAGGCCCGCCGTGCTGACCGGTGTGACCGGGCTGCGGCTCGATGGGGTGCTGGTCACGGGCCATGAGCTGCAGACGGAGACCAGCGCCGGGCTCGCGCCGCTACCCAAGCGGGTGGACATGCCGCTGGGCCGGCGCCTCGTCCTGCACGTGGTGACAGGCCGGTCTCTCGGCGCCGGCGCGCACTCCCTCGAAGCCGACGTCACCGTGCCAGGCATCGCCTCCGGGCGACTCGTGATCGAGAACCGATCACATGTCATAGGCTGAAAGCACGGATGGCATACTTCAGCACTATTGTTGCCGCGCTAATCAACCAAGATTCCTGCCGCGAAAGGCGAGAAGGGAGGCTCCCCACCGCATGTCAGATGAATATCGCCTGATTCTCGACATCATCCTTGCGGTATTCGCCATCTTCGCGGCCATCTTTTATCTGCGGACCCGCCGCCGCCGCAAGAAGAAGTCCGCGCCGCCGGTCCGGCCCGCAGCCCCGGCGCAGGCACAGGCTCAGCAGACCGCGGGCGTTGCCGCGACCTGGGCTCCCCCGGCGCCCGCCAGGCCCGGGCCGGTTGCCCCGACTATGGTCACGCCGCCGTCGGGCGGCGGCTGGGGAGCTCCGGCGCCGAGCCCATCGAGGCCTGCGACGGGAAACTGGGGGGCGCCGGCATCGCCCGCCGTGGCGCCGTCGTCCACCTCGCCGGCCACCTCACCGTCTTGGGGCGCGGCCCCGTCGAATGACGCGGCGCCCTCATCCTCACCCGGCTGGGGAGTGCCGCCGCCTTCCGCAGCGCCCGCTCCACCGGCGTCAGTGCCAGCCCCGTCATGGGGGAGCCCTCCCCCGTCGCCGCCGACCACCGGGGCCCCGACGTGGGGATCGCCCGCGCCTTCCGCTGCGCCCAACGCGCCCGTACCCGCCGGGGATGCACCTGCGCCGGGATGGGGAGCCCCGGGCGCGCAGCCTCCCGCGTGGGCTGGATCCGCGCCGGCGTCGCCCCCAGCTGCCCCGCCGGCGCCGACCGCCGCTCCTTCGTTCGGCGCGCCCCCGGGGCCGGACCAGCAGCCGGCCGCGCCCCCCGCGCCGTCGTGGAACCCGCCCGCTGCGCCGTCCTGGGACGCCTCCCCAGCGTCGCCGCCGGCGGCTCCTGCCACTTCGGGGGATTGGGGACCTCCTGCCGCCTCGGCTCCTGGGGCTCCGTCCGGTCCGCCGCCGACCGTTGCCCCCTCGTGGGAGGCTCCCGGGGCCCCGTCGTGGGACGCGCCGAAGACCGAGGAACCCGCCGCTCCGCCCTCGCCTTCATGGGGAGCTCCGCCCGCTCCGCCTCCGGCATGGGGGGCCCCCGCCGCGTCGGCTCCCGAGGCCGCGAAGCCCTCGGCGGAGAGTGCACCGGCTGCGCCCTGGAGCGTTCCGGCTGCAGCTGCTTGGTCGGCGTCCGCAGCGGCGCCAGCCGAGCCCGCCGCCCCACCTAGCACCGACGCCGAGCTTGCCGCCGGAGCGGACGGCTCGTCGGCGCCGCAGCCTGAGCCCGCGCCGGAGCCTGCCCCGCCCGCGGCGGCCGCCGTCGCTTCACCGCCCTGGACGCCGAACGTGCCCAAGGCGCCGGAGGCCGCCGTCGCGGAAACGATGGTCGCGCCACCACCGGTTCAAAGCGGTGAGGGCGCCGAGCGAGAGCCCACGACTCTCATGCCCGCCTGGTCGCCGCCGCCATCGGCTCCGCCGCCCGTGCCCGAGACGATGGCCATGCCCGCGAGGACGCCTGCCGCGGCGGGCGCCGGCGCAGGTCCGCAGGCCGACCTCACCATCGAGACAGGCCCCGACGCGGGTCACAGCCACCGAGCCGGCGATCACGCGGTGCGCCTGGGGCGCTCTCCGGACAACGACATCATCCTTCGCGACCCTGCGACCAGCGGTCACCATGCGCGGGTCGAGCGCCGCGGCGAGCTGTTCTGGATCGTCGACCTGGGCAGCACGAACGGGACGTTCGTCAACGGAGAGTCGATCCAGGAGAAGCAGCTGAATGCGGGCGACCGGCTCACCATCGGCCAGAATTCGCTCCACTTCATAGTCATTGGAGCCTAGTGATCGTTTCGTCCGTTAGCTAACCATGCGCGTACGCATTGCGTGGGCGACCGACCCGGGCCTCGAACGAGAAGAGAACGAGGATTCCGTGGTCGTCTGGCGCAACAAGGCCGGGCTGGACACGCTGATCGTCGTATGCGACGGCATGGGCGGGCACGCCGCCGGCCAGCAGGCAAGCTCGATCGCGGTCAAGACGGTCACAGAGGTCCTCGCCGAGGACGGTCAGGAGGGAACCGACGTCGACCGCTTGAAGCGCGCTTGCAAGGAGGCGAACCAGGCGGTCTTCAACGCCGCGCGCGAAAACCCCGATTGGGCGGGCATGGGAAGCACGATGGTGATCGCGGCGATCCGAGCGGGCGAGCTTGCGCTGCTCAACGTCGGGGACAGCCCGGCCTATCTGTTTCGCAACGGTTTGGGCAAGCTCGTGTCGCAGGACCACTCATGGCCGGCCGAGCAGGTCCGGCTCGGTCTGATCAAACCGGAGGAGGCCGAGAACCATCCGCTGAAGCACCGGCTCACGCGGGCGGTCGGCGTTTGGGAGCAGATCCAGCCCTTCACCGACAAGGTGAAGCTCGAGGAGGGCGACGCGATCGTCCTGTGCAGCGACGGCGTGGAAACCGCAGGGGTGAGCGTGGAGGAGATGGGGCGGCTGCTGCTGCGCGACGGGAACCTGGACCGCGGGGCGGAGCGGGTGATCGAGCGGTGCCGGGAGCTCGGCGCGCCGGACAACGTCACGCTCGCGGTCGCACGGGTCGAGGTCGACGTAACAAAGACCGCGGTGTTGCCGAAGCTCAAGATCTAGAAAGCGCGGAGCAGAGTCTCCGCGACGTGTTCGACCTTCATCGACGAGCCGCGGCTGCGCAGACCCGCTTCCAGCTGCATCTGGCAGCCGGGGTTTGCGACCGAAACCACGTCGGCGCGGGTCGCCAGGAGGTCGTCCAACTTCTCCTGCAGGATTCGATTCGACATCCGCGGCTCGAGAGTGCTGTAGAGACCGGCCGCGCCGCAGCAGATGTCGGGATGGCGCATCTCAATGAACTGCACGCCCGGCAGCGACCGGATCAGGTCGCGCGGCTGCTTCTTGATGCGCTGCGCATGCGCAAGGTGGCACGCATCCTGGTACGTGAGGCGCACCTTCAGCTCTTGCGCCGGTTCGGGCAGTCCGATCTCGGCCAGCCACTCGGTCAGATCCTTCACGCGTCCCTTCAGGTCTGGATAGAAGTCCTTGAGGTGCGCGCCGCAGCCGGCGGAATCGACGACGAGCGCGTCGAACTCGCCCGCGCTGTAGGTCCGCATGTTCGCCTCGCGCAGACGCTCTGCGCTTTCGAGGTCGCCGTTGTGCGCGAACAGGGCTCCGCAGCACCGCTCGGCCTCGGGAAACCACACGTCGCATCCCGCGAGCTGCAAGAGCCTCACAGCCGCCTCGTGAGATTGCGGATACAGGATCGGCATGACGCACCCCACAAGGAACGCGACGCGGTACCTCCGCTTGCCGCCGGCCTGCGCGACGTTGCCCGCCGGCGGGCGAAACTGCGGACGCAGTCGAGGCAGCATCCGTCCCGAGCGGGCGACCGAGGTCAAGCGGAGCTTCTGGGCCAGGCGTGTCGCGGCTCCGGCGGCGCGCAGCCGTCCGGGATGCGCGAGGAGCTGGCGCAGCGCGACGCGGCTCGCGCTCCGTTTCGCGGACGGCCGTCGAATGTCTTCGACGTCGGCTCGTCCGGCCTCGATGATCCGGCCGTAGGGCACGCCCGACGGGCACACGCCCTCGCAGGTGCGGCAGCCGAGACAGAGGTCGATGTGCTTGACCTGCTCTTCGTCGAACGGCATGGTCCCGCGCTTCCACTGCGTCATCAGATAGATGCGTCCTCGTGGAGATTCCGTCTCGAGGCCCGTGACGCGAAACGTCGGGCACGCATCGAGGCATAGTCCGCAGTGCACGCATGTCGCGAGGTCATCGTCGGACAGGCGGCTGAAGGGGGTCGTCACACCACGAATCTGCCAGGGTTGAGAATGCCGTCCGGGTCGAAGGCCTTCTTGATCCGCCTCATGATGTCGATCGTCGCAGGCGCGGTGCCCCACGCACCTGCCTCGCGCATGAAGTCGTCCGGCGCCGCGAGCATGACCAGCGTTCCCCCCGCGGCCTCGACCTTCGCGCGCATGTCCCGGACGGATTGAGCGTCCGTTGCGACCGCCCAGTGCGCGATGCCGGTCCCCGGCGATGCCCACCACTCGGCGCCGTCGGGCAGGGAGCTGACGACGTCGCGCAGCTTCGTGCGCGGAGCGGCGATGCGAGCCCACGTGGTGGGCGCGCGACGGGAGTGCTCGTCCCAGACCGAGTTGTCGACCTTCTTCCAGCCCAGCTCTGACACGACGCGATCGACCGCGTCCCGAGTGCCGAGGTAGCGCGCGAGGACGTGGCCGTCGGACAAGAGCTCGAGCGCGGAAGGTCCAACCGGCATCGCGGCCGCGCGGTCGGCGGCATCCCATCCTCCGCCGTCTGACAGGGTCACGTCGTGCAGCGGACGCGGAAAGACCTTAAACGACGCCGCGACGACGACGCCGAGCGAACCGAGCGCGCCGTAGTGCAGCTTCATCAGGTCGTAGCCGCTGACGTTCTTGACCACCCGGCCGCCGGCGCTCGCCAGCTTGCCATCGGGCAGCGCGACGCGGATGCCGATGAGAAAGTCGCGCGGAGATCCGTACCGCAGTCGCAGTGGACCCGTCCACCCGCTGGCAAGCAGCCCGCCGATCGTGTGCCCCGGAGAGTTGTAGGGATCGAGCGGGAGGAACTGTCCCGCCTTGCCGAGGTGCGACTGCAGCGCCTCGAGCGTGATGCCTGCCTCGACGCTGACGACCATGTCGGCCTGCTCGTGCTCGATCACGCGATCGAGGCGAGTGGTCTGCATGATCACGTCGCATCGCTCGACCGGACATCCCATTCCGCTCGCCCGCCCGCCGCCGACCGGGACCACCGATAGCTTCTCGCCGGCCGCATCGCGCAATTTCCTGGCGAGCTCTTCAGCGCTCGCCGGTTTCTCGGTCACCGGCGTGCTCACCACCATTTGGCCTCGATGGCCAGCCCGGTGCGGCCCGCGAGGTGGACTGACTTGCGCGAAGGATCGGGAAAGATCTTGCCGGGGTTCAGGATCCCGTCCGCGTCGAAGACGTCTTTCAAGCGGTGCATGGCGTCGAGGTCATCCGGGCTGAAGATCCACGGCATGTACGCGCTCTTCTCGAGGCCGATGCCGTGCTCGCCGGACAGCGTGCCACCGAACTCGACCACCGCGCGCAGCATCTCCTCGCCCGCGGATTCGACCTGGTGCAGGACACCCTGGTCGCGCATGTCGAAGAGGATGTTGGGATGAAGGTTGCCATCGCCTGCGTGGAAGACGTTCGCCACCGGCAGCTTGTAGTGCTCGCCGATCTCGCCCACGGCCGACAG
>Ga0209118_1000950_pt1 | contig 14349 bp, 7 predicted proteins | sample BlaSpr_A8_Ref_M1_FD_187988 | JGI IMG/M metagenome (GOLD analysis project Ga0209118, IMG submission 187988) | Forest soil microbial communities from Thunder Bay, Ontario, Canada - Black Spruce, Ontario site 2_A8_Ref_M1 (SPAdes) (version 2) | ecosystem: Environmental > Terrestrial > Soil > Boreal...
GACCCGCTCTCTCGTTGGGTGCCAGGAATCGGCCGACGATCCCCGCACCGTCGCCGAACAACCGTTGAACGCGCCAGTGACGTGGGGGAGGTGATGGATTGGCCTTGAGACTGCGCAACCTCGCCGGAAACCAGCAACAACCCGAAAACAAAGAACACTACGGCAAATCTCCTGCATGCCCACGGCATCGGAGCCTCCCCAGACGGACCTGTTTTTCACCACAGTCCGTCTACTGGGGGAGCACTTCACCCAGGCCGCCTACTCACCGCGGCCTTGCAAACGGTCGATTTGCTTTCTGTATAGACGAAGGAATGTCGCCAAAAGTTTGATGCAATCAGGTGGGTGGGCGGAGAAACCGCGCTATTTTTTCAATTCGAAGTAGAAACCAAATTGTACGTTGCTGGCGCTCTCCTTATTCCGGAAACGCCTTCGTATTTATTCCCGGCACCAGCTTCAAGGCATTCTTGTAGTACACTTTTTTCAAAACTTCATCCGGCACCTGGAAGCCGTAAATCCGCCAGAACGCGTGGCGCTTTCGGTAATACTCAAAATATTCGTCCCGGGTCTCGAGCGCCCTGAAATACCATTTGTATTCGTTCACTTCGTAGATGTCTTTCCCCATCAGCACGCGGTCCTGATACTTGACCAGAAAATCGTGCGCCGAATACGGCTGCCGCCCCAGTTCCGCCAGCACCGCGGCGATGTCCACATACACGTTCGCGTAGCTATCAAAAAGTTTTCCGAGCCGCTCCAGGTCGTTCCCGTGAAACCCCAGATGCGCCGCGATGAAATTCGTTTTCGGGTGCTTCGCAAACAGGTGATTGCGCTCCGTCATCAGCGTTTCGAACGGCGGATACTTCGCGGGCGGCCGCGCGCGCCCCGGAAATTCCTTCAACTCCTGCCAGCGTTCGTTGTGATAATCCCATGGATCGAAAAACGCGGACGGCTCCGCCACGTGAATCAGCACGGGAATCTTCAGCTCCGCGCACTTCTCAAACACGGCATCAAACTCCGGATCGTCCACGTGCACGCGTTCCCCGTTGGCATATTTCAGATCCATCCCGAAATTCTTGAAAATTTTCAACCCTTGCGCGCCGTTCTTGACGTCCTCTTCCAGTCGCGCCGCCACGCGCTTCCCGAATCCCGGTGTGTTCAGGTCGTCGTAACTCATGTTCGCGAACACCACAAACCGGTTAGGGTAGCGTCCCTTCATCACCGCCACTGTTTTTTTCAGTTCTTCTCCCGTTCCGCCGCTCAGGTTCACCATGACGCGCAGATTGATGGTGTCCATTTCTTTGACGAGGCGGTCCACTTCTTCTGGCGTGGGATTCCAATGATGGCTGTGAATATCGATGAACGGAAACTTCGCCCGCTCGATCTTGTGCTCCTTGGTGACGAGTGTGGACTTCGGCTGGTACTCGTCAATCGTCGGCATCTGCTGCTTTTGCCTAGACAGGTCCTGCTGCGTCATCACGGCGCGCGGCCAAACGATGAGCGCAGCAAATATGGCAATGAAAATGACTGAGAAAAGGGTGAAGGTTCGCCGGGAATTCATAGTACCCCTTGGGTTTGAAGTCCGGCTTATTTTCACACAGGAAGGTGGACGAGCGCCGTGGAATCCTCTGCTAGAATCGGCGGCGCTGCCGCCACTTTGTATGGAGCCAGTCATCAGACTCGAAGGATCACGCCGAATACAAGCGGAACCTCAGGTGGTCCATTGCCGGAGCTGTTGGGATTAGCGCGCGGGACAGCGGCGCTTGGAAACCAGCGTTATGGCGTGCCAGCGAAACAACTAGAGAGCCATCCGGCGACCTGTCACTGGAACCGGCACGCTGGACGCCGTCGTTCAAGGGAGATCGAGCTCGAGTGCGTAGATGTCGTTGTTGCCCCGATTAACAATGGCCATCACCGAGCCATCCGGCGCAAAACCTGCAAACTGGCAGCGAATTGCACCAGCCCCAAGCACAGTTTCAAAATCCGTCACACGCTCTGTCTGGGCTTCTGCGGGGCGGATCCGGTAAATAGGTTCGCTCGGCGCGAGGATGTCCTCAAAATAGAGATATTCCGCGTCGGGTGACCATGTCAGCGCGCTGAGGAGATTACCGTGCGCAATTTCGTTCCAGCGACGGGTCCTGAAGCTGAAAAGCATGACCTTTTCGTCGCTTTCGGAGAGCGCGGCAAGATACTTTCCGTCGGGCGACCATCGTGGGTACTTCAAGCTATCCGAGCCAGGCACCTTGGCTGCGCTTCGGCTCTTCAAGTCCAGCACAAAGATCCCTCCGGGGACTGGTCGAGATCCGGCGGCATCCGGCGACGGAGAGCGGCTTGAATAGACTACCGACTCTCCATCCGGCGACCAATCTGGATATGCATGAGCGTCATCTTCAGGCAACAATTCTTCGACTGCCCCACCCTCCGCATGGACCTGATAGATATTTTGGAGTCGCCCCTGTTTGGTGGCGTCGAACACGATTTTCGTCCCATCCGGACTCCAGCGCATATTGCCAAGCTCGGAGAACTGAGTGGTGAGTTGGACTCGCTCCGTGCCGTCGGGCCGGCTTTGCCAAAGGTTGCCGTCATTCCCAAGCAAGACAATGCGGTCGCCGTTTCGTGAGAAACGCACATCCCAAGTCTGCGCTCCCTTAAAACGCGTGACAAATTGCTTCGAATCTCGATCTTGCTGTACGAATTCCATCCGAGCACGTCCACTGGTGACGAACAACCGCCGGCCATCCTGGCTGGGAACAAGCAAATCAAAGCTCATGGGGCCCGAAGTCAGACGAACCGGCGGGCCACGTTTTGACAAATGCGGAAAGTCACTCTTCTCTCGGCGTACCCAAATCGAACAAATTCCTTCCTGGCACGATAAGAAGTAGTAGTACCGCCCGTCCGGCGACCAACGGCCCCCACGTTCGTCCGGTGGCTGATGCCAGCCGGGCAGCCAGGGATGAAGATTTTCTCCCTCGACGGAGATTTCCCAAAGTGAGGTATTTCTGGTTTTCTGTTCTCCCTGTGTGAAGCGCAGCACCTTCGCATCCGGCGACCATGCCAAATCCCAGGCAGATTCTGGCAAAGTCACCAGTTTGTGGGCATCCGTCCCCGTGCGGCTGCAAATGTATATTCCATCCGCGGTGGAGTATGCGATTCTCGTGCCATCCGGAGAAAAGGCAGCATCGTCTCCCACAATGTTCCCAAGACGCCGGGGCGCTCCCCCGACGACCGGCAGCGTCCATAACGGCAAGTCTGGCGCGCGTTGCATGAACGGCGCGACCAAGAATTCAGACATGTCGGGCGAAATGTCGAAGATGCGCGTGTTATGAAAAGGAGAAGCGAACGGCTGCGATTCGCCGCCGGAAACCGCTGCTTGCATTAAGTTCCAATGATCGCCTTCGCGCTCGAGGAAGAAGAGGCGCGCGCGATCCGTTGTGATTCCGCCCCAAGGGTCGAGGCGTCCGGAATGTGAAAGCTGAACAATTCGAGAGACCTTCGGAACAGGCGGCGGTGAGAGCAATCCAAGGATGATGGCTCCCGCAACGATCGCTGCGACGCTCACCACCGCCGCCGCAACATTCCGCAGCAACCGAGCACCGGCCGGCGGCTTCTGAGCGACCTTCGTTACCGCGACTCCCGCCTCGTGGCTGTTCTCCTCATGCCCAACCGGCCTGACTCCATTCGAACTGCTTCCGTCCCCGGTACCTTGCACTGGCGCGATGAAACGGTATCCCCGGCGCGGTATGGTCTCCACAAAAATCGGATTTTGCGAAGAATCTCCAAGCGCCTGCCTGAGCTTTTTCAGCGCCGTGTCCAAGCCCTCGTCGAAATCCACGAATGTGCCATCCGGCCACAGCTTCTTCCGCACTTCTTCACGGCTGACGACTTCCCCCGGCCGCTCCAGCAGCATCGCGAGGATGCGGAACGGCTGTTCCTGTATGTGAATTAATCGCCCATGTTTGTAGAGTTCACCCGAGGCAAGGTCGGCTTCGAACAAGCCGAAACGTTGTCGTTGGCGGGCATTGGAAGGAGATCCCAAATCAAGACACTCCGCCGAAAGTGCCGGGAAGTCTACCATGTCTAAATGCCAAGTTTCCTGAAAGTTCAGGAGCGCGCCTAAACCCATGTCCTGCCAACAACTTCTGTGTTCAGCCGAAGTTCGGCATTGGTCCGGTTGACTAAATCCCCCTACCGCGACAAATCTCTCACAACGCTTGCACTCGGCGCCCTTTCTCCCAAGCACCAGAGCGGAAGCTTGATGTTCCCAACTTGAAGGAGAAGCCTCATGAGAGTGTTCTGCTTGGGCGTTGTCGCTATGGGCGGATTGTGTTTCCTTAACGCCTGTGGTGGCGGGAATCCCCCGCCGCCCCCTCTCGTGGCCACTCAATTCTCGATTAGCGCTCCGGGAACGGCCATCGCAGGAACAGCCTTCCAGATTTCGGTCAGGGCGCTTGACGCCTCGAATAACGTGGTGGCCAGCTATTCCGGGACGGTGCACTTCTCGAGCAGCGACAGCCAGGCAGTGCTGCCCGCCAACTCGGCGCTCACGAACGGGACGGGAACCTTCTCGGTGACATTTAAAACCGCCATTGGCCAAACCATTACTGTAGCCGGCACGGGGACGGCTTCCATCACAGGCACTTCGAACGCGGTTAACGTCGGCGCTGGAGCCGCTGCGCATTTGTCCGTAAACGCTCCAAACGCTGCTACCGCCGCGTTGCCTTTCAATTTTACAGTGACCGCGTTCGACGCCTATACCAACGTTGCGAACAGCTACTCCGGAACGGTGCACTTCTCGACCAACGACAGCCAAGCCGTACTGCCCCCTAACTCAGCGTTAACGAACGGGATGGGAACCTTTCCAGCCACCCTGAAGACGATTGCCAACGCAACTATCACGGCGACAGACACGACGGCCGCTTCGCTTACCGGCAATTCAAGCATGATTAGTGTTGTGAGTAATGCGGTTACTCACATCTTGATAGCCACCATGGGCAGCGCCACCTCTCGCGCGCCCATCAGCTTAGAGGTCAAAGCGCTGGACGCTGCGGACAACATCTCTGCCGGCTATGCCGGGAAAGTCCACTTTACGAGTACTGACGGCAAGGCCATTCTGCCGGCCGACACAGCCCTGCCTAGCGGCATAGGAAACTTATCGGCCACGCTGGAGACCGCCGGCAACCAAACCATCACTGCCACCGACACCGTCACGGCTGCGGTTACGGGGATTTCCAATTCGATCAGCGTCAGTGCTGCGGCCGCGCTTACGATCAGCTCGGGCGCCCCGCCGAACGGGACCGTAGGCGTGAGCTACGGCTCTTCCACCACCGAAAATTTTAGGTGTTTTTTCAGTCACATTAGGGGACCGCACTGGGAGTGCAGTCCATGCTCTAGTTCTGTGTCATGTACGGCCCTTCCGCCCTGCAACGGAAACATCTTCCGGTCACCCTGTCTTGAAACGCGACATGTCTTTACTGGTTTCGCTTTTAAAGCTACCGGAGGAGTGCCACCCTATCGCTGGAGCGCTGCTTCGCTGCCCCCGGGACTGAGTGTGAATTCCCAGAACGGGGAGATCACTGGCATACCTACTTTAGCGGACAGCTACCCGGTTGCCGTGACGGTGGCGGACTCGGGCACACCGCAACTATCGACGAACCCCAATAATTACACCATCCTCGTCAAGAACCCGCCACCACCCGTCATTAACACCACGCCTGCGCCTCCCGCGGGCGCAGTCAACCTGCCCTACAGTTTCACCTTCACGGCATCCAGTACCGCAACCCCGCTGATTTGGAGGGAAAGCGGTGGCACGCTACCTTCCGGCTTGACCCTCAGCCAGGGCGGAGCACTCTCGGGCACGCCGACAGCTGCCGGAACATCATCCTTCACGCTCATCACAGAGGATTCGTTCAAACAAGATTCAGCCGCCCAAAATTTCACCATCCAGATTTTCCCGCATGGTTTCAAGGCCACCGGCAGCATGGCAACCGCGCGCGCCTCGCACACAGCGACTTTGCTCAACACTGGCAAGGTGCTCGCGGCCGGGGGAACAGATGCCAGCGGCAACGTGGTCGCAACAGCCGAGCTATATGATCCAACCAACGGAAGCTTTTCCCCGACCGGCAGCATGGCAACCGCGCGCGCCCACTACGCGGCGACGTTGCTCAACAGCGGAAAAGTGCTCGTGACCGGAGGATTAGATACTACCGGGAACCCGCTCGCAACGGCCGAGATATATGATCCAACCGCCGGAACTTTTTCGCCGACGCCCGGCAGCATGACAATCGCCCGCGCAAGCCACACGGCGACGTTGCTCAACACTGGCAAGGTGCTCGTGGCCGGGTGGGGTAACGCCATAGCAGAGCTGTTCGATCCGGCCACCGGAATGTTCACAGCAACGGGCAGCATGGCTGCGGCGCGCGTCTCGCACACCGCGACGTTGCTCAACAATGGAAAAGTCCTGGTGACCGGAGGGATAGGAGCGGCGATGGCAGTGCTTACAGAGGCCGAGTTATACGATCCTATCACCGGAAGTTTCTCGCCGACGCTCGGCAGCATGGCAACCTCGCGTCAATGGCACACTGCGAGTTTGCTGGCAGGCGGCAAAGTGCTCGTGACGGGCGGGTTGGACGGCACCGGGCAAGCCATCGCCACTGCGGAGCTGTTCGATCCAACGAACCAAACTTTCACAACGACGACGGGCAGCATGGCGAGCGCACGCGCCTTCCAAACCGCCACCGTACTCAAAGACGGGACAGTGCTCGTGACGGGAGGAGACCCTCCTGGGGCAGTGGTGCTTGCGACGGCAGAGCTGTACGATCCCACCAGTCAAACCTTCGCGCCCACGGGCAGCATGGGAACTGCGCGCGCATCGCACACGGCGACGTTGCTCGATGATGGAAGAGTTCTAATCACGGGAGGAACCGATGGGGTAGCTGTCGCGACGGCGGAGGTGTACCAGTAGCGCGCATTGATCCAGTTCATCCCATCAGCGCGTGGCCGTGAGTGTGCTTCGCCTGATTTTGGATTCCACTTCCGCGCGGCAGAAACGGAGGACTGCGCTCGTATTCTGCACTGATTTTCCATCCTGGTCTCCCTCATCCGTTGGCAAGAGATCAACCAGGTGCCCAAATTCATGTAATAGGGCGAGGATCTGCGCGTGGAGTGAGCCTCCCCCATACGGCCCCACGCCCAACACGCGTACGCCGCGAAGATTCCAGGGGCTGCCTTCCTTTTGAACTTCTGCCACCATGGCCACTGGAGAGAAAAAAGCCCCTTTCAGGTTGATCGTGATCGTCGCGTACCGTCCGTCGCCCTGAAAAACCTTGGCGACATACGGATTCCGGAAAATGATCATGTTATCCGGGTCTTTAGATTCCAGAACAAACTCGCCGCCCTTGCCGGCAACTTCAAACTTGAGCGTTCGAAAGGTGTCCGCTGGATTCGAATCCTTTTCCCGGAACCACGCCGAACAGGCGTTCTCGGTTTGCAATATCTCGAGAACTCTATCGCGCGCCCGCAGAATTTTTTGACCTGCTTTCCCTATGGCCGCCAGATCCTCTTGCACCAGATCTCTGGGGGCATGGCACCCGATTTGCGCCGGGCTTGAAGCATTGCATGGGTTCACCGATGGCACACTCACCGGCGGCGTATCGCAGGGTGAACCTAGATCGCTGCTTGCCGCGGTTGCCGCGGTTGCCGCGGGCGGAGCGGTGACCGCGCTTCCCGAGTCTCTTGCGCAAGGTGCCCGGCCAACAAGCATGTTGGCAAGCGGCAGAGGATCAGCGGCGTGACGGATGAATTTGACGGCCTGCGGGAACGCCACCGTTCCGGAAAGGCTCGACATGATAAAAAGAAGAGTGACGGCAGGAATGTACCTACGGGCGGAGTACATCTCGATCTCCCGCCCGGACCTGTAACTCACCACAGACCGTCCTCGGAGGCTCGCTTCCTGATGGCCGTCAACCGGAAGCTGCCCACGGAACGGTTGAACCTCGATCCGGGACTAAAGTGAAAGACGAAGTTCAGGGAACAAAGCCACCTCAAACGTTTCTGGAATGATTCTCAACGGGTCTGGAGTGCTGGATTCTGCATTGGCGGGTTATCACTTGCGTGAAATTCGCGATGTAACAAAGTTACATTTAGAGGATCTACGGAACGGAAAGTCGCGTTCGAATGCTGGCCGCATTCCTCTTGGCCAGCGCGGACGGAATTAGCGTGAGCTTGATGTACCTTGATTGGTAGTACTAGTTGGTCTGCTGCTGTTGCGCGGCGGCGGCTCTCTTTCCGAGCATCCAGCCGTACGTCATGGAAAGAGAAAGACTATGGAGAAGAAAATCCAGCCCGCGGAGATATGGAATCGCGAGGCGCTTTCCGCGAAGCCATGATTCCCCAGCCCTACAAAACTTGTGATTCGAATGGCGTTCCCGAAAAGCATGGCCAACAGGCCGGCGCTGTAAGCGAACAAGGCCCGGCCCTTGCTAAGGCGATTCCAATCAAGAAACACCACAACCCCAAAGAGATAATCGAAGAGTTCGAGCCCGTTGATTCCGGAACATTCTGGAACGATAGTGACGTCCAGATCGGGGCCGCTCAGAGTAGGATTCGGATCGCCGAGGTAGGCGAGCCCCGGCACGAATATTCGCGCTAGCGTGTAAACAAATCGCCTGAGCAACTGCCCGTACCACGGCCACAGCGCCTCGAGTGCGCGGCTGGGAAAATAGGTAAGCAGGACGACAAGCGCGGCGATGGCTTCAGGAAAATAAATGGTCGCCATTCTTTTCCACGCCGCGAGAGGGAAAAGCAAGATCGTCGGAGCCAATAGCCCGGGCGCCTCTGTTTTCCTCTGCCCTATTCCCTTCCCATAGGTGGTAAATGGCTTCAAGCCCTTGACTTCATTTCGCGGCCTGCTCCGAGATGTAGTAGGGCGCGCTGGCGGTGCAGATGCGCTGGTTGCCACGAACCAGGAGGGTCCATTCAAGGAGCCGGGCGCGCTGGTTGTGCAGGAAGTATTCGTACCAACGGCACTCCACCAGTTCGGGAATGACCACGACAATCTTTCGGTCGGCGTGTTTCTCGGCCAGTTCGAGAATATATTGCACGATGGGAACAATGATGAAGCGATAGGGCGATGGAAGAAGGATCAACTTGGGCGTCTCGACGCCGGCGGCACGGAAGGGCTGCTCCACGTAGCGCTTCCATTCGGTACGCAAAAGTTCGGAATGTTCCCCAAGCTCAACGTGAATGGCGATGATTTCCGGGGAAAGACGCGAAGCAAATTCGAGCGCTTGCCTGGAAACTTGGCTCCAGCGCTCGATAGGCACCACGGCAATGGGCCGCGCGGCTTCGGTCGCTGGGGCGACAGGCGCGGCGCAGCTCGTAGCGACGCTGATCGTGTGATAGTGACGCCGCACGACGCGAAACAAGTAAATGAGTAAAGGAATAAAGATGACGGTGATCCAGGCGCCTTCGGCAAATTTCGCAACAAGGACTACCATGACGGTGATACCGGTGACGAATCCTCCTAGGCCATTGATCAGAGCGCTCTTTAGCCAATGCGGGCCGCGTTTTTTCCGCCAGTGCACCACCATGCCGAATTGCGATAGCGTGAACGCCAGGAAAGCTCCCACCGCGTAGAGCGGGATCAGCCTGTCCGTGACGCCGCCGAATATGACCAGCAAGAAACAGCTCAGCAGTGCAAGAACCACGATGCCGTACGTGTAGACCAGCCGGCGGCCCCGGTATCCGAAGACGTGCGGCAAGTAATTGTTTTGCGCGATGGCGCGGCAGAGGCGTGGGAAATCGGCGAATGCGGTGTTCGCGGAGAGTGATAGCACGAAGAGAATCGAGGCGATGGTGAGGTAATAAAAAACGCCTTTGCCGAAAACAGCAGCGATGAGCATGGAGAGAAGGCTCTGGTAGCCGGGCTGGCCGGGGTCGGTCGCCGCGATGCCGTAGACTTTCACGAGATAGGAAATTCCCGCCAGCAGGACCGCCAATAGAAAAATGATGACCGTTAGCGTGCGCTGCGCGTTTTTTACGCTGGGCTCGCGGAAGGCCTTCACGCCGTTGCTGACGGCCTCGACGCCGGTGATCGCGGTGCAGCCGCTGGCGAAAACTTTCAGCAATAGCCACAGCGTGACGGCTTCGGTCATGGCCGGCGGGGGCGGCGGCGGGGTCACGGGCACGGGATGTCCGCCACTGATGGCGACGCGCACGAGTCCGCCAACGATGGTGATCAGCAGCGTGCCGACAAAAAGATACGTCGGCACCATGAAGGCCACGCCCGCTTCGCGGACCCCGCGCAGATTCAGAATGGTGATCACCACGAGAATCCCGACGCAGAGGGCTACGGTGTGCGGCTGGAGCGAAGGGACGGCGGAGACCAGCGCACCGACGCCCGCGGAAATTCCCACCGCCGCGGTGAGAATGTAGTCCGTGAGTAACGCCGCCGCCGCGAGAAGGCTGGGAAAGGCTCCCAGGTTGTAGCGCGCGACGGTATAGGAGCCGCCGCCGCTTGGATAAGCGGCGATCGTCTGGCGATAGGAAAAGTAGACGACGACCAGCAGCATAATAATGGCCGCGCTGATAGGAATGATGTACTGCACTCCCAGAACGCCGAGAGGAATCAGCAAGCTGAGGGCGGCTTCCGGGCCGTAAGCCGCGGAACTGAGCGCGTCCAGCCCGAAGATCGGAATGCCTTCGCGGACGCCGATCTGCTCGGCGCGCTCGTCGCTGGTCTTGAGGGGCTTGCCGACAATCAGGTCGAGGATGTTCATCGGAGGTTTGGTCCGCCTTGCGACTCTGTTCGTGCGTGTCCATTTGCTCTGAGTTGGCTTGCAAAGTCAACGGCGGGGAGTGTACTCCCCGACGGAAACGGACGGGCACGATACACGGTGCCCCTACGCGAAAATGCTGTCGCGTTTCCCGCCAGAGCGATACAAGTGCCTACCAACGCTGGAGCTAAAACGCGTGGAACTTATTGGCGGGCGGGGCGTATCATCGGGCAGGGGGTGAATCATGTTTTGCGATGGTTGTGGTACCCAGCTCACCTCGGGCGGGCAATTCTGCACCAAGTGCGGCAAGCCGATTGTCCCGAGCGCAGCCTCGTCATCTTCTGGTCTCGGGCGCGCTGGCGCGCCTGCTTCGGCAGCGGCCGTTTCGAATGGGCGGGTGCGACGCAATCTCCACCGTCTGGCGATTCTCTGGATGATCAGCGGCATTCTCCGGCTGATGGGAATCGGCTGGATGATGATTTTCGGCAGGATGTTTTTCCCGTTTATGTGGGGCTGGGGAGGTCCGGTCGTGTGGCCCTTTGGGGGCAGATGGGGCTTGGACCTCCCTTTCACAGGGGGCCTCTTTTCACTGGGCATTGTTCTGGCGTTCTTCGGCCTCCTGCACCTGGTTCTGGCCTGGGGGCTTTTCGAGCGCGAGCCGTGGGCGCGGTTCCTCGGGCTAGCCCTGGGATTTCTGGCGCTGCTGCGTTTTCCGTTTGGCACCGCGCTGGGCATCTACACGCTGTGGGTGTTGCTGCCCGAGGCCTCCGGCAAAGAGTACGAACGGCTCGCTCAGCCGGGCGGGCAAGTCAACTCCGCGCCGGTTTCTTCCTGAGTCTTTTTGCTGAGGCCGCACCGCGAATGCCGGCGCTTTGAATGCGCTTCCCCTCGAATCTCGGGGCAGGCGGGGCACAATCCTCTCCCGCGGGCAAAGAACTGTTATTGGCTCGGGGCGCCCGGGGGCGGTGCGCCACTCACCAGTCTCGCGCTTGTGTGAACGTTTTTCCCGGCTCCGGGCGCCGTCGGCTCTCCGATAACCTGGCGTGCTCTTAAAAATACAAGCGGAGCGAGAGCTGCAAGTTGCGCTCGCCGCCTCCAACTCCGCCTCCCTTGGTAGTTACTTTCCCAAAGGTTGAGCTGGTTGGGTTGAAGTTCACACCGCCGCCGCTGCCTCCGCCCCAATTCGGGTGGTTGATGAAGTTGAACGCCTCAGCGCGGAACTGGAGCCCGATTTTCTCGTTGAACGGGAACGCCTTGAATACGCCGAGGTTCCAATTCTCGTATCCAGGCTGGTAGATAAGGTCGCGAACGCGCTGGGTATTGAACGTTCCGGCAGCCGGCTTGGCAAAGACCGAGGTGTCGAACCACTGGCCATTGGCGCCGAAGGTCCCGATGATTTTCGGAGTGCCGTTGACGACGTAATACTGGCCGTTAGTGCCGCAGCCAAAGTTCGCGTCTAGGCCAACGCCGGCATAGTCTTTAGCTTCGGCAACACCGCAAGGCAAGCCTGTCTGGAACTGCGTAACGCCGCTGATCTGCCACCCGCCTAACAGCTTCCCAGTCAACTTCGAGTGGTCTTTGAAGAACGGCAGGTCGTAGAGGTAATTAAACACCAAGATGTGCCGAGCATCGAACTCTGAGGGTCCCCACAGCGAGCTCACATCGTAAGTATTGGGCACGACGTCGCGCTGGTTGGAGCCGTTGTCCATACTCTTGGACAACGTGTAGGACGCGCCGAATTGCAGCCCGCCCGAGTAGCGACGGTTCCAAGAAATCTGGAGCGAATTGTACATGGAGTTGGCCACATTATCCGTTTGCCGAATGGACCCGAAGCCCTTATAGGGCCGCAACGCGTTAATATTGACGCCAGGACTAGCTGCCACAACTGCCGTCGTCGGCTGGTTGATGTCGGCCTCTCGCTGCAGATGCAAGCCGCGACGCGCCACGTATCCCACACTCACGAGCGACTTCCAGAACATCTCGCGCTCGTAGGTGACATTCCAGGCCCACGATTCAGGGGGCTTAAAGGCTTGGCTCTGCGTTGTGACCACGCGCGGAATGTTGGCTGCGCCGCCAGCTCCGGGGTCATCTGCCAAGCCATTAGAAACACTGGCGTTTGGTTGGAACGGGGGGTTCCCGCCGAGGAAGATCGAGTCGCTCACCCCCAAGCGGGTCGTGTAGCGGCCGGCGCCAGCGCGAAACACCGTCTTCTTGTTCCACTGGTAGGCAATGCCGAGACGCGGTTGGATTTCACCCCACTGAATGTTGGAGTAACGGTCGGGGACGCCCCGGAAAAGGCGACTGAAATCGAACTGAGTTGGGTCGGCCTCGGGGACGCGACCCTTGGCGGAGGAGGGGAACCCGCTGCCTGGGATGACCATGCCGTTATAAGTATCTGCTCCGGTGCCGGTAACAAGGCCAGTCTTTGGATCAATGGTGCCTTGGATAAGACCGGTTGTCTGGCTGATCGTGACCGCCTTTGCCGAATCGTAAAACCTTGGGTCAAACGCGATCATGTTCCCCCACAGGGCATGATAGGGAATAATGACGGAATAACGGACACCGAAGGTGACAGTCAGATTCTGCCTAGTCTTCCAAGAGTCCTGGGCGAACCCTTCCCACATGTTGGCGCGGAAGATGGTGTACGCGCGATGGCCGATTTCCGAATAGGTGTCGAACAGGCCCAGGGCGGCGTTTGCGACCGCGACTCCCGTCCCGCCGGCCCGGCCATCGGTGAACAGGAATTGGCCATTCTGGTTGTTGGTGCAAGTCGGGCAAGCCTGTACGTTTATCTCGTCATTGTCGTTTTCGCCGGAGCGCTCCCAAAGAGCACCGAATTTCAGCGCGTGATTCCCTTTTATCCAAGTAAAGCTGTCGGAGATGTCATAGATGGGACCCGAGGAGTGGGACGGATACGGCCCGCCGCTCAGTCCCGAGAAGTTGGACAAATTCACCGTGGGGATGCGGTTCGGAAGCAACTTCCCAGTCGGAAATATGTACGGGTAATTGAGGCCGCATGGCACCGTTGATTGCGCGCACGCGTTGGTTCGATCAAAGAAGTTCGCCGTGTCTACGGGTATCAACACGACGTCCTCGCTGGCGCTGATTAGAACCTCATTCACCATTCTGGGGTTCAGCGTCCAGGTATAGTTGAGTGAGCCGGTCTTGTTGGGGCGATTGAAGAACTTCGGGGTGCGGTCGGTATTGCCGTCAAGTGGTTGGTACTCCAAATATGCGTAATTCATGGCGTGAAACCTGAGGCGCTGCTTCTCCGTGAGGTTTACATCCACACCGACGGTATCCTTGCGTTGGTCGATAGTGTGAAGCTTCGCGGCAAACCAGTTGCCATTGCCGCCGATAAAGGTAGTGAGGTCGGGGACCGGCCAAGCATTCAGAATACCGATGCCGTTGGGGCTAAGCCGATTCACCGGAATGATGTTAAAGCCTTGGGGGTTGGCCGGAGTCGCCCGCGAGAGGTCTTGAATGCATCCACTTGTGCTGATGGTTCCAGACCCAGCTGGCATTTCTTTCCCGCACTGCGAGGACGCGGCCGACGCCGGATCCGCGACGTACACCGGAATCT
>Ga0209118_1000951_pt1 | contig 14345 bp, 15 predicted proteins | sample BlaSpr_A8_Ref_M1_FD_187988 | JGI IMG/M metagenome (GOLD analysis project Ga0209118, IMG submission 187988) | Forest soil microbial communities from Thunder Bay, Ontario, Canada - Black Spruce, Ontario site 2_A8_Ref_M1 (SPAdes) (version 2) | ecosystem: Environmental > Terrestrial > Soil > Boreal...
GACACGCGGAATGGCGGCGGCCCTTCCACATTGCGACGACTTCCTCGCCGCCCACAACCTGCAGGCGCTCGATGACCTCGGCCGCTTGCTCGCCGGCCTGAACCGGCGCTCGAGGGCACGGTAGATGCGCGAGGTTCTGAGCGAGCTCGTCGAGTGGAAGAAGGCAGGCGAGGACATCGCGCTTGCCACCGTGGTAGAGACGTGGGGCTCGAGCCCTCGACCTCTCGGCTCGAAGATGGTGGTCACGCGCTCCGGCAAGATGGCGGGCTCTGTTTCGAACGGCTGCATCGAAGGCGCGGTTTTCGAGGAGGCCCAGAAGGTACTGAAGAGTCGCCAACCCAAGGTGGCCGCTTTTGGTGTGGCCGATGACGTGGCATTCGAGGTCGGCCTGGCCTGCGGCGGTCACATCGAGGTTTTCGTCGAACCTCTCCGCCCCGTACACGAGCAGCTGATCGCTTTGCTTCAACGAGATGAGACGGCCACGCTGCGCACCAACCTTGTCACCGGAGAAGCTGACCTGGTCGAGGGCTGGACGCCCTCGGGATCCGAGCTGGCGCATCGAGAAGGCGACCTGCTGGTCGAGCCGTTCCGCCGGCCTGCCCACCTGGTCATCGTCGGCGCGATCCACATCGCGATCCCGCTTCACCGCCTCGCGAAGCTGATGGGGTACCGGGTCACCGTCATCGACGCTCGCGCCAAGTTCGCCACCAAAGAGCGATTCCCAGAGGCGGACGAGCTCATCGTGGCGTGGCCCGACGAGGCGATGGCGAAGCTCGCGATCGACAATTCGACCTACGTCGTGATCCTCACCCACGATCCCAAGTTCGACCTGCCAGCGCTGCGCTCGGTGCTGGCCAGGGGCCCGGGCTACATCGGGGCGATCGGCAGCCGCAAGACCAACCAGAACCGATTCGATGCGCTTCGGGCCAAAGGCTTCACCGAGGAGCAGCTCGCGCGGGTGCACGGACCGATTGGCCTCGATCTCGGCGGCCGCGGGGCTGATGAGACAGCGCTTGGAATCCTGGCCGAGATCACCAGCGTGCGCTTCGGCGGCAGCGGCAGCTCTATGCGCGAGGCGAGAAAAAAGTCAACTGCGTGAGCGCGTCACGCGCTCCCGGACGATCGGAAGCACCAGGTAGAAGAGCGTCACGCAGGCGTAGATCACCAGGCTCAGCTTGAAGTTGACGAGCGCCAGAAGCGTCGCCAGCGGAAACAGCGCGAGTCCCGTGGAGAAGCCGAGCCAGTCGAACGGAACGGGCGTGCGGAGAAAGCGGCGCGCGTACAGGCTGAAGAAGCTGAAGGCGAAAGCCATCGCCGACATGGTCAATCCGTAGGCGAACGCGGCGATCTGCTGATCGTGACCCGCTTGAAGATAGTGCGCGAGCACGCCGGTCGGAAACGGGATGAACGCCACGGTCAGCAGCAGGAGCGCGTTCAGGAAGAGAAATGACCGGTCGATGTGGTCCATCGCGTCGACCACGACGTGGTGGTTGACCCAGATCACCACGATCGTCATGAAGCTGATCACGTAAGCGGCATACGACGGCCACTCGTCCAGCAGAACCTGGCTCAAACCCGAGCGGACCATCGGAGTCGCGAGTGAGAAGACCAGCAGCGTCGCGGCGACGGCGAACACGCCATCGCTAAAGGCCTCGGTCCGCGCTTTGCTCACGCCGACAACCCTACGCGTGCGTCTTGTGCTCGCTCCTGAAACGGCGTGCTTTCTCGCGGTTGCCGCAGGAAGCCATCGTGCACCAGCGGCTCGATTGGTTCTTCGAGCGGTCGTAGTAAGCCCATCGACAGGATGGAGAGGTGCACAGCTTGAGCCGCTGCCAGGTCTCGTCCTCCATCGCCGCATACATCGTCGCGACGATGCGCCCCATGGCGCCCACGACTCCGGTCGCCTCGGGTTCCAGCCGCGGCTTTCCATCGGCGCCGAAGCGCATCCGCAAGCCGCTGGCTGCGGCTGCCTCGTTGAGGGTGGCGATGTCGACGGGGTAGACCCTGGATCCGGAGTTGGCGCCGATCACGGCCCGGATCGCTTCGCGCAGGGCGACCGCGTGCTTCAGGTCGGAGGCCTCGACGCTCTGCGAGCCGTCGAGGAGGCCTTTTGCAACCAACCATGCCTTGAGGGTGTTTGGGTCGTCGAGCTCCTCCGGGCCGTCTTGCAGGTCGACGGTGTTGACAAAGGCCTGCACCAGCCCGACGTCGCCGGTAGCGGTTTGACGGTCTGCCACGTCAGCAGTATATCCATAACCCACTAAGTTCTAACAACGGTTATAATAACCAGTGTAACCAGCAAGCCAGTTATGAGGAGGAAGCCCGTGTACCCCTACATGAACGAGGACGTCGCGTTCGAGCGGCTGAGGGACCTCCAGCGGGAGATGGAGAACAGCTACCTGACGGCGCACACCCTGGCTGGGTTCGGGACCCGGGTCCGCAACCTGGCGGCGCGCGCCTGGTGGCTCGGTGGGCTCGCGCTGCGGCGGCCGCCACGCCGGCGACCGGTGCCGCGGCTAGAGAGCGCGTTCGACGAGGACGCCGCGTCGGATGCCGCCTAGGCCGCCAGCCGCTTCAGCACCTCGACCTGCTCGGCGTCGGGGCCGTCCCCCGCGCCGGGCACCTCGAGGATGAAGGGGAGGTGCGCCAGGCGCGGCTCGTGAAGCAGGGCGCGGAAGCCTTCCTCGCCGATCTGTCCGTCGCCAATGTTCGCGTGGCGATCTCGATTCGAGCCCAGCCCGGTGACCGAATCGTTGCAGTGGATGACCTCGACGCGCGAGAGCCCGATGACGCGCTCCAGCTCGTCGAGCGTCCTGGACACCTCGGCCGGAGTGCGCTCGTCGTAGCCCGAGGCAAAGGCGTGGCACGTGTCGAAACAGACCGTGACGCGGGGGTCGTTGATCGCGGCCAGCATCTGGGCGATCTCCTCGAACTTCGCGCCCACGCATCCACCGAGACCGGCGTTGTTCTCGATCAGCAGACGGGCGGTGCTCGGGTTAGCGCGCTCGAGCACATGCTTCAAGTGCTCGACGATCGACGGGAGCCTCGCCTCGAATCCGGCGCCTTTGTGCGACCCCGTATGAAAGATGACGCCGTTGACTCCCAGGTCGTCGGCCGCCTTCAAGTAGCCCGCGAGTGTGCTCTCTGAGCGCTGGCGCAACGTCGGGTCATCGCCCGCGAGGTTGATCAGGTACACGGCGTGAAAGTAAAAGGGCGGGTGGCCGTGCTTCGCCGCCGCTTCCTTGAAGGTCGCGATCCGGGTCTCATCCAGCTTTGGCGAGCCCCAGAAGCCGGGAGGGGTGGGGTGCACCTGGATGGCCTGGGCCCCCATCGCCTTCGCGCGCTCGAAAGCGAGGTGCAGTCCGCCGGACGAGTCGACGTGGGCTCCAAGCAAGGGCATCCAAAAAAGAGTAAGGCCGGTCCCTTCTGGCATGCTCATCCTGATGACTGCGGTCTTCGTGATGGGCGACCTCGACCTGGCGGTCCGGGGACGCACCTATCGCGAGCCGGAAGGTCCTCACAGCCTCGTCGTGCGCGGCCGCGACCTCGACTCCGCGCTGCAGCACCTGGCGTCACGCACCGATTGCCACGCGCTTGCCGTGGTCGGGCTGCCCGAGACCCTTCCCGACATGGCGTCGCTTGCCGGGCGGCGGCTGCTGCTCGTGGACGCCGACAGCGAGAGGCTCCGCGAGTATGCCGAGAGCGCGATTCGCGCGAACATCGAGGTCGAGTGGATCCGCTCCGCGCGGCCACCGTACGAACGGCTCGCCTCAGCCCTTCTGCCAGTGGGCGCCGTTGTGATGGCGGCCGGCTCCGGCTCACGAATGCCCGGCTCGGAGAAATTGCTGCTCGAGGTCGACGGCAAGCCCATGGTGCGCAACGCGATCGAGTCGGCGTCTGAAGGCGGCTGTCACCAGGTCGTCGTCGTCTATTCGTCGGACGAAGTCCGCGACGCCGTCGACGGGAGCGCCGAGCTCGTCCACAACCCGAAGGCAAAGACGGGCATGGCTTCTTCCCTGCAGGTCGGGCTGCGGGCGATGCGTGACGAGATCGAGGCGGCGGTCATCGTGCTGGGCGACCAGCCCCTGGTCGGTTCGCGCACGATCGCCGCGCTCATGAGGGCCTGGCGCCGCGAAGGTTCCCGGCCGGCTGTGGCGGTGGCCCAGACGCATGGTGAGTGGGCGCCGCCCGTGGTCCTGGCGCGCGAGCTGTGGGACGAGCTGATGGCGCTGAAAGGCGACGCCGGCGCGCGCCAGATCCTGCAGGGGCACCCCGAGCTGCTCGACATGGTTCCGGCGCCCGGTCGCCCGGACGATATAGACACGCCCGAGGACTACGCCAAGATCGTGAAGCTCTTTCCGCGCCGCAAGCCACGCCAACGCGCCTAAAGGAAACGGGATGGGCGCGCGTAGCGCGCTTCACCTCCCCACCCGCTGGGGAGGTCCCGGCAGTGCCGCGCAGCGGCGCTCGCGGGGGAGGGGCGGTACGTCGCACCCCGGGCTGGCGTAGCATCTGGACTGTGCTAGTGATCGCTCTAGGAGTGAGAGCTTGAAGGATCGAGGCTGGCAGCCCAGCGGCGAATACGAAGACATCATCTACGAGACCTGGGACGGGATCGCCAAGATCACGATCAATCGACCGGAGGTCCGCAACGCCTTCCGGCCCACGACCGTCTCCGAGATGTCAAAAGCCTTTGAGGTCGCGCGCGACGATCCCAGCATCGGGGTGATCATCCTCACTGGCGCAGGTACCGAGGCTTTCTGCTCCGGCGGCGACCAGCGCATCCGGGGTGACGACGGCTATGTCGATCCCAAAGGCACGGGCCGCCTCAACGTGCTCGACCTTCAGATCCAGATTCGTCGCCTGCCGAAGCCGGTGGTCGCGATGGTCGCTGGATACGCGATCGGCGGTGGGCACGTGCTGCACGTCGTGTGCGACCTGACCGTGGCCGCCGATAACGCGCGCTTCGGCCAGACCGGCCCCCGAGTCGGCAGCTTCGATGGTGGCTACGGCGCGGGATTCCTCGCCCGGATCGTCGGTCAGAAGAAGGCGCGCGAGATCTGGTTCCTGTGCGAGCAGTACGACGCAAAGCAGGCGCTCGACATGGGCCTCATCAACAAGGTGGTGCCGCTGGCGGACCTCGAGAAGGAGACGCTGGTCTGGTGCCGCCGCATGCTGGAGCTGAGCCCGCTTGCGCTCCGCATGCTCAAGGCCGGCCTCAACGCCGCGGACGATGGGCTCGCCGGAATCCAGCAGCTCGCGGGTGACGCGACGCTGCTCTACTACATGAGCGAAGAGGCGCAGGAAGGCCGGGACGCATACGTGCAGAAACGCAAGCCCGACTTCTCGAAATTTCCCAAGCGACCCTGATGGTCGCCACCGCACCTGCACTGTCGTCAACCCGCGTGTGGTGGTCGGCGGTGCGGCCCGCCACGCTGGCGGCCTCTGTCGCGCCGGTGCTCGTGGGCACGGCGATATCGGTCCACGAAGGCGGACCGCGCCTCGGCGCCGGTCTGCTCGCCTTGCTCGTCGGGATCGCTATGCAGATCGGGGTCAACTTCGCCAACGACTACTCGGATCACGTCCGCGGAGCCGACGGCCCGCGCAGGGTGGGCCCCGTGCGAGCCGCGTCGTCCGGCGTCGTCGAGCCGGCGGACGTAAGGGGCGCGGCCATCGCCGCCTTTGGAGTGGCGGCGGCGGCGGGCCTGGTCCTCAGCCTCATCACGGATTGGAGACTGCTTGTGGTTGGGGTCGCCTGCCTGCTCGCCGGATGGCTGTACACGGGAGGCCCGCGGCCCTACGGCTACCTCGGTCTTGGCGAAGTTTTCGTTTTCGTCTTCTTCGGCCTGGTCGCGACGCTTGGAACCGTCTACGTCGAGACGCTGCGAATCACGCCCCTGTCGGTGCTGATCGCCTGCGCGATGGGTTGCTTCGCCACCGCCATTCTTGTCCTGAACAACCTGCGCGACCTGGATACAGATCTCGCCGCTCGCAAGTTGACCCTGGCGACGCGCATCGGTCGCGGCCGCACCCGCACGCTGCTTCTCTTGTTGGTGTGCGCGGCATTCGCGATTCCGATTGCCGCCCTCGTCTTCAAGGTCGCGGGCGTGACGATCATGCTGGTGCAATTCGCGATCCCGATCGCGGTCGTGCCAGTGCGCACCGCCTTCGTCGCCCCACCCCCATCTGCCCCCGCGCTGGTTGGGGCCTTAAAGCAGATGGCGATCGCGGAGCTCGCCTACGCGTTGCTGTTCTCACTTGGGTTGCTGCTGTGACGGCGGCCTACATCACTGCACGGATGCCGGGCGACGTCGCGCGGGAGGTCGAGGCCGGCTACCAACGCGGCTGTCGCAAGTTCGTCCTGAGCGCGCTCGATGGTGGAGGAATGCTCGACCTCGAGCGCCTGGGCGCCGCCCGCTACGCCGCCGGCCTTCAGGCCGAGGTCGAGGTCGAGGGCCAGTCGTCGCCGGCAGGCGCGTCTGAGGGTTCGGGTGTCGTGACGCCGGAGGTCGCCCGCGCAAGGTGATCCTCGAGCACGCGGGCGAAGGCGTCCGGCCTTTCCAGGTGAACGGTGTGGCCGGCCCTGGGCACCACCTCGACCCGCCCGTTCGCAACGGTCGCGGCAAGCCGGCGCGCCGAGCTTACATACCCGTGGTCCAGCTGGCCGGCGACGAAGGTGCATGGAAACGTGACGCGCGCGAGGTCATCCCACACGGGATCCATTGCGCCGGCGCCCATTCCGCGCAGCGAGCAGGCAAGGCCGGCGACGTGGTTCGTCATCCGTTCGGCGCGCACCTGGGCCACGTATGCCGGGCCGCGACGCTCGAGGCCGGCGAACAAAGGCAGCGCGCTCCAGTAGTTGACGAACGCTTCCAGCCCATCATTCTCGATGCGCTGAGCGAGCCCTTCATCCCCACGCCGGCGTCCCTCTCGAGCCTCTTCGTCGAGGCCGCCGTGCGCACCGATGGTGAGCAGCGAGAGGATGCGTTCCGGACAGCGCGTGGCGACGTGGAGCGCCAGGCGGCCGCCCATCGAGTAACCGGCGAGGTGGGAGCTCGCGACCCCGAGATGGTCCCAGAGCTTCTCGAGGTCGCCGGTGCACGCGTCCATGCTGCAGGACGCGCCAGGCCGGGTCCGCGTTTCGCCGTGTCCGCGCAGGTCGGGCACGATCCACATCCATCCTTCGGGCATCCTGGAAATGATCTCGAGCCAGCTTCGCCCGTTCTGCGTGAAACCATGAAGCAGCGTGACCGGCGTGCCGGCGCCGAGCACAAAGTAGCTCAGTCGCACGTCGGGACCGTCGAGAATCACTGCCACTGAATGCTATGGATGTAACGCAGTCTTTCGCCGCAACTTTCGTGGACGAGCTTGCCTCTCAAGGGGTGGAGTATGCGTGCGTCTCGCCCGGTTCCCGGTCGGCTCCGATCGCGATGGCGCTGCAGCGCCATCCCAAGATCCGGGTGCTCATGCACATCGACGAGCGATCCGGGTCCTTTTTCGGCGTCGGCCTGGCGAAGTCGACGGGCAAGCCGGTGGTGCTCTTGTGCACGTCGGGCACGGCGGCGGCCGAGTTTCACGCGGCGGTGGTCGAAGCCTCGTACTCGCGCACGCCACTGATCGTCCTCACCGCGGACCGGCCGCCTGAGCTGCAGGGCGCAGGCGCCAATCAATCGATCGATCAGCAGAGGCTGTACGGCACAGCCGTCAGGTGGTTCTTCGACCCTGGCGCGCCTGTCGAGCTGCCCAACGCGGCACGCCTGTGGCGACGGCTCGCAGCCCGGGCGGTGGCGGAAGCGAACGGCGGTGGGCCGGTTCACATCAACCTTCCATTTCGCGAACCCCTCGTCCCACACCCTGGCCAGGTGCCGGTTCCGATCGGAGCCGCGAGCCAGTCCGTGAGCCGCGGCCGCACCGTGCCGGCGCCGGGCCACGTCACGGCTCTCGCCTCCGCCCTCCAGCGCGCCCAGCGGCCGCTGGTCATCGCCGGAGAGATGCGCGACGGCGAGCGCCTTGCTCCTGCTCTCCACCGTCTCGGCCTCCCGGTGCTCGCAGAGCCGACCTCGCAGCTGCGACGTCCAGAGACCGGCGCGTCGATCGAGTCCTACGAGGCGCTGTTGCGGGCCGGCTGGTCGCTGCAGCACGGGCCAGACCTGGTGATCCGATTGGGGAGCATGCCGACCTCGAGGGCGCTGAACAAGTGGCTGGCCGCCGCGTCCGCTCCGACGTTCCTCATCGACCCGGACCACGCCTGGCGAGACCAGGACCACGTGGCGACCAACATCGTCGACTGCGACCCTCAGCCTCTTCTCGAAGCTCTGCCGCCATTGGAACGTGTGGGGTGGCGGGACCAGTGGGTGGCCGCCGGCAAGCGCGCCAGTGCCGCGATCGCCGCAACACTCGTTTCGACGCCGCTGCACGAGGGCCACGTCGTCCGCGCGCTGAGCTCGCGGCTGCCGGACCCTGGGCAGGTGTTCATCGGCTCGAGCATGCCGATTCGCGCTGTCGAATCGTTCTGGCCGCAGGCGCGCCCGCAACAGCGTTTCTTCGGGAACCGAGGCGCCAGCGGGATCGACGGGCTGGTATCGACCGGGTTGGGAGTGGCCGCCGGGCGCAACGTTCCGACCGTGCTTCTGCTCGGGGACCTGTCGCTGTATCACGACATGAACGGGCTGTGGGCGCTCCGGCGTCACGGGATTCGCGCAACGCTCGTGGTGTGTGACAACGACGGGGGAGGGGTGTTCAGCTTCCTGCCGCAGGCCGAGCACCAGGATGTTTTCGAAGAGCTGTTCGTGACTCCGCTGAGCCTGGATCTTTCGCAGGTCGCGCGGCTTTATGGGCTCGTGTACAGCCCGGTGACCGACCGGTCAGGTCTCGAGCCCGCGATCGCGGACGCAATCGCCGCGCCGACACCGACGATGGTGGTGGTGCGCTTCAAGCGCGAGGACAGCGTCAACGGGCATCGGTTGTGCTGGGAGGCGGCGGCGGCGGCGCTTCGAACCTGATCGCACGGCTGGCGCCACACGTGCGGAATGAGTGCTACGACTGCAGAAATTCCAGCACGATGCGGTTGAACTCCTCTGGTCGCTCGAGGCTTGGTAGGTGTGCCGCGTCTTTGATGATCACCTTGCTCGAGCCCGCGATCTTTGATGTGATGAGATCCGCGTTTGCCAGGCAGTGGGGAAGGTCCTCGTCGCCGACGATCACGAGAGTTGGCGCGGCGATCTCGCTGAGCCGGGTGATCGCGGGGCGGTCGATCGGCTGACTCTCGGCGGAGCTCCAGTCGGTGTGCAGCGACCGCCCGTTCATGTCGAGAACCAGCTCCCGCACGGCGTTCGGAGCGCTGCCTTCCCGGCGCAGAGGTCCGTCCACCCACAGCCTCACCTCCGCTCGGTTCACCGCATCCATGTCACCGGCTTTGTCGGCTTCCTCGATTTCCGTGAACAGAGCGGCGTCGGCTGCGCCGAGGTTCGAGCCGCTCACGCCGGCCGCGACTAGCACCAGCCTTTCCACAAGTTGCGGATGTTCGAGGGCCAGGTCGATCGCGAGCGTGCCGCCCATCGAACAGCCGACGACATGCGCGCGGTCGATCTTGAGATGCTTGAGGAGCGCAGCCAGGTCGGCAACTCCCGAATACGGCGCCGGCGGCAGGGCGGTGTCACCGAAGCCCCGAAGGTCCGGCCGGACCATGTCGAACTTCTTGGCGAAAGCGGCCGCCTGCGGTTCCCACATGCGCGAGTCCGCGATGCCGGCGTGGATGAACAGAACCGGGAACCCCGTGCCCGAGCGCTCGTAATGGATGCGTGCGCCGTTGAGGGTCATGTCCATCAGACGAGTGCCGTCAGCAGGGCTTTGAACTTCAGCTCTGTTTCCTCCAGCTCGCGCGCGGGATCCGAGTCGGGCATGACGCCGACCCCCGCATATAATCGCGCGCCGTCCTCCCAGAGCAACCCGCAGCGCAGCGCCACAGCGAACTCGCCGTCGCCGCGCCCGTCGATCCAGCCGACCGCACCGGCATACCAGCCGCGCTCCATACCTTCGAGCTCGTCGATGAGGCTGTCAGCCGCGTCACGCGGCCAGCCCCCGACGGCGGGCGTGGGGTGGAGCGCGGCGGCGAGCTCCAGCGCGTCGGCGGGCGGGTCCTGCAGCTCCGCGGTGACCGAGGTGGCGAGGTGCTGGATGTTCGTGAACCGGACCACTTCCGGTGGCGGGGCTTTCACCGATCGCGCGAACGGCCGCAGCGCCTCGACGACGAACTCGGAGACCAGGCGATGCTCCGCCGCATCCTTCGCGCTGTCTTTGAGCTGTCGGGCCAGCACGTCGTCCTCCGCGTCGGTCGCGCCACGCGCTACGGATCCCGCCATCGGCTGCGAGAAGGCACGGGAGCCGGAACGGCGCACGAGCAGCTCAGGCGACGCGCCGGCAAACGCTGTGCCGTCGGCGCCCGTCATGAGATACGTGAAGCACGACGGATACGCCCCTCGCAACGAGCGCGCCACCATTGCGGCCGACACCACTCCGTCACCACGCGCCAGCACCTCACGCGCGAGCACCACCTTGGCCGCATCGCCCGCCCGCAGGCGAGCGGCTGCGCTTTCCACGGCCGCGGTCCACGCCATCGGATTCCGCACGGCCGTCACGTCGAGCCTGCGCGCCGCGGGAGCTCGCAGGCCCGTCGCGCTCAACTCAAGAAGGGCTTCCGCGTTCTCTGAGATCGAAGTCGCGTATGTGCGACCACGGACTCGCGTCACGGCCAGCTCTGGGACGCGGAGCAGCAGGGCCGGAAAGCCGGACCAGGGCCCGCCCGGGTCGCGGTCCGGCCGGTAGGCGAAGCCGCCCACGGCGATCGGGTTGCCCAGCGAATCGCAAACCCTGCGCCAAAGGCGCGATGCGGCCGCCAGCCGGTCCGCGCCGGTCTCGAAGTCCACGACCTTGCCACCGGCGTCCTCGAGCGCGACACCACCCTTGGCGGCGACGAGGTCGAACGCTTTGCCCAGCGCCGCAACGCTCACAGCGTCCGGCATCGGCCGCTCGATCAGCAGCACCTCGTGGCCGTTGTCTCGTGCCGCGCCGACGAGGTCGATCAGGTCAGGCGTGCGGTCGAGCTCCCATGTGCGTGCGCGCGTCGCGGTGATCATCTTTTCTCGATGTGCTCGCGCGCGGCGCGGAGCAGGGTGCGCTCGAAGTGATGCCTCACAAGCGTGCCGCTCGCCTCGAGCAGCTCGTTGAAGGTCGCGAGCAGCCTGCGCTCGGCAGCCTCTGTCGCGCCACCCTCCGACTGGATGCGCTCGCGCACGTGCCGGTCGAAGAGATCGACCGCCTGGCGCGCGGTGCGGTCGACAGCTGCGGAGTAGTCCTTGCCGAGCTCCAACAGCGGGCCGAGCGGCACGCCCGCCGCGATGAGCTTCATACCGGCGGCAATCGCATCCAGGTCGTCGGCGGGGTAGAGCGGTTCCGTGCCCCCTTCGACAGGGACCAGCAGCCCGGCCTGCTGAAGGCTCATGAGCAACGGCTCGGCCACACCGCTGCGCTCAGCGAGCTCGGCCAGGGTCAGGGTCTGCGGGGCAGCCGGGCGGGTGACCGCCGCGACCAACGCCTCATCCGACGGTTCCAGCTCCCCGGTCAGAAAGCGCTGGATCACCGTGAGCGTGAATCCCTGCTGCTGGAGCTCCTTGATCCGGCGCAGCCGGTCGAGATGGCTCTCCCCGTACCAGGTGACGCGCCCTTCGCGCCGTGGGGCCTCGAGCAGCCCTTTGCCCTGGTAGAACCGGATCGTGTCCACCGCCACGCCCGCCGAGCGGGCCAACTGTTCGATCCGGTACTCCATGAGTACTTACTCTAACGATCCGCCTCTAGCCATACGTGTTCCAGTAGTACATGCGGTCGAGCCAGCCCGGGTCGGTGCGGTAGGCGCGCGCGAAGTACTCCACCGCGTCGACGTAGTCGTAGTCGAGGTTGTAGTGCCAGATCGCGTTGCGCATGTTGTAAGGAGCGCCGTTGTGTGCGAGGTACCGGGCCGCTGCGAGGATCGAGTCATGGGGGTCGTTGATGTTACCGCCTTGACCGTATTCGGTCCACGTGCTGGGTAGGAACTGCATCGGGCCCTGCGCGTTTGCGGATGACGGTCCATTGATGCGGCCGAAGTTGCTCTCGATGAAGTTGATGGAGGCCAGGTAGCTGGCGTCGACTCCATATCGGTTCTGCGCCTCGAGGTAATAAGACCGCAGAGCGCTCACCGGCTTGGCGTCGGCGTAGGGATGAACGAAATGGACGTTCACCAGGTAGTACTGGTCGATCCCGCTCAGGATGTAGAGCGAGTGCAGCCCGGCGATCGTGTTCGAGAACGGGCTCTGTACCCTCGCAGGGATCAGCGGGATGACCGCGCTCTCCACGCTCGCGTAGCCGGCGAGCTCGTAGAGGCGCAGCTCTTCCAGGCGCGCCGCGGTCCGAAATTCGTAAGCCGCCCGCTCCATGGCGAGCTCCTTGCGGAGGGTGTCGGCCAACCCTGACGGCTGCTGCGCCGCAAGCGCGTTGAGGTCGGCCGTGGCCTGGTCCATCGCGAGCTCGGCGGCGATGATGCGCGCCGCCTCGTGATGTGGGTTCGGTCCAAGGTCGGCGTCCTGGGCATGGACCGCTTGCGCGGGAAGCGAGAGCACCATGGCGGCCAGGGCGGCGGCCGCGATTCGAATCAAATCCCCACGAAGCCAGAGGCTTCGCCGTGGCTTCGCGGGGACCCCTCTGATTAGGCCGACTCCGCCGACACGGCTACGATCGGTGCTCGCTGGTCAGGGACCATCGGCAGCTCGGGCGGGTAGGGATCGGCCTCAGTCGGGGTGCGCATGCCCACCGAATCCAGCAGGCCGCTGATCTCGTCACCCATCAGCTCGCCCTGCGCGATCAGCGCTTCGGCGGCCAGGTCGATTGCTTCCTTGTTGACGTACATCAATCGCCAGTCATCGATGTACGCAGCGCCGAGGAGCTGCGCGACGACGCGACGTCCTCGAGGGTTGCTGAGCACGGCGCCCTGCCACGTGCCCTGGGCGTGCAGGCCGGCCGGGATCTCCGCGACCGAGATCAGCTGCTCGCCGAAGTTGACGGCCTTGGCGGACATCGCCGGCGACAGGTTGTCGGGCCCCATGCCGATGGTGCCCACCATGCGGCACGCGATTGCCGTGGCGCTGCTCAGATCGCCGAAAACGCCGCTCGTGTTCTCGCCGTAGAAAACGTGCTCGCATGCAAGCGAGCCGAGGAAATGCCGCAGGTCGGCGGCGAGCTGAGAGCGGAACTCGAGCCACTCTTCCTCGGTGGGCAGCGACTTGTGGTAGCCGCCGATCTCTCCGTGTGAGGTCGCGCGGCGGCGGATGGAGAGCCGGACGTGTGCATGGTCCGTCTTGAAGAAGTGGGACGCGACGGCATGGCCGAGCTCGTGACGAGCCACGGCGATCTTGTCACGCTCCGTGTACTCGACCGGAATCGCCAGGCCGGCCTCGACGTTGCCCATCGCTTCGCGGATGTCTTTCCACTGGAGCTCGGCGCGGCCGTCTTCGAACGCATACAGAAGCGAGAGCGAAAGCACCTGCTCGATGTCGGCCGGCGAGTAGCCGTCCGTGATTCGGGCGAACTCGTCGCGCCGGCTCGGTGTGTCAAGCGCCTGGTCGTGCTTCTTCTTGTCGAAGTAGAGCGCCGCGATGTCCTTGCGGTCTTCGCGGTTGGGCAGCCGGAACACGATCTGGCGGCCGAACCGCCCCGGCCGTGTGAGGGCTTCGTCGAGGACCGACGGCCGGTTCGTGGCGCCGATGAACAGGATGTTGTAGTTCGGCGCCTTCAGCGCCGGGATGCGGAGATTCAGCCTGGTGCCGTTGAAGGCGATGAGTCGTGGAAGGAAAAGCCCGTCGAGCGTGAGGTTGACCAGCCCGCGCGCTTGGCGGACGAGCATGCCGGGGTTGTCGATGCCGTCCATCAACACGAGCAGCATGTTCAGCCCGAGCTGCCCGCCGCCGAACATTCCGCCCATCGCTCCGCCCATCGCTCCGCCACCCTGAGTACCGGAACGCCTCTGGCCGAGGGCGTCGATCTCGTCGATGAAGACGATGCAGCCGCCCCAGGTCTTGGCCTTCTTGCGTGCCGCGCGCACCATGAGGAACACGCTGAGCGCGTCGATGCCCAGGAACATGCCGGCGAAAGAACCACCGGCCGCGATGTAGATGGGCACGTGTAGCGATGACGCGATCGCTTTCGCGAGCATCGTCTTGCCGGTGCCGGGAGGCCCGACCATCAGCACTCCGCGCTCGCGCTTGCCGCCGGCTTTGACGTAAAGGCGACCGTGCTCGATCAGGCGCAGGATGCGG
>Ga0209118_1000952_pt1 | contig 14312 bp, 12 predicted proteins | sample BlaSpr_A8_Ref_M1_FD_187988 | JGI IMG/M metagenome (GOLD analysis project Ga0209118, IMG submission 187988) | Forest soil microbial communities from Thunder Bay, Ontario, Canada - Black Spruce, Ontario site 2_A8_Ref_M1 (SPAdes) (version 2) | ecosystem: Environmental > Terrestrial > Soil > Boreal...
TGCGCCAATTCCAGGACGACTTCTACGGGGGCGTGCGCTCGCAGGTCGACCTCACACACATGCCCGACTTCGTGAAGCTTGCCGATGCGTACGGCCTGCCGGGCGTGCGCGTTGACAAGCTCTCGGACGTGGGTCCCAGCATGGACGCGGCCGAGCGCACGAAGGGCCCGTTCCTGATCGACTTCCGCATCGACCCCGAGGCCAACGTCTACCCGATCGTGCCGCTTGGCAAGAGCCTCAACGATTTCTGGGAGGCACCAATCGGTGAGTGAGCGTGTTCGCGTCCTGTCGGTGCTGGTCGAGGACGGCTCCAACACCTTGAGCAAGGTCTCGGGCCTGATCCGCCGCCGCGGCTTCCACGTCCGCTCCATCTCGGTCGGTCCCAGCCGGCACCCCGGTCGCTCGCGCATGACGCTGACCATCGACGCGGGCCACGCCGAGACAGACCAGGTCCGCAAGCAGCTCGAGCGGCTGGTCGAGGTGATCGAGATCGAGGACGTGACCGGCCAGCTGGTGCACAGCCGGGAGCTGGTCGTCGCGAAGGTCAGCTCGTCTGAGGTCGCGGGGCTGGTAAAGAGGGGCGCGAAGGTGCTCGATTCCGGACCCGACGGCACGACGGTCGAGTTCGCGGGCGAGGGCAAGGACGTCGGCGACTTCATCGACGAGCTGTTGCACCACGGAGTTCTCGACGTGGCTCGCTCGGGACCTGTGGTCATGAGGAGAACCGCATGAAGATCCACTACGACCGCGATTGCCCGCCCGCGCTGGGAGAGCCCGTCGCGGTGATCGGCTACGGCAGCCAGGGGCGCGCGCACGCGCTCAACCTTCGCGACAGCGGAGAGGACGTGCGCGTGGGCCTCTACCCGGGCAGCAAGTCGATCGAACGCGTCGAGTCTGACGGCCTGCGTGCGGTGCCCGTGCCGGAGGCTGTGTCGGAAGCGACGGTCGTCATGGTCCTGACCCCCGACGCGGGCCAGGGCAAGCTCTTCCGGGAATCGATCGAGAAGCACCTACAGGCGGGAACGATGCTCATGTTCGCGCACGGTTTCTCGATCCACTTCGCCCAGATCAAGCCTGACCAGAACATCGACGTGGCGATGATCGCCCCCAAGGGCCCCGGTCACCTGGTGCGCAGCACGTACGTTCAGGGCATGGGCGTCCCCGCCCTGATCGCCGTCCACCAGGACGCCTCCGGCCACGCGCTTCATCGGGCGCTCGCATATGCGAAGGCCCTGGGCGCAGGCCGGGCCGGCATCGTCGAGACGACGTTCAAGGAAGAGACGGAAACCGACCTCTTCGGCGAGCAGGCGGTGCTGTGCGGCGGCATCAGCTCGCTTGTCAAGACCGGCTTCGAGACGCTGGTCGAGGCGGGCTACCAGCCCGAGATCGCGTACTTCGAGGTGCTGCACGAGATGAAGCTCATCGTCGACCTGATGTATCGCGGCGGCCTGGGCTTCATGCGGTACTCGGTTTCGGACACCGCCGAGTACGGCGACTACGTCTCCGGTCCGTGCGTGATCGACGACCACGTCCGGCAGCAGATGCGGCAGGTGCTGACCGAGATCCAGGATGGCAGCTTCGCCGAGCGGTGGATGGACGAGAACTCGAACGGTCGCGATGCATTCCTGTCCATGCGCCAAAAGGACTCGGAACACCAGATTGAGAAGGTCGGACGCGAGCTGCGCGCGATGATGACCTGGTTGGAGCCCGTAGAAAAGTAATGAACGAGAAGAGCGCGCCTTCAGCTTCGCTTACGGCGGTCCCGGACAGAGTATTCATCCTCGACACGACGCTGCGCGACGGCGAGCAGTCGCCCGGCTTTCACCTGGACGCCAACTCCAAGCTTCGCATCGCGCGGCAGCTGGAGAAGCTTGGAGTCGACGTGATCGAGGCCGGCTTCCCGATCTCCTCTCCCGGTGACTTCGACGCCTGCCGCCGCATCGCCCGCGAAATCCGCGGCGCGACCGTGACCGCCCTCGCGCGCGCGGTACGCGAGGACATCGACGCCGTTTGGGGTGCGATCAAAGAGGCTGAGTCCCCGCAGATCCACATCGTGCTCTCGGTGTCCGACGTTCACATCGACCGCAAGCTGGGCATGACGCGCGCGCAGGTGCTGAAGCGCGGCGCCGAGATGGTCTCCTACGCGCGATCGCTGTGCGATCGAGTCCAGTACTCCCCCGAGGACGCCGGCCGCGCGGATCCCGACTACCTGGTCGAGACCGTGGAGACGATGATCGCCGCCGGCGCGAACGTGATCAACATTCCCGACACCACCGGCTACTGCCTGCCGTGGGAGTTTGGCGAGCTCGTGCGCCGCGCCATCACAGAAGCGCGCGGCAGCGAGACAGCGCTGTTCTCGGTCCACTGCCACAACGACCTGGGGCTCGCGGTCGCGAACACGCTCGCCGCGCTGGCCGCGGGGGCGCGACGTGTCGAGTGCACCATCAACGGAATCGGCGAAAGAGCCGGCAACACGTCGCTCGAAGAGGTCGTGATGCTGCTGAACGTGCGCCAGGCGAAGCTCGGCCTCGAGTGTGGCGTGGACACCAAGGAAATCACCCGCGCATCCCGGCTGGTGGCCGAGCTGACAGGCACACCGGTACAGCCGAACAAGGCGGTTGTCGGGGCAAACGCATTCGCGCACGCGTCAGGCATCCACCAGGACGGGGTCCTGAAGGACCGCCTGAACTACGAGATCATGAAACCCGAAGACGTAGGGCTGAGCGACTCGCGCATCGTGCTCACGGCGCGGTCGGGCCGCCACGCGTTTCACCACCGCCTGAGCCGGCTGGGCATCACGCTGCTGGATGGACAGGTGGACGCCGCCTGGCAGCGGTTCCTCCAGGTCGCCGACACCAAGAAAGAGGTGACGGACGAAGACCTTCGCAAGATCGCGGCTGCGGCGGAGCCGAACGGTCACGAGGCCAACGGAAATGGCCATGAGACGAACGGCCACCCACCGGTGACCGATCAGCTCCTCGATCACAACCACGTGGCGGACACCCTGCGGCATCTCATATTCGGGTGAAGGTTGCCTACCAGGGGGAGCCTGGCGCCTACTCGGACGAAGCCGTTACGGCGCTCTTCGCCGACGCCGAATCGATCGGCTTTCCGACGTTCCGGCTGACCTTCGAAGCCCTCACGATGGGGGCCGTCGACGTCGCTGTGCTGCCAGTGGAGAACAGCAGCGCCGGCGTCGTGCAGGAGGTGTCCGACTTGTTGTGGGAGCTGCCGGGCCTTCGTGTGGTGCGCGAGCACGTGCACCCGGTGCGCCACTGCCTGCTCGGCTGGCCGGGGCCCGTGGAGCGCGCGCTCTCGCACCCGCAGGCTCTCGCGCAGTGCGACGCCTACCTGCACTCGCGACAGATCCGCTCGGTCGCGTACCACGACACTGCCGGGGCGGCGCGCGCAGTCGCTGAGCAGCGGCAGCCGGGCACCGCGGCCATCGCGAGCAAGGCGGCCGCGGCGCGCTACGGGCTCTACGTGCTCGCCGAGTCGATCCAGGACGATTCCGAGAACCGGACGCGTTTCGTGGTGGTCGAGCGGGGCGAGCCCGCAAGGCCAAAGGACGCCAGTTCCGGCTACAAGTGCTCGCTCGCGTTCGTCACCGCCCACCGGCCGGGCGGCCTTTCGCAGGCGCTGGACTGCTTCGCCCGCCGGGACGTGAACCTCACCCGCCTGGACAGCCGGCCGATGAAGGGCCGGCCGTTCGAGTACCGCTTCTATCTCGACTTCGCGGTCAACGGAAACGCGGCGGCCGCGGAAGCGGCGTTAAACGACCTGGAAGAGGCGAGTGCAGAGATCAGACTTTTCGGGGCGTATCCAGCTTCGGCCGGTTAAATAGACAAGTCACTTCCCCGCTCGCTGGGGCAATCAGTAAGTCCCATCCTCATCGCCGCTTGCGCGCAAGGTGGCGCGAAGCGCCGGATGGGGGGACCCGAGCTTGCAACCGGTGACAAAGTCGAACCGCCCCACCCGGCCGTGGCCTTCGGCCAGGGCCGACCTCCCCGGCAAGCGGGGAGGAGGCAGGCCGCGGTGGGAAGCACTCTGACCGCGACCTGCACTGTTAACTTAACCGAAAGCTTTCGTTAAGTCGATCTCTGCGTGGTTTCCGTTGACCAAGCAGACAACGCGATCGTTGTGGATCTGAAACAATCCTTACCGGTGTGGCGATCGAGACTCTAGATTTTCGTGTGCGTTACAGGTGATGGCGATGGCCGGCGCGAGCTCTCCGCAAGCCCCGAAGACGGCGCGCCGGCGTCTCCCCGGAGTGACGATCAAGCCTGGCTCGGTCAAGCAAGCACGCCAGGAAGCAGGCATGAGTCTCGCGCAGGTTGGCAAGGGCCGGGTTACGGCGCCGGCCATCTACCTGATCGAGACCGGACGGACCCGTCCTTCGCTTCCGACCCTCGAGCACATCGCTCAACGCACGGGCAAACCGGTGGAATTCTTCCTGGCCGATCCAGCGGGGACCACCGACGAAGCCCAAACATCTCTCGCCGACCTGGAGGCGATGGTCGGCGATGGTCGATTCACCGAGGCGATCACGTTGGGCGAGTCGCTGCTCGATCTCGGCACCTCCGCTCATCGCCTGGGCCGGATCCGGTACTTCGTGGCCATGGCCTATATCCAGAGCGGCCACACTGACCACGCCCAGGATCTCCTGGTTCAGGCGCGGGCCCACTTCGAGGCGATCAGCGACGGGGTGATGCTTGCCGAATGCCTCGGCGCGGAGGCGTCGCTCGCCTACCTCAACCAGCGCCCGGATGCCCTTGCCATCGCGGAGAGGGCGCTCGCGGTGTGCCGCTCTCTCGATCCTGTTCCCGTTCCGACGGAGGCACGCCTCCTTGGCATCGTTGCGACGGCCCACGCGGCGAATTTCGATTGGGACAGGGCCGTCGAGACGTACGGAGCGGCGATCGAGGCCGCCGGGTCGTTCCTGGACCTGAGGCTGCTGGCCCGGATGTACAGAAGTCTGTCGTCCGCCTACAAACAGCTCGGTCAGATGGACACGTCGGCCAGGTACGCGACCCGGTCTGTCGCTCTGCTCGAAGTCGTACAGGATCGCGCCGCTCTGGCCAGCTCTGAAAACAACCTCGGACTGATCCTCATGGCCCGCGGTGACCGGACTGTCGCGCAGGAGCACCTCGACCGTTCGCTTGCCCTGGGGGACGAGACCGATGTGCAGATGGGTCGCAGCCGCATGCTGCTGAGCCTTTGCGAGCTGTGTATGCAGGAGAACAACATCGAGCAGGCGGGTGAGTTCGCGCGCGAGGCGCTGGCGCTGGCCGGCCGCCACAACGAGGGTTTGAACGTGGCGGATGCGCACATCTGGCTCGGCCGGATTGCGGACAAGCTCGGCGACCCCGAAGGCACGGATCGGGAGTTCGCCCAGGCCATCCAGGGCTTTGAGCAGCTCGGTCGGCGTGAGAGCCTGTTCCACGCCCACGGCATCTACGCCGAGATACTCGAGCGCCGTGGGGAGGTGGCCCAGGCGTACGTGCACATGAAGAAGGCCCTGGAAGCGAGCCGCCCAGGCGGGCGGCAGACGCAGCAGGAAGAAGAGCAGGAGCGCGCCAGCACCGCCTGATCACCCTGGAACCCAGGGCGGTGCATGCTAGTCTAGGTTTTGCCGCCGGGGCGGCTAGACCTGACCTGTAGGGGAGGTTTCCGGCTGGCGAAAACGCTGCGCAACTCGAAGGCTTCCTCCCTGACCGCTGAAACCATCGCCGCCGACTACCGCCTGGCCTACAGCAGCCGCCGGGCGAGCATCATCGGTCGCGCCGAGGTGCTGCGCGGCAACGCGACGTTCGGGATCTTCGGCGACGGCAAGGAAGTGCCCCAGCTCGCCATGGCAAAGGCATTCCGGCCGGGCGACTGGCGTGCCGGCTACTACCGTGACCAGACCTTCATGTGGGCAACCGGGATGTCAAACGTCCGGGGCTTCTTCGCCCAGCTCTACGGAAATGCGAACGTGGAGGCCGACCCGGCGTCCGGAGGCCGGCAGATGGGGAACCACTTCGCGACGCGCTTCGTCGACGAGAGCGGCGCATTCGCGAGGTCGGTCGAGATGCTCAACACGAGTGCCGACGTCTCGAACGTGGCGGGCTGGATGCCGCGCCTTGTTGGCCTGGCGTACGCATCGAAGCTCTATCGGGACAATCCCCAGCTGAAGCAGGCGCAGGACGGATTTTCGGTCAACGGAAACGAGGTCGCGTTCGGCACCATCGGTGATGCCGCCACGAGCGAGGGGCTGTTCTGGGAGGCGATCAACGCCGTCGGGGTGCTCCAGGTTCCGCTTGCGATGTCGGTCTGGGATGACGGTTACGGGATCTCGGTGCCGATCACGGCCGAGACGACCAAAGCCTCGATCTCAGACGTGCTGCGCGGCTTTGTCCCCGACGACCGGCCGGGGATCGACATCTATGTCGTGCCCGGCTGGGACTACCCGGCGCTCGTAGAGGCATACGCGAGGGGGATCGAGAAGGTGCGCCGCGAGCACAAGCCGGCGCTCTTCCACATCGTGGAGCTGACGCAGCCACAGGGCCATTCGACGAGCGGAAGCCACGAGCGCTACAAGACCAAGGAGAGGCTGCGCTTCGAGAACGAGTTCGACTGTGTCGCGCGCATGCGGGACTGGATCATCGAGTCGGGCATCGCGAGCGAGTCGCAGCTGGAGGGTTGGGAGGCCGCGGACAAGGAGGCGGTCGAGGCCGCGCGCGACCTTGCGTGGGAGGCGTTCCAGGCGCCGATCCGGGCCGAGCGCGATCGTGCGGTCGCGATCCTCAAGAGCATCGACATGCCGGAGATAGCCCCCATCACGAACCTCCTGGACGAGGCCGGCAAGGTCACCCGATCGCTCGTGATGGCCAGCGCGACCAGCGCCCTGCACCGGATGCGGGGAATCGGCTCGCCCGCCCGCACGGAGCTCGCGAAGTTCGTCGAGGAGTACGGCAACGAAAACCACCAGCGCTACAACTCACACCTCTACAGCGGGTCAGACGAGTCCCCGTTGAAGGTGCCTGTCGTTTCCCCGGTTTTCTCCGACGCGTCGCCGAAGGTGGACGGCCGCCAGGTCCTGCTGCGCAACTTCGACGCGAACTTTGCGCGCGATCCCCGCCTGTTCGTGATCGGAGAGGACGTCGGCCGGCTGGGAGACGTCAACCTGGTGTTCGAGGGCCTGCAGGCCAAGTACGGCGACCTGCGAATCACCGACACCGGAATCCGCGAGGCCACCATCCTCGGGCAGGCGATCGGCGCGGCCATGCGCGGACTGAGGCCGATCTGCGACATCCAGTACCTGGACTACTTTCTCTATGCGCTGGAGACCGCCGCCGACGACCTCGCCACCCTGCACTGGCGCACCGTGGGCGGCCAGAAGGCGCCGGTTGTGATCCGGACGAAGGGCCACCGGCTCGTCGGGATCTGGCACTCGGGTTCGCCGATGGCCGTGCTGCTGAACGCCCTGCAGGGCGTCTATGTCGCGGTACCTCGCAACATGACGCAGGCGGCCGGCTTCTACAACACGCTGTTCCGCGGAGACAACCCGGGCGTGGTGATCGAGGTGCTGAACGGTTACCGGTTGAAAGAGCGGGTTCCGGACAACATCGGCGAGTTCACCGTTCCCCTCGGCGTGCCGGAGGTGCTCCGGGAAGGCACAGACGCGACGATCGTCACGTACGGCGCGTGCTGCGGCATCGCGCTCGACTCCGCCAGGACGCTCGAGGAGCTGGGAGTGTCGTGCGAGGTGATCGACGTCCAGACGCTGAATCCTTTCGACATCAATCACACGATCGTGCGATCGATCGAGAAGACACACGCGCTGATCTGTCTCGATGAGGACGTCCCTGGAGCGGCGTCGGCGTTCATGCTCCAGCAAGTCCTCGAGGTGCAGAACGGGTGGTGGCACCTGGACGCCGCGCCGCGCACGCTGGCGGCTTCGCCCAACCGGCCGGCCTACGGACCGGACGGGGACTACTTCACGAAGCCGAACCGGGAGAGCACCGTGGCGACGGTCTACGACCTGGTCCGCGAACGCCAACCGTGGAGATTCCCACCCCTCGACTCCTGAAACCGCACGGTTGGCGCCAAAAGCGCGTAATTCAACGGCCGATTCCGCACGTTTGGCGCCGCCCGTGCGGAATTTGCTAGGTCAGCTCTCCCGGTAGGTACTCCATCACCGCCAGCGCCGGTGCTCGGCTAAGCAGTGAGACCCCTTCGAGGAGGTATCCGATGTATCCCGCGGTGCTGGCGGTCGCTGGGGGCGGAATCATCCTCTTCGGCGCCCTCACCTCTCGCATCGGGGCCTTCTCCGGGAGGTCCGCCAGGCTCCGCGCCTTGCGCACGGCGGCGTCCAGCCCGCCCAGCTCGTCGACGAGCTTCCGCTCGAAGGCTTGGCGGCCGGTCCACACGCGGCCGGCCGCAATCGGGTGGACCTCTTCGGGGGTCATCTTCCGCGCCTTGGCGACCACGTCCAGGAACACCTTGTAGATGCGGTCGATCTGACCTCTGACGATCTTTCGTTCCTCGTCCGTGTAAGGCGTCTCGTCACTCTCGATGGTCGCGTGTCGCCCGAACGCGACCGTTGCGCGGTTGATCATGAGCTTCGACCACGTGCCGCCGGTCACGATCTTCCCGGTCAGCACTCCGATCGAGCCGGTGAGTGTGCTCGGCCGGGCGACGATCCAGCTGCCCGGCGTCGAGACCCAGTAACCGCCCGACGCCGCGACCGGGCCCATGGCGACGACCAGCGGCTTACGCGCCGCGATCAGCGTGAGCGCCTGTCGCATCGCCTCGGACGCGGTCGCCGAGCCGCCCCTCGAGTTGACGTAGAGGACGACCGCCGCCGCCCGCTTGTCGCCCACGAGCTGACGCGCCGCCTGGACCACGCTCAGGTCTCCCGCTCGATCGTCACCCACCAGCGGCACTTCGATCGGCGGCTTGACAGGCAGCCTGCCCGAGCGTCCGTCGATGATCGTGCCCTCGATGCGGAGCACCGCCACGTACTTGCCACGGCCGAGAGTTGGGGCCGGCGAGCGCATCTTGCTTTGCGCACGCTCCCAGGTACCGATCGCGACCGGTCCACCAGCGCCCTGGCCCAGCCTCTCGGCCAGCGCCTCTTCTGAAACCAACGCGTCGACGGCACGAGCTTCGAGCGCCGCGTCGTCGCTGTACGGAGAGCCGTCGACGAGCTGCTGCGCGCCATGTTCATCTCGCAACCTGCCCTCGGCGATCGCGCCCAAGAGCTCCTTGTTCTGCGAGTCGAGAAGCCATGTCACCTGCTCCCGCAGCTCGTCGGACATCTTCGATTTCGTGAGCACGTCGGCGGCCGACTTGTACGGAGAGATCTGCACGAAGTCCGCCTCGATGCCGAACCTGGCCAGGCCATCCCGAAGGAACATGCCGGTGCTTGCAAAGCCCAGAGGCTGGATCGCACCGACCGGCATGAGCAAGATCTCGTCGCACGCGCAAGCCAGGTAATAGGTGCCCGTCGAATAGAACGGCGCCCACGCCACCACCCGCTTTCCCGACTTCCGGAGCCTGGCGACCAGCTCCCTGAGGTCCTGCAGCGTGGCCATCGGCATGCCCACCGGACGAAGGTGTAGGACCACGCCTTTGATCCGTGGATCGCGCGCGATCGCGTCGAACCGCTCACCCAGCTCAGTCAGGCTGAGGCGCGGTCGGGATGTGAAACGCTGCCACAGCGGGCGGGGCGGATCAGGCAGGGCGGGCAGGTCGTTCTCGAGCACGAAGATCACGAAGGCGGGCGGCGCACCGATCGAGCGGCGAACGCTCGAGATCAGCCACCACAGGTACCGAAACGGAAAAAGGATCATCGGCCCTTAGTTTGGGGGCTCGCGGTCCTCAGACTACCTTCGACACCTCGAGGTGCTCGTTCATCTCCTCGCTCAGGCGCGTCGCGCCGTACTGCTGCCCGACGTGCTGGTGATAGGGCACCCCTGTGAACAGGTGGTGGCTTCGCGTGGGAATGTCTGCGCCGGAGGCCCACTCCTTGCGCTGCAGCGCCATGTAGCCCTGCTCCTTGTCGTGCTTGAGGTCGTTGAGCAGCACCGACATCCCGTGCCCGGCTGCGTGCTGCAGCGCCAGCGTGATGAAGATGAACCCGACGCCAAGCTCGCCAAGGTCGTCCCACGCGATCGGGTCTTTCTCGTTGTACCACTTGAAGGACGACGAGTAGTTGAAGGCGAACCTCGCCTTGGGAAATCGCTTGCGAATCTCAGAGCAAAACTTCTCAGTCGTCGAGCGCTCCGCGGTCGGGAACTCGCACCACAGGAGGTCGGGCACCCCGCTGTCGAGGTAGCGCAACCCGCGGTCGATCGCCAGTTCCATGCCTCGCTTCGACTCGGGGGCCTCGGTGGCCGACACGCCGTCGGTGCGCGCGATGATGACGAAGTCGGGATGTCCCAGATCGTCGGCCGCGGCGCGCATCATCTTGAGCTTGCCGACGAACTCATCGGCCGAGATCAGCGCCTTCCCGGCGATGTGACCGCAGCGCTTCGGCATCACCTGGTCTTCGAGGTGCGCGGCCGCCACTCCGGCTCGCAAGTAGAGTTCGACAGTTCGCTGCACGTTGAACAGGTTTCCGTAGCCGGCGTCCATGTCCACCACGACTGGCGGGATCTCGAGGTGAATCGGAGGCGCCTCCTTTTCGGGTTCGCCCGTCGCCATCGTGAGCTGGAACTTGCGCAGGGCGCTGACAGTGCGCCGAGCGCCGTCCGCGATCTCGACCGACGAGTACAGGTCCATGTCGGTGGTGCCGAGGTGGCCGATCGCAAACGAGTAACCGCTGAAGTAGACCGCGTCGAACCCGTGGTACATCACGAGCTCAGCGCCCATCGGGTCGTACACGCCGGGACCGAATACATAGGGTTTGGTTGCCAGCAGCCGGCGGAGGCGCTTGCTGGGATCCTCGTTGCGCGACGCCGGTACTTTCAAACCCTGCGGCAGCAGGGGCGTGGAGACAAGTTCCATCAAGCCCTCCTTCGGTTCAATTTTCGCAACGCCGGATGTGTGGTGGTTTACTCGTTCTCGTGGTCGCAGTTGCAGGGTTCGGGGCACTCGCACTCGTGCAACGAGGGCTCCGTCTGAAGCTCTTGCGATGGTTCGTGGCTGTCCATGAGCCAGAAGCTATCAAGGACTTCCGTATAAGTCCAATTAATTGATTTGATGAAACCTATCGGATAATCCGATGTATAGAACGGGTCAGCCGCGCGTTCCTATCAGTTCGAGGAACGCGGCCACGATCCCCGCCGGCTCGCCCGCATCCCGGCGCCTGAAGACCACGATCGAGTTGTGCATCGGCGGCGCGTCCTGCATGGCCACGACTGAAAGCGTGCCGCCCTCAACCTCGCGCGCCACGGCGGTACGTGGAAGGAGCGCGACTCCGAGACCTCTCTCCACCATCTTCTTGGCGGCCTCGATGGAGTCGAGCTCCATCAAGCCGCGGAGCTTCGCACCGGCGGACAGAAACGCGCCCTGGGTGATCTCGTAGTAGCTCGAGGTCCGGTCGAACATGATGAGCTTCTGTGCCGCGACCTCGGCCATCGCGACGTCCTTCCTTTTTGTGAAGGGGTGATCCGGCGCGCAGACCAGGACGAGCTCCTCCGTGTGAAACGGCCGCAGCTCGAGGTCCGGATGGCGGATGGTGCGGCCCAGGCCGAGCTGGACCTCGTCGCGCACGACGAGGTCGACGACATCTTCGGAATGGCCCGTCCTCACAGACACCTCGACTCGTGGATGCCTGGCCACGAACCGCTCGAGCAGCTCGGGCAGTACGTACGTGCTCACCGCCGGGGCCGCCGCGATCATGAGGTGACCCGCGGAAGCGGTCATCACCTGCTCGAGCGCGTCTCGCCCATCGACGAGGGCTCGCAGAGCCCGCTCGGCAAAGGGGATCCACGCCCTCCCGGCGTCGGTGAGCCGCATGCCGTGCGGAGTGCGCAGGAAGAGGGGCGTCCCGAGCTCCTTTTCCAGTCCGTGGAGGCGCGCCGTCAGCGTTGGCTGGGTGATGAAGAGGGCTTCGGCGGCCCGGCTGACGCTGCCGCGTCGGGCGACCTCGAGAAAGCCCTCGACCTGCACCAGCTGAATTCCACTGGGCTTGCCGTTACGTGATTCGTCTATGGCCACGGCCGTGGCCACAAATTCTATCTATGGGCGGGGCTTTCGGAGCACGACGGTGACCGCCCATATCGTCAGCGCCCAGACCGGGCCCATCGTGATCACAAACGGCCGGATCGTGTCGCTCGCCGAGTTGGAGTTGCGGTCGAAGGCCTGGAACACCAGCACGGTTCCGACGAGCAGGACCGCGAGCGCGATCGAGACTCCAGCGACTGTCGACCATCTCATGCTCTGCTGCGGCCAACGCTGATTTGTGAACGCAGGTTACGGAATTTCTGGCGTTCCTCGTAACGTTCTTGTTTGGGATGAAAGCTCTCTTCGGTTTACACATGCCCAACTACACGTTCCCCGGTGTGCCCAACGAGGGCTTGTTCGACCGTGTCGTTCACCAGGCAAGAGCGGCCGAGAAGGCCGGCTTCGACCTCGTGACCGTGATGGACCACTTCTATCAGATCCGCGGAATCGGTCCCGAGACGGAACCGATGATGGAGGCGTACACGACCCTGGGCGCCCTCGCCGCCAGCACGACGCGAGTCAAGCTTGGGACGCTCGTCACTGGGGTGACCTACCGCAACCCGGCGATACTCGCCAAGCAGGTGACCACGCTCGACGTGATTTCCAACGGGCGCGCCATCTTCGGCATCGGGGCGGCCTGGAACGAGGACGAGCACAAGGGATACGGCGCTGAATTCCCGCCGATCGGCCAGCGCATGGACCGGCTCGACGAAGCGCTGACGATCGCGAAGCTTATGTTCACGCAGGACCGACCCTCGTTCGAAGGCAAGTATTACAAGATCGACCGCGCGCTGAACGTCCCGCGGCCCATACAGCCCGGCGGTCCGAAGATCCTGATCGGCGGAACCGGCGAGCGGCGCACGCTGCGGCTTCTGGCCCAGCATGGAGACATCGGTCACTGGTTCGGCGGCCCGATCGAGGAGCTGAACCGGAAGAAGCAGATCTTCTTTGAGCACTGCGAGGCGGTCAAACGCGACCCTGCGGAGGTGCAGCTGACCCTTGGCGGCGGTCTTGTCCTGGTGGAGAACGAGAAGGACGGAAAGGCCATCCTCGACAGCCTCTCTCCGGAGCGGCGCGCCATGGCGAGGGTCGCGACCCTGCCCCAGGCTGCGGAGCTGATCGGCACGTGGATGGATGCCGGGTTTACGGGTTTTACGTTCAACAACAACATTTATGGCTCAGACGAGTCGATCGCGCTCGCCGGCGAGCTGATCAAAATCGTCAACGGCGTTCCCGCCTAGGAGACCTAGCTCTTGTAGGTAAGCTCTCCTGCTCGCACCGGTAGCGTCAGATAGTTCTCGGGCGGTGCGAGCGGGCAGGCCCACATCGGGCTGTAGGCGCACGACGCGTTGTAGGCGTAGTTGAAATCGATCGTCACATCGGTCGATCCGGGTGTGATCTCGAGCATAAGCCCGTCGGTGTCCTTCGCGGTGTCGAACAGGTAGCGGCCGCCGCCATAGGTTTCGCGCCCGGAGGTGGCGTCGCGAAACGGCACGAACAGGCCCCCCGCATATTGAACGAGGCTGAGTACAGTCAGGCGACAGCTCTCGCCGTGCAGGCGAAACACCAGGTGGCCTGCCCGTCGATACCGAACCGCCCCGTCCTCGCCACCGGTGTCGATGAGGAGCTCCGACGCCTCGCCCGGCTCGAAGCGAGCCGTTACCCGGTACGCGGGGTCGTGCGGAAAGTAGTGAAGACCCGCGAACGCGCTGCGTTCCTCATGCTCGATCGGAGACTGCGGGTGCGTGCGGAAAAGCTCGTCGCGGCCGTGCCTGAACCGGGTTACAGCATCTGGACCGCTGATCCGGTAAAGGTCGCCGACGCGACGACGCCAGTCGACGAGATCGAGAAGGCCCTGCGGGTCAGTGGCCGTCAACTGGCAACGCCCCTTTTTCCGTGGGGGTGAGCTTGTAAGCCGCGTGAGGCGGCAGGCTCGAGAGCGCCTGGTGCACGTCGTCCTCGGTCGCGTCTGTCACCGACAGCAGGTAGCGATGCGTGTGTGGATCCACAACCTCGGGTGCCGAAACGAGGACCGGCACGGCGGCTGCAACGACTGGCGGCGCCGGTTGGGGAGCGGCTCTCGGCTGCCGGGTTGCCGCATCCGCCCTCAACACGCTCCAGTGATAGAAGCCGACCCCGGCGGCGACGATGAGCACCGC
>Ga0209118_1000953_pt1 | contig 14311 bp, 16 predicted proteins | sample BlaSpr_A8_Ref_M1_FD_187988 | JGI IMG/M metagenome (GOLD analysis project Ga0209118, IMG submission 187988) | Forest soil microbial communities from Thunder Bay, Ontario, Canada - Black Spruce, Ontario site 2_A8_Ref_M1 (SPAdes) (version 2) | ecosystem: Environmental > Terrestrial > Soil > Boreal...
CGTCCCTGAAGTAGCCATAACCGCCGAGTCCGAGGTTGGTCGCGAAATGGATCAGAACCGCAATCGCGGCAATCGTCAGCAGAACCGGAGTGGAATCGTCCTCGCGCCGGCTTCCGCTCCGGGGCTGGCTTATGCTCTCCATGAGTAAGTAAAACTGGGCTCCCCCTGTTTCAGCCAGAACCGTGCCATCGTGGCAGTGTCGATCACCAGCGCATCGCGTTCGCGATCCAGCTCGTCATTCCCAGCGCGGCGCATCGGTGCCGAGCCGAGCTGGGGGCAGATCCCATCGCGGGGGCGTTTTGGACATCCGCGCGATCGGTCCGAGCCGCTTGAGCGGTCCCCAGGCAGTGTCCATCTCGATAAACCACGGCGCGATCGCGGCGAAATCGACGCCCGCGGGTGACGCCTCGGCAGGCGTCCGCGGCAACGACATGATCCACATCGCAGTGCGCGTGAGCGAAACCCTGACGTGCCAGCTTCCGCCTTCCACTGCGCGGCGACCGAGCGCGACCAGCACGCCCAAGGCGTACGCAGTTGAAGCGGCGACCGTCTGCGCCGTTTCACCAAACACGAACGGGGTCACGAACAGAACGACCCCCAAACCGACGACGACCCAATCTTGCCAACGCCTCCATGTAGTCATGGCAGCAACCTCCTGGGCACGACCTCGGATCTTTGGAATGCGGTGGGCGCGCCCTACGGGGGCCCGCAGTCCAGGCTTCGTCAAGGAGTCGAGCAGAACATCGCTCGAGAATGTGCGCCGAGTCGTCTCTACCTCGCTCAAGTCGTCAACCTCCTGCGAAAGTCAACAACAACTACTTGCGCGCGCAACGAACTATTCCCGCACCTGTCCTCTGGCAGCAACCGGTTAGAGGCGAGATCGACCGGGATGCAGGGCGTGAACTTCGACCTCATGAGGCACTATGCCGTCACTGAGATTGGCGAAACGGGCTGGGCGATCATCCTCAAGCGTCTCGGGCACCCGGGCCGGGAGTATGTGATCGGGAAGACCTACCCCGATGCAGAGTTCGGTATGGTCGCCGGCCTGGTTGCTCAGGCGATGAGCAAGCCAATCCCATACGTCCTGGAGGGCTTCGGCGAAGCGATGGTGCCGGAGATGACCAGGGTCTACGGCTTTCTCGTGAATGAGCGCTGGAGCTACATGGACTTCTTGATGAATATGCAGTCTCTGCTCGAATCCGCTTTCCAGCTGGACGCGCCGGGAGCGACCGCGCCGCCGAAGATTCACGCCAGCCGCGTGGGCCCTGAAGAGGTCAGCATCGTTTATGAGTCAAGCCTCCGCGCGTGCGGGATCGTGCGAGGCGCCTGTCGTGGTGCGGCGGCGCTGTACGGTGTCGAGGCCGTCATCAGCGACGAGAAATGCGTCCTTCGCGGCGACCCCACATGCGTCATCACGGTCCGAAGAAGGTGACTTAACAACCAGGGTTGGCGTTGACACTGCCACCGCCCACAATCCCTGACGAACCGCTCAATAACTTTCCGGAGGGATCGTGGTGAAAGACAAGGCGCCCGTCGTCAAACAGCTGTACAGGCTCAGCATCGAGCCTCGCGTGGTGGATCAGCTGGCCAAGCTTGCCAACCGAATGGGCGAGCCCAGGAGCCGGCTCGCCACGCGGTTGTTCACCGATGCGGTCATGTCCGCCAAGGCGTCGGCGAGGCCGGCCAAATCGAGTCGGTCGGAGGCGAAGGCTCCGCGCTAACATCGCGGCGTGCGCACGGTGTCGGAGATGCTGCGGTGGCGAGCGCGGCGTAGCCCTGACTTTCCAGTCACCTGGTATCAGGGAAAGGAGCGCACGTTCGCACAGATGAATGAGACGAGCACCGAGCTCGCGGCGGGACTGATCAACGGGCTGCGGATCGAGCCCGGTGACCGCGTGGCGATCCTGGACAAGAACTCGGACGACTACATCGAGCTTCTCTTCGCGCTCGACAAAGCCGGAGCCGTGGCCTGCCCGGTCAACTGGCGCCTGACACCGCCCGAGGTGGCCAAGGTGGTGGGCGACGCGGACCCCAAGGCGCTCGTCGTAAGCGAGGACCTTCGCCAGAACGCCGACCAGGTGTCATGCCGGGTTCTCGGCTATGGCGAGCTCGAACGAGTTAAGGGCGCGGACGACCCGCGGCGCGACGCCGAGGAGCGGGTGACATGGCAGCTCTACACCTCGGGCACGACCGGTGTTCCCAAAGGCGCCATGCTCACCAACCTGAACCTCTTTGCGCTCTCCGGGAGTCTGCCCATGGAGATCAAGGGATTCGACGAGTACGGGCGGTCGCTGGTCGCCATGCCGCTGTATCACATCGGCGGTTGTGGCTGGGCCCTTGGAGCGATAGGTGCGGGCTGCACCGCCGTGATCACCCGGGAGTTCATCCCTCAGGACATCTTGAAAGTGATCGTTGAGCAGAAGATCAACACGGGCTTTCTGGTGCCGGCCGCGCTGCTGTTCCTGACCTCGCTGCCGCAATCGCAAGGCGCGGATTACTCGGCGCTCAAGAACATTGCGTACGGGGCGTCTCCGATCACGCCCGAGCTGCTCAAGCGTTCGATTCAGACATTTGGCTGCCGGCTCACTCAGGTTTACGGGCTGACCGAGACTACTGGCGCGGTCACGTTCCTGCAGCAGGAGGACCACGTCGGCGAGCGTTTTCTGAGCTGCGGGCGGTCGGGCTTCGGCCACGAGTTGAAGATCGTCGGGCCCGACGACAAAGAGATGCCGTATGGCGAGGTGGGGGAGATCGTGTACAGCGGGCCGGGGACCATGTCGGGCTACTGGCGAAAAGACAAAGAGACGCACGAGTCCATCCGCGACGGTTGGTTCCACACCGGCGACGCGGGGACGATGGACGCGGACGGCTTCATCTATATAAAGGACCGGATCAAGGACATGATCATCTCGGGCGGCGAGAACATCTACCCGGCGGAGGTCGAGGCGGTCCTGGCCGGTCATCCGCAGGTGGCCGATGTGGCGGTGATCGGCGTTCCCGACGACACCTGGGGCGAGACAGTGAAAGCGATCGTCATCCGCAAGCCCGGGACCGAGCTCTCGGCGGACGACCTCATTCAGTGGTCGAAGGACAAGCTCGCCGGTTTCAAGCGGCCGCACTCGGTCGACTTCGTCGACGTGATCCCTCGGAACCCGAGCGGGAAAATCTTGAAGAAGGACCTACGGGCGCCGTACTGGGTCGGCCAGGAACGCCGGGTTCACTGACGCATCAGTGGGTCGGCTACCGCGCGATAAAAGGTCGGTTGAGCGCTTTCGAGCGGGCCTAAACTAAACCGTAGTGGAGGGGCGGGCTTGATCTACGTGCGGTCGCGCCGGTCGATCGTGACGCTTGGGGCTCTGGGCCTGGCCTGGACTGTCGTCTTCGCGCTTCTCGCCATCGGCGCCCTGGGGTTGACCGGTGGCTGGGTGGCCGCGATTGCCCTCGGAGTGGGGTCTCTCGCCGGCCTCGTCGCGACCGCCTGGGCCGCGCGGCAGCTGCATGCCTGGCCCTCAGGCAAGCTGGCATTCTTCCGCGACCGCATCCTGGTTATCCAGGGCCGGCACGAGATGAGAGCCCTTTGGTCGCTGATGGAGACGGTCACCCTTTCTGACCTCAATTCCTGGCCCAGGGTGCACTTGACGGACAGGCTGACGATCCACTTCCGCAATGAGCCTCCGCTCGGCTTCAAGCCGGCCCAATTTGGGCTGCAACCCGCGGCTTGCCGCGATCTCATCCTGAGGCTGCGAGACGACTCCCGCCTGCGGGCCCGACTGCCCGAATTCGACTCGGTACGCGACCTGGCGGTCTCGCCGGTCGTGGCCGGTGAGCTGATCGAACCGCGCCTGTAACATCGGGCCAGAATGGTCCCTGCAGTGCGGGCTCGCAAGCTCAGTGGTCGTGACTTCCTCGACGTCGCCGATTTAGACCCCGCGGAGCTGCGCGGGGTGCTCGACCTTGGGCATCGCATCAAGGCGGGGCGCTGGGCGGAGCACCCTCTCGAAGGCCGCCACGTCGCGATGCTTTTTCAGAAGCCGTCCCATCGCACCCGAGTCTCGTTCGAGGTGGGGATCGCCCGCCTCGGCGGGACGACCACCACCCTAACGGAGCAGGACGTGCAGATCGGCGTGCGCGAGACGGTGGGTGACGCGGCTCGCGTCCTGGACCGCTACGTTGACGGCATCGTGGCCAGGCTGAGAACCCATGAGGACCTGATGGAGCTCGCAGCTGCCGCCGAGAAGCCGGTCATCAACGCACTCACCGATCGCTCCCATCCTTGCCAGATCCTGGCCGATCTCATGACGTTGGAGGAGTTGCGCGGCCCGCTGGGCGAGCAAGAGCTCGTTTACATCGGCGACGGCAACAACATCGTCACCTCACTCATCGAAGCGTCGGCATTGCTCGACTTTCCTCTGAAGGTGATCGTCCCATCCGGCTATGAGCCGAAAGCTGCCGTACTCGAGCGCGCCGGTCACCTCACCACACGGAAGCTCAGGGTTACGTTGAGCAACGACCCGCGAGACCTTAATGGCGCGACCGCCGTTTACACGGACGTGTGGACATCGATGGGCCAGGAAGGTGAACGCGAGACCAGGCGCAAGGCTTTCGCCGATTACCAGGTCAACACAGCCCTTATGGATGCCGCTCCCAACGCGGTATTCCTGCACTGCCTTCCGGCCCACCGAGGCGAAGAGGTGACCGATGAGGTCATCGACGGTCCGCGATCCGCGGTCTTCGACCAGGCCGCTAACCGCTTGTACGCGCAGATGGCCCTGATGGCGGAGCTCTTCGGAGACGGCCGGTGATCCAGCAGTACTTTCTCCAGCTGGCAGAGGTCGTGAGGCACCTCGGCTGGGTAGAGGTCATCGACATCGCAGTCGTTGCGTTCGTTCTATATCAGCTGCTTCGCCTGCTGCGCGGCACCCAGGGCACCACGATCCTGGTCGGACTGATTCTCTTGGCGGTCGTCGGCGTTGTCGCCAGTCAGTTCAACTTTGTCCTCCTGACCTGGCTCTTCAAGAACGCCGCCTTCTTCATCGTGATTGGAGTGATCGTGATGTTTCAGCCGGAGCTTAGGCGGGCTCTGGACCAGCTGGGTCGATTGGGCCACATCGGGCGGCCTCTCACCGGCTACAGCACCCAGCTCTATACGCAGTCCGTGTCCGAGGCAATAAGAGCCGCCGAGCGGCTGAGCACAAGGCGGACTGGCGCCCTCATCGCTTTCGAGCGCGATGTCGGACTCGAGGATTATGCGGCCACAGGGGTGCGCATTAATGGCGAGGTCTCGGCCGAGTTCCTCCAGTCGATCTTCTATCCCAACTCACCACTCCACGACGGAGCAGTGATCGTGCGCGGAAACCGCATCATCGCGGCCGGTTGCCTGCTCCCGCTTCCTGAAGAGGGAATCGTCCGCGAAAGGTTGGGAACTCGCCACCGCGCCGCGCTGGGCTTGTCGCTGGCATCAGACGCTCTCGTGCTGGTGGTCTCCGAGGAGACCGGCGCCATCTCTGTTATCGAAGAAGGCAAGATCACGCGCAACCTCGATGGTGAGGGTCTCCGGCGGGTGGTGAGTGTCAGGGTGCCGGCGCCGCTGACGGCAGGAAACGGGTTCCGAAACGGCTTTCTGGGACGTCGAAAGTGAACTGGATCGTCAACGATTGGAGGCTCAAACTCCTGTCACTTGGACTGGCTACCGCATTGCTGCTAGCTGTCGCATGGTCGCAATTCCCAGTTACGACTCAGACCGTCGACGCTCAGATCAACTACAACTCCCCTCCCAGTGGCTTGGTACTCATCGCGCCACCTGCCGTCGCAAAAGTCACGCTGACCGGACCGTCAGGTGATATCAAAGCGGCAGTTGTTACAGCTGACGCCGATCTCTCAAAGATCAAGAAGGGCGAGGCTGTAGCTCTCACGCCGACGGTGCGCATTACCGGCTCGCATCCGACGGTTCAATCGGTTCGCCCACTCACGCTCAAGGTGGACGACTTGATAACCAGACAGCTCGACATAACTGTCGATGCGAGCTTTGTTCAAGGCTGGCAACCGTCTAAGACCCAGGCGATCTGCGGCAATGCGCTTCAGCCGTGCCAGGTTACGGTGTTCGGTCCTGCTTCCATCCTCAACGGCTTGGCCGCCTATGTGACGTTCATCAACCCAATCAACGCCCAGTCCCGGGAACAGCTGGCGAGCATCGTGCGATTCAGGCAGCTTGCCGCTAACGTCGACCTCGGGAAGATGGTCACCATCCCTGCCATCGGGTGGACGCCACAGACTGTTACCGCGCACGTCGAGGCGACGCAAGCGGTTGAGACCGTCCAAGTCGCGCTTGTCGACGCCTTACCCACGGCGCCTCCGCCGGCGGGCTACCACGTGACTGCAATCACGATCACTCCTCAACTCATCACTATCACCGGCTCACCGGACATACTCGGGAACATCAACCAGATCATCCTGGGCGCCGTCTCACTAGCGGGATACACCTCAGATCACACGTTCACGATTCCGATTCCCTCGCCCGATCCGAGTCTGCAACTGTCGAAGAACTCGGCCACCGTGACCTATTCGATCGCTAAGAACCCGGCGGTATCCCCTACCCCCAGTCCCTGACGCGTAGCATCAGTAACCTGACCTGATCGATCCCCGTTCAACCCACCAGCAGTCCTAGAAACCCCACGGGTAGGAGTTCTTTCAATATATGTGCGGAATCATCGGCTACCTTGGCGACCGCGAGGCGACGCCAATCCTTATGGAGAGCCTGAAGCGCCTCGAATACCGTGGCTACGACTCCGCGGGGGTTGCGGTCCTGGAGATGCCGAAGGCGGGCTCAGCCCGCCACACGAGCGTGACCAAGTCCGAGGCCAAGGTCGACACCCTGATCGAGAAGCTCGAGGCGAACATGCCTTCGGGAAAGCTCGGGATCGGCCACACTCGCTGGGCGACCCACGGCAAACCCACCTACGTCAACGCCCATCCGCACACCGACTGCCACAACAAGATCTTCGTCGTCCACAACGGGATCATCGAGAACTTCGCCGAGCTCAAAGCTGAGCTTCAAGCGGCCGGCCACGAGTTCGCATCGGACACCGACTCCGAAGTGGTCCCGCATCTCATCGAGGCCAACTACAAGGGCGATTTCCTGGCCGCGGTCCGGGCCGCGTTGCGACGCATTCGTGGCGCTTACGCGCTGGCCATGTTCACGACCGACGACCCCGAGCTCCTCATCGGCGCAAGGCTCAACGCACCGCTCGTGGTCGGGCTCGGCGACGGCGAATACTACATCGCGTCCGACATCACGGCCATCATTCCGTACACCAAGCGCGTTCTTGTCCTCGGCGAGGGTGAGGTCGCCGCGGTCACGCCGCTCGGGGCTGAGGTTTCAACCCTCGATGGCGTAAGCGTCAAGCCCAAGCTCATCCACGTCGACTGGGACGTTAGCCAGGCACAAAAGGGCGGCTTCGCGCACTTCATGCTCAAAGAGATCCACGAATCGCCGGAAACGGTCGCCAATGTGATGCGCGGACGGCTGACAGACGACGGCGCCGTCTCGTTCCGCGACTTCGACGTATCGGACGAGGAGCTGCGGCGCTATCGAGATGTGGTTCTGCTCGGGATGGGCACCTCGCTGCACGCTGCCATGATCGGCGAGTACGTCATCGAGGACTGGGCCGGCATCCCCGCCCGAGCGGAGGACGCCTCCGAGTTCCGGTACCGGCGCCCGACGTTTGGAAAGGACACGCTCGCGGTGGTGGTCACGCAATCCGGCGAGACCGCCGACACGTTGGTTGGACTGCACCAGGCCAAGGAGCGCGGAGCGCTGACTGTGGCGGTGACCAACGTCGTCGCCAGCTCGGCCGCGCGCGACGCGGATGGGGCCATCTACCTGCACGCCGGGCCCGAGATCGGGGTCGCCTCGACTAAGACCTTCCTCGCGCACCTCGTCAGCCTCTACCTCCTCGCGCTGCGCATGGCGACTGTCAATGGGCGAGTCTCCCTGGAACGCAGGCGGGAGCTGGTTTCGGCGCTGCGCGCCCTCCCTGACCAGGTGCGCGCGATTTTGGAGCGTGAGAACGAGATCGCAGCCATGGCGCACCGCTACAGCGGATACCGAAACTTCATGTATTCGGGACGCGGTCTCGGTTACCCGGTGGCGCTCGAAGGCGCGCTCAAGCTCAAGGAGATCTCTTACATCCACGCCGAGGGCACCACCGGCGGCGAGCTGAAGCACGGCCCCATCGCGCTCGTTGACAAGACCTTCCCGGTGATCGCTATTTGCACGGCAAGCGTGACCAAGGACAAGATGGTCAGCAACGTCCACGAGATCGTCGCCCGCGACGCGCCGGTTCTCGCGCTGGTGACCGCCGGCGACCACTCGCTCGACGGAGTGGCCACGGACGTGTTCGTGATGCCGCCAGTCGAAGAAGCGGTAGGCGCGATCCTGAACATCGTTCTGTTGCAGCTCTTCGCCTATCACATGGCGGTCGAGCTGGGCCAAGACGTGGACCAACCCCGCAACCTGGCAAAAACGGTCACGGTGGAGTAAAAAGACACCTCCCCGCTCCGCGGGGAGGACCGGCCACGCCTTAGCGTGGCCAGGTGGGGCCTGAGTAAAAAAGATACCTCCCCGCTCCGCGAGGAGGACCGGCCACGCCTTAGCGTGGCCAGGTGGGGCCGGAGTAAAGATACCTCCCCGCTTCGCGGGGAGGACCGGCCACGCTTTAGCGTGGCCAGGTGGGGGCCGCGGAGCTTGCCACAACCTCGATCGAAGACATCGCAGAATGAGATGGTGCAGCGAATCGGCGTCGATGCCGTCTCGGTCGACCGGATCGCTCTGGCGATCAAGAGATCGGGTCCAGGATTCCTGAAGAAGGTCTACACACCCGCCGAGGTGGCCTACTGCGCGGGTAACTCCGAGCGCTTCGCGGGCCGGTGGGCGGCCAAGGAGGCCGTGATCAAGTGCTTCGACGGCACCGGCATCTGCTTCCCCCGCCGCCGCATCGAGGTGCTGCCCGGCCCAAGTGGTGCACCGAGGGCGCGCCTGCTCGGCGACGACCGCGGCGCCCGCGTTGAGGTGAGCATCACGCACCACAGCGCCCTGGCCGTCGCCACCGCACACCTCGAGATGCCAGATGCGAGCGTGAGCTTGCTGCCTGCCCCGGAATCGGTCGTCCTGCCGGAACGGCCGCACGACGCCCACAAGGGCACGTTCGGGACGGTGGTAGTCCTGGCCGGGAGCCTCGGGTTCACCGGCGCTGCCTACCTCGCGGCAACGGCCGCCGCAAGGACCGGCGCCGGGCTGGTGAGGCTGCTGGTGGCCGACAGCATCTATCCGATCCTCGCCGCCAAGTGCACCGAGGTGATGGCCACGCCCGTCCCCGAGGTCGCGCCGGGGGCGGTCGGCCACGCGGCCTACGACTCGGTTCTGCGCCAGCTTGCCACGGCCGAGGCGGGCGTCATCGGACCAGGACTAGGACGCGACCGTTCCACGTGGCGCCTGATTCTCGACCTGACGCAGCACATCTCGTGTCCGCTCGTCCTCGACGCGGACGCGCTCAATGCCCTTTCCGACTCTCCGCGTTTGAAAGGCCGCCTCGGGAAAGGTCGCGTCTTGACCCCCCACCCCGGGGAGATGGCGCGCCTGACGGGCAAGAGCATCGACGCGATCGCCTCTGACCGCGTAGGCGCTGCACGCAAGGCCGCCAAAGAGTGGGGCGCCGTCATCGTGCTCAAAGGCGCTAGGACAGTGGTCGCGCACCCAGACGGACGCACCAGCGAGGACCCGCACGAGGTCCCCGCACTTGCAACCGGCGGGACGGGTGACGTCCTCGCGGGGATGATCGGTGGCCTGATGGCACAAGGTTCGGATCCATACAGCGCAGCAGTCACCGGCGTGTACATCCATGCGGCCGCAGGCCGCCGGCTGTCACAGCGCTTCGGCGATTCCGGGCTGCTGGCCAGCGACCTGCTCCTCGAGATCCCGCAAGTGATGAACGTGCTGCGCCAGGGCGGGCTCTGACCACCGCACTGCGCTGGGCGGATATCGATCTCGGCGCCGTACGGGCCAACGCGGCCCTCGTGCTCGCGCATCTCACCAAGGGCGCCCGCCTTTTCGCTGTCGTGAAGGCGAACGGCTACGGCCTTGGCGCGGTGCCAGTCGCACGCGCAGCTCTGGACGGCGGGGCGACCGGCCTCGCGGTGGCGACCCTGGAGGAAGCGCGCGAGCTCGGCTCTCTCGTGCGAGCGGAGCACGTCCTGGTGATGGGGGGCCTGACCCCAGATCAAGCGGCATCCGCCGCATCCACCGGTTGCAGCATCGCCGTCTCGAGCTTCGAATTTGCGAGGGCGCTGGGTGACCGCGACGAGGTGGTACCGGTCCATCTCAAGATCGACACCGGCATGGGTCGCTTCGGCTGCGCTCCGGACGAGGCGCCGGCCCTGGCGAGGTTCATCGATGAATCACCTGCGCTTCGGCTCGCGGGCACCTGGACGCATTTCGCGTCCGCCGACTCGGACCCTGAGATGACCAGTGCCCAGTTCGATCGCTTTATCGGTGCGTTGTCACGCTTCGAAATCGATCCAGGCTTACGTCACGCATGCAACTCGGCGGGCGCGCGTCGCTACCCCGAATTTGCGTTGGACGCGGTTCGGTGTGGCATCGCCCTCTACGGTTGCGAGTGGCCTGGCACCCGTCCAGTGATGGCTTTGCGTTCGGTGGTCACCCAGCTGCGGACCCTCGGATCGGGAGACACCGTCGGCTATGGCGCAACCTGGCGCTCGCCGGGGAGGTCGAGGGTGGCGACTGTCGCCATCGGCTATGCCGACGGCGTCTTCCGAGCGCGTTCAAACCGGGGGCACGTCCTGGTTCGCGGTCATCGGGCTCCGTTGATCGGCGCAGTGAGCATGGACGCCATCACGGTCGACGTCACCGATGTTGACGGCGTCCAGGTCGGCGACACGGTGACCCTGCAGGGAGAGGACGGAGGCGATCTGATTCGGGCCGAGGACGTCGCCGAATGGTCCAACACGATCTCGTACGAGGTCCTGACTTCCATCGGCCCACGCGTGGAGAGGCGCTACCCGGAATAGGTTGCCCACGGCGGCGATTGGAGATGACGCAAGGCAGGTGTAACTAAACTTGGCAGTACTGATGGCGGAGAGCCCTGCACGAACTGCCTTCGCAGAAGAGGCATTGACACATCTCGACACCCTTTACAGAGGCGCGCTTCGGCTCACTCGCGACCCTGATCAGGCGCAGGATCTGGTCCAGGAAGCGTACCTTCGCGCGCTTCGCTACCAGCACAGCTACCAGCAGGGCACGAACATGAAAGCGTGGCTCTTCGCGATCATGCGCAACCTCTTCTGGGACCGCTTCAAGGGCTCCAGGAAGGAAGACGTCAGCCTGGACGACGTCGGCGAGTTCGTCCTGTACGACAAGCTTCGCGACGAAGGCGCCAAACCGGAAGCCGACGTCCTGGACAAGCTCGCTGCCTCAGAGGTCGTGCGCGCGGTAGAGAAACTGCCGCCACTGCACCGTGAGGTTGTCCTCCTGGTCGACGTCGAAGGTTTTTCCTACAAGGACGCAGCGCAAACGCTCGGCGTTCCCATCGGCACTGTCATGTCGCGCTTGCACCGCGCGCGGCAGCAACTTCAAAAGTCCCTCTATGACTACGCGGTTGAATCGGGTATCGTCCACGGCAACGGTGCCCAAGGGGTACCCCAGACATGAACTGCAACGACTGTATCGAGAAGCTAGACCGCTACGTAGACCGTGAGCTAAACGCCGTCGAGGTCGTCGAGCTGAAGCTGCATCTGGAAGGGTGCCCGCCATGCGCCGACCAGTACGAGTTCCAGGCCAATCTGAGCCGGCTCGTGAAGCGGTCGTGCGAGTGCGACGAAGCCCCGCCCGCATTCCGGGAAAAGCTCCGCCAGATCCTCCTGTAAGCGGCCCGCTTAACACACTGTCTGGGGTTGAAAGCGTTCTGCAAGCACCCCCACGCAAGCTTCAGGTCCCGATGGCCACGATCGCCGAAGTCAACCGTGAGATCGAGATCGCCGATCAGGCGCGCCTGGTCCGCTCCGAAAACGACCGGCTGACCTCAATCATCCGCGCCATCGACGAACTGATGTTCTCCCTCGAGGAGCTCAACCTGCAGGGCATCGACCGGGTGCCCGCCCGCCTCCGCGAGCGTGCGGGGGAGCTGATCGAGCTGGTTTGCGCCAAGCCGACGCCAGTCGAAGCTCGAAGCGACCCATTTCGAATCAGGTACAGGGTCGTTCCGATGATGGACGTCTTGTTCGACGTCCAGGACGTGGTCCTTCGCCTGCGGCACCCGATGCGGATCTCCGACCCCGAGGACGCCCAAGAGTCGGCCTGATCCCGGCAGCCACCCCGTAAATTAACGGGGCTACGAGACATCCCCTCCTAGAGCGCATTCAAGCTGCCCGCCTGTACGTCGTCACCCCTGACGTCGAACCCGCCCGCGTGCTCCATCTGGTCGAAGCGGTGGTGCGGGGTGGCGCTGAAGTGGTTCAGCTTCGGCACAAGACCCTCGCACGAGGCGAGCTGTTCGAGCTGGCTCGCCGGCTCAGGGACGTGACCAGCGCCGCCGGAACTATTTTCATCGTCAACGACTACCTCGATCTCGCCCTCCTCAGCCGGGCCGACGGGGTGCACCTTGGTCCGGACGACCTGTCCATCGCCTCGGCCCGGCGGCTCGCCGGAGATCGCTTGCTGATCGGCGCTTCAGTTTCAAAGGCCGAGGATGCGCAGGCCGTCATCGCGGCCGGGGCCGACTACATCGGCTGTGGAGCGACCTTCGCGACGCCCCTCAAGCCCGACAAGCACGTGATCGGGCCGGCGGGCGTGGCTGCCGTGTCCAAGGCCGTAGCCGTCCCAGTGTTCGCGATCGGCGGAATCGAAGAGTCGAATATTGGCCAGCTCACCGCGCTGGGCCTCCATCGCATCTGCGTCATCAGAGCGGTGGCCGGCTCCGCCGACCCAGAGTCTGCAGCCCGCCGCCTTCGTACGATTCTCGGCGAATGACAAAGCTCGAAGGCCTCGGCGAGTCCGACCTGCTGCGCCGGATCATGCCCTACCTCGACGGCAAGGGATTCGAGATCCCCGCGGGCGAGGATGACGCCGCCGTCTGGAGCGACCACGGCGGCTTCACGGTCGCAAGCTGCGACACGTCCGTCGAGGGGGTCCATTTCGACCTCGCCTGGATGAGCCCTGAGGACACAGGCTGGCGGGCACTTGCCCTGGCCCTGGGTGACCTCGCGGCAAAGGGCGCGACCCCATGGTGGGCGCTGGTTTCGGTCGCCGCTCCGCGCTCGTGGCCCGTCGACGATTTCGTGGGTCTGTATCGCGGCATGGACGAGCTCGCGCGCAAGGTTCATCTGCACATCGTCGGGGGGGACCTGAGCGCGATCGATGGGCCTGCGGTTCTGTCGATCACCGTGGTCGGCCGAACGGAAAGCCGGCCCTTGGCCCGCAGCGAGGCCCGGCCTGGTTGGGCGATCGCCGTGACTGGTCCGCTTGGAGCAGAAGCGATGGCGCTGCGGCACCGCCGCGCCCGTCGCTTCGAGCCGCTGCTCAATGAAGGTCGGCGTCTGAACCATGCGGGTCTTTGCTGTGGGGATATTTCGGACGGCCTCGTGCGCGAGATGCGCAAGTTCGCGGACATGTCCGGCGCGGGTTGCGTGATCCGTGTCGCGGAGGTCCCGATCGCCGAGGGAGCCACATTGGAGGAAGCGCTCACGAGTGGGGAAGAGGCGGAGCTCGTGTGCGTCGGTCCTGAGGAGCTCATTCGAGGAGCCGGCCTGCAGCCGATCGGCGTCTTGACGCAGGATCCGGAGGTCAAGTTTGCCGGCGCGGACGACCTGGCCATCGAATTGAAGTTGAGCGGCTACGACCACTTTGCTTGATGCCGTCACCAACGCGCCGGCCGAGACCGAGGCTGCCGGCGAGCGGCTCGGCGGCTCTCTTCAAGTCGGGGACCTCCTGCTTCTCAAGGGCGACCTCGGCGCGGGCAAGACGACCTTCGTCCGCGGAGTCGCGCGAGGCTGTGGCTCGGTCGCTCCGGTCGCCAGTCCGACGTTCCAGCTGGTTCGCGTCTACCCGGGGCGGGTCCAGCTCGCCCACGTCGACCTGTACCGGCTGTCCACAAGCGCCGAGCTCGTCGACCTAGGCCTGGAAGAGCTCCTCGACCAGTACCTTAAAACAACTGGGTTAGAGAAGGAGCCGCAGTCTCCTTTGTTCCCGGCCTCTATCGGAAAGACCGGCAAGTTATCGCGCCGGCCGCTCGTGCGCACAGAT
>Ga0209118_1000954_pt1 | contig 14299 bp, 13 predicted proteins | sample BlaSpr_A8_Ref_M1_FD_187988 | JGI IMG/M metagenome (GOLD analysis project Ga0209118, IMG submission 187988) | Forest soil microbial communities from Thunder Bay, Ontario, Canada - Black Spruce, Ontario site 2_A8_Ref_M1 (SPAdes) (version 2) | ecosystem: Environmental > Terrestrial > Soil > Boreal...
TGCTGCTCAAAGATCAAGTCGCACTTGTAACGGGTTCAGGCAGAGGCATTGGCCGGGCCATCGCACAGGTCTTCGCGAAGGAAGGTACCTCGGTGTTTCTCACGGCGCGAACCGAAAAGGAACTCGGCGCAACCGCAGCGGAGATATCCAGCGGTGGTGGCCGGGCAGGATATGCTCCAGCGGACTTGGCGCAGGAAGGCGATTGCTTGCGTGTGGTCGCAGCGGCGCGAGAAAAATTCGGCAGGATCGATATCCTGGTGAACAACGCGGGGCATTACGGTCCGGTGGTTCCCGTGGAAGAATATCCGCTTGAAGAGTTCGACAAAGTAATCGCAGTTCATCTACGGGCGGCGTTTTTATTGACCAAGCTGGTGCTGCCGGAGATGTACGCGCGGAAAGCGGGCGTCATCCTGAATATTTCCAGCCTCTCGGCGAAAACTGCTTACTCGTGGGGCTCAGCGTACGCCGCAGCCAAAGCGGGAATGCTAGGTCTGACGCGCGTGACCGCTGCGGAAGGAGCGCGCAAAGGTGTGCGCGTAAACGCCATTTGCCCCGGGCCGGTGGTGGAGACGAAAATGTCCCAGGAGCTGGGTGCGGTGCTCGCCAAGAAAATGGGCGTCAGCGCCGAAGAACAATTGGCAGGTTTTCTGAATGGCCTGCTACAGGGCCGCGCACCAACGGCGCAAGAGATTGCGCGCGCCGCGTTGTTCCTATGCTCGGAGCAGTCCAGCGCCATGACCGGACAGTCGATCAACGTCGATGGCGGAGTCGCGTTTTGCTGAGATATTCCTGAGAGGAATGCAGGTTCGGAGAGCCCGGAGCCTGCTTCGATGAAGATTTCGTGCCTTTGAATTGAGTTGTTATACCCCGCGTCGGGTTCGTTGACTTGGCTTCCGGGTGAACCTAGAATCAGCGCCGGGCCGTTCCCAGCCTCATGATCGGCGAAACCATTTCACCTTACCGCTTTACAGAGAGCCTCGGCGCCGGCCTGTGCAGACTGGTCCTTTCATTTCACATCATTCTTGTGAACTACGCCGCCTTTCATCACAAACACTACTTTCTGTAACTCCGTGATGTCTTTCAGCGGATCGCCGCTGACGGCCACGAGGTCTGCCCACTTGCCGGTTTCGATGGTTCCGACTTTGTCGCCCCAGCCGAGAAGTTCGGCGGGGACAGCAGTGCCGGCGCGAATCGCTTGCATGGGAGTCATGCCGTACTGCACGTAGTATTCAAATTCCTTGGCCTGATTTAGCACCTTCCAGTCGAATCCGCCGGCATCCGTGCCCAGCGCAATCTTTACTCCTTTTTTCAGCGCCTTTTGGAACGCGGCCTTCTCCAGATCGACCATCTTGATCCAGTTTCCGCCGCGGCCAGGGGCGACGTAAGCGCCTACCGTGATCGTCGGCACCCAGTAGACGCCTTTCTTCACCATCTCGTCGATCAGCGCGTCGGTCAGGCCGTCACCGTGCTCGATGGTGTCAACTCCGGCGCGCAGCGCTGCCGCGATGCCGTCGCTGCCGATGGCGTGCGCGGCAACTTTCTTTCCGATACGATGCGCTTCGTCAACGATCGCCCGCGCTTCTTCGTCGGTGAAATTCACCATCGAATGGAGCACGCCGTCGGCTTCGAAGTGATACCGTCTGTCCGAGTAATACTTGATCCAGTCCGCGCCATACATCGCTTGTTCGCGCACTGCTTTGCGAGCGCCCTCGACTCCGTCGACATACTGCACGCCTGTCGGCATTTTGAGCTCCCAGGAATAGCCGAGCAACGGATACATTCCGGTCGGAGTCATGGCGCGCGTGGCCACCTGCATGCGCGGGCCGGGCACTTCGCCATTGGCGATGGCCGTTTTCACGTCCACGTCGGCGAACATGGCGCCTTCGGTTTCGAGGTCACGAAGCGTCGTGAAACCTTGCGAAAGAGCGATGTGCGCATTGCGCGCGCCGAGGATCGCGCGGTAGGGAATGGATTGCTTCAGCAATTGCGTGTCGTAGTCTTCCGCGGTGATGTCGCCATTCAGCATGACGTGAGTGTGGGCATCGATGAATCCCGGCAGAGCGGTGGCCCTCGATAGATCAATCACCTCCACACCGGCGGGGGCAGTTCCGCCGGATGTCACGGACAGGATTTTGTCGCCCTCGATTAGGATGAGTGCGTTTTCCAGTGGCTTGTCGTTCTTTCCATCGATGAGCCGGCCCGCATGGATCGCAAGTCTTTTCGGCGCAACCGCGGTCTTCTCCTGTGCTGGCGCCCAAGGAGCCATCGAAATCAGCAATCCCACGACGATAAACGCAACGCCCATAAATGAATTCCGCCGCATTTTGATATTGACCTCCTGGTCGCGGCAAAGCCTACCAAAGATGGAGGGATTCGTCGCGCCCCATCATGGTCCGCCGAATGTTGTAGCGGTTGCACGCCAAACGGACCATTGAGAGGTCGACAACGCACCGGGCTTCGGCTAACATCTGCCGCGTGGGGTCGAAAGGAAGATACACTCCCGAAAACTGTGCCGGGAGTTGGATCACGGCCGGAAGGTGTCTGCCTTCCCGCGGAAGAGAAACCCCGCCAGAAGATGATCTTCTTAACCGAATGAAAGCCGGAAATCGAATATTTGGGAGGAGACGTGGGCCAATCTTCTCTCGCTAGCAGGCCTCGAGATTCTGAAGGAGAAGAGGCGCGCCGCAGCACACGAATCGAGCGCACCGTCCCGCTGATCGTTTTCGGTCAGAACCGGATGGGCGAGCCGTTCGTGGAGCGCACCGTCTCGGTCAGCGTTAACCTGCATGGATGCAGGTATCCCTCCCGGCATGACTATGGCGTGGGATCGTGGGTTACGTTGCAAGTCGTAGGCCTGAGTGCCGAACCGAAGCCTCCGTCCGTGCGAGCGCGGGTGAGGTCGATCCACACGTCCCAAAGTTCGCGCGAACTGCAGCAAGTCGGCGTGGAGTTGGAGACCCCAGAGAACGTTTGGGGGATTGCTATTCCACCGCAAGACTGGCTGCGTGCCGGAGGAACGAATACCTCGATGGCGCAATTTGCAACTGCGGTTGCCCCTGCCAAAGATTCTGCAACGATGAACGTGAATCTTGACGAATCGCCGGCTAGGCCGGAACCGAAGATGGCGGAAGTAGCCACGTTCCCGTCGCCGTCCCCTGCCACTGCCAAACCCCAGGCTCCGAAAGAAGCGGAGCCTCCCAAGCCGCAACGCGTGGTCATTACATCCGACGGGCTGGTTAACGCGCTGCAAGGAAAACTGCAGAAGGCGGCGGAAAAAGCTGCGCAAGCAGAGGTAGCCAAACGCGTCGACGAAGCGGTTCGCGAGGCGCTTAGTACGATAGAAGATGTGCGTCAATCCAGCGTGAGGGAGATTCAAGAGCTTTTCCCAACGAAAATGGAAGCGCTGAAGCTTTCCTCAAATGAGAAATTTGCCAGCGAGATGGCCTCCCACTGGAAAGAACACATGGAGACGTATCGAGGCCAAGCGGAAGAGCTGGCGCAGCGGCTCGAAAAACAGGCCGCCGAGTTGCGGCATGAGCTGGCGAAGTCGCAGGAATTTGTGGAAAAGATGACGCGCGAGATCGGACCGCAGATCCACGCGCGGGTGAACGAGGCGTTGACACAGGCAACTTCCGAGTTCGAAGGCGCCACGGCCCGAGCGGTGGACCGGCGCTACGAAAGGCTGCTGGAGAATACGCAGGCCGTGACGCAGGAAGCACTTTTAAAACTGGATGCGCGTTCGGCGGAAGTGCAGGCGTTGGTACAGAGCGCAGTGAACTCCGCCGTGCAAGCATTTCAGCGGCAGTCGGAGCTCCACGTAAATATGGCGCTCTCCGAGACCAAGGAACGGGCGATTTCCGCACTCTCTTCACTCAACGCGGAAAGCCGGGCGGCATGTGAAGCTCAGCGCCAGGCGTTGGAGACAGAAGCGGCGCGCTTCACCGAGCGCTCCACAGAGCAATTTCGCAAAGGAATGAAGGCGTTTTTTTACTCTTGCCTGGTGGCGGCAGTCAGCGCCGTGGATGAGCATTCCAAGTCGACGCTCGACGGGCTCCTCAAAGACAACGGAAAGACCGTGCGTGAGGCGGGCGGCGATTCGAGCGCTCTAGACGATGCTGACATTCTTCCTGGTTCCGATATCGATCCCCTCACTCATTAATAGACTTCTGCGCGGTGAAGCCGACAGCAAGAGGACACGTAAGGAATAGGAGCAACCCTGGGACAGTTTGAGGTTTTTGTTTCACACGGCTTGTTACAGGCGGAGAATTGACGCGGCTGCTGCGCTGGATCGTGTATCTCTGAGAAAGCAAAAAAGCCAATCGCTCGGACAGGGCGGTTGGCCTTTTTCCTTCATTCTTTTGCCGCAGAATCCCAAGTCAGCCCTGAAGGAGTCAGGTTGACAGGTCCTACGTGTGCTCTGACCGAAGCCAGAAGGTCGTCGACTAACTTAGCGGGCCGGCTCGGAACCCGGGCGCCGGAATGGCCGCCTCGCAATTTCCTCAACCGTATAGATGCCCTGCCGAGTGGCAACCATCACCGGGTGGCGGCTATCGGCAACGCGCTGCACGGCCACTGCCCAACCCCTATGGAGCAAGTACAAGCTGCCAAATACGAAAGCGACAGCCGCAAAACCCACGGCAAAAAGTGCAAGCACGGCGAGGAGTTCCCAAACTACATAGAGCTGTAGCGCGACGACCGCTGCCAGGAACCCCCACATCCACTTCCGGCTCTTGTCCTTGGTCTTCATCTTCCCTCTATTCCCGATCCCCAATCCATTTAACACTTGCGGCTAGATTCCGTTGCTCTTGTTCAGCCATTCGTTCACTGCTTTAGATGCTCGACCCTGGCCGAAAGGTCCATTCCGCCGCACCTGTACCATTAGACATCTATGCCATCCAAAAGACGATGGTACAGTAGGTACATTTTGAGGCCTAAACGAGTCTACTAGTACCGACTGTTCCGACTTGAAGCACTGTAAATTATAGAAAACAAATATGTTTATGGCTCTTTGACTTTCGCCATAGTTTTCGCCTCGTTTTCCCTGTACTAGCTGTGGAGAACCTGTACTTGCGTACAGGTGCTTTAGACTCCACCAGTGGTGATTCCCAACCACCAGGCGTTTCAGTCCCTGCCTATTCAGCCGCCCGCAGATTCAACTTTAAGGACCTAGCCTCTCCTCTGGAATGCCTTAGCCGGGGTGGGGGGACTCTCAAGTTGCTTCGAAGAGGAGCCAAGCCACGTTGGACTCCGTTTCTCCGCTGCATGCGAACCCGGCGTTCTCTCCTTGATCGGCCTGCAGTTTCAGATCGGGCGAATTTGTTCGGAGGTATATCGAGACTGTGGGAGATTCGCTGATCTACGCTGTGGCTGCTTAAACTGTTGCCGGTTGTTCGGGCTACATAACTATGTTTTAATTCGTCCGTCGCACACCTCTCGTGCCAACAATGGAATTTCTCGGCGTCCTAGCGGCGATCGTCGTCATCATCACGCCAATCCTTGCCATCTCCACCTTTGTACGTGTCCAGCATTTGACGGATCAATTGCGGAGTTCCCCGCTACAGGATCTGCCAGCCCGAATTCATGCGCTCGAACAGCGCCTAAACACGCTGGAAAAAACAGGCGCTTCGCGCGGCGCAACCGCGGCGCCACAAACGATGCCGGAGACATCCAGAGTTGCCCCGCCGCCGCCGGCCGCGCCAATTTCCGCGCCCGCTCCCAGCGCTCCCGCCACGCCCATCTTGCAAGGAGAAATTCCGAAGCCGCGCGAAGTTTCCCCTCCTTCTCCTCAAGGAAGCGTTTTTGTTGCTCCTCCTCTTCACAGTTCACAGGCAAAGAGCTCCTCCTCCCTGGATCTGGAAACGCTCATCGGCGGGCGCTGGTTCAATCGTATTGGGATCATCGCGCTAATCGGCGCGGTGACATATTTTCTGAAATACGCGTTTGACAACAACTGGATCGGGCCGAGCGGCCGCGTGGCGATCGGTATTCTGCTCGGCGCCGCAATGCTGCCCTGGAGTCATTGGCTCTTGCAGCGCGGCTATTCCTACTTCTCCGAAGGCATCGCGGGCCTGGGCGCCGCGGTGTTGTATCTTTCGATTTGGGCAGGATGCCAGTATTACAAGCTCTTCAGCCTCGATGTGGGCTTCGCAGCCATGATCGTTGTCACCGCGGGCATGGCCGCGGTGGCCCTGGGCCGCAATTCGCAGCGCATCGCTCTGCTCTCCCTGTTCGGCGGATTTCTCACGCCGGTCCTGGTCAGCGAGGGTAAGGACGCACAAGTAGTACTCTTCACCTACCTCTTGACTCTCGGCGCGGGATTGCTGGTTATCGAAATGCGCCGCGACTGGCGCTCGCTTACTCCCATTTCCTTTCTCCTCAGCCAGATCTATTTCTGGGGATGGTACTCGGAATTTTATCGGCCGAATAAGCTCGAGCGCACGCTGATCTATGCGACGCTGTTTTTTCTTCTCTACGTCGCGCTCCCGGTCCTTCGTGCCGTAAAGTTTTCGAAATTACACGAAGTGGATATTCTCGTCGTACTTGTAAATGCTTTCGCCTATCTCGCCGCGCTGTACGTCATGCTTTGGCCGCAGGACCGCTGGCCGCTGACACTTCTCGTCCTCGCCCTGTCCGCAGGGCACGTAGTGGCCGCGCGGCTCGTCCCTCCGCCCAAATCCGGCGAATCGCCTTTGGCGCGATTGCTTTTGGCGGGTCTTGGGCTGACTCTCGCGACGCTTGCGATTCCCATCCGCCTGGAAGGGAAATGGATCACGCTGGCTTTCGCCGTTGAAGGCGCCATCCTCGTCTGGACCGGCTTCCGCTCGATGACCACATTTCTGCGTGCGGGCGGATATTTCCTCCTCGCCCTCGCTTCCCTTCGGCTCTTTATTTTCCCTTTGCCCGCGCAGCAATTCCTTTTTAACGAGCGCTTCGCTGCTTACGCCGTTCTCATTGCCTGCTTCGGCGTCGTGCTTTACTCCGCGCGCGAGCACGCCTCGTCCGTCAGCGAGGAGGAACGCAACTCGCTTGGTGTCTTCGCCGTGGCTATTAACGTGTTCGCCCTGATCGCGCTCTCGCTCGAACTCTGGGACCTGTTCGGCTCACAGGCCGGGTTAGGCATCGACTCTGGCCTTGCCCAGCATCTCTCGCTTTCGCTTCTCTGGACCGCTTACGCTTCGGGGCTCATCGCGCTCGGCGTAAAGCGCCAATCCGCCCTGCTTCGGTGGCAGGCGCTCGCGCTCTTCGGCCTGGTCGTCGCCAAAGTCTTCTTTTACGACAGTTCGTACCTTGAGCGCTTCTACCGTATCGTGTCGTTCTTCATCCTCGGTCTTGTGCTGCTCGTCGTGTCTTTTCTTTACCAGCGCAAAGTTGCCCGCGAGCGTTCTTCTACATGAAGCGGCGGTTCTCCTGTCTATTGCTCGTCATCGCAGTCTGCAGCGCGGCGGCTTTCGCCGCGGATCTGCCATCCGCGTGGCGATCCTGGCGCTATTCCCGCTCCATCGATTCGCAGCATGCGGACATCCTCAATTACATAACAATTGACCGCGAAATCTTTGCGCGCTCTGAAAATCGTCTTTCAGACCTTCGAATCATCGATAATCTGGGACAGGAGCTGCCCTACGAATTGCGGTCGCGGATTGCTATGCCGCCCCAGCCCGTCAACGTCCCCGCGATCCTCCGGGAAAATAGCTACGTACCCGGCCAATTCACACAAGTCATTGTGGATCTGGGCGATCACCCCAGTTTTCATAACAGCCTCCGGGTGCAAACGCCCGAGTCCGACTTCATCAACTGGGTGGAAGTTGCCGCGAGCGACGATGCCCACCTCTGGCGCATCGTCAATCCTCGCGCGCCGATCTCCCGATTTCGCAAGGAAAACCTCGAAGGCAGCCAGACCATTCGCTATTCGGACAATAATGCGCGCTACTTGCGGCTGCGCATCATGGAGCCGGTGGATCAATTCCGGGTCATGAGCGTCGACGTCTTTTCTTCACCGGGCGTGGAGAAAGAGGCTCCTAGGACAAGCGCTGTCCCACTCACTGCAATGCTGTCTCCTGAGGCAGCGGGCGCGGCCTCGCAAACGCAATGGATGGTGGACCTCGGGAGCGCCACTATTCCCGTCGCTGAATTGATTTTCGAAACGTCTCAATCGGTGTTTTATCGCCCCGTGCGCATCCTCACAAGCAGGGATGCGAAAGAGTGGCAGGCCGTGGCTGGCGGAGAGATCTATCGATTTGTGGTTGGCGGGAAGACCGAGGAATCCTTGCGCGTGCGGCCTTACGAACTCTGGGGGCCTCGCTATTGGCGTGTGGAAATTCTTAACGGGAACGATGATCCTCTTTCATCAATTCAGATGTCACTCGCGATGAGTTCGCGTTTTGTCCTTTTCCATCCCAAGCAAGACCACACGTATCGCCTGCTCTACGGAAACGTCCGCGCGACAGCACCGCAGTATGACCTCGCAAGAACTCTTCGCATTCAGCCAAACGACGTGATGCTGAGTCCCAGCCTGGGTCCAGAAGAAACGACCTCGAATTACGCCGACCCGCGCCCTTTCACCGAACGTCACCCGAACCTGTTATGGCTCGCTCTTGGCGTCGCCGTCATCCTTCTCGGTTACGCTGCGCTTCGGGCCCTCCGCACACCAACCTCCTCCGCGCCGTGATAAGTCATGCACAAGAAACACGCGACCAGGAGGAGTTTCCCGGCCGCGCCAGCTCCCTTTGATTTTCCCAAACCTTCGCTATGCTTTTTTCACCAGACGCGTGATCCAAACCAGAATCACCGCGCCGATGAAAGCTACGATGATGGACCCAATCATCCCTCCGCCCGGCCAAATCCCGAGCATTCCGAACACCCACCCGCCGATAATGCCGCCGAGAATGCCGAGAATGATGTCGACCAGCACACCATATCCGCCACCCTTCATTACTTGCCCGGCGAGCCAGCCTGCGATAAGCCCAACCACGATCCAGTAAATGAGTCCCATGTCTGCCCCCTCCTATTTTTTCTTTTTCGATGTGAGGATAGAGACTGTGCGTTCCTACCTTTTAGAACGCGCCTTGCCGAATGTCAACCTCGCGTCATAAACTGGCCCGCAAGAAAATCACTTGGTTGTTACGGAGAGTCGATGGTTCCTCGCATTCGGTTGCTTGTTCTGCCTTTGCTCGCACTTTCTTTGATCGCTGCCGCCTGCTCGAAGGCTCCCACGCAAAAAGATTTGGCGGCGCAAGCCGGTGCACAAACTGGCGCGCGTCCCACGATCGTTTTCATGACCGACTTCGGCACCGCCAACGACGCCGTGGCCATCTGCAAAGCCGTAATCATCGGCATCGTTCCGCAAGCGCGCATCACGGACATCACCCATCAGGTCACGCCCTTTCAAATTGAAGAAGCCTCGCGATTTCTCGCCGGAGTGACGCCCTACTATCCCGCCGGAACGGTATTTCTGGTGGTCGTTGATCCAGGCGTCGGAACCTCGCGCAAAGCCGTCATCGTAAAATCAAAAAAGGGCCAGTATTTTGTTCTTCCCGACAACGGCCTGATTACGCCCGTAATCGATCGCGACGGCTTCGACTCCGCCCGCGAAATCACCAATCAGGCCTGGATGATCCAATCCCCGGTTTCCTCCACCTTTCATGGCCGCGACATCTTTTCTCCTGCAGCCGCGCACCTGGCCGTGGGCTGGGACTACAATCTCGTCGGCCCGGAGGTTCCTCAACTCGTCCAGTTGACTCCGAAAGTTTCCATCACCAGCGAGAAAGGCATCGACGGGGACATCATCGGCCTCGACGATCCCTACGGCTCACTGATCACCGACATCCCCGGCGACGAATTCAAGAAACTCGGCTACAACTTCGGCGACAAAATCGTGATCCAGATCAACAAGAAACCGGTGACGCTGCCCTACGTCAGGACATTCATGGACGTCGCCGTGGGCGATTCCCTGCTCTACATCGATTCTCGAGGCCGCGTCGGAATCGCCAATAACGAAGGCAACTTCTCGAAAAAATTCAATATCACGCCGCCAGGAACCGTTTTCATCCCCCGCAAGGGCACACCGCTCAGGGGAAGGTGACCATCCGGCGAGGCCCGCCATCCCGCCTGCCCCGCACATCGCGGGGAGCGAGTGAAGCGAGCCGAGCGATCTCTGTTCTCCTCCCTGCAGCCGCCGCACAAAAATTCTCGGGAACTTCTCCCGCTCCCTGTCGTATCCCTCTCTTAGATCGTCCAATGAGTGTGCCTCCTGAACAGACGCAATCAGGATGGGGGCAGGCCGATGGAATTCTTCAAGAACCAACTCAAGCAGGTCTTGCGGAGGCTCCGTCTGTCTTGGTGGCACAGCCACTCTTGGCTGTGCTCCTCCACGGGTTGCGGATCACTCGCCACGGACCACGTTTCAACCATTTGCTTTTTCCTGTCGCTCGCCCAACAATAAACACTGAATCTCGACCCGCGAGGCCACCATGCCCGAAGCCGTCATCGTCTCCGCCGTACGCACTCCCGTTGGCCGTGCCTACAAAGGCTCGCTGCGCGCCACCCGCCCCGACGATCTCGCCGCGCTGGCGATCAAGGAAGCGCTCGCGCGCGTTCCCGGTCTCGACGCCAAAGACATTGACGACGTCATCCTCGGCTGCGCCATGCCGGAAGGCGAACAGGGCATGAACGTTGCGCGCATCGCATCGCTCCGCGCCGGCCTGCCCGTGGAAACGAGCGCCATGACCATCAACCGTTTCTGCTCTTCCGGCTTGCAGGCCATCGCCCTCGCCGCCGAACGCATCCGTTCCGGCTCCGCCGAAGTCATCGTCGCGGGCGGCACCGAGTCCATGTCCATGGTCCCCATGGGCGGCAACAAGATTTCGCCCAATCCCTGGCTCGTCGACCACTATCCCGATGCTTACATCAACATGGGCCTCGGCACGGAAAACATCGCGCGCAAATTCGGCATTACCCGCGAACAGGCCGATCAGTTCTCCGCCGATTCCCACAAGAAAGCTCTCGCCGCGATCGCTGCCGGCAATTTCAAAGACGAGACGATCCCCGTCGAAGTGAAGATCACCGCGCTCCCCAACGGCAACGGCGCATCCTCGAAATCAAAATCACCGATTAAACCGACGACTCAGACTTTTGTCTTCGCCACCGACGAACTCCCCCGCGCGGACACTTCTCTCGACATCCTCGCCAAACTCAAGCCCGCATTTCATGTGAAGGGAACAGTTACCGCGGGAAATAGTTCGCCGATGAGCGACGGCGCAGCTGCTACTGTGGTGATGTCTGACGCCCGCGCCAAATCGCTGGGCCTCAAGCCACTCGCGCGTTTTGTCGCTTATGCCACCGCCGGCGTTCTCCCCGAGGAGTTCGGCATCGGCCCGGTTCAGGCCATCCCTAAAGCCCTGAAGCTCGCGGGCCTTTCACTAAGCGATATGGCCGTGATCGAGTTGAACGAAGCGTTCGCCGCGCAGTCCCTCGCCGTCATTCAGCAAGCGCATCTCGACGCTTCACGCGTCAACCCCAACGGTGGCGCAATCGCCCTCGGCCACCCCCTCGGCTGCACCGGCGCAAAACTCACCGCCACCCTCCTTCGCGAATTGCAGCGCCGCAACGCCCGCTACGGCATAGTCACCATGTGCATCGGCGGCGGCATGGGCGCCGCCGGCATCTTCGAGCGCCTGTGAACTCTTGGTTTTGTAGGCGCCGGGCGTTAGCCAGGCGTGTTTCGCTCTTCTAGCGGCGAGTTCATCTCGCCATCTTTCTTTTCGTTGTGCGTTTGCTTCCAACGGAAGCAACGATTGAAACAGGCCATTTTGAGGGCTATCGTTTCTTCGCTTCGACGTGCACCAGCAACGATTCCGGCGCGTCCTTCATGGCCATGAATTCTTCGCTGACAAGCGTCCCAGGGCCAGTAACTCGCGTGACGTTTCGCAGTTTCAGCATCGCTCCTTTCACGGGAAACTCCGAGCGGAAAACCAGGGCAGCTCCTTCAAATGCACCGGTTTCCACAAGCGCTCCCGGAAAGTCATTTCCGAACACCTACGCCTTATACGCTTTTTCTCTTCGCGTCCCAGGTCAAGACTAACAATCCTTCAAAATCGCCGACAGGCCCCTGCGAATGAAACGTGTTGATCAGCGAATTTCCGCCCGGCCCGAGCTTGCCGGTGTACACGCCCGTGTTCTTTCCGCCCGTCGGATACGTCTCGGTGTAGTCCCACTCACCGAGATAAAATTTCAGCCGCTCCATCTCCGCCGCGCCGGGTTTCGCCGCGGGCGCCGCAGGCGCCGCTGCCGGCTTATCCACGGTTTTTTCTTGCAGCGCCGCCATCGTCATCGTGGCCGCCAGCATCACCAGCGCGGACGCCATGGAAACGATTCGCTTACGATTTTCCCTGAACATCACCGCTCATCTCCTTTGGTCCGAGGGAACAATTGAAAATAACGGAACAACTTATTTCTTCGCCTTCCACAGCCCGACCGTGTTCCCCTCCGGATCCTGCAACCAGGCAAACGTCCCCGTCGGAATCTCCACCGGCGGCACGAGCGTCTTCGCTCCCAGCCCTTTCGCCCTCTCCAGATACGCCGCCACGTCCTCCACGTCCACATAAAAGATCGTGTAGTGATGCGGCTCATGCCCCAGCGCCGTGATGTGACCGGTGATGCCGCCCGCCTCTGCCGCAATCATCGCCGCGGGTCCCATCTCCGCAATTTTCCAGTCGAAGAGTTTTTTGTAAAACTCCTGCGTCTTTGCGCTGTCCTTGCATCCGATTTCAAAATGCACCACGGGGCGTCCCATGCGTCCTCCTCTGTCAGGAAAATTGTTTCTGAAAATGCGCGGACCAATCCTTCTCGAATTTCTTGATCCTGTCCTGCGGAAGATTAAACGAGGAGAGCCAATTTTGCACCTCGATTTTCCCGGACGCTCCCTCGACGGTGACCAAGAAGAGCGCGTCGTTCAGTTCGCGCACGCTGACGCATAATCCGCGGACCGCGCGCAGAAACTGTACGCGCCCGGAGTAATTCTCGCCAGTAGAACTCTTCAGCGAATACTCGTGGTGAGGCTGGAGTTTGGAAGACACATCGCTCGAAAAAATTCCTCCGGCTTCTAGGAGTTTTGCGTAAGCGTTAGCGCGAGTGAGATTCACTTTGCGCCGCGGCCACGCGACCTGGCGATTTTCGCCGCGATGATGTTCGAGGGCCCACTGCAGGCTCACGAGCACAAAGCCCCAGCCGTAGTCGGCAGATTCAACCCACTCGTTCTCCCAATCTTCGTCGCCCAGGAACCCGCTTTGCATCAGCCCCACAACAGTTTTCCCTCCGCGCGCTCCCAGGGTCCACTCCACCAGCGCGATATTTTCTTTCCACGCGAATTTCCTTCCCGGCTCCCACGCCACAATCTCTGCTTCGCCTTCGCAGTCCGATCCCCACGACATTTCCCCTGGTTTGATTGTTTCCAAGGCGCTGTGGCTCATTGTGTGTTACGAAAGGGTGGCGGTGATGCATCCAATCGGTAGACTCTCGGTAAAGGAGACTGCCATGTCGATACGACCAGTAAAGAGGCTGAGCAAGTCCAAGCCGACGACGGAAGGCGCGGGGGTGCACCTGCGACGCGCGTTTGGCTTCGGCAACACTTCGGATTTCGACCCGTTCCTGCTACTGGATGATTTCCGCAACGATGTGCCGGAGGATTATCTGGCGGGGTTTCCTTGGCATCCGCACCGCGGCATCGAGACGATTACGTATGTCCTCGCGGGGACGGTGGAGCACGGCGACAGCATGGGAAACCACGGAGCGATCGCGTCCGGGGATGTCCAATGGATGACGGCAGGCAGGGGGATTATTCACCAGGAGATGCCCAAGGGCGACCACGCCGGCCGAATGCACGGGTTTCAGTTGTGGGCGAATCTGCCATCGTCGCTGAAGATGACCGCGCCGCGGTATCAAGAGGTGAAAGCGCTGGATATCCCGGAGATCAAGGACGACGACGGCACGCACGTGCGAGTGGTGTGCGGAAACTTTTGGGGAAAGACCGGACCGGTGGATGGCATTGCTGCCGATCCCATTTATCTGGATGTGTCCGTACCGCCCGGTCGGAGGAAGACGCTGCCGGTGGACATCACGCGGCACGCGTTCGCGTACGTTTTTGCGGGCGACGGGAAGTTCTGCAACGCTTCCGAACCCCTCGCGGTGCCCACGGAGCCCGTGGGCTGGGCGGACACCAAGCCTCCCGCAGAGGCGGACAACCGTTCGCTGGTGCTGTTTGATCGCGGCGACGAACTAATGGTGCAGGCGGGCGACAACGGCATTC
>Ga0209118_1000955_pt1 | contig 14286 bp, 9 predicted proteins | sample BlaSpr_A8_Ref_M1_FD_187988 | JGI IMG/M metagenome (GOLD analysis project Ga0209118, IMG submission 187988) | Forest soil microbial communities from Thunder Bay, Ontario, Canada - Black Spruce, Ontario site 2_A8_Ref_M1 (SPAdes) (version 2) | ecosystem: Environmental > Terrestrial > Soil > Boreal...
TAGCCACCACGTACATGGGCTTTTTGCCCAGGTCTCTCAACATCTTGTTTCATCGCAAGTTTTACGAGTCATGTCAGTAGGCACTGTCAAACTCGGGTCAGAGGCGGCCAGCGATCGACCGACGCGGAAATCCTCTTCCTGCGTCGGCAGCTTGCGTTGTATCAAGAGCGTCGCATCAAACCAAGGCGTGTCGATGCTGTTACGCGAGCATCGCTGGCATTTCTCTCGCAGTTGCTTGATTGGCGCGATGCGCTGGTGGTGGTGCGCCCGGAGACCTTGATCCGTTGGCACAGAGGCGGATGGCGTTGCTTTGGCGGTACAAGTCGCGACCAGGGCGTCCGCCCCTTCCGCTCGAATTGCGCCAGCTGATTCGGCGCATGGCTGTCGAGAACCCACTCTGGGGCGAAGAGCGTATTGCCAACGAGCTCCTCTTGAAGCTTGGGGTTCGGGTCTCTCCTCGGACTGTTCGGAAGTACATGCCCAAGCGCCCGCCAGGCAAGCCACGCGGCGACCAGCGCTGGTCGACTTTCTTACGCAACCATGCCAAAGCGCTTGTCGCGTGCGATTTCTTCGTTGCGGTCACCGCGACGTTTCGTTTGCTCTACGTCTTCATAGTGATCGAGCACGGTTCGCGCCGACTGGTTAGGCCCGGGCGTGCCTGATCCGCGTGCCGCGCCTACGTTAACACCGCATGAAAATTCCCGTCATTGTCTGGGCGAGCGCCTTGTGGTGCCCGCCAAATCGGTGTTGGGCGGGCTGCATCACGAATACTCAATCACGCTGGCTAGCGGCGGTTTGATCGAATACTTGCGGACCACAGGCCGGCTAGCCGCACCCGCCGACCTGATGCGCCAGTTCGCTAGACAGTCCGTGACAGAACGATCAGCACTATGGTCACCGTAATCGCGCCGCCGATGCGAGTGGCAATCTGCGCGAACGGCATCAGTTGCATGCGGTTGGCGGCCGTCAGGATCGCAACATCGCCCGTGCCACCTTGGCCGCTATGGCAAGCATTCACGATGGCGGCCTCGATGGGGTACATCTTCAGCCAGCGCCCCACCACAAACCCGGTCGTCATCAATGTAGCGACGGTCGCGACGATGGTGATGAGGTTGGGCACATTGAAGGCCGATACCAGTTTATCCCAGGGCGTCAATGAAACGCCGATGGCAAACAAGAGCGGATACGTGACCGCGGTAGAAAAGAACTTGAAGACAACGAAAGCCCCTTCCTGTAGTTGCGGCGATACCGCGCGCGTCAACTTGATTATCACCGCAATAAAGAGCATCGCGACCGGCGCAGGGAGGCCGAACAGCCGCTGGCACATAATCCCGACCATATACAGCGCAATAGCGGTGATACCGGCGGCGGCAATATGGCTTACGTCCATGTGTCCCGTAATCTCCTCCTTGGTGGGATCCATATCGTCGTGTTCACCCGGCTGCAAGCGTCCTTCGCCCGTCAAGTGGGGAAGTCTCTTGCCGACATAGTTCAGCGTGCCGGAAAGCAGGATCGCCGTGAGGCTGCCAAGCATCACCGGCGGCAGCACCTGCGCGAACAGTTCACCCTGGCCCTGATGCAGTATTTCCGAATAGCCGATGGAGAGCGGAATCGCCCCTTCCCCGACGCCCCCGGCCATGATGGGGACCACGACGAAAAAGAACGTGTGGTACGCGCCGAGGCCGAGCGCCGTGCCAACGGCCGTACCCACGGCGCCGGCCACTATCGAACCGGCCGCAAGCGGAACGAAGATCTTGATGAATCCCTTGATGAGCACGCTTCGGTCCATACTCAGAATGCTGCCCACGATGATTGACGCAATGAACAGATAAAGGAAATTGGTGGACTTGGTGAAATCCGTTACCGTTTTCAACACCATTTCCGGCAGCAGATGGTGAAACGCCAGATAGGAAGGAATGAAGGTAGCGAAAATCGCGGCGGCCCCAATATTGCGGGCGATCGGAAGGCGTTTGCCCAGTTCGGCACAGGTGAAGCCACCCACCGCGAGGAGGGCAATGGCCACGGAGATCTCGCCAGGCATCTTGCCTGTGATAACAAAGCCCGCGATCAGGGCGAGCAGCAGCACGTAGATAGGCAATGGCACGATGCCGATTCGAATCTCCATGATTTTCCACCAGCCGTTGGGCCAAAACCCAGTGGCCGTCTTCCGGCTCGTGTCCGTGAGGGGCGCGGTAGGGATTGCTTGCATTTGATTCTCCTGTGGATGTCTTTCTTGGGCGGCGGGTTTAGCGGATCGGTTGACTTCAAGCCACGAACTGGCACTGTGAGGCGGGCGTGCGTGTGTCCATGTTGCGTCCTCGGTTCATGTGGTCGTCTATCTCGGCGGCACAACCCAGCATGCGAGGGTACAAGAAGATCGTGAAGGCGGCCGTCTCCAGTGCTTGCCGCGAGAATGCGCCGCTCAGGTAGGGCTGCCACAGCATCTTCAAGAGCAGCGCGGCAATTACCGCGTCGATGTTCACGCAGTAGACGGTGCGTGACACGCCGGCGTTGAACAGTGCCGTGACCAGCGCGTGGTAATACTCGTGGAACACGTTGTACTCGCCTCGCCTTTGGAACAACTCCCGCACATAGACCTCCCGAGGATCCTGGTTCACTGGCTTGTCCTTGAACACCGGGTGATTGACCCCGGGAATTTTCTGGATGTCCAGATTCCCGGCCGTCCTCTTGCTCAACTTGTAGCGTGCGTATTCCTCAACGTAGCGCATCGCCAAGGCATTGAGATCGATTCCGTGGTCTGGGTTGGTGGGATCGGTGAGCCCAGCATTGCGGAACTGTTCGATCAGGAACGCGATTCCCTCATAGCCATTGCCACCGTGGGTGTAGCCGGAATGGGTGAGGAACCCGACCAGCGCCTTGTTCAGCTGCACCCGCTCCGGGCTTTCGGGACCGTCGGCGGACACCGCCCCCTTTGCCCCCTGGGCGGAGATCGCCCCCGGACCGTTGGTCAGCAATAGCCCCGCCACGGTCTGAAACGAAAACAGGTTTGCCACTTGCGGCTCTTGGCCCAGCAGCGCCACATACGCGACCTCGGTCAACGAGCGGGCATTGAGAATCTGGTCGTTCGGAATCCCGCAGAGGCGGTCTTTTGCATGTTGCTCGGCACTGACGGATGCGCCGATTAACACACCGAACAAACGCACCCACCAGGGCAGGTTCTCCGCAGTCAGCCTGGAGATGCGCTTCCTCATAAGCGGCCCCCAGGCGAGCGTTGTAGTAATCGCCGCCAACACTGAATCCGCCGTCGGATGCCCGTCCAGACTTTCCAAGTACCCGATGAACACCGATTTCGCCCCACGCGCTTTCAGGCCCGCAAGCATCGCTTCGGCCTTGCTGTCACGCTCGCCCGTCACGAACAACTCGCGCATGGCGGGCTCTGTGACGATCCCGGTCACATCGAAGGTTGCGTCAAGCTCGCTCGTCAACCCCGCCGTGGAAAATAACTCCACTAGCGCATGGGCCGCTTGGCGGGCGCCCTGCGCCCGGCGCGGGCCCACGATGCTCGCCGCCGCGGCAAGCACGCTGTTGGGTGCATTACCCGCTTCGCGGGCGGCCTGTGCCGCAGCGAGTGCCGGGTCACCGTGAAGATTAAGCTCTGCGCCGATTGCCACGTTGATTAGCTTGTTCTGGTTTTCCCCGCCCGGCTCGTGCAGGAGTGCGAGGCACACGTTTGCTTCGAGCGGATATTGCGCCGCCTCCAGCATCGACACGCCGTACAGACTGGTGACCTGGGTCTTCGCATCCATCTGCGAGGCACCGGAGGCATCCTTCATCGGCTGTCGGGCGAACACGGCGCCGATCTGTCGATTGAGCTGAGCGATGTGCTCGTTGTAGGGGGCAGTCGCTTCCACGACCGGAAGATCCAGGGCGCGTGGCGGGGTGAGGCCTTGGTTCGAGCCGAACCAGGGCTTCAGCGCCAGGCTGCCCTCGGGCGCGAAGTCGGGCGGGGAGCCGTTCTCGCGCATGACCGCGGTGAGCGCCAGCGGGATGTGGGCGATGTTGGTCACCAACGCGCCGCGCGGCGAGTAGATCGGATTCTCCGGCGTGAAGATGCCGTCGACCCCGAATTGCTCCATGAACCAGCGCTCCTTTGCTGGTGCGTCATCGCTGCCGCCTGCCATGGCACCGGCATGCCCGACGGCACGGGTGAGCTTGACCTTCCAGCGCCCCACCACGCAGGCCACCACTGGCTTGGTGAAATGCGCGTCCTGTTCGTAGAAACCACCCGGCTCGGCGTATAACACCGCTGCCTTGCTGCGCGCGTCGTTGGCGAGCGCGAAGGCGAATTCCGGTGCGGCGTAGTGGATGTAGACGTCCTTACCGCTGGAGATCAGGGTGGTCGTGCCCCAGCCGGCCAGGCGTAGATAGGAAGCGATGGTGGTCGTGAAGCCGCCGGAATTGGAAAAGATCGCGATCGAGCCCTTTCTCAGTGTGTCATTGGGATTATCACCGCCTAGCCCGCCGCCGATCCGTACCTGGCTCCAGGCATCGGCCACCCCCAGGCTGTTGGCCCCGAAGATGTCGATGCCGTTCAACTGCCCCATGGCCCGGATCTCCCGGGCGTCGTGCACCGAGATCTTCTCGGTGACGACGAAAATCTTCTTCACCTCAGAGTTGAGCCGGATCAGTTCCGCCACGCCGTCGCGCGCGGCTGTGGGCGGCAGGTAAACCACACCGCAATTGAAGCGGTGGCCATCGACGAGGCCCTCGCGCACGTTGTTGAAGACCGGAATGCTGCCGATCCTCGTCTCCAGCACGTGCCCCCGGCGGCCCGGCGAGGTACCGAACACGACGTTGCCGCCCGAATATTCGTGGCCCACCGGCGTCACTTCGCTCGATTCGCCACCAAGAATATTCAATACGCACACCCGGTCTTCTCGAGTGGCAATCTGAGCCAACGAACTGATTCCCACGTAATACTTGAAATCGGCTACGCCCTGCTTGTACACGTTGTTCTCCTGATCCTTCTTAAGTCCTGTCCGCAGTCCTGGCGCGCCGGATGGCTAGGCGGCAGCGGCTGTGGGCGGGCCGATCTTGAGCCCGGCCGCGACCTCGCCGCGCCCGCCCGCCCTCATCCACGCGTTCACGTCCCGGGCGTAGTTGACCACCTCGCTTATATCGGAATCGAAGCCGAAGATGCGGTAAGGCAGGCCGAGCGCCTCCAGGGTGTCGCGCATGGCGGCCATACCGCGCACCAGGTTCGGCCCGCCGCGGCCGATCACCACGTACAGTGGCGTAGGGCCGCGCTCTCTGAAGTATTCGCGCAGGGCATCGGCCATGGCACGGAAGGTTTCGAAGATATCGGTGTTGTTGGATTTGCCCCCGATCACGAACAGCACATTGGATTGCTTGAGCCAGTGCTTGAAGCAGACGCGCGCCACTTCCCTCATCTTTCGGTACGGCGGGTTGCCGCCGAAGTCGGAGGAGATGATGGCGTCATCGCCCAGCATCTCGGTCACCAGCGTGTTGGCTCCGCCGCCGAAGGTGGGTGCGAGGATGCTGCCGGCGGGATTGATCACAAAGACGTCGCTTTGACCCTGATAGGTTCTAAGTTGGTTGATCTCCTGCTCGAAGTCGGAATAGTCCGCAGCGAACAGCTGGGCGGGCAAGTCGAGGCGCTGCCAACGCAGGTCGTCGCGGTCGAAGCCGCACTTGAAGTCGCAGGCCACAGGCGTGAGCCGGCCTTTGGCGTCCGGGCGCATGCGGATCGGGTTCAACTCGAGCGTAGTCATGCCGAAGTTGTGGTACAGCTCCCACAGCTTGGGCAGATTCTGCACCAGTGGCGAGATGATCTGCTTGGGGGCGTTCAGCTCCGAGAGGGCATTGGCGACCACGAAGGCCTTCAGCCCGGTGAGGGGGTCGAACGGGACCTGCGCCACCAGGCCTTTGTCCAGCTCCTCGATGTCCATGCCGCCATGGTGGCTCAGGGTCATCGTGGGAGCGCGGAAGCGTGTGGAGTCGGTAATGGAAAAGTAGATTTCGTGCTCGGCCGGGACCGCACCTTCGAAAGTGACGCCGTTGGCCTTGGCTACTGCGCTACCGACTCGGTGTTCGACGAAGTAGAGACGCTCTTTCTCTTTCAGTGCAGTCGTGAGGTCGGAAGCGCGGCCGAGCAAACCAGCCTTGCCTTTCTTGCCCACGCCACCCTTGAAAACAGGCTTTACGAACACTGAGCCGTAGCGGTCTATCAGGGTCCTGATCTGCTCTTCGCTGGCGCCGGGGCCGAGCACCTCGGCGGCCGGAAAGCCCACAAATTGCAGCAACTTGGAACCGTACAGCATGCCGGTAACTTGCATTTTTCTTCCTCTTGACTGTCCGGCGCGAACCTCAGCCGTCTACTTGCGATAGGAGAATTGACACTCGGTCTTTCCGATGGAACAGCTGAAACAGCACTGGCATAGCCAACAACACCAGGGGTAGCTGAACGAACAAGCCCGAGATGATGGCGATCGCCAGTGGCTGCTGCATTTCCGATCCCTGCCCGATCGCAAACGCCAGCGGCAGCAGGGTCAAAATAGCCGCCAATGTTGTCATGGCGATGGGCCGCATTCGGTTCTTGCCGGCCACGATCAGGGATTCTTGGTGGTTTAGCTTGGCAGCAAGCTCCTGCTGCTCGGAGAAGTAAAAAATGGCGACTTCGGTCACGATGCCGATGATCATGGTCATGCCCATCATGGCCGAAATATTGAGCTCGATATTGGTGAGCCACAGGCCGATGAAGACTGCCGAGACCGACACCAGCGAGGTGAGCAGGATGGAAACGGCCAGGCGGAAGCTCTCGTACATGAATAGGAGAAGCAGAAACACCAGCGCAGCTGCGGAGGCAAACACGATCATGAGCCCCTGGAAGGCAATCTGCTGCTGTTGGTACAGCCCCCCCAACTCGTAGTACGCGCCCTTCGATAGGGTTCCCGGCTCGTCCATGATCGTCTTCACGTCGCGGATCACCGAGCCCAGATCGCGTCCGCTGATCCGGGCGGTCACGGCGACCATTTGTTTGAGGTTCTCGCGGTCGATTTCCGGCTGCCCGCTGACTGGTTCGATGTAAGCGACCCGTTTCACCGGGAACAGATGGCCATCCGGGGCGCGCAGACTGAGCTGCTCCAAATCCGAATCGGTAGTGCGCAGCCCTTTCGGGATCCACACCCGCACACCCACTACCTTGACCCCTTTGATAACCTGTGTCGTAACGGTACCCGTCAAGTAGTCGGTGAGCGCCTTGGTGATGGCGTCCGGATCCATACCTTCCATCGCCGCCTGCACGCGATCCACATGAATCTCCAACGCATCCCCCGCGGGGTTGATGCCGTTTCGTATATCGACGATGCCGTCCACCTTGCCAATCTTGTCAGCCACTTTCCTGGCGAGCATGGGCAACTGCCGCGTATCATCGGAAAAGAGCTTGATCTCCACCGGCTGCGGTACCGCCGTCAAGTCGCCGATCAAATCCTCCATCAGCTGCGCCATCTCGATACTCAAGCCGGGCACCTCCCGTTCAATGCGGCGGCGAATGTCCTCCATGACGGCATCGACCGGACGACGTTCTCCGGACTTTAGGCGGATGAAGAAGTCACCCTGATTCGCCTCCGTTAAGCCACCACCCAAGCCGGTTCCGGTTCGGCGGGAGTAAGTTTCAACATCCGGCGTCGACTTGACGATGCCTTCGACCTGGCGTAGCAAGCGGTCGGTTTCGGTGAGCGCGGTGCCCGGGGCACTGCGATAATCCAGCACGAACCCGCCCTCATCCATCGCGGGCATGAAACCGGACCCGACACTGCGGAATGCGATCCAGCCCATGATCAATAGCGGTAGGACGCCGACCAGAACGAGCGCCGGCCGGTCTAGTAGACGGCCCAGCAGGCCCGTATAGCGGCGGTGAATCCATGCGGTGAGCCTGCCGTGCTCCTCTTGATTCGCATCCTCGTCGGTCAGGAAGTGATCTGCCAGGATGGGCACGGCCAGCCATGTAATGACAAAGGAGATAAACAAACCTACGGCCATCGTGATCGACAGCGCCTTGAAGAAGGCACCGGTGACCCCGCTCAGAAACGCAAGCGGGGCGAAAATCACCAGCGTCGAGGCACTGGAGCCTGCCAGTGGTCTCATGAACTCGAGCGCAGCGTTCATCACCCGCTCTCGGTCATGCCCCTGCGCCCCACGCAGCCGCCTTACAATGTGCTCGATCATGACGATCGCGTCATCGATGATGAGCCCCACGGCCGCCGCCATGCCACCCAAGGTCATGATGTTGAAGCTCATGCCCAGCACGAACAGTAGAACTACCGTCGCAGCCAGGACGGCCGGCACGACAATAATGGCAATAAGCGTGATCTTAAGGTTGCGAAGAAACAGCAGCAGGACAAGGGCCGCCAGGCCGACACCGATCAGGATCGCGTCACGAACGCTCGCGGCTGAGGCCAACACCAGCTGGCTTTGATCGTACCAGCTCGCGACATTGACCCCGGGCGGAAGCGCCGTCCTATAGGCGTCCAGCCTTGCCTTAATATCGCTGGCAATCTGTACGCTGTTGCTGCCGGGCTGCTGATAGATATTAAAGAGCACCGCTTCCTTGCCATCGGCGGTTACCCGGGTCCATTGCGGCTCAGTGGATTGCTCGACAGTCGCAACATCCTCCAGACGCACCATTCCGTTAGCCGCGCTCTTGAGGATGGTCTGGCGGATCTGTTCCAGGTTCTGCAGACGCGTGTCGGACACCACCAAGTACAACTTGTAATGGTCCTCTATCTTCCCGACGGCACTGATGACGTTGGCGGCCGATAGCACCTTGGAGACATCGTCCAATGCCAGCCCGTTGGCCTGCAACTTGAGGGGATCGACCGTCACCCGAAGTTCCTCGATGGCCCCGCCGATTATCTGGACCCGCGCGACCCCGGCGACGCTGGAGAGCAAAGGCCGAAGCTGGAACTCCGCGAGGTCGCGCAGCTGGGTCAAGGAGGCGGTTGTCGAAGTCAGGCTGTAGGCGATAATCGGAAAGACGGTCGGATCCATTCGCCGCGTGGTCAACTGCGAACCGGGTGGCAACTGCGGCATGATTTGGGCGATCGCGGCGTTGACCTGAAGCGCGGAGGTCGCCATATCCGTTCCCCAGGCGAAGTTGATCGAAATCTCCGCGGAACCGCGACTCGTCGTGGAGCGCAGGTTCTGTACACCCGCCACGCGCCGGACTGCTTCTTCCACCGGACGGGTGACCTGCATTTCCATTTGTTCGGCGGGGCGATCGCCCGCGTCGAGCGAAACCACAACGCGCGGGAAGTCGACTGTCGGGAAGAGAGACACGGGAAGCTTGACAGCGGCCACCACACCCGTGAGCGCGAGCGTTGCCAGCAAGAACAGGATCGACCTGCGATGGGCCTGCACCCATTGACCGAAAGTCATGCCCCCCCCTCCCGCACCTTCATTCCATCGCGAAGCTCATAGTTGCCGAGCACCACGATCGACGCTTCGGGGTCGATGGGCCCATCGATGCCGACGATGTCCCGGTTCTCCTGCAGCTTTTTGACATTTACCCTGTGCGCGGTGCTCCCGGAAATCTGGAAGACGAAGCTACCGTTGTCATCCGTCAAGACCGCCTCGCGGGGTACGACCCAAGCCATACGCTCCCCGACATTGATGGTCGCCCGAACCCGCATGCCCGGTACCAGGGGACCTGCCGGTTTCACAGGCAGCACGACCACGGCATTGATCAGCTGCGTTTTCTGGTCGACCAGGTCCTGCAACTCGCTGATCGTGCCTTGGAGTGTTTCTTTCGGGTTGTGGAGGAGAGCGAGCTCGACGGGCAGGCCAACCTTTACCAGGTGGCCGTCATCGGGCTCGATGCCAAGCTGCACGCGCAGCGAATTCGTGTGCCCCAGCTGCAGGATCGGGGCGCCCGGTTGGATGCGGTCGCCCTGGGCGACAGAGATTGCAATGACGACGCCATCAAACGGAGCGTTGATCGTTGTCGAACCCTCCCCGCCGCCGAGCTTGCGTTGCGCGTTGAGATTCGCTTGCGCATCGACGAGCGCTTTGCGGGCGTTGTCGACTTGCGACTGGGTCGCCAGTTGCAGCGCAAAGAGTTCCTCGTTGCGCTTCAACTCACCTTGTGCAAGATTGCGCGCGCCGACCGCTTGCTCGTACGCCAGTTGGGTATTCGGGTCACCGGCCAGAGTTGCCAGCGGGGTGCCGCGAGTAACGCGCTGCCCCTGAACAATCAACAGAGCTGAAACCCGCCCAGCTCTGGGAAAGCTGATGGCCTCGATTTTGCCGGTGTTAACTTCCCCGAACACCGTCAATAACGACGCCAGAGTTTTGTGCTGTATGGGAGCGCTTTTCACCAGTGCGCTGACATCTGCTTCAGGCTGACCCTTGGCTTGCGCCTCCGCTTGCTTTGAGCCAGCCGACCAAGGGGCGAACCATGCACCTCCTCCCAATGCACCGATAAGCAGCAGCGTGACCAACAATCGTTTGCGATTCATCTGTCTCTACCCTCACTGCATCCGTTGTATGGGCAACTCGCCACCCACTAGTGTTTGTAAGGCCACCTGTTGTTCGAGGATGGCCTGTTCCAGGTTGATCTTCTCGATCTCCTTGGCCAAGAGGGATGCCTCCAGGTTCGTAAAGGCCAAAGCATCGATATTTCGCGCCGTGAAAGCGGCTTGGGCTTTGATTGCCGCCTGGGCAAGATCGGCCGACCCCGCATCGACTTGCTGGAGCTGCCGCGCGTTGATGCGTTGCTCGTCCAGAATACGGTGGACGTCGCTGCCGGCGCCATTCAGCCGCTGTTGGTACTCGTCGTAGAGCCTTTGCCGGGTAGCGAGTGCAACCGCGATATCACCGCGCCCTCGGTTCCAGACGGGTAAGGTCAGGGAGATCGCAAAGCCTCTGGTGTAGGTGTTACTCGTATCGCGGGCACGGTTAACGCCGATGTTAAGCGCCGGAAACTGCGACAGGATCGCCGCTCGGTAGCGTTGGTCCTGCGCTTCGTAGCCGGCCTGCAAAGCAATCAGATCGGGACGGCGCCCCGGCAGTTGAGACAACAGCGCGAGCACTTGTGCCTCGTCAAGCACGGGCAGCTCAGCGATTCCGGTCAGGGGCACGTCCACTTCCGGGGCGAGTCCCAGGAGCGCATTGAGGTCATGCCGGTTCTGGCTCATCTGCCGCTCCAGATCGTTCATCTGTCGGTTGACATCCTGCAGCGCAGCCAAGTGCGGCGTGACGGCATCCAGCGTCAGCAATCCTCGATCCAACGCCATTTGCGTGTGTTCATAGCGGTCGGCGAACAGCGTACGGTTCTGCCTGAGCACGTCCATGAGTTGCGCTTCCTTGGTCAGGCGCACGAACAGTACTCGCGCCTTGGCGACCACCTGCCATTCCTGCCACAGCAGGGTCAGGTCGGTCTTGCGCGCTTCCGCCTTTGCGGCGGCCGAAGTCGCGGAATAGTTGATCAAGGCGTTGATACCGTAGCTCAGTCCCAGGTTGAATGCACTGCTGGTGCCCGGCCCCCCAATGTCTGGGAAATCCCGCGTAAGACCGATCTGGGGGTCGGGCAACAGCCCGGCAGAAAACGCTTGTGCGTCGGAGATCCCGGCGTCATCGCGCGCGAGCACCAGGTCGGGATTGTTGACCACTGCGAGCATCGCGACTTCAGTCATGTCCAGGCCATCGGAGGGATCAAATGGGTGCGCACGGAGCTCCGGTAGAGGCATGCGCGAGGTGTCCATGCGTAGATGTGGAATTCGATCCGGCAGTGTGGAGGCTTGATTGAGTGGCTTCGGCTGATAGGTGGCACAGCCCGCCATGGCGCTCACCAAAAGGATCAGCAAAAGATGACTTTTCATAGCTCTTTGTCGACCAGGCCGTGCTGCTACGTTGAAGCACGACCGGCTTGGATAGCCCACAGGCGTGCCAGGTCGGCGGTACCGTCCGTGCCCTGCACGCTCTTAAGCACCTGCAGGGCCTTGGCCTTCTTGCCGGCCTGCAGGTAGGCGATGCCCAGATGGAGCTTTGCGTCCTCTGGGTGCTTCACGCCGCCCTTCTGGATACCCTGCTCCATCAGCGCGATGCCCGCGTCAAACTGGCCGTTGAGGACAAAGTTGAAGCCGATATTGACCGGCGCCGTCCCGTCCCTTGCGGCCGCGGCTGCCTTCTCATCCTGGGCCAGCGACTTCTCGTCCTCGGCCGCCTTCTTCGTGGCCAGATCGCGTAGGCGCTTGTGGCGCTCGGCATCTGCACCGGTGCCCAAGACACCGGATGCATACCCCTGCTCGATGACCTTCCTGGCTTCCGCAGGGAAACCCGCCTGCAGCGCGAGCTGGGCGGCCTCCGTGTAGTCGGCGGCGGTGCTCATGCCGCCCAGCGCGAGCTTCAGTCGATAGGCGTCGAGCGCCAACCGGTCGGCAAAACCCGGCCTGGTCGTCACCCGATGCAGCAAGTCGGCCCAATATTCCTTTTTCGGCGCGTAGGTGACGAGCTTCTCCAGCGCGCCGATATACCCCGTCTGGTCGCCTTGCTTCAGATAGCAACCTGCCAGTAACTGCAACCGGTCTTCGCTGGGCGCACGCCCAGCGCTCTCGTCGGCCTGGACATCGGTCTGCAGTTCCTTCGCCGCTTTCGCGTACTCGCCACCGAGGTAATAGGACTGGGCAAGGAGGGTGCGCATCTGCGCGTCGGCGCCGCCATCCTTGAAGAAGCGTTGCGCCCAGCCGATGGCCTTGGGATAGTCCTTGGCCTGGTAGTAGGCGCTGGCGAGCGCCTGTACCACCTTGAGCTGCTCGGCGGGCGGCATGCGCCCCGAGGCGACCACCGCCTCGAACGACTTGGTCGCCAACTCGGTGTTGCCTGCCGTGGCGGCCACCGTGCCGCGCATGCTATCGATGATGTAGGTCTCATAGGGGGTCTTGTTGGGCACGCTCTCGGCGTCGTGGATCTGGGAGAGCGCTTCCTTGTACTTGTGGGCCTTCATGAGATCCTGCGCCGCCTGCAGCGGCTTGCCGACCTCCGGGCGCAGGCTCTCGGACTCGGCGCGGGCAGTGGCGAAACCCCACTCCCCAGTCGGACTGACGTTGAAGCCAAGCGCGGCCCACAGCAGGCCTAAGCAAACAATTCGGATGCGGGTCATGGTTCGATTGTCCTGTGGTTAGCCAGTGCTACGCGGGGGTATGGTCGATCCATACCGACAAGGCGCGTCACTGTATGAATTGCTCGTTGCCGACGAGACCGATCTTGGTCACCCCGAGGCGCTGGGCCGAGGCCATCACCCCGGCGACGGAGTTGTAGGGGACGAGCTTGTTCGGGCGCAGATGCACCTCGGGCTGGATCGGCTGGGCCGCGGCGGCCGCGAGCTTCGTTTCCAGCGCCGGCCGATCCGGAACCACCTGGCCGTTCCACAGGATCGTGCCGTCGAAGTCCACGTCGATCTGCACGACCTCCGGTGGTGTAGGCGGCGACGGGGGATTACCTGCGGGCATGTTGAGATTGACCGAGTGCAACTGGATCGGGATGGTGATGATCAGCATGATCAGCAGCACCAGCATCACGTCGATGAGCGGCGTGGTGTTGATATCCACCATCACTTCGGGATCGCCCGATCCGCTCCCGGAACCGACATTCATGGCCATAGCTTGTTCCTTTCGAGGCGCTTAGCATTGGACGCGCCGAGTGTCTCAACCACCGCGTGCCGGCGGTTCGGTGATGAAGCCGATCTTGAGGATGCCCGCGCGCTGGCAGGCAAATACCACCTTGCCGACAAACTCGTATCGCGCACCGCCGTCACCTCGGATTTGCACTTCCGGCTGCGGCGTGAGCACGGAGACCTTCTTCAACTTCTCCACCAACTCGCTGATGTCCGAGATGAACTGCTGGTTCCAGAAGATGTCGCCGTCCTTGTTGACCGAGATGTTGATGTTCTCCGGCTTGGTTTGCCGCGGCTGATTGGTTTCCTTCGGCAGCTGCAGCGGAACGGTGTGGGTGACGACAGGGATCGTGATCAGGAAGATGATCAAGAGCACCAGCATCACGTCCACCAGTGGGGTGGTGTTGATCGCTGATACCACCTCGTCTTCGCCGCTGTCGGCTGCGCCGACGTTCATCGCCATGGTTTAGGCTGCCCGCGCGACATTGACACTGACACTGGCAGGCCGACTTTGCTCGCCGACCGCGCGGGACCCGCCGCCCATCAGCACCGAGTGGAGATCGGCGCTGAATGCCCGCACCCGCTCCATGCCCGTCTTGTTGCGCCGGACCAGCCAGTTGTAACCCAGCACCGCC
>Ga0209118_1000957_pt1 | contig 14263 bp, 12 predicted proteins | sample BlaSpr_A8_Ref_M1_FD_187988 | JGI IMG/M metagenome (GOLD analysis project Ga0209118, IMG submission 187988) | Forest soil microbial communities from Thunder Bay, Ontario, Canada - Black Spruce, Ontario site 2_A8_Ref_M1 (SPAdes) (version 2) | ecosystem: Environmental > Terrestrial > Soil > Boreal...
GGGGCCAACGTGGACTCTAAACCCGAATACATGGTCCAGTTCGCAAGCATGGGCGCGGTTTACGCGCGCCAGATGCTCGGCCGGACCAACCCACGTGTTGGTCTGCTCAGCAACGGCGAGGAAGAGGGCAAAGGAGACGAGCTCGTCAAGGAGACGACCCGTCGACTCAAGGGCACCTTGCGTTGGTTCGTGGGCAACGTCGAGCCCAAGGACATTTACGCGGCCAAAGCGGACGTCATCGTCGCGGATGGGTTCGTCGGCAACGTCGCCATCAAAATGGCGGAAGCGACTGCCGATTTCATGTTTCGAAATCTGCGAGACGAGATCCCGAAGACAACGCGCGGCAAGATCGGCGGCATGCTCATCAGAAAGGATGTGCAGCGTCTGCGGGATCGGATCGACTGGCGCGAGTTCGGCGGTGCGCCTCTATTAGGAATCGATGGAGTGGCGGTCGTCGCGCACGGGCGCTCTGATGCGCGGGCAATCAAGAACGCCATCAGGGTCGCAAAGGAAGCGGTGGAGAATCAGCTCGTCGGTAAGATTCGGGCAGAGGTGGGCAAGGGATGAAGAACGGCCGCACGCGCGTCGTGGTGACCGGGATGGGCACGGTCAACCCGCTCGGCAAGACGCTCGACGAGTACTGGGATGGGCTCATCGAAGGGCGAAGCGGAGCCAGGATGGTCGAGGGCAGCTACCCGACCGAAAAGCTGGCGACCAAGTTCGCATGCGAGGTCCAGGCTTTTGATCCCCAGGAATATATGGACCGGAAAGCCGCTCAGCGTATGGCGCGCTTTTCCCAGCTGGCCGTGGCAGCGTCTGCCATGGCGCTGGCCGATTCCGGCCTCGACCTCGGCAAGGAGGACAGCTTTCGGGTCGGCGTCGACATGGGTACCGGCATCGGGGGCTTCATCGAGATGACAGCCGGAGCGATCTCATACGCGACCAAGGGACGCCTCAACCCGCTGTACGCCCCGATGATCATCCCCAATATGGCCGCGGCGTCGGTGGCCATGAACTTCCACCTGCGCGGGCCGAACACGACCGTGACCACAGCGTGCGCGGCGTCCACGCACACACTCGGCGATGCCGCACGGATGATCCAGCACGGCGATGCTGACGTGATGCTCGCTGGAGGTTCTGAGGCCTCGCTGTGTGAGGTAGGCATCTCATCCTTCAACGCCATCCGCGCTCTTTCGACGCGCAATGATGCTCCCGAGAAGGCCAGCCGGCCCTTCGATCGAGATCGCGACGGCTTCGTGCCCGGCGAAGGCGCTGGGACGCTCGTGCTGGAATCAATCGACCACGCGATTGGCCGCGGCGCTCGCATCTATGGCGAGGTGCTCGGCTTTGCTCTCACTTGCGATGCGTTTCACCAGGTCGCGCCGGATGAGACCGGAGAGGCACCCGCGCGCTGCATCACGCTCGCGTTACAGGATGCAGGCATCGAGCCACGTGACGTCGATTACGTCAACGCCCACGGCACGTCAACCGGCTTAAACGACGCGGCCGAGACCCGGGCCTTGAAGATGGCGCTGGGCGACCACGCGTACAAGGTGGCCATCAGCAGCACCAAATCGATGATCGGTCACCTCCTGGGCGCAGCCGGCGCAGTTGAAGCCATCGCGACGTTGCTCACGATCAACCGGGGCATCATCCACCCGACCATCAACTATGAGAACCCCGACCCGGCGTGCGACCTCGACTACGTCCCCAACCAGGCACGCCGCGCTGGTGTGCGCATCGCCATCTCCAACGGTTTCGGCTTCGGTGGCCACAACGCTGTCGTGGTCTTGAAAAAGTACGAGGAGTAACTGAGCTCAATCTATGACTGACGAGAACACAATCGGGACCGTTGTCGGACGCAGTCTCCAGGAGGAGATGCAGACCTCCTACATGGAGTACGCGATGTCCGTCATCATCAGCCGGGCGCTGCCCGACGTGCGTGACGGACTGAAACCGGTCCAGCGCCGAATCCTCTACGCGATGCACCGGGCAGGTGCAACCTCTGGCACCCGGCACCGCAAATCGGCGGCCTTTGTTGGCGACGTGCTCAAGCTCTATCACCCACATGGCGAGACGGCTGTCTACGACGCGCTCGTCCGCATGGCGCAGCCTTTCTCCCTTCGCTATCCGCTTATCGACGGACAGGGCAACTTCGGCAGCGTCGACGGAGACTCGGCAGCGGCCATGCGCTACACGGAAGCGCGCCTGTCGGCGATCACCGGCGAGCTGATGGCGGACATCGAGAAGCAGACCGTAGACATGGTTCCCAACTACGACGGTCAGGAAGAGGAGCCGTCGGTCCTGCCGGCTCGCATCCCCAACCTCCTGCTCAACGGAGCCTCTGGCATCGCGGTTGGTATGACGACCAACATTCCACCGCACAACCTGCGCGAGATCACTGCCGGTGTGAAGCACCTGATCGACGACCCCGATGCCACGGGCGAGGATCTTCTCTCCTTTATCAAGGGACCTGACTTCCCGACCGGCGGCCTGATCATGGGCACTACAGGCATCAAGGCCGCGTATGCCACCGGCCACGGCCGCATCGTCGTCCGCGCGCGCCACACATTCGAGCAAGCGCCCAATGGACGCGAGCGCATCATCATCGACGAGCTTCCATATGCCGTCAACAAGGCAACGCTCGTAGCGAAGATCGCTGAGCTCGTGCACGAGCGGAAGCTCGAGGGCATTGCCGACCTGCGCGACGAGTCGGATCGCCAGGGTATGCGGGTCGTCATCGAGCTGAAGCGCGAGGCGAGGGTGTTCACCGTTCTCAACAACCTCTACAAGCACACGGCGCTACAGACAACGTTCGGCGCGATCATGCTGGCGATCGTCGACGGCCGGCCGGTTGTGCTGAGCCTCAAGCAAGCGCTGCAGCTCTTCATCGACCACCGCCGCAACGTCATCATGCGGCGGACTCGATTCGACCTCGAGAAGGCCCAGGAGCGTGCCCACATCCTCGAGGGCCTGAAGATCTGCCTCGACCACCTCGACGAGGTCATCAAGACCATCCGTGCGGCGGCCGACACTGACGTCGCTTCCACCGAGCTTCAAGCCAAGTTCGGTTTAAGCGAGCGCCAGGCCCGAGCCGTCCTCGCACTCACGCTGGGCCGGCTGACGCGCCTCGAGCGCGGCAAGATCGATGAAGAGTACGAGGAGGTCATCAAGACGATCGCCTACCTGGAGAGCATTCTCGCCAGCGACGTCAAGGTCCGAATGCTGATCAAGGAAGAGATGGACGACCTCGCCAAGAAATATGGCGACGACCGCCGAACTGAAATCACCGACCAGGAGGCGACCGAGCTTTCGGCCGAAGACCTCGTTCCCAAAGAAGAGGTCGTGGTGACGTTGACCCACCGCGGTTACGTGAAGCGTCAGCCGCTGCGCGTTTTCCGAGCGCAGAAGCGTGGTGGGGTTGGCCTGAAGGGAGCTCGACCCACCGCGAGCAGCGACGCGCCGAGCGGAACGCGCGAGGAGGACTACGCCCTCCATCTACTGATCACGCACACGCACGCCTCGATGCTGTTCTTCACGCAGAGCGGGCGCGTCTTCCAGCTTCGGGTGCACGAGGTCCCGGAACGGGAGCGCCAGGCCAAGGGCCTGCCGGTGAACAACCTCATCGACATCGGTCCCAACGAGCGCATCACGGCTGTCTTCGTCCGACCTGAGACCGAAGCCGAGGCGCGCTACATGCTCATGGTCACCAAGAACGGTTACATCAAGAAGACTGCGCTGGCGGAATACGCCAACGTTCGCCGAAACGGTTTGATCGCGATCAATCTCCAGGAGGGCGACGAGCTTGACTGGGTCGCGCCGACGAGCGGCACAGACGAGATCCTCATCGCGACGGCGCTCGGCAAAGCGATCCGTTTCAGCGAGACGGAGGTTCGCGCGATGGGCCGCGACACCCAGGGCGTGATCGGAATCAAGCTCGGGAAAGACGATTCGGTGATCGGCATGGCGACCGCGACCCCGGACGGCGACCTGCTGGTCATAACCGAGCGTGGCTACGGCAAACGGACGCCGGTTTCGGAGTACCCGATGCACCACCGCGCAGGCCAGGGCGTCTTCACGCTGAAGGTCACCGATCGTGTGGGCAAGCTGGCAGCTATGCGCGTGGTCACCGATCCCGAAGAGGAGGTGCTCGTGATCAGCGCCAGCGGCATGGTCCTGCGCACGCCGGTAGGCAACATCTCGCGGATCGGGCGTCAGACTCAGGGCGTGATCGTCATGCGCATCGCCCCCGACGACTTGGTGGTGGCCATCGCACCTGTGGCCGCGCTCGAAGAAGGCGAGCCCAAGGAGTGACAGAGCTCGGCTGGATCGGCGTTTGGCTGCTGGTCGCGGCTGGCCTGGCGATTCTGCTCGAGTTGACCTTGATGGCCGTTTGGGGCTTGGCGATTGGAAAGCGTGCCCGGCAGCTTTCGGAAGGGCTTGAGACCGAGCGCGGGCTCATCGAGTCCGACCTCCAACGGCTCCGGCTTGCGATCGAGGAGACCCAAAGGTTGTGGCAGCCCTACCGCAGGGCCTTGCGATGGCTGCGCCATCCGTTGGTAATCGCACTTCTGCAGTCCTACAGAAGGAGGGCGGCAGCACGATGAGCGAAATTGGAGGCGCGGTCTCGTCGCCAGACCTGGCGGCGGCACACCAGGCCGTCGAGGACGCGATCGCGCGTGAGAGGGCGCGAATGGCCCGTGAGCTGCATGACGGCGTGGCCACCGACCTGGCGGGCGCCATCTCGCTGTTCAAGGTCTATCTCGAGAGCAATCCTGCCGCAGCCAAGAAGGGTCAGATCGATGGGACGCTGTCCAACGTCCTCGAGATCCTCGAGCGGATGCTGAAGCACGTCCGCGAAACACTCGCTGAGCTCCGGCCGCGTCCAATCGGTCCAGAAGGCCTGCTTGGCGACCTACGCCATCAAGCGGAGGAGTTCGCGCGCCTCTATGCGATCCGTGTCGAGATCTCGAGCAACGGCACCGAGGACATGCTCCCTCCCCAGCAGCGTGAGGTCGTCTACCAGGTCGTGCGCGAGGCTCTCACCAACGTTCGCCGGCACTCCGGCTCGTCCATCTGCCGAGTGATGATGTCGTTCGCCGCGCGTCCGTTCATGATCGAGGTGACCGATGAGGGTCGCGGCTTCGCGCCAACACGCCTGGGCGGCTACGGCCTGGTCGGCATGCGTGAGCGCGCGGCCGGCATCGGCGGCCGGCTGGAGGTCGTGAGCACAGAGGACCGCGGCACAACCGTGTTCCTCTTCGGACCGAACTAGCAGGAGGTCCAGGTCACAGCCCGATGCCTCGGCGTCGGACAGGGCGATCCGCGAACGAAACCGCCAGCTCAGCGCCGGAAACCACCTTCAGCTTGCGGGTGACGCCATCGACCAGAGCCCGAGTCCTGTGTTCGTCGAACCTGATCGCTCGTGCGATCTCGTGCTCGGACAGGCCGTAACTCAGCAGCTGGGCGACCTCGCTCTCGATCTCGTTCAGCCGGCCCAGCGGGCCGCGCAGAGCCGCCACCATCGGCGCCACTGTCACCCCGAGGCGGCCGGCGTAGTCCACATCCTCCTCGGTGTACCAGTGATCGCTTCGACAGCCGAGAGTCAGCAGGCCAATCGGCCGCTGGCCGACGTCACCTACCGGCGCATATAGGATCGCGGGCCAGTCCAGCTCCCAGTCATAGCCCTCCGATGGATTTGGGTTCTCGATCACCGAGTTCACGACCACGGGGCGCTTCTCGAAGAGGGCTCTGCGTGAAAGGGGCATGAGGGGCCGGCTCTGCAGAAAGCGCCGCGAAACCTCGGAGGCGGCGATCGGAGAGAGCGAACCACCACGTAGGTAACCCAGGACCCATCGGTCGTGGCAGAGGACATCGAGGGCCAGTCCCAGCCGTCGCCGGGCTTCCTGTAGGTCTGGGAGCTGGCCCATGGCTCGAGGTTAGGTGGACGACGTGATCGAAGCCTCATGGCTTCCTCACCGTTTCCTCAACAAACCTTGAACCTGCTAGGTTGCGGACGGGGATTGGGTCGTGATGGCGAAGCTGTTGGTCGTGGACGACGAGCGTCGCGCGGCCGAGCTCACGGCCGAGCTACTCCGCCGCGCGGGCTACGCGGTGGAGGTTGCTGTCAGCGGTGGCGAAGCGCTCGAGCGGGTTCGCAGGAGTGCGCCGGACCTGATGCTGCTCGACTACGAGATGCCGGACATGCAAGCACCCGAGGTGCTGGACCAGCTGCGATCAGGCGGTGATCGCGTTGCATTCCCGGTCATCATCCTGACCGGGGCACGCTTTGGAGCGGGAGACCAGGTGGTCGGCATCGAGCGCGGGGCGACCGACTACATCGTGAAGGGCACTGACCGCCAGGTGCTTCTGGCGCGGGTCAAAGGAGCGCTCAGGGAGCATGCGGCTGGGGATCGGGTTGTCGTGAGAGGTCGCTTGCGAGTCGATGTTGCAAAGGGTCAGGCATGGCTCGGCGAACGTGCTCTCAAGCTCGAACGCCGGCCGCTTCTGATGTTGCAGCTGCTGGCTGGGAGGCCGGGCGAAGTGGTGACGAGAGCTGAGTTGTTGGAGCGAGTCTGGGGTAGCTCCTACAAGGGATTCGAGCACAGCGTCGAGCAGGCGGTGCACGAAATCCGCCGAACCGTCAGAGAACCGGGCTGGATCGAGACCGTACGTGGGATCGGTTACAGGTTCGTCCCGCAGGCGTGAGGTGGCGGCGGGGCTGCACCGGCTTCGCTCGACGCTGGCGAGGCTGAAAGCGGAACTCGAGCTCGCCGAGGTGGACGGTACATCGCCGCCGATCGATCGTCTGCTCGACGGCCTTGAAGAGGCATTCGCGCTCTTGACGGTGGTCGAAACGGCAAGTCACTCACTCGTGTCCGTGCTTGTTTTGGACGACGACGCGCGCTTGGCGGAGATCACAGCCCGTGGGTTGGGTCGTCTGGGTTATGACGCCGAATCGGGCATCGCGATGCGTCCGCTCGATCCTGGCGAGGTGCTGGTTTTCGACTTGAGCATGTTGCCGAGTCTTGAGCCCGAGGCGCGTGAGGCAGTGCGAGCTGCCAAACCGATCGTTGTGACTGGTGCCACTGACTCGGGGTCGCGAGCGCTCGCGGCCAGCCTCGGCGCGAGCGATTACCTCGTCAAGCCGGTTGAGCTAGAGGAGCTTGCAGCAGCGATCAGCCGCCGAACGGCGAAAGGATGACTGTAAAAATTGCCCCGCGCCTATTCCCTTCGTAACTCAGCTGGCCCTGATGTTCGCGAACGATGCCATAGGACATGAACAGCCCCAGACCGGTGCCGTCCTCCTTCGTCGTGAAATGCGGCTCGAAGAGGCGGTGTCGGTGGTCATCTGAGATACCGGGCCCGTCATCAGAGATGCTGAAGTAAGGACGACCGCTCCGACGGCCGGTCGTGGCCGTGACGTGTCCGCCTCGCGGCGCTGCGTCGATGGCGTTGTTTATCAGGTTAGTGATGACCTCGCGCATCAGAAGTGGATCGGCGCGCACCTTCACATCCTCGGCGGACTCGCGGACCGCGAGCTGCACTTCCTTGACCCGCGCGCGCGGGCGAGACATGCCGACCGCGCGAGCCACCAGCTCGTTGAGGTCGACGGCATCGGGTGAGTAGCTGACGCGAGGAGTCGCCCCCTGCGAGAGACCCCGCAGCACCGTGACAGCGTCGCTGGTGGCGGCGGTCGCCGTCTCGAGGCTCTCGCGATCGACGGGGTCGAGCCGGCGCGAGTCGATCTCCTTGAGGTAGCCAGCGGCGGTGGCTACATGGTTGCGAAGGTTGTGCACGACGCCTTCAACTGCGCGGCTGTGAAAGAGGTGCCGATCGGCGTCGGACAGCTCCGACTCTAGAACCCGACGTGCGCGCCTACCGGCGATGGTGTCAGTTATTGCGAGCGACAGCACACACACGATCGTCGCGAGGACGTATCCCAGAAGCGTCCCGTTGAGAACGTAACTGAGGAGGAGGGCCGCCAGTCCGAAATAGGCGAATGCAACGTAGAAGGATGGCGTGAAGTTGTTGCGAATGATGCTAGGGATGGGCTCGCCCGTTCGCACCCGGAACATGGCGGCTACCGCAATCCAACTCACGAGTGTGGTGGCAAGCAAGACCAGAACCCGCCGCTCTAACGACAATGTAGTGCCGCTACGCAAGAAGGCCGCAATAATTGAGCCGGCACATGCCCAGGCGGTCGCTACGCTGGCATTTGCAAGGATGGACCACTTGCCGCGTTTCGCCAATGTAAAGGCCGTGGCCGAGGCCACGATGGTAGTGTCCAAGGGGTTCGTCAGCAGTAGGCTGGCCCCGATGACGATGAAGTTCAGACTTAGGCGCCCTCGCTCAATGTCGACCGATGCAGCGTTTAGAAGGGCCGCACCGAAGGCGAGATACAGGACGAGCAGGATGGAGTCCGGGTGGCTTGCGTCGTAGCCCCAACCAGCAATGTTCGTCGCCACGACGAGCCCGGCGAATAGTGCGAGGTATCCGTAGGAAGCGAGTGTCCTGCTCATGCGCGTCTTGCTAAGCTGCCCATCATCGCGAAGGATCCGCCCGACCGCAGGGTATTCAAAGTGCTCGTGGTTGATGACAGCACCCTGCCACGCGTAGCTGCGCGAGCGATGCTTGGCACGGCGTCCGGTTTGCGCCTTTGCGGCGAAGCCGCATCAGGCGCTGAGGCGCTCCGGGCCATGGCCACCCTCAAACCGGACCTGGTCTTGATGGACGTCCACATGCCGGACATGGACGGGCCAACAACCACGAAGAAGATCATCGCCGAGTATCCGGAAGCCAAGGTCATTGCTTGGACCGTATCGGAGTCGAGTGACGATCTGCTGCGGATGATGCAAGCTGGCTGTTCCGGGTATGTCCTGAAGGATGCTGGACCTGGCGAGCTGCAACGAGCGCTGCAGGCCGCCTTGCGAAGCGAGAGCCCCGTACCAAGGAAGATGATTCCAGAGGTTCTTCGGCGGGTAGCCGAGCGGACACCCCTGAGCCAAACGAGCAACGTGGCGCTAACCTCGCGCGAGATGCAAATACTCCGGGGAGTGGCGAAGGGTCACACCACAAAGCGACTGGCCCAAGACCTTGCTCTGGCAGCGCCTTCGGTAGAAACCCACCTTCATAACATCTTCAAGAAGCTGAACGCGACCAACCGCGGTGAAGCCGTCAGCACGGCGCTGAAACTGGGAGTCATCACACTGGCCGACCTCTAGCGACTAGTTACTTTCCATGAGTCTGGCTCATGGATTGCCATGGTTGCCCTACTGGGATTTGACGATATCTAAGCCTGAACGCGTACCTGATGCTCGGTACAGCAAACAAGTGACTTGGTAGAGCCCATCTCAGAAAGCAGAGGAAATACCGGGGAGAGGAGGAAATTTGACATGGTTCGTATGTTCAGGCGTTTGATGCGTTCAGGAAGCAGGCCGCGGGTAGTCGGGACTTGGCTTCTATAGTTCGAGACTAGTTCGGAACTTCGATAGGCCCGCTTGATGCGGGCCTTTCTTTTGGCCTCTCGCGGGACCTCTTGCAGCCATATCGCAATTCCTGAAGCCTAGAATTCCAGCGTCTTGCCTCCATTCCGCTCACTGGCTTGGTCGGCGCGCATCTTTGCCACGCTAGTCATCGCGACGGGCGTGGCCGCGATACCGCTCGGGTGGTATTGGATGCACCCCGTTCGGGCAGGCGACCTCGGCACCGTCCTTTACCATTCGATCGGGACCGTTCGGGCAGGCGACCTTGGCACCCTCCTTTACCTTGCGATCGGGACCCAAATAGCCGCGCTTCGACCTATTCCATGGCGCACCGGTGTCCAATCGGTAGTAGATCCATTGCTGATCGCGACAGGTTTGTTCGCTCCGGGCGCAGGTGTAGGCGCAGTCGCTTGGCTCGCCACCTTTGATGGCCGACTGCCTGGGCGAACCATCCCATGGTGGGCGTTCTTCTTCAATCGGGCTACGTTGGCTACTGCCTTTGTGTTTCCTTCCCTCGCCGCCGCTGCTATCCCGGACGGCGGTTGGTGGGGGCTTCCCGTTCGCACCGTCGTTTACGTTGTGGCGGCCATCGGTCTCAACTACTTCATCACTTCACTTATGGTGTCCACCGTCAGCAGGACGTCGTTCTGGACGACGCTTTTTGAAAACCTCGGACTGCCCACGGTAATCGCGACGTTGGCACTGAGCTTTTCTGGAGGAATCCTATTTCTCCTCCTCAGGGCGCCGGGTTACGTGGGCTACATCATGGCGCCGGGCCTATTTGGTTTCGTGTTGGCGGTCCGCGCGAACGCCGCCGCGACGCAACGTCAGACCGAGCTCAAGAATCAAACCCTCGACCTAGCGGCTCAGGCTCTGGACGCACGCGACCGGTACACCGAATCCCATTCGATTCGAGTCTCAGAGCTTGCCGGCAAGTTGGGTGAGCATCTCGAGTTGGGTGACCGCGAGTGCGAGCTCATTCGCACGGCTGGTTCCCTTCATGATCTTGGCAAGATTGGTGTGCGCGACGACATCCTCAACAAGCCAGGACCGCTGACCGAAGAGGAATGGGACATCATGAGGCGCCACCCCGACATCGGCGCCGACATGATCGCGCAGCACTCCGCGCTGACCGACGTTGCGCCCCTAGTGAGGCACCACCACGAGCGTTGGGATGGCACCGGATATCCAGCCGGCCTCAAGGGTGATGTGATCCCGTTTGGAGCGCGAATCCTGTCCGTAGCTGACTCTTTCGACACCATTACAGGGCCTCGTCTCTACCGGCGCTCTCTTATGACGCCGATCGAGGGCGTCGAGGATATCAGTCACCGGGCTAGCCACTGGTACGACCCCAATGTCGTAAACGCGCTCCGAGAGCTGCACGGTCTGAAGCCGCAGGAAATTCTCGATCGCCCCGAGGTGCCGCGCCGCATTACAAGCCTCCGCGTCTTGCGTGCGAATCCCGCTTTCAGCAGCCTCGTCACTGCTATCGGGATCTCCTCGCTTGGAGACCCAATGACCCAGGTCGCAACACTGGTTTCAATATTTGTCGCGACTCGTGACGCCCGTGCTGTTGCATTCGCATTCATCGCGCAAGCATTGGGGACGATCGTGATGAGTGCTCTGCTTGGCGGCATAGCCGACAAATTGCCGCGGCGAGGTCTAGTTGTGACCTTGGAACTGACTAGAGCAGCAATCCTGGTCGCGACGCCGATGCTGCTCGGTTTTGGATGGTGGCCGATCATACCCATTCTGTTTGTCCTCGCGCTTATCAACGCGGTCGTGCAGCCCGCCCGACAGGCCGCCGTTCCAGGCCTCGTGCCTGTTGGTCAGGTCGGGAAGGCCAACTCGATAGTTACGGCCACCAGCATGCTCTCCGGCGCGGTCGGGTTTGCGGTAGCAGGCGCCATCCTGGCGTTGTACAAGTCGCCAAATATCTTGTTCCTCGCCGACGCGTCGACCTTCGTGATTGCGGCGATGATCGTGCTCGGCATCAAGAGCCTAGGTGGAGGCGCCTCGGCTGCGCCCGTCTCAGGTGCGCTAAGGCGCACGTGGTCAATCGTCGCAGCGAGGCCGCACCTCGTAGTTGGGACGTTGGCTGCGTTTCTGCTCGCGTTCAGCTTTCCGGCGCTGCTCGCTCTTGCTTATCAGAGTGCGCTCCTTGAGTTCGCCAAACCCCAACCAAGTGGCGGGCAGGTGTACTCCCTGCTCGAGGTTGTGCTGTCCGTCGGAGTCTTCGCCGGCGCGATTGCAGTGGGCCGGTTGGGCGCCATCGGGAGCATGCGCACTGTGGGTGCTGGTCTCCTGCTCACTGGCATTTTCTCCATCGCAATCGCGTTCAGTAACTACTCGCTGATCGTTGTAGCTGTTGCGTTGTTGATTGCATCGTTTGGCAATCCCGTCTACGCGGTGGCTAACCAGACTGCTCTCTTGGAAGCGGCTGACTCCTCCACTCGAGGCACCGTGATGGCCACCCGGTTCGGGTTGGTGCAAACGGCGAGCATTGCAGGCGCGGCTGCAGGAGGCCTCATCACGTCGTCGTTCGGTCCGCTCGCGGCGTATGGCACTCTAGGGGTGGGCGTGGTCTTGCTCGCCATGTATGCGCTCGCGGCTGGTCGAAGCACGACCAACCCTCTTCATGGGGCCGCATATGAGGAGGCACAGGTGCTGGCGGCTGCCAGCCACCCTCCGACGAACAATGGAGCCCCCGTCCCGGAGCAAGCGCCCGATGGGGTCCGCACGCGCTAGGAGGCAGCGTACCGGCCCAGGGCCCGCGACGCCTTAGGCCGGCACTGAGGGTGAAAATCCTCGTCATACTGCCCTGATTACAGTGCGTTCTAGTCCTCACGCCAAAGGCGCCACTCCTGAGAGTGAGGTGGCAGAGCCGACTCCGACGGTCGTCGTGGCCACTCGGCCGATCGACCCCAAAGTGCGGCGGCGTTACCTGCAGATCGCCTTTGGCCTGGGTGCGCTGGTTGTCGCGATAGTTGTCCTGTACCTGCTGCGCGATTTCCTCGGCTCGCTCGTGCTCGGCGCCGCGATCGCGTTCGTGGTCCAACCGGGCGTGGCGCGCCTCGAGGCTTTCGGCGTACCCCGCGTGGTCGCGATTGCGTTGCTCTTTATCGTGATCATCCTTGCCCTCGCCGGTTTGGTTCTGCTGGTGGTTCCGCTGGTGGTCAACGAGGTGGGCACACTGCAGCGGCAGGCGCCGGCACTTGCAGCTGCAGCTCAGGATCGGATCAGCAGCCTTCAAGGTGCCGTGCAGGTGTTCGGGTTCAAGATCGACCTGACCGGTGCGACTCAGTCGATCAGCGCGCACATGAGGGAATACCTCCTGGGTCAGTTCGGCAATGCCGTCGGCATCGGCGTGACTGCACTCACCACCGTGCTCCAGCTCCTGCTCACCTTCATCGTCGGCTTCCTGCTGGCCCTCGACGCACCTGCGATCAGGAGGGTTCTGAGGCGGCTCATGCCGAGCGACTATCGGACCGACTTCGACCAGATCTGGCGGCGTGTTCGAAAGATGCTTTACGCATACATTCGCGGGCAGCTGATCATTGCCGCACTCATCGGCGTTCTATCAGGCATCGCATGCGCAGTGCTTGGCCTTCCTGATGCCATTGCTCTTGGTCTGCTCGCAGGGATCACCGCGTTGATTCCCTACCTCGGACCGTTTGTTGGCGCCATCCCCGCGATACTGGTTGGCCTTGCCGCCAGTCCCTTCAAAGCCATCGTGATCGCGCTGGCTTACCTCGTGATCTCGAACGTCATCCTCAACTTCGTCTACCCCAAGATCGTTGGCGACGCGGTTCGGCTGCCACCCATCCTGGTCATCATTGCCTTCATCGCGGGCTTCAGCTGGGCGGGCATCCTGGGCATGTTCGTCGCGGTACCTCTGGCCGCCACGCTCCGCATCCTCTTCGACCACATCTATCCGCGCCTTTACGAGAAGCCGGCTTGAAGGTAGCGATCTTCTCGGACATTCACGCCAACTGGCAGGCACTCGAGGCGGTTCTTGAGGACTGCCCCGTGGTCGATGAGACGTTATGCCTCGGCGATGTGGTCGGGTACGGAGGCGACCCGAAGCACTGCGTTGACGAGGTCGTGAAGCGCGGTTGGTTGACGCTTGTCGGCAATCACGATCGCGCGTGCACGGATCCCGAGATCCTCGAATGGTTCAACGACGACGCCGCGACCGTGGTCCGGTGGACGGTCGATGTGCTCGGCGATGAACGATTGAACTGGCTGCGAGGATTGCCAGACAGCCACGTGGAGCACGACGTTCTGCTGGTGCACGCGAGCCCGCGCGACCACATCTACGAGTACGTGCTGGACACCGCGGTGGCGGCGGCCAACCTGGATCTAATCGACGGCGGAGTGTGTTTCCACGGACACACACACGTTCCCGGAATCTTTGGGCAGACCGATGGTCAGGTCACACATGAATATCGCGTGGACACTTTTTCACTCGAAGGCCCAGCGCTTGTGAACCCCGGCAGCATCGGGCAGCCAAGAGACGGCATCGCTTTGGCCAGCTACGGCGTGTGGGACGTGGACAACGAGGCGTTTGAGTTCCGGCGCGTCTCCTACGACATCAAAGGCGCGCAGAAGGCAATTAGGAAGGCAAGACTCCCAGAGCGTTTCGCACTTCGTCTCGAAACAGGACGATGAAGCTGGCGTCGACCCTTCGGTGGCGGAGCATGGGCTTCGCCGCGGCCGCCGGCGCCGGGGTTGGCTCGTTCCTGTTCTGGGCCGGCTACTGGTTCGCGTTCGTGCGT
>Ga0209118_1000958_pt1 | contig 14258 bp, 14 predicted proteins | sample BlaSpr_A8_Ref_M1_FD_187988 | JGI IMG/M metagenome (GOLD analysis project Ga0209118, IMG submission 187988) | Forest soil microbial communities from Thunder Bay, Ontario, Canada - Black Spruce, Ontario site 2_A8_Ref_M1 (SPAdes) (version 2) | ecosystem: Environmental > Terrestrial > Soil > Boreal...
CACCAGACTGGGGAAGACAACGGAGATGCTCACCTCAAATCGCTGATCATTCACCACGAAGTCATCGTCCCGGTCACCAACGGAGAACTCGACTTCGGCCCGTGGCAGCAGATTTTCTACGCCGAATTCGACGGGCAGCGCGACAAGAGAGTCATCATTAAAGTAATGGGAGAATAGCCGATTTGGTTTATCCTCAAGTGTCGTCGCTAGCGTGACGAGTTTCGTGGAGCAACGGGTGTCTCGCCCTTCCAGCAGCATCGCGGCCGGGCGGGGACGCCCGGCTCTCCATCAACAAAAGTTGGGAGCCGATAACATGCCCGATGAACTCAACGAATTACAGGAGAACGCCGAACACGCCCGGGAGCATCCCGATCTCGCCCCTGTCACCCTGACCATGGCGGTGCTGGCCGTCCTGGTGGCAACCGTGTCGCTGCTCGGGCATCGGACCCATACCGAAGAAATCATTTTGCAGAACAAGGTCACCGACCAGTGGGGCTACTACCAGGCCAAGAATATCCGCCGCCACACCGACGAATTGTTCGCCGATCTGACCACCGTGGTTGCCAGCAAAGACGCGGGAGCCGTTGCCAAACTGCATGACAAATATCGAGCCGAAGCCGACCGCTACAAAGACGAGCAGAAGGAACTCGACGCCAAGGCCCGCGAACTGGAAAAGGAAGGCGACCTCACTCGCCGCAAAGCCGACCGCTTCGATCTCAGCGAAGTCTTCCTGGAGATTGCCCTGGTGATCACCTCAATCACCCTGCTCTCCGGCCGCCGAATATTCTGGCACCTTGGCCTGTTTATGGCGACCGCCGGAGTTCTCGTTGCGGCGTCTGCCTGGATCGTGCACTAGAAGATCGCGCGCTAGAAGATGACCAATTGGCCTGTGATCCACATTGACAGCTGACGGGTATCGTCTGGAAATCCGGGACACTGACGATCATTCGTCAGTCGTGACTGCTCTCCGTCAACCCACTTAGCAATAGCTTGATCCAAAGTCTTGCTTTCACCCTCTAACACATTGGAACCAAAGGTTAAATTACTTCTAATGCGCTCGCCGATTCTTTCGGCCTCTGGCGTGCAATATCGGTGGAATCTCTCTGGCCGAAGATTCCACAGAAGAGAAGACTGGACACAGCCATGCTCCATAAATGCGCCAACCCGGCCTGCACGGTTCCCTTCCGTTCCCTTCGCGAGGGCAAGCTATTCCTCGCGGAAACGTTCCCGTCTGACCTCAGCGGCAGTTTCGACGGTAATCGGCGGAAGCTCCGCCGGCGTGAACACTTCTGGCTCTGCGACACCTGCTGCGCTCATTTCACGCTCCGTTTCGACGCCACCAAGGGGATGCTGACTGTCCCCCTCAGCGAGCGCGCGAGTCCACGCTTCCTGACCAGCGCCGCGGTCAACGCTTGACTGCTTGTTCAAAGGACGCCGATGAATAACCCGATCACAAAACGCTCGCCTTGTTCCGTTTGCGGCCTCGACACCTTTCGCCACACGGGATGGTTCCTGGTGGTCGAGAACCGCTGGCTCGACCGTCTCAAGATCCTTTCCTGGCATTGCTCGCTCGCTTCGCAGAAAGACATGAAGAGCGTTTGCTGCAGGGAGCATCTCAAGACGCTCATCGACCACTGGCTAAACCAGGCCAGCCTGCGCCTTCCCCCAGCACGCAACCCTCCGCTGCCCATGGGCAGCGATTCGTCTCTGACCGATGTCGATCTCGGCCCCCACGCAGTTGGCCACCTGGTCGGCGAACTGTCGGTTCATCGCGAGTCCTTTTCCCGCGTCTGGTCGGGCTCCCCCGAGGCCCTCGAATGCATCCTCGATGCCCTCATCACCATCGGCGCTGAAAACAAACCTCAGGCGCTGGAATTCCAGCTCTTCGATCGACCCGAGTCCCCGTACGAACTCTCACTCCAATAAGGCGCTGGCAGAGTCTAGCTCTGCCAGCGCTCCTTCCACACTCGCCAATCTTTCTCCATCGCGTCCGCCATCGCCTGCGCCGCGCCCAGCAGCCAGTTCCCTTTTCGTCCGCGCAGGTCCTTCAGGATCGCCCGCCGCTTTTCTTCCGTTCCCACATGTATATTCGCGGTCTCTTTCCCCATCGCCTCCAGCAGCCGCAGTTCCCCTCGGCTGGTTCCGAGCGCATCCAATTCGATGCGCGAACAATGCGGCGACAACCGCCGCACGATCCAGTGTCCCCGCATCTGGACGTACGGATCCGGACAGCGCACTGCCCGCCTCAGGATCGCCCCATACAAGATCTCTGCCGGAGCCCGCTCCGGATCCAGCCATTGCAAAGCCGATCGCAAGAGCGCCTTCGCTTCCCGCGCCACTCTCCCGCCTCTCCACTCCGCGATCGCCACCAGCCGCGTCCGACCCAGGCTTCCGAGACCCGCCACTCTCCGCGCCAGCCGGTAACGGATGCCCGGCTCCGGCAGCAGATGCTCAATCGCCTCGCGCGCGCTTTCTGGTATTTCTCCCTTCACCGCCGGAAGACGATCTATCTTTTGCCAGAACACTACCGGATCCCGCAGCTTGCTCTCCGCGATCGCCCGCAACCACTCATGGCTCTCCTCTAACACAAACGGACGTCCGCCCTCCTCCATGCCTCGCTCGTATCCCGCCAAGATCGCCGCTGCCGACCTTCTCGGCGTCATCGCCAGACGATTCTCCCGTGTCGCCAGCAACGCGCTCGTCGCCAGCCGAACCAGATCCATTGTGTAGGGATACATACACGCTTCATCGAAATCGTTAACCCCCCATACGAGCCGCCCATCGGTGTCTCGCCAGGTGCCGAAGTTCTCCACGTGGAGATCGCCCACCGACAAAATATGCGGCACTCGATCCAGTTCCGCACAGTCCTTCGGCCACACCTGCAACCAACGATAGAAGGTCGCACGAAAGAACGGAAAAAGGGCCGCAGCCATCTGCTCGTGCTTGATCCGCAAATCGGGCTCAACAATTCGGATGTGCAGCCTCAGCCAATCCTCATACAGCTTCGTAGCCTTAACAATGTTCATGGATGGATAGCAACAATATGAAGATAGTCATACCGTGTCAAGACAAGTTGGAGACTGCCGCTGTCACGTTTCGGCACTCTCGCACTCTCTCCTGTTATGATTTGCGGCGTCCATGTTCTTAAGTTATCGGCCAATGGCAGCTGCCGAGCTGCGCTCGGCTGGACGGACGAATGCGTCCGTCCCCACGCGGACTGGTAAGAGAGCCCGTCCTCGCACTAGCCGCTCTCTACTCGCTGTAGCCCTAGCCATCGTCGCACCGCTCGCAATTTCTGCTAGCCTCTTCGCGCTGCCCGTCCCAAAAACCACGACGCCTACTCTGCACACTGTCCGCATGGTCCAGCAATGGATTCCGATGCCCGACGGCGTCCACCTCTCCGCGACTCTCTATACGCCGGCCGACGCCAAGCCGGGCGAAAACTTTCCCGCTCTCCTCGAATATCTCCCCTATCGCAAAGACGACGCTACCGCCGCGCGCGACTATCCTATTCACACCTGGTTCGCGGCCCGCGGATACGTCAGCGTCCGCGTCGATATCCGAGGCTTCGGCGCCAGTGAAGGCACACCCACCGACCGCGAATATTCGGAGCAGGAACAACTCGACGGCGAGCAAGTCATCGCCTGGTTAGCCGCGCAACCCTGGTCCACGGGCAAAGTTGGAATGTTCGGGATCTCCTGGGGAGGCTTCAACTCCATCCAGCTCGCCATGCGCCATCCGCCGGCGCTCAAGGCGATCCTCGCCGTCGATGCCACCGAACAACTCTTCCACGATGACGTCCATTACATCGACGGCATGATGCACTTCGATGAGTTCGAGCTCAACATGGACCTCGCCCCCTCCATGCCCGGAGCTCCCGACTATTCGCTCGACGAAAAAATCCTCGGGCTGCGCTTCGAATCCGCGCCCTGGTCACTGATGTATTTCAGGCACCAGCGCGACGGGCAGTTCTGGCACGCTCCCGTCAGGCCACTCAGCGAAATCAAAATTCCCTGTTTCTTAATCGGAGGCCTGCTCGACGGCTATCGCGATTCCATCCCGCGTATGTTCGAGCAGGTCAAGGCGCCGGTGAAGGCGATCATCGGCCCCTGGAATCACACCTTCCCCAACGACGCAGAACCCGGCCCTCAGATCGAATGGCGAGATCAAGCCCTCCGCTGGTGGGATTACTGGCTCAAGAACCGCGACACGGGAATCATGGAAGAACCGCCGCTGTCGATTTACGTTCAGGAGTGGCACGCTCCCGGTCCTCATTTAAAAATCGTGCCCGGAAAATGGCGCGGCGAGATTGGCTGGCCTCCGAGGAACGTAGCGAATACGACGCTCTATCTCTACGAAGCACACGTACTCTCGACCGACCCCGCTAAGTCAGCCGTCCACCAACTCCGCTACGTTCCGAGCATGGGCGTGGAAGCCGGATTCTGGTGGGGAGAGCTGCTCACCGACCAGCGCCCTGTCGACGCCTTCAGCCTCACCTACGATTCGGCCCCGCTCAAAACAGACCTCACCATCCTCGGACGCCCTCACGCTCTGCTTCAGGCAAGTTCGTCCGCGCCCCAAGCCGACTGGTTTGTCCGCCTCTCCGACGTAGCTCCCGACGGCACCGTCACCCAAGTCACCGGAGCTGGGCTCAACGGAGCGCAGCGCGACTCCGTCTCTGAACCGAAAGATCTAGTGCCCAACCAGACTTACCCGCTGGATATCGAAATGCACTTGGCCACCTGGACTTTCCCCAAAGGCCATCGCATTCGCCTGGCAGTTTCGAACGCGCTCTGGCCCATGATCTGGCCGACTCCTTATGCGATGACGACCACCTTTCAACTAGGAGGTGGCTTTGGATCACGCCTGACGCTGCCGCTAGTTCCACCTTCCATGTACGCCGCACCTCAATTCGCGCCCCCCGAGCCGTCCGAACAACGGAGCGACATTCAGTCCGCGGGCTTTCCCTGGCCCGGCGATTGGAAAACCGAGCGCGACGAGCTGAATGGAAAAACAAAAGTGACCTGGAGTGGAAAGTCCGAAGAAAACTACCCTTGGGGAAAAGAAACCGACTTCGAAGGCATAACTTACCTCGCCGACGACAAGCACCCCGAAAGCAGCTCCGTCCAGGGCGAAGCCGAAATCGTCATGGCCCTGAAGCAACAAACCCTAACCTGGCAAGGCCACCTGACGCTAACCAGCGACGCCCACAACTTCTACTACAAATACACCCGCCAACTATTTAAAGACGGCCAGCCCCTGAAACAAAAAACCTGGGAAGAAACCATTCCCAGGGATCACCAATAAACGATCACGGTAGAATCCATCGCACTTGACCGCCCGATTCCTGCGGAACACGGCGTTGGTTACTGTGGTTACTTTCGCAGCCTTTGTGATTTTGAGTAGTCTAATCGCGGTGAACAAATCCCCTATGCGACCCTACTTTGTAGCCATCTTTGCGCTTTCCCTGGGAGTGATCGTTTTCTCCCCAACCTTTTCTCATGCTCAAGAACAGCCGGAAACAACCCGGAAGATAGTGACCAGAGTGCTCCCGGTGTATCCAGAGCTAGCCAACAAAATGCAAATCCGTGGAACCGTCAGGGTGGAAGCCGTGGTTGCGCCCAACGGAAAAGTGAAGTTCACTCAGGTGATTGGTGGCAGTCCCGTGTTGGTAAAAGCCGCCGTCGATGCCATCGAAAAATGGAAATGGGGACCAGCTCCGCAGGAGACCAAAGAAGTCATAGAACTTAATTTTCATCCCTAGCGAGTTACTGTAGTTACTTCCGCGGAGTTCTGAATTCCGCGTGGGCTAGTCGAAGTGAAAAAGCCATCCATGCGACCCTACACTGTAGCCGCCCTCATCGCGCTCTCCTTGGGAGTAATCGCCCTCTGCCCAACCTTCTCTCTCGCCCAAGAACAGCCGGAAGGCAGGCGGAGGATAGTGGACAGAGTGGTCCCACTGTATCCAGACCTAGCCCGCAAAATGCAAATTCACGGAACTGTCAGGATAGAGGTCGTAGTTGCGCCCAGCGGAAAGGCGAAGTTCACTCAAGTGATAGGCGGCAATCCCTTGTTGGCAAAAGCCGCGGTTGATGCCATAGAAAAATGGAAATGGGTACCGGCTCCGCAGGAAACGAAAGAACTCATAGAACTCAACTTTCATCCCTAGGGACCGGTGCGAGCCGCCTCCAGGCCCTGGCGCCCACCGCTGCGTTAGACTATCTGCTCCCGAAGGTTCCCTTCCATGACCAAAGCAGAGAAGAAACGCCTATCCACAGTTATTCGCGCGACTGAGTACTTGTTCCTCGAAAACATTGCCCTCAGACTGGTGCTTGAACATCGCGCCGTGCCCAACTGGCAAAAGCTGCTGGAGAGGCTTCTGTCGGACAAAGAAATGCTGGCCGGGGTACGTCTGAAATTTCGAGACCTCTACGACCAACTTGAAGGATCCGAGGATCCGTCAGGCGCCCTTGAAGCCCTCTTGAGCGAACTTCCAGCGCCGAAGAAAACACAGTAGCGCTTGATGTTGCCGAGATATGCCCGACGAGGCTGCACCGCTACCTGCCAGCGACTCTTTTCTTTGGTCCGCGCTTACTGACTGAATCTTTTCCATTCACCGCTTTCCGTCCTGGTTTCTTACTCCACTCGGGTGGAAGTTCGTCCCCCGCCATTGGAGGATTCCCCTTCCCAGCGCGGTCCAGAATCCGCAGAGTCTCGGCGCGATCGGCACGGCGCCCCCTCTCGCGGAAATATTCCTCGGTGCGCAAGGCAGAAACCTTTTCCGCCACCGCCACGTTGATGAGCTGATTTAGAGCCACGCCTTCCATTTCCGCGGCTTTGCGCAACTCCTCCAGCAAAGAAGGCTGTAGCCGTAAAGCGAAATTACTCCGTCTCATGGGTTCGAACTCCTAACCTGTTGTAGCGCGGTTATCGGCAGAATCACGGCGCAGCTAAAGCCTTTTATTCCGGATTCAAAATCGCGCTGATTGAATGTCACAATTGCGCTGGCACTCCCGTTGATTGCCGTTTCCAAAACCATGTCGTCATCAGGATCCGATAGCCTTGGCCGCCATCGGAATGCAAGTCGAACCGGCCTCGCGATTGCCACCAGATCATCAAGGACACGCCCAACTTCGGCACTGCTCAATCCACATGCGGCCAGGTGTTGCGGTCGGGTCAGGACCGCCTCGTACTCAAGGCATGCAATATCATTTATTCAAGCGATTTTTTATGAACTACTGGGCACACGCCGCCGCCCTAGCCGACTTGTAAACCTTCCCGCCCTTCATCACAAACTCCACCCGCTCCAGTAAACTGATGTCCTTCAGCGGATCGCCGGTCACCGCAATCAAATCCGCATACTTCCCGGCTTTGATGGATCCGAGCTCATTCGCATGTCCCAGCAGATCAGCAGCATTCGAAGTCGCGGCCTGAATCGCCTGCATCGGCGTCATCCCATACTTCACCATGAATGCAAACTGCTTGCCGCTCGTCCCATAAGCGCAGACGCCTGCATCGGTGCCAAACGCCATCTTCACTCCCGCACGTACCGCCTTTCCGAAATTTTCGCGCTGGATTCGCCCCAGATCCGCGTCGTGCTGCAGGAAATCCGCCGGCGTCTGTCCCGTCTTCGCTCCCGCCTGGATACATTCTTCGTCATAAATATCCATATCCAGATACGTCCCATGCTGCTTCGCCAGCGCGATGATGTCGTCGTCCAGCATTTCCGCGTGCTCAACCGACGCCGCGCCCGCCAGGATCGCATTCCGGATCCCCTGCGCCGCATGCGCGTGCACCGCCACCCGCAGCCCGAAGTGGCTGGCTTCATCCACGCCCGCCTGTAACTCTTCTTCCGTAAACTCGATCGACGCCGGATTGCTACCATGCGTCAACACCGCGCCCGTCGACAGCATCTTAATTACATCCACGCCATCGTGCGCCAGCAACCGCACCTTCTGCCGCACTTCCCACGGACTATTCGCCTCGCCATAATGCAGATCCCACGGCAATTGAATATCCGGGGCTTGTCCCGTCATCGCTCCCGCGCCGCCCGTAATCGTGATGTAAGCCCCCGCCACAAACATCCGTGGGCCGATAACATCTCCGCGGGCAATCGCATCTCGTAGCGCGATGTCGTTCAGAGCCCGGTAAGTTCCGACGTCACGAACCGTGGTAAATCCGGAAAGCAGCATCGCGCGCGCATTGGGGACCGATTCCAGCGCGATCTGTGATGCTGTCTTCCGCAGCACATTGAACGGCTCCCCGTCGCTCTGGCCATCCGCCACGTGCGTATGACAATCGATCAGCCCCGGCAAGACCGTCTTATCCGAAAGATCAATCACCTTTACATCCGCCGGAAGCGCCAGTTCCCTGCCCACTGCCTGAATCTTCCCGTCCTTAATCAGGATCACCTGATTTGAAAGTACCGTCCCCGAATCCGGATCAATCAACCGTCCCGCCCGTACCACGGTTACTTGGGCCATGGCCGATTGAAGGAGCGTCAACGCAACCACCACAACAAGTGCCTTCAAATTCCCCCCTCACACGCCGCGACCGCATGCCCCAGCCCACTTTTCAAATCCGCCGCCAGCAACTGATGAAACAAATGTTCCCCCGCTTCCCGCCGCACCGAGAGCCGCCCCGCTCCATAAGCCCGCGACTTAAGCCCCCTCTGCACCGCCTCGCAAATGCCCAAATCCTCATCCTGCACCTGATTCCCGACGGCTACACTCTGCTCGTTGTAAGAGCGTCCAGCTTCGCTCACATCGCTGAAGTAGTAATCAAAGATGACGCGGCAATGATCGACATCAACCGGGATCACCAGATTCGTATCCAGATATCCCTCGTAATGATTGAACATGAAATTGGGATGCAGCCAGAAATACCACGCCCGGTCACCCTTCCGCGTCGCGCCCGTGGCCGCATGCTCGTCAGAAGTGACCATCGGGCTCGATTGCAGGCAATATCGGTCTTCATTCTCGATCGTGTACTGCTTGTAATCCAAGACAGAGTTAAGTCCTTTATGCAAATGCGGCACGTGATATCCGCCATCCAGATAGTTATCGACAAACACCTTCCAGTTACAGTAGATGTCGTAAGTTTGGCTGGCATAGTAATGCAGCCTGGATAAACCGAGCGGAGCAACGCGCTTCACCAATCTGCCAAGATACTCCGCCAGCGGAGCCGCCCCCGCATCCAGATTCACAAACACAAACTGCTCCCACGTCTCCACCTTCACCGGGACTAGCCCGTTGTCCTTGCGTTCGAAGTTCTTCACGCCGTCGAATTCCGGCATCCCCTTGAGCGAACCATCCAGCCCGTAATTCCATCCGTGATAAGGACAATGCAAAATCGAGGCCTGCCCGCACGGCTCGGTCACCACCGCCGCCGCGTGATGCCGGCACACGTTGTAAAACGCCCGCAGCACGCCATCATTGCCGCGCACCGCGACCAAAGGCTCTCCCGCGACCGTCGCCGTCACAAATTGTCCCGGCTTTTCGACCTGATCCACTCGCCCCATCACCTGCCAGGTCCGCGAGAAAACCGTCTGCCGTTCCAAGTCCGCAATCCGGGCATCCACGTACCATGGCGCCGGGATCGTCGACGCTTCCGTCAACGGCGCCGCATCGTCATAACTCGCAATAATCTGCTCGACGCTCATTCCATACTTCATGCTTTCTTCCCAGTTACTTGTACTTTCTCCGATCCAATTGCCCGCCGCAACAATTCCACAAACTGCTCAATGCGCGCTTCTTTCTCCTCCGGAACCGGTCCCGACTTCCGGAACAATCCCGGATCCAACTCCTCGGTCAGCAGCGCATCCTGAAACCGATCCATCGTCCATTCCAAGATCGAGCCGATCATGTCCACATCCAGATCAGGTCGTAACTCTCCCCGCTTTACTCCGAAGCTCACAAAGTCACGCCATCCGTAAGGATCTTCCGCCACCAGAAACCGGTTGATCTCTCGCCGCAGCGAAAGATCTGTCCCGTAATTACCGACCAGATAGATTCGATACGACGACCAGTTATCCCGCACCATGTTCTCCGTGCACCCCAGCCAGTATCGCAGCAGGTCAAAAAATCCGCGCTCCTGCACCGCCGCTGGCGCTTGCATATATTTCGGAAACGACTGCACCGCCTTCTTGTACGCCTCGAAGAACAATCCGTCCTTGCTCCTGAAATGCTGGAACACCGATCCCTTGGCAATACCTAACTGCGCCGCAATATCTTCCACGCGCGCTGCGCTGTACCCACGCTCGGCAAAATGCCGGATCGCAACCTCCACAATCCGCGCCCGCTTCGCTTCCGAACGCGGACGCGGCTTCCCGTCCCGCCTCATCTGCGTCGGCTTCGCCAGACTGCTCGCAATTCCTTCCATGGCCCAACTCCTCCCAATTTCTCTTGACCCTCGGTCAACGCAAGATACAGCACTCCTAAACCATTTTTCAATGGCTTTTTTAATGAGCTTTCGTTAGTTTCTTCACCCGGGGTGTTTCTTTAGTTTGACCACCGGTCAGTCGTATGCCCAGCCGTCAAAACTCGATTTACGACGCCGTCATTATCGGCGCTGGCCACAACGGCGTGACCGCTGCCGCGTATCTCGCACGCGCGGGATACTCCACCCTCGTTCTCGAACGCCGCGACATCGTCGGGGGATGCTGTGTCACCGAACAAATCGCTCCGGGCTGCCGCGCTTCTACCACTTCTTACATCGCCAGCATGCTCCGCCCCGAAGTTATCCGCGATCTCCATCTTGCGGATCACGGACTCCGCATGGTCCCCTGCGACCCCGCGCTCCAAGTCCCGTTCCCCGACGGGCATCTCGTTTCGTGGTGGTCGAAGCGCGAGCGAGTAGTCGAAGAACTACGCAAGATTTCTCCCAAAGACGCTGAGACTTTCGTCCGCGTGGACGATCGCCTGAAGAAATTAGCCCGCTACCTCCAACCATTCTTTCTCGAGCCTCCGCCCGAGCCGGGCACACGATCTTTCGACGGATGGTCCGACTTGTTCCGCGCCGGCAAACGCTTTCGTGGAATCTCGACCGCCGAAATCTCGCAACTGGTCTCATTCCTGACCGGCAGCCTCGGCGACTTCCTCGACCGCAATTACGAGTCCGAAAAAATAAAAACGCTGTTTCTCGCTAACAACGTCTATGGCAAACACGGAGGCCCTTACCAACCGGGCTCCGCCCTCGGTCTGCTCTTCCATTTACTCAGCGGCGGCGAGCACGAACAACAAGGCTTCTACGGACACGTCATGGGCGGCATGGGCTCCATTACCAACGCCATGGCCAAGGCGGCGCGAGCGTTCGGAGCGGAGATCCGCACCAGCAGCCCGGTCCAGCAGATTGATTCGCGGGATGGACGAGTGCGCGGCGTTGTCCTCGAAGACGGCACCGAAATCCGCGCCCGCGTCGTGCTCTCCAACGCCGATCCCAAACGTACCTTCCTCGGCATGGTCCCGGAACGCGATCTCCCCGCCGATTTCGTCCACGCCATCCGCGGCATCAAAATGGATGGCCCCTGCGCGAAGGTCAACATGGTCCTCGCGGAAGAGCCCCGCTTCACTGGCACGCCGGCGAGTTATGATCCGCAGCAGCGGTCGCTTTTCACCTTAGTCCCGTCGCTCGAATTCGCTGAGCGCTGCTACGATATTGCCAAGTTCGGAGAAATTCCCGAGCAGCTCTGGGTCGATTGCGTCGTTGCTTCGAACGCCGACCCGTCCCTTGGGCCCCCTGGCAAGCACGTCATGACCTGCTTCGTGCAGTACGTTCCCTACAAACTTCGCCGAGGCACGTGGGACGAAAATCGCGAACTGCTGGGCGACCGCGTCGTGAACAAAATCGCCGAATACGCGCCGAATGTTCCGACCGCCATTGTCGCCCGCCAGGTTCTAACTCCGCTCGATCTGGAACGCACCTACGGACTCACCGAAGGCAACATCTTTCACGGCGACTTAAACCTTGAGCAATTATTTTTCAACCGCCCCGTTGCTGGATGGTCTCAGTACCGCGCGCCGATCGCCGGTCTCTACCTCTGCGGCGCTGGAGCTCATCCCGGCGGCGGCGTGACCGGTGCTCCCGGCCACAACTGCGCGCATCAAGTCTTGCGCGATTTGAAAAGAGGAAAATTCAAAGAGGCTTTCGCGTGAGCGGCCGATCTCGAGCTATGGTGACTGATATATTTCGCATGCAGCGCTGCTCGCGCTACGTTCGTCGGCGCTGCCGAGCTTCGCTCGGCTTGGACGGGCGAGGGCGCCCGTCCCCACACGGGCACGCGTGAAGAAGGAGATCTAAATGTCTGAAACCGCTCAACAGTACACGCAGCGCATTCTGTCCAACGCCCAGGGACAAGACCCTGTCAAACTCCAATCCGCCACCACGAAAAAACTCGATCGCCTGATTAAAGGCGTCCCCGCCGCCAAACTTCGCAAACGTCCCGCGCCCGACAAATGGTCCGTCGCCGAAATCCTGGCTCATCTCGCCGACGTCGAAATCGTAATCGGATGGCGCATGCGCTCCATCCTCGGAGCCCCCGGCACGCCCGTCCAAGCCTACGATCAGAATGCCTGGGTCACCACCGGACACTACGACAAACGCGATCCCCGCAAATCCATCGAACTGCACCGCGCCGTGCGCGAAGCAAACCTCGCGCTCCTCAAATCGCTTTCCCCCGATCAGTGGAAGCACTACGGCCAGCATGCCGAGCGCGGCCAGGAATCCATCGAGCACATCGTCCGCATGGTCGCCGGACACGATGTCAATCACATCCGACAAATCGAGCGCATTCTAAAAACAAAACAATAACCGCATCCTACACAGGAGCACTTATGCCCAAGCCAGGTATCCTCGAACGTTTAAAGCACGGCCCCGTCCTGGGCGACGGCGGCTACTTACTCGAACTCGAAAAACGCGGATGGGTCCGTCCCGGTCCCTTCACTCCCGAGGTCGCCATCGTCTACCCCGACGCGCTCCGCGAACTCCATATCGAATTCCGCGAAGCCGGAGCCGAAGTCCTCCAAGCCCTCACCTTCTACGCCAGCCGCGACAAACTAGCCACCGTCGGCCTCGAAGATCGTGTCGAAGATATCAACCGCTCCGCCGTCCGCGTCGCCAAAGAAGTCGCCGGAGACCAATGCTTAGTCGCCGGCAATCTAAGCCTGACGTGGATGTACGAACCGAACAGTCCCGCCTCCGCTGACCGTGTCCGTCAAACCTTCGACGAACAACTTAAAGTCCAGTGCGAAGAAGGCATCGACTTCATCATCGGAGAAACCTTCTCGTGGTTAGGCGAAGCGCTCCTTTGCGTCGAGCGTGCCAAGAAAACCGGACTCCCGGTCATGGTCACAATCTGCTTCGAAAACAAAGATGAAACCGCCGAGGGAACAGACGCCGCCACCGCCGCCAAGACACTCTTAGACGCCGGAGCCGACATCGTAGGTATGAACTGCCTCCGGCCGCCGCAGCACATACTCGCCCCCATGGAACAAATGCGCAAAGCCGTCAACGGATATCTAGCCTGCCAACCCGTGGCCTATAACACGCCGAAAGATAAGCCCGACTTCACCAGCCTCCCCGAATTCCCCTACGCCCTCGACCCACTCCAACTAACTCGCAAACAAATGGGAGACTATGCTCTGCGAGCCAAAGAAATCGGCATCAACTATATCGGCTCCTGTTGCGGATCGGTCGCCATGCACGTCAGAGAGATGGCGAGAGTGTTAGGCAAGCTCCCCGCCGAAAGCCGTATCTGGAAAAAAGGTGGCACCAAACCGATGTCCGCCTATGAATATTACGACCACGATCAAATTAGCGCGAAATGAGATATGCGTGGATTTCGCGAGCCTACTTTCGAACCGGCAAGCGGGAAGCCTCGCGCAGCAGCGTTTCCACGGATGCGCGGCAAGCTGAGCGCATTTCCGCTGCATGTTGCGGCTGGATTGTTTTCGCGATCAGCAGCATCACGGTTCCGTGGAGCAGAGCCCACACCGCGAGCGTCAGGCGCGCGTAGTCGTCCGGCGAGCCGCCCAGTTGTGTGGCCAGCTTGCCCTTCATCAACTCCACCGCGGGTCTCTTCTGCTTAAAGAGCTGGTTCAGTGTTGCACCGCGGCCCGGCTTGGCCGAAAAAAGCAGTTCGTATTCGTGCAAATAATAGAGTTCGTATTCGTGGGGATGGCTCAAGGCGTAGTCAACGTAGCGCTCGCAGGCTACTTCCACCGAGGGGGAAGCCTCTAGCTGTTGAAACAACTCTTGCCTGG
>Ga0209118_1000959_pt1 | contig 14257 bp, 15 predicted proteins | sample BlaSpr_A8_Ref_M1_FD_187988 | JGI IMG/M metagenome (GOLD analysis project Ga0209118, IMG submission 187988) | Forest soil microbial communities from Thunder Bay, Ontario, Canada - Black Spruce, Ontario site 2_A8_Ref_M1 (SPAdes) (version 2) | ecosystem: Environmental > Terrestrial > Soil > Boreal...
CGGTCTCGGAGTCGACCTGGGCCTGCCTCGGGCTGAGGGTGACAGACGAGAAAATGCAGGTCGAGCATGGTCTGCGGGAACCATTGGAAGCGACGGTCGTCCGCCAGCACGGCTACCCGGTCCATGGCCTGCGCGTACGCGGCGATGATTCGCTGTGTCTCGTCTGAGGCGCCGGAAGGATGCCGGCCGGCAAGGATCTCGACCGTGTCCTCGATGCTCGCGCCATAGCCTTCGATCGACGTCGAACCCACGGTCGCCTCGGCGGCGGCGAGCCGGCGCAGGGCGCCTGTCCAGGGGAGCGCGGAACCTCCCAGATGCTCGGCCAGGAAGCGACGGAGGTCGTCGAGCTCCTCCAGGCGTCGCAGCAGCGCATCCGATTTGGGTGGAGTCGCGTAGATGGCCATGAGGGGAGGAGTATAGGCGAATAAACGAATATTCGCTTATTTGTCGTGGGTCCGCAGCTGGTCGGGTCGCACTCGGCGGCTGGATTGAACGATCCGCCCGTCACCACGTCATGCTCTGCGAACCGTATGGTGCTTGTGCTCGGTTCCGGCCCGGCGGGCGTCGCGTGTGCCAGCGCGCTGCTCGAGGCGGGGGAGAAGGTCACGATGCTGGACGCAGGTCTCGAGCTCGAGCCGTCGCGTCGCTCACAGCTGGTGAATCTGCAGTCGATGAGCTCGATCTCATGGACGAAGGAAACGGCGGGCTTCCTCCGCGATGGGATGGAGGCGGCTCGAGATGGGATCCCGATGAAGCTCGCATATGGCTCCGACTTCGCATACCGCGATCCGACGGGCCAACCGATCACTCTGGACGGCGCCTACGGAAAGCCGTCTTATGCCCGAGGTGGGCTCAGCAACGTGTGGGGCGCAAGCGTCCTTCCATATCGCACGGAGGACATGAGCGATTGGCCCATCACCGCAAGTGACCTGGCGCCTCACTACCGGGCGGCGCTGGCGATGATGCCGTTCGCCGCCCGGCACGACGGTCTCGAGGAACAGTTCCCGCTGTATCACGACAATCCCGGGATGCTTAGCGGCAGCAGCCAGGCCGAAGCTCTTCTCAGCGACCTCGAGCTAACTGCGTCACAACTGTCCGCTCGCGGTGTGCGATTCGGAGCCTCCCGTCTCGCTGTGCAGGCCGAGGGCGCCGGCGGAAACGCCGGCTGCGTCCACTGCGGAATGTGCCTCTATGGATGTCCGTATGAATTCATCTACAACTCGGCTCACGCCGTGGATCGGCTGCGAGGCAACAGCGCCTTCACGTACCGCCCGGGAGTCGTGGTCGAGCGGCTTGACGAGGTGAGCTCGCAGGTCGAGGTGACGGGGCGGAATCTCGAAAGCGCCGACGGCTTCCGTCTGCGCGCCGACAAAGTCTTCGTGGCCTGCGGGGTGCTCTCGACCGCGCGCATCATGCTCGCCTCGCTCGACGCTTATGGGCAGCCGATCCATGCCCTCGACAACTGCTACTTCCTCCTGCCGCTGATGCGCTACCGAGGCCGGCCCGAAGCGCTCGGCGAGAGACTGCACACGCTGGCGCAGGTGTTCATCGAGGTGGTCGATCCGGCGATCGGACCGCACCGCGCGCATCTCCAGGTGTACACGTACAACGAGCTCTTGCGCGATGAGCTGTCCCGGATGATGGGTCCACTCCGCGGAGCTCTGCCGATGATCCAGCGCAGCGTGCTCGGACGATTGCTTTTGATACAGGGATACCTGCACTCCGACCTGTCGGCCCGGATCCGGATCGTCCTGAAGCGCGGAACCGACGGCGCCTTGTCGAGCCTCGACCTCTCAGGGGAGCCGAATCCGAAGACCCGCCCCGCTCTGGCCGCCTTGCGACGGCGGCTGTGGTCTGAGCGTGGCGCCATGAAGGCTGCTCCGATTTCACCGATGCTGCGTGCCGGCCTGCCCGGTCGCGGGTTTCACACGGGCGGAACCTTTCCGATGAGGGCGAATCCAGGTCCCTTCGAGGTTGACGTGCTGGGCCGGCCCCATGGCTTTGAGCGGGTGCACGTCATTGATGCCAGCGTGTTCCCATCGCTGCCGGCCACCACCATCACGCTGAGCGTCATGGCGAATGCTCACCGGATCGCAACCGCGGCGATCGCCTGATGAAGCGGATCGGGATCACCGGCGCGCAGGGGTTTGTGGGTTTGTTGTTGGCGCGTCGCTTCATCGAAGCCGGCTGGGTTGTGACGCGCTTTTCTCATTCCGCGAATGCGAATGAGGGCGACACAGTTCGCTTGCGCCTGGGCGATGAGGTTCAGCCGAAGATGTTTCAAAGCCGGAACATCACGGCGCTGGTCCACTGCGCGTACGACTTCAAACCGGTATCGCGAAAGGAGATACAGCGCGTCAACGTGGACGGTTCTCGCAAGGTGCTTGCCGCCGCAACTGCAGGTGGGGTGGAGCGGATCGCGGTGATGTCGTCGATCAGTGCTTTCGAGGGATGCCGCTCCGACTACGGTCGGGCAAAGCTCGAGATCGAGGCCGCGGCTCGCGCGGCCGGCGCACTCGTCGTGAGGTCAGGACTGGTGTGGGCTGACGGGCCGCCCTCTGGCGGGGGAATGTTCGGCAGTCTCGCCAGGAGCGTCAAGGGGCGGCTCGTTCCACTCGTGGGTGGAGGCGGGCATCCGCAGTACCTGATCCACGTGCAGGATCTGTGGGAGCTGCTGCGTCGGTTCTGCGATGGCGAGCTTTCAAACCCCACGAAGCCGGTGGTCGCGGCAGCATCGAAGCCATGGGCGATGCGCGAGCTGCTCGCGGAAGTGGCCCGGCGGCAGGGAGCGCATCCCAGGTTCTTACCGGTGCCCTGGCAGCCCGTCTGGGCAGGACTGCGGCTGGCTGAGATCGCTCACGTGCCCGTGCCGTACCGAAGCGACAGCGTCATCAGCCTGGTCCACCAGGACCCCCACCCGGACTTCGCTTCGCTTCGAGCCCTGGGGATTGCCGCCCGGGATTTTGGGTAACTGGTTCTAAGATCCACCACCCCCCACCCGGCGCTTCGCGCCGACCTCCCCCTGCGGGGGAGGTGACACAGGTCGATGACCCCCCCACCCCGGCGCTAACGGACCGACCTGTGCGCAAGCGGCGACCGGGATGGGACTTATTGATGGCCCCGTGCGGGGGAGGTGAGATTATTCTGCAGAGGTGAATAAGCCGTCCGGCCCGCAGCTGGCGGTGCAGTGTGAGTGTGGGTTTGAGGTGCGTGGGTCTGCGGATGAGATCGTTCCTGCCCTCCAGAAGCACGCGGGCGAATCGCACAACATGAAGATCACGCGCGAGCAGGTGCTCGCCAGGGCCCACCCGATCTGAGCAGCAACTCTCCATCCGTGCAGCCCTGGATGGTGGAGGGCCCGGTTCAGGTCGAGGTCTTCGTACTGCGCTTGAAGGCCGGACGCCCAGAGCTCGCGGGTCCGTGCGGCCCGGACCCCTGGTACATCGAGCTCGACGCACAGGACGATCCGGTCGAGGTCGTCAGCCGCCTTTCGCGCAACCTGATGGGCGAGCCCGTCCTCGTCCACTCCACGTCCTGGCGGCGCGCCCGGGGAGCCGTCGTGCTGAGCTTCGTCGTGGTCAACTCGGAAGGGCAGGCGCCGGACCTCGCCGGCGTTGCCATCTCGAGAGCCGAGCTCGCGAGGTCGGAGGCCACCAGCGCCGCGAAAAGCATCGCGGCCGCGCAGGTCCTGGAGCACGGTTTGCGCCACCTCGCCTGGCTGGCCAAAGAGGATCCCGTTGTGATCGCCACGTTGAACGACGACTGGAAGCGGGTGCTGGCGGACTACAGGCCGGAGCCTTTTCGCAACCTCGTTTAGTGTCCTAGCGGCCGGCCTTGCCTGCACCCGCGTGGGCGCCCTTTTCAGCGGCCGCCAGGAAGGCGAAAAAGATCTCGCTCCAGCGCTTCGCGGCGTCGAACAGCGGGCCGTGTCCTGAGCCTTCGAACATCTCGAACTGCACGTGGCCGCCGCTCTCGCGATAGCGCTCGAGCACGTTGCGAATCTGCGTGACCATCAGCTGGGGCGGGAACGCGTCGTCACCCGGCCAGCCTGGAACGACGCCCAGCTTGCCCAACGTCCCCATCTCCCACGCGGAACCGTCGGCGACGACGATGTCGGCGGTCCCGTGAGTCCAGAGGACTGGCGGCTTCGGGTCGATGTCGACTATGTCCGACCAGTTGCAGTACTTGGGAGACAGGGCGTTGAGAATGCCGCGGGTTCCGGGTGCGATGGTGGGCCAGTTGGGCGATGGAGTGGCATCACCGGGGTAGCCGTCCTCGCCGGTCACGGACTTCAGGACCTCATCCACGAGCATGTCCTCGCGCTCGGGCGGCTCCCGATGCGTGAGCGCCCAGTACGACGAGTTGATGACGTTGCGAGGTGAGAACGGAGACTCGGACGACGTGTCGTGGTCGGCGATACGCTGCGTGAAGTCGGGGTTCCCGGTACCGCCGCCCGACCCGGCGTAATCGGCAAAGCAGGGTGTGCCGTCGAGCTTGACTCCGCCAAAGCCGTAGGGGGAGACGGGATCGACGAACGTCAGCGAGGCGACAGGTCGGTCGACGGCGTAATTCCCGATCGCGGCGCCGCCCGTTGACCATCCGACCAGGTGCACCGGTCGCTTGATCCCCAGTGTCTCAACCAGCGAGAACGTGTCGTCCGCCCAATCACGCACGCCCCTGGTGGCATCGATGGGCTTGCGCTCCGTGTCGCCGAACCCGCGCATGTCGGGAGCGATCAGCCGGTAGCCGGCGGGCGCGCCAGGCATCAGGTGCTCGTAGAAGCGCCCAGTGGAAAGGTTGCCGTGGATCATGACCACCGGCACTCCGTCCTCGGGGCCGAAGTCGATGTACCGCATGTTGAGGCGATTGGTCTTGACGGTCTTCGAGCGGACTCCGGGCGGCAAGTTCATGGCGCTCTCCTTTCTGGTGCGAATCCCTCGATCACATTGTCTCTGGTCCGAGTCGAAGCCATGGCCCGGGTGGCTTGGCGAACCACCCCCACCCGGCGCTGCGCGCCACCCTGCGCGCAAAGCGGCGATGAGGATGGGACTAACTGATTGCCCCCTGCGGGGGAGGAGGGTTAGAGGCCTGCGGCCGTTACGTGGGGCCAGGAGTCATACACGTTTGAGAGGCGGGAGACAACTTCCGCCGTTCCCGCGATGTCGTAGATGTAGGTCACGCCTGTCGGCGCCGGCAGGCCGCCGAAGCATGTCGAGCATGCCTGCTCGCCGATGTACCAGACCAGGTCGTTGGTGAGAAATCTCACCCCTGAGCGGCCGGGCGGCGTCGTGTTCGAAACGCTGTTGCCCTGCACACTGAAGAAGCCGACTCCGCCGATCCCACTCGAGGTCCGGAAGGTGTAGGCGATCCACCGGCCGTCGGGCGATGACTTCGGCCCGATCCAGTGCAGAGGAAGCACTGCGGAGAGTCCGGTGCTCGGGTCCCACCGGTGCACCGTTCCGCCCGAGTCCCTGAAGTACAGGCGGCTGGGGACCGACGCCCACACTCCCATCGTCATGCCCGTGGTGGAGTAGACCAGCGATCCGTCGCCGGCCTTGCGCACCTGGTCGGGCGCGGTCGCGCCGGTGCCGCCCGTGTGGAAGGTCTGAACGAGCGCGATGTACTGGCCATCGGGCGAGTACCTGAGGAAGATGTCGTCCTCGTCTGCGTTGACTCCACGTGAGGGCACCGCGGGCAGCGTCGTCAGGACCTTATTGCCGGCCGCAGTCACGAGGTGCCACGCATTGCCATCGAGGTAGGTGACCGAGCCGCCGTCAGGGCTCACCGAATACTGCCCGGAGCCGAGCCCGCCGCCGAAGGTGGCGATCAGGGTCGTGCTGCTGGATGTGAGATCCGCCTCGATCAGCTGGTTGCCCGCCGTCTCGTAAGCGACCCGTGTCGCGTTGACGAACTGCGGGCTCATCGCCGCGGGATCGAATCGGCACAGGTTCTTGGCGTTGGCCGGATCCTGGATGTCGCGGACCACGACGGTGGGGTCGCCGCTGACCGCTCCGATGACGAGGTTGTCCCCGGCGGGCACCGCCGTGTCGCAGTGGACCAGCGAGGCGCCGCCCTGGCTTCCTGTCGGAGTCGCGCCCGGGCTCGAGGATGGCGCTGTTGAGGCGCTGGGGGCGCTGGTCGCGCGAGCGGTCGTGCTTGGCGAGCTCTTGGCGGCGGACGGCGCACCACCGCACGCTGAGAGGGTGAGAGCCACCCCCAACGACACGACCAGACCAAGACGCACGGCGGTAACGGTATCCGCTAGCGGATCAGTTGTCCAAGCACCTGGCGAGTCGAGGGTGCGAGCTTGTTGCGCATCCTGTAGTAAATCCAGATACCCCGTTTCTCAGATTCGACGAGCCCCGCCGCCTTGAGCTTTGCCATGTGGTGCGAGATCGTCGGCTGGGAGAGTCCGAGGCCCGCGGTGAAATCGCACACGCAGATCGGACCGTTAGCCTTCCAGAGAGAGGCGAGCATGGTGAGGCGGGTCGGGTCGGCCAACGCCTTCATGAGCTCGGAGGTCTCGTCGACCCAGCTCTCCTTGACGAGGGGCAGGTCGCAGCACGCTCCGCGCTCTCTCAACACTGGGAGCTGCTTGGTTGCCACGAACTAATGATAGAAGGCCCATCGACATTTGTCGATGGATGCGCTACGCTCAACCCATCGACATTTGTCAATTGAAGGAGTCCAGGTCAAATGAGTGATGTGACAGAAGCAGTTCGATCCCGATACGCCGGCATCGCCAAGCAGCTGATCGTGGTGCAGCCCGAAGCCAGTGTCGGGTGCTGCCAGCTGGACGGACCCGACTGTGGGTGCTCCGGCTCCTACTCGGCCGATGAGCTGCAGGAGATCGGTCTCACCGAATCGGTGAGCCTCGGATGCGGGAATCCGACGATGCTTGCGCAGCTCGTGCCGGGGCAGGTGGTGCTCGACCTCGGATCCGGGGCGGGCCTGGATGTCCTGCTGTCGGCTCGGCGCGTCGCTCCCGGCGGCCACGCCTATGGCGTCGACATGACCGACGAGATGCTGCAGCTGGCCAACAGCAACATGAAGAAGGCGGGGGTCGCCAACGCGACGTTTCTCAAAGGCTCGATCGACCGCATCCCGCTGCCCGACTCATCGGTCGACGTCGTGATCTCGAACTGCGTCATCAACCTGGCCGAGGACAAGGGCGCGGTGATCGGCGAGGCGTTTCGGGTGCTGCGGCCGGGCGGCCTGTTCGCGGTGGCCGACATGGTCGAGCTGGATCCGCTCGAGCCGGCCTTGAAGAAGCAGCTCGATTCCTGGGCAGGATGCATCTCGGGCACGATCCCGATCGACGAGTACCGAGGCGCTCTGCTGAGCGCAGGGTTTGCCGATCCCGACTTCCAGGTCCACTCCACGCAGTCGATACCCGGCGCCGAGGGCAAGGTGGGCAGCGCTTACATCAGGGCGAGGAAACCCGCCACGACGTAACTTCCGCCATTCGGGCACAGATGGTCCCCCGGATCGAAGCGTTGGAGCTTAGGCGGCGTGCGGGCGGGTCGCGGCGCGCGGGCGCTCGCGGCCCTTGTCGCCTTTGGGGTGCTCTACGACCGCCAGCACGCGGGGCGCGATGAACCTGGCGGTGCGGACCACTCCGCCCGTCCGGGTCATCTCGCGAACCTCGACCGTCGTGCGGGAGCTGCGGACCTCAACGGTCCGGCCCGCCCTGGTCGCCTCGACGATGTACTCACGCGCGGCGCCAGAGCCGGCGTCCACCAACACCTCGACAAAATCACCTTTAGCCATGCCTGTTTTATGCCCAGATTTGGGTCTTTTCATGCTTTGTTCGACCCTCTCCCCGGCCCTCTCCCACGTAGCGGGAGAGGGAGGTTCTAGTGCCCTAGCAGGTAGCCCATTCGGCGTGGCATTTTGGCCAGCTGGTCGACCAGTGGGTTTGGGCGGCGACCTTGTTCTTCGGCTGTTTCCTTTGCGATCATCGCCCGTCTCACCACAGCCGCTCCCCACGAGCGGAATGGCTGCCGTGGAAACAGGCGCGGCGCTGGGTTGACCATCGGCAGCCTGGCGGTGTCGGTGTCGCGGCCCAGCACCAGGTCGCTCAGCACCTGCCCCGCCAGGTGCGTGGGCGCGACCCCGTTGCCCGTGTAGCCCAGCGCATAGAAGAGGTTGCCGGGCTCGAGCGTGCCGAACACGGGCAGGTGCGTCGGCGAGACGTCGATCGGGCCGCCCCAGGCGTCTTCGAGCGGGACGTCTGCAAACGTCGGGAACATGAGGCGGAAGCCCTGTGCCGCCTGGGCAACAGCCCGCGCGTCACGGGTGAACGCGTCGTCGATCGTCGGCCGGGCGCGCCCGCCTCCGCCGCCAAACGCGATCCGGCCGTCGCGCGTCGTCCTGAAGTAACGAAGCGAGGTGCGGAAGTCGGAGATCAGCTCGCCCCCGGTCCAACCGATCGCGGCGAGCCGATCCGGCGCCGGCGCTGTCAGCACGATGTAGGAGCTCCACGCCACGAGCTTGCGCTGCAGCTGCGGCCAGCCCGTCGCCCAGGCGTTGAGAGCCAGCACGGCGTTCTTCGCCCTGACGGTGCCCCGCGGCGTGGTGACGATGGCGGGCGGGCCGGCCTGGAGACCCGTGGCAGTCGTTCCTTCGTAAATCTTGACCCCGCGTTCGAGGACCACGCGACGCAGGCCTCGCACCAGCAGCCCGGGCTGCACCGAAGCGCCATCGCGCATGAACGCCCCACCCCGGAATGCAGGCGAAGCGCAGCGGGCGCGAACCTCGGCCGCGGTCAGCTCCCGCAGCTCGTCGGGAGCGCCGACATTTGATGCCTGCGCCACCATCTCTTCGCAGAGCTTCTCGTGCGCGTCCGCGGTGATCGCGAACATGTAGCCGGACTTTTTGAACGAGGCGGCGATGCCGTTCGTCCAGCAGAACTGTCCAATCGACGAGATGCTCTCGGAGATGGCGCGGCACGCCTTGACAGCGGCCTCGGCGCCGTAGAGGGTGACCAGGCCGTCGAGCTCGTCCCACCACCCGCTGGCGAAGCCCCCGTTCCGCCCGCTGGGGCCGCCGCCACAGATGTCCTGCTCGAGGATCACGATCCCGACGTCGGGCTGGGCCTCGGTGAGGAAGTAGGCCGTCCACAGGCCGGTGAACCCGCCGCCGACTATGACCACGTCGGCGTTGGTGTCCTCCGCCAGGGGCGGGCAGTCTGGGCTGGGCTCGTGGGCGAGGGCCTCGCGCAGCCACCAGCTGCGCTGGGCACCCGGTGTGAGGGCGTTGCCCGTGAGATTGAGATCAGCCGCGTGGATTGCCACGAGTACAAGTCTGAAGCTGTGAATCGGTTGAGATTGGGGACCGGGTGGCCGACAATACCCGGCATGACCATTACCGAGCTTCTGCAGATCATTGCCCTGATTGTCTTTGTGGTCGCCGCGATCGGCCTGAGTTACAAGAAGACGGACCTGATCGCCGGCGGACTGGCCCTTTGGGTGCTTTCGGAGCTGGTCGCAAGGGGCCTCGGTAGCCTGAGCCTGGGACTCATCTTGTTGATTCTCGCGTTCATCGTCTTCGTACTCGCCGCCATCGGCTGGGGGTACAAGAAGGTCGGCTTGATCGCCGTCGGTCTGGCCCTCTGGGCGGCCTCCGTCGTGATTCCCCAGTTCATTCACTAGAGCGATGGCATATTCGGCCGATTACACCGTCGACGTCAAAGCGCCGCAGGCGACGGTCTTCGACTATGTCGCCGACGTGTCGCGTCATGGGGAGTGGGGGAGCGCCGACGACCACATGAAGGCGACCCCCGAGAAGCCGGGTCCGCCGTCGATGGGCTCGCGCTACAAGGCCGAGGGAATGCTCAACGGCAAGCTGAACAATTCGACCGTCACCATCACCGCCCTCGACTCGCCTCGGCGGCTCGCCTTCGACGCAGAGGATGCGAACTCCATCTTCCACCACGAGTTTGTGTTCAGCGCCGCCGACGGCGGTACCCACGTCGAGCGCCACGTGACGATGACCAAGGGCCCGTTCTACTTTCCGCTCGTGCTCGCGATCTTCAGCAGCACGGTCAAGAAGAACTACAACGGCGCGATGTCAAACCTGAAGACGAAGATGGAGTCGGCCTAGGTACTTCTTCCACGGCCCTCTCCCCGACCCTCTCCCGCTCACGCGGGAGAGGGGGGATTCAGCGCGCTGCGGGGACTCTTGCTGTTCCGCCTCCTCCCGTGAGGCGGGCGGCGATTACCACCGGGATGATGGTTACCAGGATCACGAACGAGACCACCACGTTTACCTCTGGAAGCAGGATTCCGTGGCGGATCTGGCCGAAGATCCAGATCGGCAGCGTGCTCTGGGCCCCTGAAGTGAAGGTCGTCACGATCACCTCGTCGAACGAGAGCGCGAAAGCCAGCATCGCGCCGGCCACCACGGCCGTAGAGATGAGTGGAAGGGTTACGTCCCGAAACACCTGAAAACCATTCGCTCCCAGGTCCATCGCCGCTTCGATCAGCGAGCCTTGCGTGCGCCTGAGTCGGGCCAGCACGTTGTTGTAGACGACCACCATGCAGAACGCTGCGTGGCCGACGATGATCGTCCAGATCGAAAGCGTCACGCCGCCGAAGCTGAAGAACGCATTCAGGGCGATGCCGGTGATGATTCCCGGGAGCGCGAGCGGCAGCACGAAGAGAAGGCTGACGGTGTCGCGTCCGAAGAACGACGCTCGGTTGATCGCAAAGGCGGCGCACGAGCCCAGGACCAAAGCGACGGCGGTGGCCGCGAGGCCGGCCTGGACCGAGAGCAGCAGTGCGGTGCGAACGTTTGGGTCGTTCCACGTCGCGCCGAACCACCTGGTGGTGAGGCCCGGGATCGGCCAGCTCTCGATGTTCGACGTGTTGAACGCGTAGAAGAAGATCAAAAGGATCGGGATAAACAGGAAGAGAAGTACGAGGACCGCCCACGCGCGCAGCGCCATCGCCGACCAGAACCCGATGCTCACAGCGCCTCGAATGCGCCGAGGCGCTGCGCAATCAAGAGGTATGCGGCCATGATCACGATGGGAACGGTGGCCAGCGCCGCTGCAAACGGGATGTTGTTTGCGATGCCGACGTTGGCGTAGACGACGTTGCCGATGAACTGTGATCCGGCGCCGCCAACGAGGATCGGTGTGATGTAGTCGCCGAGCGTCAGCGAGAACGTGAAGATCGAGCCCGCCACGACTCCCGGCAAAGCCAGCGGCAGCACAACATCGAGCGTCGTGCGCCAGCGCCGCGCGCCGAGATCAGCCGCCGCTTCCAGCAGAGAATCCGGGACCCGCTCCAGGGCGGCGTAGGTCGGGATGATCATGAAGGGCAGCCAGATATAGGAGAAGACAAGCCACATCGCCGTGTTCGTGTAGCCGATGTTCGCCGCGGGCAGGCCGATCGACTGCAGGCTCCAGTTCAGAACCCCGGTGTGGTTGAGGATGAGGATCCACGCGTACACACGAGCGAGGTAGCTCGCCCAGAGCGGCAGAAGGACGGCGGCGAACAGCAGATTCTGGACCCGGCGTGAGGCCACTTTGGCCATGTAATAGGCGAGCGGGAAGGCCAGGACGATGTCTGTGAGGGTCACCAGGGCGGCCAGGCCCGCGGTACGGCCGATGATGATCCGATAGGTCGGGTCGGACAGGATGGTTTCGAAGTTCTTGGTGTTCCACACCTGGACGATCTGCGTGGTGAACGGATCGATCGACCAGAACGCGGTGATCAGCAGCAGCACGAGCGAAGCGAGATAGATCAGAACGAACCACGCCATAGGCGGCGTCAGCAAGAGCAGCGGGCGCAGCCACGGAAAGCGCCACAGGAGCGCTCGAAAAGGGACGGCCCCGCCCCCCTTGGGACGAGGCCGCCCTACCGCTTCAGTCGACATCTAGCCCTTGATCGTGGTCCAGGCGGAGACCCACTGGTCGTAGGGCACGCAGACCGTCGTGCCGTCCGGGCACTGCGCGATCGGCGTCTTCCAGAACTTGATCGTGTCGAAATACGCCTGCCCCTTGTCGGCGTGGTACTGCGCGCACGAACCGGCCTGGAGCGCTTCCATCTGGGCGCACGCCATGCTGTTGACCGGCGTCTCACCGAAGGAAAGTGCCTGCTCAGCCTGGACCTTCGGGGTGCTCACCCACTTGGTCCAGAGGTATGCGCAGTTGGGGTGCGCGGCCTTGGTGGCCAGCATCCACGTGTCCGCCCAGCCCGTGGCCCCTTCGGAGGGGATGGTTTCGTCGACGGGTGAGCCCGCGAGCTTGAGCTGGATGGTCTGGTAGGGCCACGCGGCGCCGACGGTCACGTCGCCGTTCTGGAACAGCGAGATCTCATCGGTCGCGAGCGCCCAGTACTTCTTGATCAACGGCTGCTGGCCCTTGAGCAGGGCCACCGCCGCGTCGAACTGCGGCTGCGTCAGCTCATAGGGATCCGTGATATGGAGGCTCGGTTTGGTCTTGCTCAAATAGAGCGCGGCGTCGGCGATCTGGATCGGGTTGTCCGGGATCGTGACCAACCCCTTGTTGGCCGGGTCGTAGATGACGCCCCAGCTGGTCGGGGGGTTGACGAACTTCTTGGTGTTGTACAGCAGCGTGTTCGGGCCCCACTGCAGCGAGATGCCGTAGTGGACTCCCATGATCGTGTTGTAAGGAGGAGACTGGAAGTAGGTCTGGAAGTTGGTCCAATCCGGGATCAATGCGGTGTTCATCGGTTTCACGTCGCCGCTGTAGATGAGGCGGAGGTCCGCGTCACCCGACGCTGAGACCATGTCCCAGTTGCCGCCACCACCGTCTTTCATGAGGCTCACCATCTCGTCCGATGAGCCGGCGGGATGCTGGTTGACCTTGCAGCCGGTCGCTGCGGTAAATGGATCGACCCAGGACTTGTCGGCGTAGCCGTCCCACAGGACGAGGTTGAGCTGGCCTTCCCCGGCCCCGATCGAAGTCGGCGGCGCCAGCTTTGCCGTCGGCGGCACCTGCAGCGTCGGCCCGCTTGGCGAGGGGCTTGATCCGCACGCCGTCGCAGTGATCACGGCGGCTGCGGCCATACAACCGAGCCGGACCAGGCCGGCTTTTCTAACACCCATCTTCTCTACCTCTCCTTAGTTCCGAGTACGTACGTGTGATCCGCCGTCCAGGCCAGCCTTACCCGCTGGCCCTGGGAGCCGGCCGCGTCCGCCGCGGCGTCCATATTCTGGCGCACCGCGACCAGCTGCTCGCCACGGTCCAGGCGCACGAGGTAGCGCGTGGACATGCCCACGTACACAACCTCCTCTACCGTGCCGGGTTCCACCCGCATGCCGGTTCCCGGCGACTCACCCGCGCCGAGCATGCGGATCTTCTCTGGGCGAATCACAAACCGCACGCCATCCCTGAGCAGCACGTTCGAGATGCCGATGAAGCCGGCCACGAACTCGGAGGCGGGCTTTTCATAGACGTCGACCGGCGTCCCGATCTGCTCGATCAACCCGTTCGACATGACCGCAACCCGGTCGCTCATGGTCAGGGCTTCTTCCTGGTCGTGCGTCACATAGACGAAGGTGATGCCGACCTCCTTCTGGATCTGCTTCAGCTCGATCTGCATCTCCTGCCGGAGCTTCAGGTCGAGGGCGCCGAGGGGCTCGTCCAGGAGCAGGACCTCTGGCTCGTTGATGACCGCTCGGGCGAGAGCGACACGCTGCCGCTGGCCGCCCGAAAGCTGGTTGGGACGGCGCTTGCCGAGGCCCTCGAGCCGCACCATGCGAAGTGCGCGATCGACGCGCTGCTGGCGCTCCGCGCCTGCGATGCGCTTGATCCGCAAGCCGTAGCCGATGTTCTGGGCGACGGTCATGTGCGGGAAGAGCGCGTAGTCCTGGAAGACGGTGTTCGTGTCGCGCATGTTCGGCGGCATCGAGGTGACGTCTCGACCGCCCAGCTCGATGCGGCCCGCGTCGGGACGCTCGAAGCCCGCGATCATCCGGAGCAGGGTGGTCTTGCCGGAACCGGACGGGCCCAGGAGCGTGAAGAACTCTCCGTCCTCGACCACGAGGTCAACGCCAGCGACCGCGACGACGCCGCCGTAGTTCTTACGGATCCCTTGAAGCCGGAGAGCTGGACTTTTTGGTTTTTCGCTCAGTCGAGGGACGCCATCACGTGCTTGATCTGGGTGTACTCCTCGAGGGAGTAGATCGACATGTCCTTGCCGTAGCCGCTCTGCTTGTAGCCGCCGTGCGGCATCTCGTTGACGAGCGGGATGTGGGTGTTGATCCAGACCGTCCCGAACTGCAG
>Ga0209118_1000960_pt1 | contig 14252 bp, 11 predicted proteins | sample BlaSpr_A8_Ref_M1_FD_187988 | JGI IMG/M metagenome (GOLD analysis project Ga0209118, IMG submission 187988) | Forest soil microbial communities from Thunder Bay, Ontario, Canada - Black Spruce, Ontario site 2_A8_Ref_M1 (SPAdes) (version 2) | ecosystem: Environmental > Terrestrial > Soil > Boreal...
AAGGTCGCCCGCACCCTGGCCGACCTCGAGGGCGCCTCCGACCTCCGCTCCGCCCACGTCGCCGAGGCGATTCAGTACCGGGCGCTCGACCGCCGGTTCTCGGGCTGAGAGGCTGAGGAGCGCCCCATGGCTGACCCGTGCGTTAGAGTTAGACTGCTTTCTCGAGGAGAGATCGCCCATGGCCAAGGTCCCGACGCGGCTGATGACCGCGGAAGAATTCTTCGAGCTGGACATCCCGGACTGCAAGGCGGAGCTGGTGCGCGGTAGGGTGCTCCGGATGAGCTTTCCCAGCATGGAGCATGGAGTCATCACCATGCGAATAGGAGCGCGGCTGCTGAGCTACGTCGAACAGCACGCCCTCGGTTTCGTCACCAACGAGACGGGCTTCATCCTTGCCCGCGATCCGGTGGCGGCCTACTTCTAGACCGCAACCCTGTTCCACCCGCAGGCCGCGCAGCCGCCGCCGGGCGCGGCGCCGGTTCAGACCGATCAGAGAGGTTCGCGATGGGATGGTCAGCCGGCTCGGCGGCAAAGCGGATGCGGCGGTGATGGGTTGGAGCGCGGTCCATGCCTGGGCGCCGCTGCCGGCGCTCTACGTGCTGCTGCTGGCGCTCGGCGGCGCCGCGGCGCTGCGGCGCTGGTTCGACCCGGTGCCGGGCAGGGTGCTGCTGCTCTTCCTGCTCTACGCCGCGCTGCTGCTGGCGCCCGTGCTGGCGGGCGATGCGGTGCTGCTTCCGGTCGACATCCTGCGCCTCTACACGCCGTTCCGCAACCTGCCGCCGTCCGACCCGCCGGCGATCTTGCTGCACCGGGACCTGGTGCATCAGATCGCTCCCTGGACGCTGCTGGTCAAGCGCGCGCTGGCCGCCGGGCGCTGGCCGCTGTGGAACGCCTGCGAGGGCGCCGGCATGCCGCTGATGGCCGATCCCCAGACGCAGCCTTTTCAGCCGCTGGTCCTGCTGGCCTATCCGTTTTCGATCTGGACCGCGGCGGGGGTGACGGCGGCGCTCAAGCTGCTCTCGGCCCTGGTGTTCACCTTCCTGCTCTGCCGCCGCCAGGGCTTGAGCGAGGCCGCGGCCGCCGCCGGCGCCACCGCCTTCGGCCTGAGCGGCTTCGTCATGCTCTGGCTGAGCTGGCCGATTGCCACCTGCGCGGTGCTGGTGCCCCCGGTGCTCTACGCCATCGCGCGCTGCGACGACGTGGGCGGGCGCCGCGACGCTCTGCTGCTCACCGTCGCCAGCGCCGCGCTGGTGCTCGGCGGCCATCCCGAGACGCTGACCTACGCGGCCGGCTTCGCGGGCTGCTTCCTGCTCGACCGCTGCCGGCGGCGGCGATGGAGCTGGCGGCCGCGGCGGCGGGAAGCCTCGCCGCTGCCGAGCGCCGGGCCAGCGCCGCGGCCGCCGGAGGCATGGCCGACGCCGCAGCCGCCAGAGGCAGGTCTAACGACTCAGCCGCCAGAGCCAGGGCCAACGCCCGAGGTGCCGGAGCCAGGGCCAACGCCGCCGCAGCCGGCCAGCGGGCCGAGGCTGCTGGCGCGCGGCGCCCTGGCAGCCGCCCTGGGAGCGGCCCTGGCCGCGCCGGTGCTGCTGCCGACCCTGGCCTTCCTTCCCACCACCCTGCGCGCGGCGGCGGTCGAGGCGGCCATGGCGCCCGTGCCGCTGGCGGAGCTGTGGCACAACCTGCTGCGCCCACCGACGCTCGCCCTCTGGCGGTGGCGGGCGCTCCACCGGCTGGTGACCATCGCGGCTCCCAACGCCTTCGGCGACCAGCGCACCGCCTACTGGGGCGAGACCAACTATCTCCAGGACGCGGCCGGGTTTGCCGGCACCGCCACCCTGCTGCTGGCGCTTGCCGGGCTTGCCGCCCGGATGCCGCGAGCGCGCCGCCTGCCGCAGGAGCGGCTGGCGGGCCTGGTGCTGCTGGGCGGCCTGGCCCTGCTGGCGCAGCCGCCGGGATTCGACCGCCTGGCGATGCATCTGCCGCTGGTCGGGATGACGGCCGCCCATCGCCACCAGCGCATCCAGGTGGTGGTCAGCTTCTGCCTCTGCTACCTGGCGGCTTGCGGGCTCGAGCACTGGCGCCGCGGCGAGGTCCGCCGCCGCACCCTGGCGCTGGCCGGCGCCGCCGTCCTGGCGCTGGTCGCCGGCGGCTACCTCGGCAACGCCAGCCCGCTAGGGCCGCTGGACCCGCGGGACTTCCGCCTGCACTGGCTCTGGTGGCAGCTGACCGCTCTCGCCCTCTGCGCTGGCGCCCTGGCGTGGCGGCCGCGGCGCGCCGCGGAGGGAACGGCGGACCGAGAGGCCGGGGCTGCTGGTGCGGCCGGGATGGCCGGAACCCCCCGGGCAGGCAGCACCTCCTCGTCGCGCCAGGCCGCTTGGTCCTCTCGGGCCACGATCCCCGTCGTCGCCGTCATCGCCGCCATCGCCGGAGAGCTGCTCGGCTTCTACGCCAGCGCCAACCCGCCGAACGAGCGCCGCCTCGCCTTCCCGCGCCCGCCGGCCGTGCGCTTCCTGCAGGCCCACCTGGACGGCGACCGCCTGATTGGCGCGGGACGGGCGCTGCCCGCGAACTTCGCGGCGGTCTATGGCCTCACCGATGCCAGCATCGACGACCCCGCCATGCCCGCGCCCTACGCCCGCGCCATCCGCGGCCTCGACCGCGGCGTGCTGGAGCCGCGCTTCGGCCGCTTCGGCCATCCCCTCTATGCCTTCCTCGGGGTGCGCTACATCGTCGCTCCAGCCAACATGCGGCTCCCGTTCCGGCTCGCCTTCGCCGATGCCGGCACCCGGATCTGGGAGCGGCCGGAGCCCCTGCCGCGGCTGTTCTTGCCCGAACGAGCGCAGATCGATCGCGATGGCCAGTGGGAGACGTGGCTCGAGGCCAACCCCGACTTCGGCTTCCGCGCCCTCGTCGAACCGAGCGACGAGGTGCACCAGCGATGGCGCGCCGAGCGCCTCGACGAATCGAGCCTGCACCTCGAGCTCCGCGCCCCGACCCATCTGCGGGCCGCCGCCGCGCTCGCCGAGCCGCGGCTGCTCGCCGCCAGCATCTACCAGGACGGCGGCTGGCGGATCGTCGCGGGGGGAAAACCGCTGTCGCCGGTGCGCGTCAACGGCACCTTCGCCGGCGCCTGGTTGCCGCCGGGAAGGGCTGAGATCGACCTGCTGTACCGTCCCCGACCCCTCCTCTGGGGCTGCCTCCTGGCGGCGCTCGCCGCGGCGGCCGGGGCCGCGTGGTGGGTGGTCCCGCCGCGGATCCGCGCGCCCGTCACTTGCCGAAGTGCGGGTTGTAGATGAGCCCGAAACGGTTGCCGAAGGGATCGAGCACGATGACCACCTTGATGCCGCCGCCGACGTCTTCGATGTCCTTGACCTTGATCGCTCCGGCCGCCAGAAAGTGATCGAGCGCGGCTCGGATGTCGGCGACGCCCCAGTAGACGTCGACGCCGCCCTCCTTGCCGGCCGGCCTGGCGTCCGGCGACAGACCCAGCTCGAAGCCGCCGACGTTGAAACCGACGTAGAACGGCTGGTCGAAATAGGGTTGGATACCCAGCGCCTTCGCATACCAGTCGCGGCCCTGCTTGATGTCCGGCACATGGTAGATCGCGGTCCGTAATCCGAGTAGCACGGTCGTCCCTCCTTTCGGGTTCTGAGCTCGATTTCGGCCATCGCTCGACGGGGCGGATGCTCATCGCCCGGGCCCGAGGAGCTTCTCGAGCTGCTCGAGGAGCGGCACCTGCCCGGCGAGGATCTTTTGCCGCGCCTCGGGCAGGGCGAACCAGGCGGCGCGGTCCACTTCCGGGAAGCTCTCGAGCCGGCCCGAACGCGGCGGCCACTCCATGGCGAAGGTGTTGCTGACGATGGCCGCGGCATCGAAGTCGCCGGCGGCAGCCCACGACATGACCGCCTTGCCGCCGGGCTGCCGGACAGGCGCGAGGGAGAGCAACGGAGGTGCCGCGTGGAAGCCAGTCTCTTCCGCGAGCTCGCGCCGGGCGGCGGCCTGCGGGTCCTCTCCGGCTCCCACCTCGCCCTTGGGGATCGACCAGGCGCCGACGTCTCGGTTGCGCCAGTAGGGACCGCCGGGATGGACCAGGAAGACTTCCCAGCCCGCCGTTCCACGGCGGTAGACGAGAATGCCGGCGCTCAGCTTTGCCATGTTAGGCAGCCCTCGACAAACAAGGTATCATCCAGCCGCCGCCGGATCTCCCTGCGGCGGTAGTGGCGCCGCGCCGGTTTTCCCGGCCTCGCGGGTTTCTCGAACCGGAGACCGCGCTCCGCATCCTGGGCTCGGAAGAGGAGAAGACGCAACATGGACCCTAGGCTCGACCCGCAAGCTCCCGTCCCTACCGCAACTCCGCTCGACTCCGGCACCGTCGTCGCATCCGCCGGCGCCGGCACCGCCGCCGCCCGCACTGCGGCCGCCCGCGGCGCCGGCGCGGCCCGCAGCCCGCGCACGCTCATCCTTCTCCTGCTGCTCCTGATGGGCGTCCTGCTGGCGGCCGGCGCCGCCAAGGTGCACGCCGGCCGGCAGCCGCTCCCGGCCGCGGCGCCGAGCGGCATCCAGAAGATCCAGCACGTCGTCATCATCATGCAGGAGAACCGCTCCTTCGATTCCTACTTCGGCACCTACCCGGGCGCCGACGGCATCCCGATGCGAGGACGGCAGTTCGCGGTCTGCGTGCCCGACCCGGCCTCCGGCAGGTGCGTCGAACCGTTCCATGACACTGCCGATCTCAACCACGGCGGCCCGCATGGCGCCGCGGCGGCAACGGCGGCCATCGACGGCGGCAAGATGGACGGCTTCATCGCCCAGGCGGAGCACGCCCGCAAGGGCTGCAAGAATCCGCTCGATCCGGCTTGCGGCGGCTCCTCGACCGACGTGATGGGCTACCACGACCAGCGCGAGATCCCCAACTACTGGGCCTACGCACAGCACTACGTGTTGCAGGACCGGATGTTCGAGCCCAACGCGTCGTGGAGTCTGCCCGAGCACCTGTTCATGGTCTCGGAGTGGTCCGCGCGCTGCACGAGCGACGACCCCGCGACCTGCGTCAACCAATTGGAGACCCCCGGCTATCCACCCGATTACCACCATATCGGACGGGCGCCCCATTATGCCTGGACCGATCTCACCTACCTGTTGCACCAGCACGGCGTCAGCTGGGCCTACTACGTGTTCGCCGGCGCCGAGCCGGACACCGCCGACGACGACGAGATGGCGACCCCCCGGCAGGCGCAAAGCGCCAAGACCCCGGGCATCTGGAACCCGCTGCCGTTCTTCGCCACGGTCAAGGCGGACGGCGAGCTGGGCAACATCCAGGACCTCAAGCAGTTCTACCTCGCCGCCCAGAACGGCACGCTGCCCGCCGTCTCCTGGATCTGTCCCAACAACCGGGTGAGCGAGCATCCGCCGGGCCTGGTGAGCGCCGGCCAGGCCTATGTCACCTCGCTGATCGACGCCATCATGCAGGGCCCGAACTGGAACAGCACCGCCATCTTCCTCGCCTGGGACGACTGGGGGGGCTTCTACGACCACGTCGTGCCGCCGGCGGTGGACCAGAACGGCTACGGCCTGCGCGTGCCGGCGCTGGTGATCAGCCCCTATGCGCGCGCCGGCTTCGTCGACCATCAGACGCTGAGCTTCGATGCCTACGTCAAGTTCATCGAGGACGTGTTCCTCGGCGGGCAGCGCATCGATCCGGCCACCGACGGGCGTCCCGATCCGCGGCCCACGGTGCGCGAGAACGTGCCGCTCCTCGGCGACCTGCGCAGCGACTTCGACTTCAACCAGGCGCCGCGCCGACCGCTCATCTTGTCGCCGATCCCGCCGCGGGCAAGACGCGACGGTTCGTAGCGCAGCGGTTCCGCGCCGCCGCCGGACGCTTCAGAAAGGTTTCTTCCCAGCCGGGAAGCCGCCCTCGGCCGCATTGCAGCTGCCGTTCAGCCCGCCGGCTTGCCCAGCAGGTCGAGCAACATGGCAGTCTCGGCGGCCACGCCGGTGCGCAGCGTCGGATCGCGGTCGGGAGCGAACAGCGACGAGTGCAGGGAGGGCAGCTCGACGCCGGCGGCGGTCGCCTTGGCGAGCGCCTCGGGATCGGCGGCGCCGAGCCGGACCATGACCGCCGGCACTCCGGCCAGCCCGTACTCGCTGAAGTCCTCGGAGGCCATCTCCCGCGGCGACTCGACGACGTTGCCGGCGCCCAGCGCGTGGCTCAAGGCCGCCGCCACCCGCGCGGTCAGCTTGGGATCGTTCCAGGTCGCCGCCGTGGACTCGACGACCGCGACGGCGGGCTCGCGCACCGCGCCTGCCGCTGCCGCCTCGGCGCGGGCGATGCGCGCGATGGCATCGAGCACGTGCCGGCGCACTTCCTTGCTGTAGGTGCGCACCGTCAGCTGCAGTTTCACCTCGTCGGGGATGATGTTGTGCTTGGTGCCGCCGTGGATCGAGCCGACGGTGACCACCGCCGGCTCCTGCGGATCCTTCTCCCGGGAGACGATGGTCTGCCAGGCAAGCACCGTGCGCGCCGCGATCACCACCGGATCGATGGTGGTCTGCGGCGCGGCGCCATGGCCGCCCTTGCCGTAGATCGTGACGTCGACCGAGTCGGAGCTGGCCAGGATGTACCCTGGCGTATAGCCGAGCTTGCCGGCCGGCAGCTTCGGCGTGTCGTGGAGGGCCACCACGTAGTCGGGCTTCGGGAAGCGGCTGTAGAGCCCGTCCGCGAGCATCGCCTTGGCGCCCTTGACCACCTCCTCGGCGGGCTGCGCGATCAGCACCAGGGTGCCGTGCCAGCCGGCCCGCGCCTGGACCATGCGCGCCGCGGTGCCCACCCAGACCGTCATGTGCACGTCGTGGCCGCAGGCATGCATCACCGGCACCTCGAGGCCGGCGTCGTTTCTGGTCTTGACGGCGCTGGCGTACGGCAGCCCGGTCTTCTCCTCGACCGGCAGCGCGTCGAGCTCGGTGCGCAGCATCACGGTCGGCCCCGCGCCGTTGCGCAGCACGCCGACGACGCCGGTGCCGCCAACCCCGGTCGTCACCTCGAAGCCCAGGCGCCGCAGCCGCTCGGCCAGCTTCGCCGCGGTCTTCTCCTCGTGCAGCGACAGCTCGGGATTGCGGTGGAGGTCGACATAGAAGGCCACCAGGTCGGGATCGAGATCGGGAGCCGCGGCGGAGGCGGCAGCAGCGCCGGCGGCGCCGGCCGGAGCGGCGGAGACGGCGCCGGCGGTCGAAGCTGCGGAAATGGCGCCGGCGGCTGGCGCGGCGCCGGAACCCGCGGCGGCCAGCGGACGTCCGGCGCCGGCGGCGAGAAAGAGCAGCGCCGCGGCGGCGACCGGCGCGAGCGCGGCGGCGCTGGACGAGCATCGACGGGAGGTGCGGCATCGGCGACATCGGCGATAGGTGCGGCGCATTGGGCGGGCCTCCGTGAGGACCCCGGCATCAGACAGCGCCGCCGCCGGCGCTGTCAAGCCGGCGGCACGTCGGTTGCAGCCCCCCGACCGCAACCGGGACCCGGATGGCCGTCCGAATCTGGGATAATCCACGGCAACTCCGGCAGCGATCCGAGCTCCGCATCGCGTGCGGGCCAGGGCCGCCACCCGGGACGGTGGCGCACCTCCCAGCGAGGACCAGCCCATGATTCCCATCCGCGACACCGTCCCGAGCCGGCATGCCCCGGTCATCACCTGGAGCCTGATCGCGGTCAACCTCGTGGTCTTCCTCTATCAGCTGGCGCTGCCGGAGCAGGCGCAGCAGCAGCTGATCCTCGTCTACGGCATCGTGCCGGCCCGCTTCACCCATCCGGGCTGGGCCAGCTCCGTCGGCTTCCCGCCCGAGAGCCTGTGGCCTTTCGTCACCAGCCAGTTCCTGCATGGCGGCTTCTTTCACGTCCTGGCCAACATGTGGACGCTCTGGATCTTCGGCGACAACGTCGAGGACCGCATGGGGCCGCTGCGCTTCCTGGCGTTCTACCTGCTCTGCGGCGTCGCCGCCGGAGTGCTGCTCTGGATGTCCAGCCCCGATTCGGAGCTGCCGACGATCGGCGCCTCGGGAGCCATCGCCGGCGTTCTCGGCGCCTACCTGCGGCTCTATCCGCGCGCCCGCATCCTGACGCTGATCCCGATCTTCATCATCCCGTTCTTCTTCGAGCTGCCCGCCTTCTTCTTTCTCGGCTTCTGGTTCCTCAGCCAGCTGCTCAACGGCACCTTCTCGGTCGGCGGCCACGCCGCGGAGGGAGTCGCCTGGTGGGCGCACGTCGGCGGCTTCATCGCCGGGCTGGCGATCTGCCCGCTCTTCCTGCGCCGCGAGCGCGCCGGCCCGGTGCGGCGGCACTTCATCCTGCCCGACGTGCCCTCGCGGGCGGAGCGGCGGCCGCTCGATCCCTGGGGGTAGCCCGGCCGGCTACTACTCAAGGCCCCGGTCCCCCTGGCATGAGCTCTGGCGGCGGGGCCGTGGATTCGTCGAGCTGCGGCGCGTAGAGGCCGAGGTAGTGGCGGCGCCACCAGGCCCCGGTCTTGGCGCGGCTGGAGCGGTCGGTGAACCAGTACTGCCAGAGGACGGCCCGCACCGCCTGCGGCCGGGCGCCGTGGAAGGGATCGGCGGCGAAGAGCCGCAGCACGGGGGGCTCGGCGGCCAGCAGCCGCGCTTCGGTGGCCAGCACCCAGGGCTCGCTCTCCCAGGAGGCCAGCGAGGCGAACCAGAGGTTCCACTCGAAGCGCGGCTGGTAGGGGGCGTAGATGCCCGGCGCCCGCATCGGGTCCTGGGGCTTGTAACGAAACGGGTAGGCCACCCAGGCCTTGCCGTCGCGGCTGCCCTGGAACTCGATCTCGTAGCGGGCCCGCGTCATCACCGCGAACAGGCCGAAGCGGTTGGCGACCCGGAAGGGCTCGAGGGCCAGCGCCGGGGCGAGCAGCGGCCGCGGCAGCTGGCGCGGCAGGAAGGCCACCAGCGTGGCGTAGAACACCCAGACCAGCACCGCCGCCGCCGCGATCAGGCGCCAGAGGCGCGGCTGCCCGACCGGGCAGGCGGCCACCGGCTTGAAACCGAGGCGCTCCCAGGCGGCGTCGTCGACGAGCAGCACGCCGAGCACCAGCACCAGGTAGTTGAGGAAGGCATAATTGGCGGTGAGGATGATACCGATCTGCAGCGGCGTCCCGATCAGCACCACGGCGAGCCGCCAGCGCCGCGGCAGGAAAACCAGCCAGACCACCCCCAGCTCGACCACCAGCGTCAACAGCGCGGTGGCGGCGTGGAAGCCATGCGGCAGCTGGTGGGCGTACCAGCCGAGCCAGGTCGGCAGCGGCCCGTTCTCGTAGTAGTGGTCCATGGCGGTGAGCTGCCGCCATTGAGGCTCGCCGCTCGCCAGCTTGACCACCCCCGACTCGAAGTAGATCCGGAACCACTCCCAGCGCAGCAGCCACAGCGCCGCCCACGACGGCGGGTGGGCGGCGCCGAGGCCGGGGCGCAGGCCGGGAGGCGCCAGGAACAACGACAGCAGGCCCGCCTCGAGCAGCATGCCGTCGGACTGGTAGGACGAGAACTCCTGCGCCGCGGTGACGAACGACATGAAAGCGACCGTCGCCACCGCCAGCGCGCCGCGCGGCCAGAGGTTCAGCACCAGCAGCGCCGAGGCGATGAAGCCCGCGGCCACCAGCACCGTCAGAGCGCGGTCGCCGGCGCCCAGCCAGAGCATGGTCGGCGCCAGCCAGAAACGCTGGCCGGGGTAGGCGCGGCCGAGCAGCCGCAAGTAGTCGGCGGCCGGCAGGATACCGTGCGTGCCGATCAAGCCATGGATCTGGAACGCCAGCGAGTAGAAGGCCGAGAAGAAGATCAGCCCGAGCGAGCGCAGGAAGAGCCAGCGCGACCAGAGGTAGACCGAGCGTCCGGGCGGGCACCAGCGCCCGAACAGGCGCGCGAGCACGTGAGGAGGGGCCGCCGCGGCAGCGGCCGGGGCAGGCGCCTCTGCCGCCGGGCTCTCCATACCCCGAATCCTACTGCGCCCCAGGCGCCGGAGCGATGGCGAAAGGGAGTGCCTAAGGACAGACCGCCAGCGCGCTAGTGTCCTGGATCGGCTGGAAGGGGGTGCCCTGCGGATTGTGGAACTGTTTGCTCTTCCCGGTCATCGAATCGGTGACGGTGATCACGACGTCGACGTTGGTCAGGCCGCCGGCGAAGAACCAATACTTGCCATTGAGCCCGCAGCCGTTGAGGACCTTGAGCACCGCCTCGACGTTGTCCGCGGAGAAGAACCACATGTATGCCGAGTCGTCGGTCAGCTTTACCATTTGCGCGCCACCGGCCCCGCCGCCGTTGGGCGCGGTGAAGGTCGCGGTGACCTCGAAGCGGTTGCCGATCAGGCAGACGGTCAAGGTGTTCGCCGGGCATGCGAACTGTTGCGGGGTGGCCGCGGGCTGGTCGAAGCCGGGGCCATGCGGCCGCATGACGTGCAGATGGGCTCCCGCGGTCGCGGGAGCCACGGGAGCCGTCGGAGCCGTGGCGGCCACGGCGCCGCCGGGGCTGGCGGCGGCATGAACCGGGCGGGCACCGAGAGCGGCGAGCCCTATCAGCGGAACGACCGTCAGCCAGCCCTTTGACATCCCATCTCCTTCGGGTGCGGGCTCGTGATCGAGCGACCTCGCCCCCCGCTTGCCGAGCTCCCGCATGCGCAAGCCAGTCCGGTTGCCGCGGTAATTCTACACCGCGAACCATGGCATCACGGCCGCGGCCGCCGTTTTCCCGAGATGTTCGAGCCGTGCGCGCGGTACCGGCTGGGCTACGGGTAATAGCCGCGGATGGTCTTGACGCGCATGCCGTCGCCGGCGACCCGCACCTCGACGGCACGGAACTCGCCGGCGCGTGGCGCGGCCTTCGGCTGGTAGGCGAGCAGGTAGCGCGAGCGCAGCTCGTCCTCGATCGCTGCGTAGACGCCGTCGAGCTCGCTCGCCGACTCGATGAAGAAGCTGCGGCCGCCGGTCTCCTCGGCCAGCTTGGCGAGGTGGCCGCGGATCTGGAGGTCGAGGCGCGGGATGTGCGCGCCGATGGCGTAGATGGCGATGCCGGCGCGCCGCGCGAACGCCAGGGTCTCCTCGAAGCTCAGCCGGCTCAGGTGATCGCCGCCGTCGGTGAACAGGATGACCGCCGACTGGCCGTGCTGCACGCCCTTCATGTAGGAGAGGCCGTAGACCAGGCTGTCGAACAGCGCCGTGCCGCGCTCGGCGTTGAGGCCGGCCAGCGCCCCGGCCAGCGTTTCCAGGTTGCTGGTGAACGGCGTGCGCAGCACCGGGCTGTCGCTGAAGGTGAGCAGCGCCGCGCGGTCTTTCGGCGTCAGCGTGCGCTGCAGGAAGGCGAGCGCCGCCTTCTGCACCTGCGGCAGCGTCGCCGCCATCGACGCCGAGGTATCGATCGCGAACAGCAGGTGCAGCGGCAGGTCGCGCACGCGCTCGAAACGCAACAGGCTCTGCGCCTCGCCGCCGTCGAGGACCTTGAAATCGCCTTCGCGGAGCTCGGCGACCGGCCTGCCGCCGCGGTCGAAGACGGCGGCGTAGAGCTCGACCAGGCGCACCTCGAGCTTCTCCACCACGTCCGGCGAATTGATCACCGCCAGGTCCTCGGTCGAGGCGCCGTCGGCGAGATACGCGACTGCCCGCACGAAGCTGGCGGCGGCCACGCCGCCGCCGCGGGCAGCGCCGCCGGCGGCGGCCGCCGGGCTCGGCAGCGAGATGAGCTGGGTCCAGGGCGACTGGTAGAGCGTCGCCACCCGCTGGTCGTCGAGGAACAGCTCCAGCCGCTCGAGGCTCGCGCCGTCGGGCACCTGCACCTCGGCGCGGGCGAGCACCCGGCCGCGATAGCTGCCGCCCGAGCGCGGCTCGACCAGACGCACGGCGAAGCGCTGCTTCGGCGGGTTGAGCGTCAGCGTGTCGCTCGCCAGCTCGCGGCCGCCGGCGTCGAAGGCAACCGCCCGCACCTCGCGGGTCACCGGCACCGGCCCGAGGTTGAGCTCGACCGAGTAGGGCGGCCGGAGGCGCGACAGCATCTCCTTGCCGTCGAGGAAGAAGGTCACCTTGCGGATGCCCTCGCCGCTCGCCTCGGCCTCCAGGCGCACCGCGCCGGTCTGCTCCGCGGCCGCCGGCGGCACCAGGTGGACGTTGGCGCCGGTGCCTGCCGCCGGCGGTGCCGCGAGGGCGACCGGCCCGCCCGGCGCCCCGCCGCCCGCGGAGGGGGCCGGGGAGGCGGCGCCGGCGGCCCGCAGCTCGGCGCGCGCCGCCTCCAGGGCGGCCGTCACCTCCGGCGCCACGCGCGTGGTGCCGATCTCGGGCAGCGCGTCGGGCGCGGGCACCGCGATCGGCCGCTCGTCGCGGAAGTTGTGATGGGAGTGCAGGTCTTCGACACGCAGCACCAGCACGTAGTCGCCCGGATGCAGCGTGCGCTCGAAGGCCAGCGGCAGGGTGTCGCCCGCGAGCCCCGCCGATGGCAGGTCGAAGCGGTAGCGGAACGACTCGACCAGCTCGCTCGCGTGCAGCACCTCGCCGGTGACCAGGAAGTTGTACGACCGGTGCCCCTCGAGATCGGCGGGCGACGCCGCGGCGACCGGCACCAGCACCAGGCCCTGCATCACCGTGCGCCCGCGGTCGCGGGCCGGGAACTGCAGCTCGACCTTCGCCGGCAGCGGCGCCGCGCCGGCGGGCAGGTCGGTCGAGAGGCCGCGGAAGCTGCCCAGCCATTCGACGTCGCGCGGCGGCGGCGGCACGAAGATGTGATCGAGCAGATGGCTGTCGTCTTCATGGTAGACCGCCGATAACGCCGCCATCACGATCTCGCTATCGCCCGTGCAGTAGGCCCGAGCCCAGCGCATGAAGGCGGAAAGACTGTCGGTCTGCCGCAGCTCGTCCGAGTGGTTCAGCCCGATGAGCGCCTCGAAGCCGTCCGCCCGGCGCCATAGCGCATAGGAGCCGCCGTTGCCGCGCTGATAGAAGATCAGGTAGAGGTCCCGGGGCAACCGGTCGCCCGCGGGGTAGTGCCAGACCTCGGACGGCCAGAGCGCCATGCCGCAATTGGTCTTGTAGACGCTCCCCGGCTCGCCGTGCAGCAGCAACGTGCGCCCACGGTCTTCGGTGAGACTTCCGTAGTTGGAGCGGGCTGCCTCGACGCGGGCCTCCCACTGCTCTTTGAAGGCATTGTGGCTGCTCCCGGGATACGGGTTGCGCGCCTCCCAGAAGCGATGGATGAAGCCGTCGCGCTGGTAATCCTTGTCGAGCGCCAGGAACTGCCGCAGCTCGTCCTTGCCGATCAGCAGCGCGACCTCGCCGAGCCAGTCCCGGTACTTGGGATCGAGGTGCGCGATTCGGGACTTGACGTCGTCGGCACGCAAGGCCGCCGGCGTCCCGGACACGATGCCGAGCGCCAGGATCAGCAGGGCGAAGCTGCGGGCGACGCGCACGGCCAGGGCTGCCACCTTACCGACTCATGCGCGTCATGCGCGCTCGTCGCCAGCGGCCAGGGCCGCCGTCCGGGGCTACGGGCAGACATCCAGCGCGGCGGTGTCCTGGATCGGCTGAAAGGGCGTGTTCTGCGGGTTCACGTACTGCACCGAGGCGCCGGTGATCGAGTCGGTGACGGTGATCACCACGTGGACGTTGGTCAGGCCGCCGGCAAAGAACCAATACTCGGTGTTGAGCGCGCAGCCGTTCAGCACCTTGACCACCGCCTCGATGTTCGACGACGCGAAGAACCACATGTAGCCCGAGTCGTCGGTGAGCCTCACCATCTTGGCGTTGCCGGAGGTCGTGGGGGTGTCGAAGGTGGCGAAGACCTCGAAGCGGCCACCGTTCAGACACATGGTAATCGCGTCCTCGACGCAGGTGAAGGATTGCGGGGTCGCCGCCGGCCGCGTGGCCTTGTGGGCAGGCGGCCGCACCGCCTTGGTCTGGGTCTGGGCCTCGGCGGCACCGGCGCCGAGGGCCATGAGAGCCGTGATCGACAGGGTCAGGAACCATGCTCTGGACATCGTCGTTCTCCTTGGGAAGCGCTGCGAACGGTCGGGTCCTCGACCGCCGCCACCACCGTCCAAAGAGCAAGACCCTTGCCACTCCCACCTGACACACCGGCGCTCCGCGCCGCATCCCGGGCGCGACCGAGGACCCGCCAGGGGCGGGTTCGAGGCCGAACGGAAACTCCCTGACGAGGGGGAGGGAGGGGGCGTCCCCTTCCCCCCGGAGGGTGGGAAGGGGATCGAGGGGATGCGGGGGAGATCCGAT
>Ga0209118_1000961_pt1 | contig 14252 bp, 13 predicted proteins | sample BlaSpr_A8_Ref_M1_FD_187988 | JGI IMG/M metagenome (GOLD analysis project Ga0209118, IMG submission 187988) | Forest soil microbial communities from Thunder Bay, Ontario, Canada - Black Spruce, Ontario site 2_A8_Ref_M1 (SPAdes) (version 2) | ecosystem: Environmental > Terrestrial > Soil > Boreal...
TCAGCCCGATATGGATGAGGTCGCGCGGAAGATCACTCCGCGCACCACCATGCTGATCTTTAATTCGCCGAATAATCCGACGGGAACAGTCTTCACCGATGCGGCTCTGGAAAAACTCGCGGAGCTGGCCGTGAAACACGATCTGTGGATACTTTCCGATGAAGTTTACGCCCGCATTTTGTTCACCGGTGAATACAAATCCATTTGGGCGCTTGCCGGCATGGCGGAGCGCACTGTGATCATCGATGGTTTTTCGAAGAGCTTTGCCATGACCGGCTGGCGGCTGGGCTACGCCGTGGCTTCCGTGCCCGTGATTGATGCCATGGACCTGTTGGTCTTGAACACGTTTACATGCGCGGCGGAATTCACCCAGGTGGCGGCCATCGAAGCATTGCGCGATTCCACGAATGCCGTGGATACCATGGTGGCGGAATACCGTAAACGGCGAGATCAATTTGTTGATGGGCTGAATCGCATCCCAGGGTTTCGGTGCCAGGCGCCGGACGGCGCTTTTTACGCGTGGGTAAAGATTGAAGACACAGGACTTTCCGCGGAAGAAGTGCAGAGGATGCTGCTGGAAGAGGCAGGAGTGGCGGGAATCGCGGGCGCGGCTTTCGGTCCGGGCGGGAAGAATTATCTGCGCTTCTCGCTCGTCAGTGCGCGGAATCTGCTCGAGGAGGCGCTGGAGCGTATGCAGCGCGTCTCGGTTCACTGGCGCGCAGCGGTTTCGCGCTAGACTCACGACCTATCATCCTTAGCGGACTAGCGTCGCAAGTCTTCCGCAACGCTTCGATGATCGTGGACCATAGATGAATTTCCAAGGGGACAGAGAAAAATGAAACGATTGATTCGCTTTGGCGCGGCCCTGTTGATGGGCTTGGCCGGCGCAGCAACGGCATCGGCTCAGGCGAAGCCGCTGGCCAGCGGAGACGTCCAAAAAATTTACGACCGGCTGCTCAAACAGATCGATCGGATCCTCATCTACGACAATCATTCCCACGCGACGTTTCCGGATGACTCGGACATGGACGCCATGGCTTCGCCTCCCGACGAGAGCACGGTGATGCGTCTCCGCGACACGAATCCCGAATTCGTGGCGGCAGCCAAGGCCCTCTTCGGCTACCCTTACGACGACTTCAAGCCCGATCACGCCAAGTGGCTGATCGAGAAGAAAAAGGCCGCGGAAACTGCGGGCGGCACCGCCTATTGGGACAGCATCCTCGACAAAATGAACATCGAGACTTGCCTCGCCAATCGCGTGGCCCTGGCGTCCTATCTCGATCCCAAACGTTTTCACTGGGTTTTCTTCGTCGATTCGTTTTTGTTTCCCTTCGATAATCACGACCAAGCCGCTAAGAACGGCGACCTGGGTGTCTACATCCCGCTTCAGGAAAAAGTGCTGCAGCGTTATGAGAAACAGGAGGGTGTGAGCGGCCTGCCCGCCGATCTCGCGGGATATGAAGCGTTTGTCCGTCAGACGCTCGCGGACAACCAGAAGAAGGGCGGCGTGGCCATGAAATTTGAAGCCGCCTATTTCCGCACACTCTATTTCCGCGACCCCCCACGCGAGAAGGTCGAAGCGATTTATACCAAGTACCGCTCCGGCGGCGTTCCTACCGAAGAGGACTACCGCACTTTTCAGGACTACATCTTCCGCCTGCTGATCGACCAGGCCGGAAAGCTGAAACTTCCCGTGCACTTTCACAGCGCCGTCGGCATCGGTGACTATTTCAGCCTGCGCAACGGCAATCCTCTCAATCTGGAAAATGTGCTGCGTGACCCGCGCTACAGCAGCGTGAAATTCGTGCTCATCCACGGCGGATATCCCTACACCCTCGATATGATCTGGCTGACGGCAGCGAAAAACGTTTACACGGATTCCTCCCTGATGGGCTACTACGTTTATCCGTCAGAATTGAAGACCATCCTCAAGCAGTGGATTTCGATTTATCCCGAGAAAATTATGTTCGGGTCGGATGCCTTTCCGTTCAACGATGCAGTCGGCGCCGAAGAGACGTTCTGGCTCGCGGTGCGCTCCGCCCGGACGGCCGTGGCGGCGGCGCTGGCAGAACTTGTCGCCGAGGGCGCTTTCCCGGAAGAAAAAGCACTCGAACTGGCACACATGTACCTGCACGACAATGCCGCGAAGCTTTATGGAGATGTGAAATGATCACCCCGACAAAACCGAAGCATATCGCCTGGAAAAACGTGGAACGCGAGCCACTGAATCCGCTGATCGATCGGGAGATGCTGGTCGGCGACAAAATCATGCTGGCGCGCGTGCTCCTGAAAAAGGGCGCGCACGTGCCTGAGCATCACCACCACAACGAGCAAGTAACCTACATCCTCGAAGGCGCGCTGAAGTTCGCCATCGACGGCAAAGAGATCGTGGTGCGCGCAGGCGAGGTGCTGTGCATCCCGCCCCACATGCCTCACGAGGCCTGGGCGTTGGAGGATACGGTAGATCTCGACGTGTTCGATCCGCCTCGCGAAGACTGGCTAAACAAGACAGACGCCTACCTGAGGCACGGACGCTGAGAACATTGGTTCAGTCGGGCAGCTTTCGGTTAAGATGAACTTCCAGTCCACCCATTCTTAATTGGTGCCTACTTTGCGAAAGAACGTAGACAAAGCACCGCTGTCTTGTTTACCGTAGCTAGGTGGCCGATTCCAGGCGTGGGGTCGACCCTCTGAGGGGAGCATCATGAAGAGGCTATTTGTATCGGCATTGTTGGTGCTTGGGAGCGCGTATGTAGCATCGGCGCAGGAGACCGCGCCATCGGAGAGTATCGGCAAGGGGAACGTGGCGCAGGACTTCACTTCGACCTCCGCCGCGAAGGCGACGCTCATTGCCCCCCTGACCGCCACCGAAGCGCTTTTCCCGCCGGCCGGCAGACCGGTGAAAATGCTCGAACCGCCCATCGTTACCACGGCACTGGCTGTGCCGGTCGAATCTGCCGAACCGGCTGACCCATCCCCCAAACCGAAGTTCCTCTACGGCGGCCGCGACGACTACCGCTGGCAGCTCGGCTTGGCCGCTACGTGGCTTCGTTTCCAATCTTCGATTTTTAGCGCCAGCGCCGTCGGCTTCAAGACTTCTGTTTCTTATTTCACGAACGATTGGTTCGCCATCGAAGGAAACGTCACGGCCGCCTTTGCCCCGGTGATCTATGCCAAAGAGCATATCAAGCTCGCAACCTATGGAGCAGGCCCGAAGATCGCTTGGCGGCAGAAAAAATGGGAACCTTGGGCGCACGCGATTTTTGGTGGCGCTCACGAACAACCCCAGACCGCTGGGAATAGCAGAAACTCCTACTCCATTCAAGCCGGTGGCGGCGCGGATTACCGATGGAACCCGCGCATCTCTTTCCGCCTGGAGGGCGACTACGTGCGCACCGGTTTCTTCCATCAGTCGCAAAACGACTTCCAGCTCGCAGGTGGAATCGTTTTTCATTTCTAGGACGACGCGAGAGGCAGGGAGGACCGTGGGAGCCAGCAGGGTCGCTCCGCAACTGTCATCTCGTATCCAGTTTCGTTCGCTGCTTCTGGCGCTTTCCAGCCGCACCGATTAGTAGATCCCATGGCTTGAACCGATGGCTTTGAGCTCGCCGTTTTCCGCGGAGAGCTGATAGTCGTCGCCCTTTTCCCCGCTCCAGGTCTTCACATTAAACCATGCGCCTGGAGGTGCACGATGCACGGAGATACCACGGAAGCGCAGCGGCGTTTTTCTGCGGCAGACTTCGGGCGGATTGCGTGCCTCAAGAAAATAGGCCTGGCCGGCGCCAGCGACCTTGGCAGAACCATCAGGCTCGAGGAGCACGGCGGCATTTTCTTCGACCGCGATCGCACGGACTCGCGTTGCCCAGCCGTCCTGCAAAATGCGCGCGAGGAAAACGACCAGGCGGCCCATGCGATCGCGCTTGGCGAAGTGCGTGTCCGTGATCGTGCCACCAAGAAGCGGGATACGCAGAAAATCGCGGGAAATTGTAACTTTGTTCCCGAACGGGTCGGCAAGGGCTTCCGGCGAATGAATTGTATCGATGATGGATGCAAATGAGAATTCCCCAAGGATGGCAAGGCCCGCGCTGGAACCGCCAATAGGTTTGCCGCTGGCGATGTGGCGGTTGAGGGCGTCTTCGACCGGCGTGTCCTGCCAAAAACGCACGTAATTGGATTGGTCGCCGCCCGCGAAGAAGATGGCTTCCGCCTGCTCAATGGTCTGAACAACCTTGGGGTCATCGGAATCCTCGCGATCCGTGAAGACAATCGTTCCCACCGAATTCAGCGGACAGAGACCTTTGATTTCCTCGTTTACTTTTTTGGCGTAGTCATCCTCTGTGTTGGCGCGGAGAATCAGAAAGTCCCCGCCATTGGCGCGTTCGCACAAGAAGCGGAAAGCGGGATCCTGCTGGGCTCCACCACCCATGAGCGCATATCCGCCGCGCGGCTTGGCCGAGCTGTCCGCGGAGTTACCCGCGCGAAAGTATTTCCACTTTGCCGAGGCTGCCGGGGCCAGCATCGGGCAGACGAGCAAAAACAAAAGATAGATCCGTGCAATTCTGGGCGAAGGCATGAATGCTCCTCCCCGTAAGCGGTGCAAGACACTAGCGCATTGCGGTTCCGTAAAACACGCCCTTGCCGCCGCGTAAATCGCGGCCATAAGAAAGAAGTACGGTCAAACCGCCCAAGATTCGAACTTTGCATTGAACCCCGGAATCCCACAGCCAGCGCTTCGAGCCGAAAAGACCGGAGGAATCCGCCACCGCCCCATTGTCGAAGAACGGCCCGATTTTTACGGTTAAGAAACCGTTCCTGTAAATATTCTTGTCCATCTCCCAATTCGCGAGGAAGTAGCGCCGCCCCAGAGGTGCAGCACCTTTTCTCCCGTCAAGAGTTCCGGCATGTCCGCGAAGCCAGAGATTGTTATCGCGCTCGATGCCTAGTTGGAACAGCTCATCGAGTGTGGCTTTGCCCATGGCGCCACCCGCACGAACTTCTGCCCGCATCTCGTAATCGTCGCCCTGCACACGAGGGAACCAGTGCGCGCGAAGCGATCCCCGCAGCGTGCCGAATGGCCCGAGGCCTGCTGCAAACTCGCGTCCGGCCCTTGCTTCCGCAGAAGAATCCAAAGTAAATCGTCGTTCTGGCAGACGCACCAGAGAGCGTTCAACGCCAAGCCATCCCGCAAGGGAAGTACTGCCCGTAAAGAATGTGCGCTCGGCAGTCGAGTTGAGACCGTTAACATTTCTAAAATTGCGATGGGCAATCTCCGCGCCGCCGCTCCAGCTCCATCGGCCATTCACAACGGAATGAATTTCCCCGCCCGCCGCCGTACGCCGCATGTTCAGATCACCGAGGGTTGTGCCGGGGCCGAAAAACGTTTGCGTCAGGTTCCAATTTTCATTTCGTGTATCTACATACACACGCAAGCGGAGACCGGGATCGCCATAGATCGGCATGGAAAAGGACAAAAAAACACGGCGCTTCTCGGAATCCCATCTCACGAGCGAAGTCAAATTCACTGCGCCATGCCCGATGTTGTAAAACTCCGGGTAAACCGTGGCGTAAGGTAACCCGCTGAGGAGCGAGAGAACGCCCTCTAATTTGGAGTCGCCCCACCCGTTCCTCTCTGCCAAATGCAACGTCACGTCGTAATTTCCTGAGTCAGCCGGGGTGAGTTCGACCCGGCGATTCGAAAAAACTTCTAGATTGTCCAGCCGCGATTCCGTCGTAAGAAGGGAATCGCCGGTCAGAATTTGGGGAGCATTGAAAGCAAGAGCGTGGTTGCGCAACGATTCCTTTAGTTGCAGTGGCGGTACAAACGCAACGCTCCGAAGCCGCGGTTTCTCCTCGGGATTCCAATACTTCAGCGCAGCTTCCAGGTTCCCTTCGAGGAGATAAATCGTGGCAAGAAATTCGCGGGAATACGCGTCTTGTGGACTTAAATGCAACGCGGCATGTAAGCAGTTCTTCGCCGTTCGAAAATCCTTTCGTTTGTACGCGACGCCCGCCAGTTCTATCAAAAACCGCGGATCAGCCGGCGCCTTCCGCATTCCTGCTTCGAACGCTAGTTTTGCGTCAGGCCATTTTTGCAGGCGTGCCAGCGCAAGTCCTGCCAGGAAGTCGAGTTCGGGTGATTGCTCCACCGGACCTCGCGCAAGGCTGATCACTTTTTCCCACTGCCCGGCATCGAAAGCATCCTGCGCGGCGGCTAGGCGGGCTTGATCGGAAGATTGATCCTTGGCAAAGGAGGGCGAACTCAGCGTCAATACAGCAAGTAGAAGAAATATCACACAGCCTTTTCGGGGAGAGCCAGCAGCATCCAATTGCTGTTCGATCGCCATTCCTTCTCGAATTCCGTGCGTTCGATTCGGAGAAGTTTGCCACGCGCAGGGTCGTTGATAAAAACCGCCCCATTTTGCCAATCAATTCCCGTGACCACAACGTAGTGCAACGGCGCCTTGGCGCTCCCGGGCTGGAGGCTTACGATCAGGGGCCGTCCCTGGGTCAAGTGTTCCCGGAGATCTTTCCATTCACCTTGAAGAGGGAAAACGCGAAAGCCCGACCCTTTAAGATAACTTTCGATGTCGGAAGCATAAATCCCGCGGGCTTTGCGCGAATAGAGCTGCTTTTGAATCGCGGCCGCGTCGGCTTGCTGCGGTTCGACCCGCGTGCCGTGGGCATTCCAATATTGCAGAACCATGGAGATCACCGCGGACCCACAGCCATCCTCACTCTGCCTTACGAACGGCACGTCAAGCCACACTCCTGCCTTTTCCTGGGACGCTAGCTGAATCGAACGCCCCAGGAAGAGAAGTAGGAGCAATCCAAGTGCAAACCGGTTCATCCGCGTAACGTACAACTTCAATTTGGGAGAATCAGCGGAGCGCGACCACCAGGACGATGATACCGATCGCGATCAGAATGATCCACAGTAGATCGCGGTCGGATATGCGTCCTGCGGCGAAATCGCTCTGCGCCCGGCGGGACCGCTCCGCCAGCTTGGCAAGATCTTCATCGCTCAATTGGCCGACGGCCTTGGCGACCTTCTGGTAGTCAAGGTTGGCGGATTTCAGCGCCTTTTGGGCTGGGTCGGAAGAAAGCAGCGTTCGAACGGTTTCTTCGTTTGCTTGGCGCGTCTGGGTCGGGCGCGCGGCGTCTTTGTTCAGGTCGCTTAGAGAAACGACATGTTGCTTGTCCTGGGCCCGCGCCGGAATTCCTGCCAAACCGAGCAAAGCAGCAATCGCCAGCATCGACACGCACATCTTCACGCGAAAATGCATTCTTCCTCCTATTTTTGGCTGGGGCAAAGCTAGTTTACGAATTGCAGCGTATCGTGACAAGAGGCTTCTCGGGAATCTTCTAGCAGGACCTGCGCGAGAGCGAACGCATTACTTTGCGGGCAGAGGGTTCTGGTACTTGGTGGCGTCGACCGATTGCCATTCGCCCCTGATGATGCCCGCGCGAATTTGCGCGGCGGTCTTGCCCTTGCGTGACTGCTCGTAAGAGTAAAATGCTTCGCCGATGCAAATGTTGCACCCGGAGCCGTGTTTGCTGGCGAAGCAATCCAGCAGGCTTCCATGGCCCTGACTGCGGTCACAGTGGCAGTAGCAGGGCTCCTGGTATAGCGTTCTCTTGATTCGCGCGGCGACCGTGTAGGCATTCTGCACAGCGGGATCTGTGAAAAGCGCAGGACTCATGGTCGCGGGCAGCGTGCCTTGTGGAGCTTGCTGATGATAGGCGGGAACGGACTCATCGGCACCCGATTGAGCCATGTTCATGCCGGGCATAGCTTGTGGCGAATGCGAAGCGGCGCGTTGCGGCAGGAGCACGAGACCCAGCGCCAACCCAAACAGAACCGCGCCGCTGATAAATTTCCGGATCCCAAGCATGGCCGCCTCCCGTTCCTCCAGTGATCGCGATACCGTCCTTGCGGTTTCTACTTTACGGCGTGGAGCCCTCAAATTCCACCCTCTTGTACGAACGACGCATTGGAAAACAACCATCAGGGCAGCCGCACGACAGCAATCCGAACCGCCGCAAGCTTTGTCACGTCCATGATCTTATCGCCGTTCAAATTGTCGATCTGGCTGTTCGCGATGAAGTAGAAGTCGTTGCCGCGGATCGCTCCTGTCGTTGGCAGAACCGTGAACTGCGTGTGATTCTCTAGCACGATAGTTTGCGTCACGCGATTCCCATCTCTCGAAAGCTTGAAAGCAACGACACGCGGCGACCCGATGCCGTTTTGCACGGCAATCAGACTCCCGTTGCGCCAGTACAATCCGTCAGCGCCAGCGAGCGTGTTGTGAGGACCAGGATCGACATCGCGGGTCGTATTGTCCGCCAGATCGATCTTCACGATACCCACAGCATCTGCGACATACAGCGTTCGGTCGTCGTCGGCCAGCGCGATGCCGTTGGGATAAAAAAGTGTCCGATAGACAGGCAGGGGAGTGAACGCATGCGATCGTGAATCAAAGCGGAACACCTGATTGTTCAAGCTATCCGTCGTGAACACATCACCGTTCTTGCGTAACACCAGGTCGTTAAAACCGTGTTTTGCATTGTCCTTGGGTGAGTAGCGCTCCAGCAATTTGCCGGAAGCATCGAAATGCACGATCTCCGTCCGGCCCGCGTCTTCAAATGTGTCCGCCCAGACCGTGCCGTCACCGGCATCCAAACGGATGCCAAGCACAGGCAGAAGTCCGTAGCGATCCCCGGGCACAAAATCAGAAACCCGACCTTCCGGATCGATTTTCACGATCTTTCTTCGATACAGACTGCTCAAATAAAAAAGATCTTGCTTCGCGTCGAGCGCCAGTCCCTCAGGAATGAGGTCTTTCTCATCCGTGACAAAAGCGAGCCGGGCATGCGCTGCCGCCGGAAATTCGCGGTGCACCGACGCGACAAGGTCTTCAAATTCTTTTGTGCCCTTGAGTCCAAGAAACGCCGCTTCCCCGGACGGGTCGAAACCCTCACGCAAAGCTAGACATTCCTTTAAGAGAGCCAGGGCTTCGCGGCTTTCTCCCAGGTGCTGCTTCGCCGTGGAAAGAAAATAGAGGACCGCGCCCCGGTCAGGAACGATCGACTTCAACTTCTCGACGATCGCAATTTGATCGCGGACATCGGCCGCGTCGGCAGGCTCCGCCGGCGTTCCTTTCACCTGCTCTTTTTCTTTCTCCTGAGACGGAGTGCCGATAGGAAGAGCGAGGAATCCGGTCAATAGAAAAAGTGGAGCGAAAGCCGCGAAGGTTGGCCGGAGGTAGGGCATCGCAACCGATTAGACGCTCGAAGCGCCACTTCGCGTCAGCCACGTCCGCAAGATATCTGGATCGACCGTACCGTACTTCTCGTCGGCGCTGCCGGGGTCGGGACTGCGCCATCGCCAGATTCCTGCGCCTGAGAGACCGGCGGCTTTGCAGGTATCCAGCGCTTCTTCCATCGTGTATCCAGGTGTCCCAGGATCGCGCGCGGGCAACTCTCCAAGCCAGAGCGCGCGATCAAGAGATTCCTGTGGCTTTAGAGCGCGCAGTTGCGTGGTGAGATCCGCATCCTGGTCGCGTTCATTCTGCGGATAATAATGCGCCTGGTAAAAATCGAGTCCCAGGTCGCTCCAGGCACGGAACCACAAAAGCCGCGCCGAACCAAGCGTCACCTGGGCGTGCGAGTATTCGTGCATGGCGTCTGCGATCTCGCGGGCAAATGCATTGAAATCCGCAAAGTGCATCACCGCTTCGGGAAACCGCACGAATTCACGAATGGCCCACTCCGGCTCGTTGGCCACTTCCCATGAGAACAAGGCGGGATGACCGCGAAATTCTTCAAAGAGCGGAATCAAGACATGCTCGAGGAGCGCTTCACGCCCCGCGGCGAATTTCAAGACATTCTGGTTCGGCAGGGAGGACGAAGCGTCACCGCGATTCTGCATCCATAAGAAATCCAGCAGCGAGAAGCACAAGCGCAATTCGAATTGCCGGGCCAACTCCAGGGCGGCGGCCACATCGGCAAAGAGCAGCTCATCGGGCCCCGTGGGAATTCCCTTGTTCACCGAGAGGCCGCTGCGTCCATCGCAGAGAAGAAACCAGCGTGCAAGCGTGATTCCTGCTGCCCGCATGCGCTCGAAATCTTCGGCGACCGTTTTTCGCGTTTCCGAAGTGCTGACGCCATGCGCACCCGACAGGCTCCGGCCAAAATCCTGGCCGTAGTGGACCCAGGGATAGTTCACACCAAGCAGAAATCCTTCGGGTGCAGGGGCTGGCATGTTGCTCTAAAACTGCGGTCGTTAAACGAGCGCAGCCTCGGCTGCAGTATACGCCGCTGGCGGGGGCGGAGTGGAAGCTTTTGCTCCAACATGCTTCGCGCGGAGTTGCCGCTGAACCCGCCGGCCCCAGCCTCTCACAAAGGAAAAGTTCAGCGCTCCGCCGACCGCCGAACTGGCGAGTGGGATCAGCCGGCCAATCCATTTCTCCGCTGTTTCCGCCCCAATCTTCATGGCCAGGCGTTCCGCGATGCGTGGAGCGACTTTTTCGAGAATCTGTTTTTCGGCAAGATCCTTACCGTAGTCAATACCGGAAGCAGCGGCGGCCGCCTTCCACATTTCCATCCGCTGGTCTCGTCCGTGCGCTTCGAAACCGTAAAGCAGCGAAAGCCGCTGGATCAGCCGCAGCGTGATCAATGTCAGGAGGCTGGCATCCGGCAGGATCGTAATCATGCCACCCAGGCCAAATCCCGCGCCTTCCGCAAGCGCCAGACGCTCGGCATCACGAATCAGCTTCTTCGCGATGGCGTCCAGGCGCTCCACCGGAACATCCTTCATGCGCGCGAAATCCGGGACCCACAGGCCGTGCTTGTCCGAAAGCTCGCGCCGGAAATCTTCCGGGTCGATCTCGATCGTGCGCAGGCCGCGGAGTACACCGAATCGCAAGAAGCGACCGAGAGTACTTCTCGCCTGCGATCTTCCACCCGCATTGCGTAACCCAGCCATGTCTATTAGCATCCTACGGCGGTTAGGACCGGCTGGCAACCACAGCGTTGCACCGCTTATCCAAGAAGGATCGGGTAGGCGAATCTGACGAGGGGGGAGTTACCCGGAACGCGGCAGGAAAACAAGAGTCCTACTTGACGCGGAAGAGCTTTTGGGTAAACTGCATTTTCCTCATGGCGACGATGCCACAATTCGTTCCCTCCGAAGTCGTGCACGATCTCGACTTCCCGCAGCGGGAGGCGGCGTTTTTCTACGGCCTTTTCATGCGCGGCCATTCCGCGGACCAGCTTCGCCGGGACATCGAAGTCCCCGCTGCTGTACTCGCCAAGTGGCACCGGGAGGCGGAGCGCGACCCGCAACTCCGCGACATCTTCGCGCGCGTGGTCGACTACCGGCGTCACGTGCTGGCCATCTTCGATGCCCTAGTCGGTACAGAAGGGCTGAACCAGCGGGTTCAGTAGCCTCTGCGGTTTTTGAAGATGTCCAGAACGAAAACTCCCGATCTGGTCTTGTGCTAGTTCCCCTCGCTTCGGTATCGATTCCCCTGTACAATCGTTCAGGTCATAAACTGTCAGGCAACCAATTGGAAGCAAATACGGTCTAACCCGAATTGGGGGCAAGTGTCACAAAATGCAGGGGATCCCTTTGATTGACGGGGAGCTTGTCCGGGGGTTAGAATCGCAACGTCCTAGAGCTTGAGGTGTATTCATGTCACGGGTAGCACGAACCCTATTCATTTCCCTTTTTTCGCTCGCCATCTTCATTCCACCAGCTTTCGCCCGGCAGACCCAGGATCAGGGTATTCCTCCAGGGCCGCAGAAGCTCGATAAAGAAACCAAAAAGAAGATGAAGCGGACTCTGAAGGAACTGGACAGCACCTACCGGCAGTGGCTCAACGAAGATGTCACTTACATCATCTCTCCAGACGAGCGCAACGCCTTCCTCCAATTGGATACCAACGAAGAGCGGGAGCAGTTCATCGAGCAGTTCTGGTTGAGGCGCAGCAGCAATCCGGATCTGCCGGACAACGATTTCAAGGAAGAGCACTACCGCCGTATTGCTTACACCAACGAACATTATGCTTCCGGTATCCCCGGGTGGAAGACTGACCGCGGCCGCATGTACATCATGTGGGGCCCTGCGGATGAGGTTGAATCGCATCCGACCGGCGGCACCTATGATCGTCCCATGGAAGAGGGCGGCGGTTCGACCAGCACCTACCCGTGGGAAACATGGCGCTGGCGCTACCTGGAAGGCATCGGAGAAAACATCATCTTGGAATTCGTGGACCCCAGCGGGTCGGGTGAGTATCACCTGACGATGGATCCATCGGAAAAGGACGCGCTCCTGCACGTGCCGGGCGCGGGCTTGAGCTTATTGGAATCGATGGGCATGGCTTCCAAGACCGATCGCTTCACGCGCTCAGATGGCACAAACCTGCCAAAGAGTATGGGCGGTGAACCCGCCAGCATGAACGAATTTAATCGGCTGGAGCTCTACGCCAAGGTTAACAAACCGCCCGAAGTGAAATTCAAGGACCTTGAAGCGGTTGTGACTTCCCGCATCGTTCGAGATCAGGTGCACTTCAACTGGCGCACCGACTATTTGAAAGTGACGAATGACACGGTCCTGGTGCCGGTCACCGTGCAGATACCCAACAGTCAGCTTTCCTTCCAGGCCAAAGAAGGAATTCACTCCGCCACGCTGAATATTTTCGGACGCATAACCACCCTCACCGGCCGAGTAGTCCAGACGTTCGAGGATTCCGTGAGCCGAGATTTTCCGGATTCGCTCTTCCAGCAGTCGCTGAAGCTCCAATCCATCTATCAGAAAGCGGTTCCGCTGCGCCCAGGCCTGTACCGCCTGGATCTGGTGATCAAGGACGTCCGGAGCGGAAATGTGGGCGTTGTAAACAGCCGCCTGGCTGTGCCGCGGTACGAGGATGAAAAACTCGAGGCCAGCTCACTGATTCTTGCCGATCAGATAGAGCATGTTCCGGCCAAGCAGATCGGCTCCGGCCAGTTTGTGCTCGGTTCCTCGAAAGTCCGGCCAAGACTCGGGGCTGATTTCACGACGGCCGACAAGCTCGGCATCTATATGCAGGTGTATAACCTTAAGCCCGACGACCAGACGCACAAATCCAGCGCCACGTTTCAGTACACCGTCAAGAAGGGCAACGAGCAGGTCATGCAGTTCAAGGAAACCTCGGCAGAGATGAAGCAGACCGGCGATCAGGTTACGATTGAGCGCCTCCTGCCCCTCGCGACGCTCACGCCGGGAAAGTACACGCTCGAAATTAACGCCACGGACATGCTTGCGAATAAGACCATTTCTCGCACGGCAGAGTTTACGGTGAAGGCGCCGCCGGAGACAAAGACGGCGGCGAATGTTGCACCGGGGAGGTAAAGCAAAGTGAAACAGGAACGGCTCCGAATCCTGGGGGCCCTGGTCCTGACCGCCATGGTTTCGCTCTTCGCGGCGAATCCGGCGGCCGCGCAAGCGAAGCTCGTTCCGGGGAAGCTTGCGGGAGTGGTGCGCGACACTGCGGGCACGCCGCAGATGGGCGCGAGTGTGGAGTTGATCTCGGAAGCGGCGGGATTGGCAGCTTCGCGGGGCCTGCTGACGAACACACAAGGCATTTTCCGTGGTGAGAAACTTGCACCAGGTTTTTATACCGTCCGCGTGACTCTCGCCGGTTTTCTTCCTACCCTTGAAAAACACGTCCGCGTCAGCCCGAACCTGACCACCGTCCTTCGCATCGAGCTCGAATCCATGTTTGCTTCGCTCGATCAATTGCGACGCACGCCTTCGAATGCCGCGGTGGAAGCGGATGATTGGAAATGGGTGCTGCGGTCCGCCGCCTCGATGCGGCCGGTTTTGGAATGGATGGACGACGGCAGTTTGAACGCCTCGACCGTAAGCATAGACTCCGGCAAGCCTCGCGCACCCCGGTTGCGGCTGGAATTCACTAATGGCGCGCGGCGACCCCTCTCGGCTTCGAGTATTGCGTCGTCGCCGGCCACGGCAGTGGCCTACGATCAGAAGTTGGGCGGCACGAGCAGACTGATTATTGCTGGGCAGATGAGCTATGACGAGGATGCTCCTGCCGGGGGCATTGCCACGGTTTGGCTGCCAACAGGCACACTGGGTGCCGGTCCGCATACGGCGCTGGTTTTGCGTGAAGCGAAACTGGGACCTGCCGGACCCACTTTCCGCGGTGTTCGTCTCGACCAGGGCGGTGCGCTCGCTTTGGGTGACCGCGTCGTTC
>Ga0209118_1000962_pt1 | contig 14240 bp, 13 predicted proteins | sample BlaSpr_A8_Ref_M1_FD_187988 | JGI IMG/M metagenome (GOLD analysis project Ga0209118, IMG submission 187988) | Forest soil microbial communities from Thunder Bay, Ontario, Canada - Black Spruce, Ontario site 2_A8_Ref_M1 (SPAdes) (version 2) | ecosystem: Environmental > Terrestrial > Soil > Boreal...
GATCTGGCAAACGTTTCATGGGCGCGTGAGGGGCACTTTCACCTGGACGTTGGAAGCCGAAGGCAACCAGACCTATGCCAGCCTCGATGCCGCGTATCAACTGATGGGAGGCGTCTTTGGCAGAGCTCTAGATGCGCTCCTCGTCGAGCGAGCCGTCAGGAAGGGTGTCGATCAGGTGCTTGAGAACATGAAGCGGCAGTTGGCCCGTCAAACGATGTTTACGCCGTGAATCGGCGGCGCTCACCTAACCCTCAGGTTGACAGCCCCAGGTGAGACTGCTTGCGACAACGCAAGATATCGATAAGCCAGCAACCGAGGCACCTTTCTGGCACAGTGAGGAGCCTTGGTGGAGAGTAGAAGCGAGGGGGATGATCCCAACATTCCGGAAGTAGCAACCCATAGAGGAAGCCAAAACTGACTCGGCCATCCCACCTGCAAATCCAATTGGCTGCCACCCTACTCTTCGCCGTAGTACTCACCGGTGCGCTGGTGATTGCGAAGCCTCCCCCTCTTCGTACGTGCCAACGGATTGTGATTGCCTCGTCGGCCGAGAAGTTCGGGATGCTGCGCGACTTCGCAGCCGGCTACAACCGAACTGTGGGGAGCGCCGCCAACCCCTGCGTGATTGTTGCCGTCGAGCAAGTGAACTCGGGCGACGCCGAGATAGCACTTGAACAAGGATGGCGTGGACAGTCGACGGAACGGCCTGACGTTTGGGCGCCGGCCAGCAGTGCGTGGGTGAACCTGTTGAGGTCGAACAGTCCTTCCGTGCTGCCGCTCATTAGAGCCCCCAGCCTATTCAAGTCACCGCTGGTGATCGGAATGCCAAAGCCCATGGCGGAAGCGCTCGGCTACCAGACCAAGCCAATTGGATGGCGAGACATCTTTACGCTGGTCAACAGCCCAGCAGGTTGGGGTGGGGCTGGTAATCCGCAGTGGGGTCAGTTCAAGCTCGGTACGACCAACCCAACCGTGTCGACGTCCGGGCTGCATGCGCTGATCGGAACCTACTTTGCCGCCGGCGGATCAGGGCTCACGGTCGATCGGGTTAACTCAGCCGCGGTGCATGATTTCGTTGGCGGGGTGGAGCAGGGCGTGGTGCACTATGGCGAGACTGCAGCCGACTTCCTGAATAATCTCCGCGATGCATCCGACCGCGGCCTGGCTCTCCTCTATGTGTCAGCGGTTGCGCTTGAGGAGCAGGAACTCGTCGACTACAACGCAGGCGTGATCGGTGGAATTGATCACGGAGGCGCCCCCAGCGTCTCTCTTGTTCCGATCTACCCCAGCGAAGGGACACCTGTCGCCGATCACCCATACGTTGTCCTCAACCTGGAACGCCAGGTGGCGGCCCAGGACTTCTTTAACTACCTGGCCCAGCCTTCACAGCAGGCGGTGATCGATCGACATGGATTCCGGATGGCGGGCTCGGTGGATCACGGCGTAGTCGGACCGCTTCTGAGCAAGCAGCAGTTCATCCAGAGCAGCCAACCCGCACTGGTTTTGCAGCCCCCGGAAGGGACTGTTCTCGAGGCTATGCTCTCGGCCTGGCAAGGCCTTCGCAAACGCGCGAGAGTTCTCATCCTCGTCGATGCGGCAGCCGACTCGGCGTTGCTCAGGCAGGCCACGGTTCGGCTTGCTGACGCCGTCTCCAGGTTCAACGCCACCGATACCGCGGGCGTCTGGGTCTTCCCGGCTCCTGCCAGTTACCCGACACCCAACATCGAGTCAGTTCCTGTCGCGCAGGTCTCCAGCGAGCTAAGCACGACTCTCAAGGGCATCGCCCACACGCGAGATCGGTCGGACGTAGCCAAATCGCTCAGGGCGGCCGTCGACTGGATGACTGCGTCGTACGACCCGCGCGCCATTGACGCGGTGCTGCTCGTGGAGATGTCGCCAGGTGACAGCACCCCAGACGATCAGCTCCTCGAGCAGTACTTGCGAAACCAGCCGACCGATCATTTTGTCCGTGTTTTCACGGTTGGGCCTGACGGAGCTCCCAGCCAGCGATTGCAGGATTACGCGCGCGCCGGGCAAGGAGTCGCATACCAGTCGGGTTCCGCCAGCCACCTCCTCAACGACGTGATCTCCAACTTCTGATGAGGGCCAGGCTTTCCGTAGGCGTCATCGCCGGACTGACGATCTCCGCCAACCTCTTGTTCGGCGTCTGGTGGGCGCTGGCGGTGGCGGCGGGATTGGCCGTGCTCGTTGTGGGGGAGGTCGCGGGCAAGGTCCTCCAGGGTCGGCCGCTCCCCAGTTCGCCAGCAACAGTTGAGCCACCGCCGATGACTGGACGAGCCCATCCGCTGTCACCTCGCGAGCTAGAAGTCGCAGTCCTCATCGCTCGCGGATTGACGAGCAAAGAGGTCGGCGCCCGGCTGGAAATCAAGAAGGGGACGGTCGACAAGACCCTTGAGCACATCAAGGACAAGCTCGGCATCAACTCCCGTCCTGAGCTGGCCATCTGGCTCATGGAGCGGGGGCTGCTTCAACCTGCCGGAACTGCGAGCTGAATACGAATGGGCATAAATAGGGATACCAAAACAAGGTCCAATAGGCATTTGTAGCGATGCGGGGCAGCCTGTGTCCCACCTAGCTTCGTTCCATCGACGGCCCGAAAGCCAAGGAGGAACGGAGCGAAATGGTTCACCGGAGACAGTCCCGCATTCTGGATCGCTGGGTGAGTGGTGTGGTGGTCGTAATGATGATCGCCGCCGTAGCGATCGTGGCGGCCCGTAACTCAGAACACCCACCGGGGCCGGCCCGAGGCACGCCCGATTCAAATTGCGTCGGGGTCGTCGTCGCATCCTCTCAGGAGAAGTCGGACCTCTTGGCGCGGCTTGCCGGCGGATACGACAATACGAATCCAAAGCTCGACGGCACCTGCGTCGACGTCCGGGTCAACACCGTCGCTTCCGGCAGCGCCGAGGGGGCGCTCGCGCGCGGGTGGTCCACAGCCGACGGACCCCAGCCGACAGTCTGGACGCCGGCCGCTACGAGCTGGCTCGGGATCCTCCAGCAGGACCTGTTCACCAAGGACGTCGCCAGCTTCCTTCCGGCTGACTCGCCCAGCCTCATGCAGTCGCCGCTCGTGCTGGCGATGCCGAGGCCGATGGCGCTGGCCCTGGGGTGGCCGAACACACCGGTCGGTTGGGCCGACCTTCTGAAACTCGCCCAGGACCCACAGGGTTGGGGTCGGTACGGACACCCGGAGTGGGGGCGGTTTCGGCTCGGTAAGACAAGCCCGGCGCAGTCGACCTCGGGGCTGCATGCGTTGTTGGCCGCCTATTACGCGGCCACCGGTCTTTCGGCCGACCTGACCGCCGCCAACATCGAAGACCCGAAGGTCGTTGACTTCGTTCGCGGCGTCGAGGCGAGCGTCCTTCACTACAGCGACACGGTCAGTACCTTCCTCGACGGATTGCGTGCTTCAGATGCCAAGGGCGAAGCCATGTCCTACGTATCGGCCATCGCAACCGAGGAGAAGCAGGTCCTCGATTACAACGCCGCGCGACCCGCTACAACACTTGTGGCCGTATACACGAAGGACGGCACGATGGTCGCCGACCACCCGTACGCGATCCTCACCGCGTCATGGGTGACCGACCAGCAGCGGGCGGCGGCCAGGACGTTCCTCACGTGGCTGCAGGCGCCCCAGCAACAGGAACGATTTCTCGCAGCCGGCTTCCGCGACTCCACGGGACATGCCGCCCCCAACTTGGGCCTCGACAACGGCATCGTCCCGGCCGGGCCCGCCCTGGTCCTGAAGCCACCTGCCCCTGCGGTACTGGACATGGTTCGCAAGTCTTGGGACAGCGTGCGCAAGCGGGCGCGGATTCTCCTCGTGCTGGACATCTCCGGTTCGATGGACGGAGACAAGCTCAACCAGGTCAAGGCCGCCGGCGCGGCGGCTTTGAACGTCCTCTCGCCTGACGATCAGATCGGCCTCTGGGCCTTCTCCGACCAGATCTACAAACTGGTTCCTATCGAGCCGGTCGGGCCGAACCATGCGGAGCTCGCCCGTCACATCGCCGTGTTGCAAGCCGGCGGCGGCACCGCCCTCTACCGCGCGACGCGCGACGCGGTGGGCGACGTTCTCAACGGATGGGACCCGACTCGAATCAATGCGGTGGTGCTTCTCACCGATGGACAGAACTCAGACCCAGGCGACTCCGATCTGAACACACTCCTTCGCTCGCTCGAGACCCAGCCTGCGGCCAGCACAGTGCCGGTCTTCACCATCGGCTACGGACAGGACGCTGACCTTGGCACTTTGACGCGCATCTCCCAGGCTTCCAACGGCCGCTCGTACAACGCGCCGGATCCAGCCCACATCGGCAGCGTTTTTGCCGCCGTGATTTCGAACTTCTGAGGGTAGCTGCAATGCGAATCCACTCCTATGAAGTCGATCCCGTCGTGATTTTGATCGTGGTGGCGTTGCCTCTACTTGGGTTCATCCTTGGGACCGGGCTGGGCGGGGTCGCAGCTGCCATCGTCTTCCTGGCCCTGCTGGCCGGCTCGCGAGCCGTAGCTGCTTGGGCCACGCGCCGATTCACATTGCCGCCCTCGGGCACCCAGGAACGCGCTCTGGTCATCAGGTCAATGTCAGCAGCCGCCACGATGCGGCGGCTCATAAGGTCGATTCCGACCGGGCCTGTCGGTAACCGCTGTATCGAGATGGAGAGGCAGGCGCGAGCGGCGCTGCCAACCCTGCGCGCCCTCGCACTCCAGGCCTTCCGAGTCCGAGTCCTCGCCTATGGGGTCCCCGCTGCTGGGCTGGAAGCTGAGCGCGCTCAAACGCTCAATCTGCTTGCGGGAAATCCCGAAGAGCGCATGCGCATGGAGCTCGAATCCTCGCTTCGGTCGACTGAAGCTCAAATTGGGACCGGCCATCGGCTGCGAACGCTTGCCGATGAGCTCTTTGCCCGGACACGTGCTCTCGTGATGTCGCTGGACGCCGTCGCGGCCGGGCTCGCCGAGCTGCAGGCGATGAGCGCATCTGATCCAACAGCCGAACCTCAACTCGCGCTGGCGAACCTTTCGCGCGAGATAGACGCCCTGCGCGGGGGACTTGAAGAGGCTCAGACATTCGGCCGCCGTGCGGCGGCCATTCATTTTCTGGAGGTGTGACGTGACTTCTCTGATCGCTCGCGGTTGGCGTTATTTCGGGGCTCTGTTGGCGTCGGCGCTCGACCAGGCCGCGGACCCGCGCCTACAGGTTCAGATGGCACTGGAAGAGGCGAGGCGGCAGCATCAGCTGCTTACCGAGCAGGCGGCGGCCGTCCTAGGAAACGAACGGGAGCTGGAGATAAAGGTCGGCCGGGCGATGGCCGAGGTGGAGCGCGTCCGGACTGCGACCGGACGTGCGCTCATGCTCGCCGACCGGGCCGCTCGCGACGGCGATGAGTCAGTCGCTCGCGGCCACGACGAAACGGCCGCGCTCTTTGCCGTTCAATTGGCCGGCGCCGAATCCACGGCGGCCGAGCTCACCGATGCGCGGGACCGGTCCGCCGGCGCGGCGGCGGCAGCGCGACGTGCCGTCGACCGCAGTGCCCACCTGCTCCATGCCCGGTTGACCGAGGGTGCGCGCCTGACCACCGAGATCGAAGCGGCTCGGATGCAGGAGCGCATGGCCGAGACGCTCAGTGCTCTCGACGCGATGGCGCCAACCGGATCCGTCCCAACCCTGGATCAGATCAGAGCGCGGGTGGATCGCAGGGTTTCGATCGCGGCGGCCAGGAGCGAGCTGGCCGGCTCAAGTACTGGGGCGAGGATGCTCGAAATTGAGCGTGCGGGTCTGGAGGAAAGCGGCCGGCAAAAGCTGCTCGAGATCCGACATGCATTGGGGTTGCCCGAGCGGACGAGCCGGAGTTCGACTGAGGTGACAACGTGAATCAAGGGACTCGGATGCCCGACGTCAACGTAGGGGTCTTGTCCCCAGACGAGAACTTCTATTGGGACGGCGCTCAGTGGAAAGCCGCAGTCAGCCCCGACGGTAGCTGGCGCTGGAACGGAACGGCCTGGGTTGCGACCTTGCAATCGCTTGCCGTGCCGCAACCGCCCATGCCATATGCGTCGCCCCGGTCGCTCGGAATCTGGGCGAGCGTTCTGCTGGGCATCAGCATCGCGGTTGCGTTTATCCAAGTGTTCGTTGTCGACCCCTACTTTGCAGAAACACTGACGTTTGGAGACCAGCAGGTCGAGTACACCGTCAGCATTGGCGGACTTGTGGCGCTCGCGATGACCTCGGTGCTGTTCTTGGTTTGGTTCAAGCGCTCGTATCGCAACCTCGCCGCTCTTGGCGCACAAGAGCTCCATTTCACGCCGAGATGGGCAGTCGCTTGGTGGTTTATCCCTATCGCATGCCTGTGGATGCCGTACCGAGTTGCGCATGAGATATGGATGGCGAGCGATCCCTTTGCGGTCGCTGCGACTTTTGCGCAGTCGAGGCGCAAGGTTAGCGCTTCCGATCTAGTCCGAGTGTGGTGGGCGGCCTGGATGGCTTCTATTCTGCTGGTCAACCTCGCAGCATTGCTGGTCAAGCCCGACGCCGGTGTCACCTGGCTGGTCGCACTATCAGAGGCTGCGACCGTTCTAGCAGCCGTTCTCGCAATCGTGGTTGTCACGTGCATCAGCTCAAGGCAGGACGACCGATGGCGTCAACTCGCATCCGTGGCCATAGCCGCAACGACGGCACCGAGCCAGGTTGAGCACCCGTGAGGCGCTATCACCTCGCTGTGGACCACGGTGTGCTCGGCCGGGTAATCGAGGCCATCCTGAGGATGGCTTTCGGCGGATAACCTACCCGCCATGCGAGCACCAGTGGATGGTCTGAATCTCGTCCTTCACGACGCAACGGTCCTGGATGTCGAGCTGGGCCCGGACGATCTGACATGTGACATCCCGCCCGAATTGGCCAACCAGATAAGGCCCCGTTTCCCTGAAATGAGCCGGGAGCGGTTATCGCCGCCTGGATGGCTTCGACGACTGGGTCGTTCTCACGGCGCCACGGGCCGCTGCCGAGGACGCCCGACAGTTGGTAAAGATCCACAAGTTGTTCGCAAGCGGCGAGTGGACGTGGTTACCAAAGACGACAGCACGTCTTCCGAGATGGCGGCGCTGCCGGGCGACAGGCGCGCGAAAGTCACCGCGGATGTACAGCGGCCCAATGGGCGGGTAGTCACGGTGCGCTTTTTGATATTCCGGAACGCCGACTTGGGGGTATCATCGCCCGCGCGGAGGTGGTGGGCGGTGGTGTGTGCGTCGCCAACCACGTTGTGTGGCCGGCACGACGCCAGGCCCCCGGATGGCTGGTGGCGCGCGATGTGCTGGCCAATCCGGGAGATTCGGGCGGTCAACGGCCGGGCGCGCGATCACCTGGCATCGAGCGGGATCCAAGCGCGAGTGAGTGGCGCCCCCTCTACCACTCCCGGCCTTTGAGGCTGTTACGGACTCTGTTACGCCTCTGAGCCGATCTTATGGCCGTTGGTAAGCCCTGCGGCTGGATTCGCCGCAGGTTGGCTCATGGGGAAAGGCCGGACGTGGCCTAAGGAGGCGGTCGTGAGACGCATTCTTTTCAAGGCTCGATTTGTACCTTTGGTTTGCTTTGGCATGCTGCTGTGGGCCGGTCCGCTTACTGCCCAGGCCGCCGCGCCGGGGCCGGCCGCCGGCTTCGCAGTCCTGAGTGCTGCGCCCGGGAATGGGGGGTCGGTGACCTGCACCGGCAGCACAACCAACAGCACAATCAACGGAAACGTAGGTTCCTCCGGCGTTGTCGTCCCCCCCACCAATTGCACGATCAATGGGACGACCACCGCGCCGGTCTCCGCCGGGGTTGTAGCTGACTTCACCAGCACCCGCAGTGCGCTCGCGGGCGTTCCGTGCGACCACACCTTGACCCTCAATCTGACTCAGACTCTTCCACCCGGTGTCTATTGTTCCGCAGGGTATGCGACGGCAACCGATGTGACATTGACGCTGAGTGGGCCCGCAAACGGGATCTGGCTTTTCAAAATCGGGCCCAGCGACCCGACGGCCTACCTCACAGGCACCCGGTTCTCGGTAGTCATGGCTGGCGGCAACGCTTGTAACGTGAATTGGTGGGTGGCCGCGGCCGCCACCCTCACGAGTGGTGCTGCGCCTATGCCGTTCTCGGGCAACATTCTCGCCGGCGCCGGAGCCACCGTCACCGGTACATCCGGCTCAACCTCACTTCTGACCCTTAAAGGCCGAGTCTGGGCAGGAGCGGGGGTGACCGTGACAGACAGCACCATCAACGGTTGCGCCTCTGCCATCAGCGTTCCGAAGACCAAGTGCAAGTCGGGCACGAGTACCGACACGGACGAAAATGCGGATCAATCCAAGGACAGCAGCAAGTCCGATAGCTCCAACAACGGCAGTGACGAGCAAGGCAATAACGACACGAATTGCAAGTCCAGTGACTCCGACGAGGACAAGACGGACAAGCCCGACTCGAACAAGGACGACTCGAACAAGGACGACTCGAAGCGGTCCGGCGACTAGCCAGGCGTCCTTCCTGAGCGGCAGGCCGGACGGAGTGGGAGGGGACGCAGCGCGTCCCCTCCTGTCCCACGAACCGCCAACGTGCACTGAGTCAATTTGGGCATGTTTGACACTCTTGCCGCGGGTTTGGTAGGGTGACGCCCGTCTCCAACGGCTGCGGTACGCGAGAAGGAGACCGGGGTAGGTAGGCGGTTTGCGCATCCATCGTTACATGACCCATGCTGTGGTCCTCGCGTTGGCGGGAGCCATGTCCAGCTACGCCACGATCGACCGCAACTACTCTCCAAACTCCCATGCAGCTGCGGTCACCGCGGCGGCATCAGACGGAGGAGTTGCGGGCGACGTCTCCTTGGGCCGTGACAGCGTCATCATCAAGCCAGTTTCCATTCCAACGGCGCCGCTCGTAAGTCGCGCTCCAATCGTGTACGTCGTCGCGCCGGGAGACACCCTCGAAACGATCGGCCGGCAGTTCAACCTCCCCTGGAGATACATCCTTTGGTCGAATCCCGGCCTACACGTGCCGCTCACGATCGGACGACCTCTCAAGGTGGCACCCGTGCCGGGCGTCGTAGTCACCGTCAAAAGGGGGGACACACCGGCCGGTCTCGCCGCCGCCTACGGCGTGGATGTCACCACCGTGCTTGGCTTCAATGGAATTCGGGGCCCAGAGCTGACGCCCGGCTCGGTGCTCGTGATTCCCGTGGATCCCGCCCAGGGTCCGAACCTCAGCACAGGTGTGCCCGCCGACCCGGTCGACCCCGGCCAGTTCCTGTGCCCGATTGCGGGCGCTCAGATCATCCAGGGGTTCGGACCCACGTCGTTCGGGATCGAACCGTCCTTTGGCGGTTATCTCCATTTCCACACAGGGGTCGACTTGCTGGCCGGCTACGGCACCACGATCGTGGCGGCCGCGGGTGGAAAGGTGACCGCAGCAGGTCCCGCCGACTACTTCGGGATCCGGGTTGAGGTCACGGACAGTTTCGGTCTCGTCGAGGTCTATGCCCACATGGCGCAGGTGGCCGTGGCTGTTGGGCAGCAGGTTCAGCAGGGCGAGAAGGTCGGGTATGTCGGCAGCACTGGTCTCTCGATCGGCGCACATCTGCACTTTCAGCTAGAGCTCGGCCACGTGCCGACCGATCCAGGTCAGTTGAACGGCTGCATTGGATCCACGACCCAGCCGGCCGCCGCCAGCGGGCCGGCCAACTAGGCCGCCGCGCGAATCCGGGTCTCCTAGCGCAGGGCCTCGAACTCGCTGTCGGTCAGCTCGATGTTCAAGGCGCCAACGTTTTCCCTCAAGTGCTCAACGCTCAGGGTGCCCGGAATTGGCAGCATGGCCGGCGAGCGCCGGAGGAGCCAGGCGAGCGTGATCTGCTGCAGCGTTGCGCCGCGCCGTGCTGCAACCTCTTCGAGTGCGCGGCCACCGTGTCCGCGCAGCGGAAAGAATGGAACGAACACGATTTCTTCGCCGGCGCAATAGTCGACCACAGCTTCGAACTTACGCTCCGACAGGTTGTAGTGGTTCTGGACCGCCGCGATCGGCAGGACCTTCCTCGCACGTTCAATCTGCTCGATGCTGACTTCCGAAAGCCCGACATGAAGGATCTTGCCGCGGTCTCGATATTCCTTGATCGCCGCGAGGCTCTCCTCGAGCGGGGTCTGCGGATCGACTCGGTGCAGGTAGTAGAGAGCGATGTGCTCGGTCCGCAGCCGGCGAAGGCTCTCCTCGATCTGGGCGCGCAGAATCTCGGGCCGCCCACGTCCGGGGTTGGGGCCGCCGCCACCTTTGGTGGCCACGATGCAGCCGTCCGGGACCGGGTCAAGCGCGGCGCGGATCGTCTCTTCGCTCTGTCCACCCGTGTACGAGTAGGCGGTGTCGATCATCTGCACTCCGGCGGCGACTGCCGTCTTGACAAGCGCGATGTTGCCCGGCGTTTTTGTCAGGCGGTTCGTTCCAAGCCCGATCCGAGCGACGTCCGTATCGCCCAGCTTCACGGTTCCGGTCACTCGCCGCGCCGAGTTGACTTCACCGCGGCCACCGCCTTCCGACGGGCGCTGCGCTTGGCCGGGATCGCAGCGTCCAGCAACGCCAGAACGGCCGAGCGCATCGCGGTCGCTGCGCCGCGGCGATCCTCGTCCATTCGCGCGGCCACCGCCGCGCCGTCGTAGAGCAGGGCCAGCTGCCTTCCGAGTCCTTTGGGGTCGCTTGCGCCGGCAGCCTCGGCGAGGTCGGTGAACACGGACCTGAGCCAGGCCCGATATTCCTCCGCGACGGCTTCGCTTGCGTCGCCGGGTCGCGCCTCGGCGGTGGCCATGATGAACCTGCATCCGCGAAACGCCGTCCCTGCCAACGCGCCATCGAGCTCGGCAAATATCCCTATGACTTGCTCTCTTGGCGTTGCGTGCGCTGCCCGGATGCGTGCGACACGCCTCTGCCGATCATGGAAATGCTCCTCGAGGTAGGCGCGAACGAGCTCGTCCTTGCTGCCAAATGTGCTGTAGAGCGAGGCTTTTGCGACGCCGGCCCGCTCGACGATCCGGTCGATGCCGACCACGTGCACGCCCTCCGCGTAGAACAGCTCGTCGGCTGCCGCGAGCAAGCGTTCGCGGGCCGAACCGCTCTGCGAGTCGTTGGAATGAGTCTTCACGAGTATCTGTTCCTATGTAACATACAGACCGGTCTGTCTAGTCCCAACTTGAAATTGAAGGAGCCAAACCGATGCCGATGATCGACGTTTACGCCGCCGAGGGAACTTTCAGCAAGAAGCATGCACTGGCCAAGGACCTTGCCGCCGCCGTGATGCGTTGGGAGAAGGTCCCCGACATTGCGCTGTTCCAGAACAACACCGCCGCGTTCATCCACGACCTGCCTGCTGATTCGATATCGAACGTTTCCGGTGACAGCAACTACGTCCGCGTCCAGGTCCTCACCCCGGTCGGTGTGCTCGATCGCGACAAGCAGCTCGGCGTGGTCCGAGAGCTGACCGACATCGTGGCGGCCGCCGCCGGCGACCCGCAGCTGACCGAGCGCACCTGGGTTCTCATCACCGAATCGCCGGAGGGCGGTTGGGGCCTCCAGGGACATGCCAACACCGGCGCCGACATCGTCGCGGCAGCCCGCAAGGCGCTAGCAGGGAAGTAGGTGGGAGCGGTCCCGGTTTAATTCGCCTGTGGATCTAATCGTCGAACCGCAAAGTGGGGCGGCCGGCCGTTCCGGCCGTCTATCCTTCCCAGCTGCCTTCGCGGCGACGACCGCGATCTTCGTGCTGTTCGCCGCAGCGGCGAGCGCTCCATCACCCCTGTACGTCGTTTACCAGAAAGAGTGGGGCTTCTCAGCCACGACGCTCACCGTCATCTTCGCGGTCTACGTCTTCGCCCTGATCGGTTCATTGCTCACGATCGGGGCGCTTTCGGATCACATCGGTCGCCGCCCGGTACTCGCCGGGGCAATCGCGCTGGAAGCCCTGGCGTTCGTCCTGTTCCTGCTGGCAGGTGATGTCACGACCCTCCTGGCCGCTCGCGTGGTGCAGGGCATAGCCACCGGCGCGGCGTTCTCTACGTTGGGGGCGACGCTGATCGACCTGAATCCGCCTCATTCGCCAGGCCGTGCCGGCCTCGTCAACGGCGTCGCGCCGATCAGCGGCCTCGCGCTCGGGGCCCTTGGCTGCGGCGCGCTCGTCCAGTTCGCTCCCGCGCCTACGCACCTCGTCTTCGCCCTTCTGCTGGTCGGGGCGGTCCTCGGGGGCGTGGCCGTCGCCCTCATGCCCGAGACCTCGACACGACGCCCGGGGGCCATCGCGTCGCTGGTACCCCTGCTCGGCATACCGGCCCGTCTTCGGGCCGACGTCTTCGCCCTCGTCCCGATCATCGTCGCCAGCTGGGCGCTCGGAGGGCTGTATCTCTCGCTCGGTCCTTCGGTGGCCGCCACCATTTTCGGCCTGCGCAACCACCTCATCGGAGGCCTGGTCATCACGCTGCTGTGCGGCGCTGGCGCGCTGACCGCCTACGCGCTGCGGACCTGGCCGACTCCGAGGGTCCTGGTGATCAGCGGCGTCCTGCTCTCCGCGGGGAATGCGATGACGCTCGCCGGCGTGCAGGCCGGCGCTGTGTCCCTTGCTATCGCGGGGACGCTCGTCGCCGGTGTCGGTTTCGGGGCTTCTGCGCTTGCATCGTTCGGAACCCTCGCTCGCCTTGCCGCGCCGAGCGAGCGCAGCGAGCTCTTCGCCGTCGCCCTCGTCATCGCGTACCTGGCGTTCAGCCTCCCGGCCGTGGCCGCCGGTTTTGCCACCACTTCATTCGGCCTGCACGCCACCACGGTGGTCTACAGCCTCGGGGTCGTCGCCCTCGGCCTCATTGCGCTGGCCGCCCAGCGCATACGTTCCGGAAGACAAAGCACGCCCGTTTCGACATAAAGACGCGATATATTCGGCCTAAGCTCCGGCCTTGTGATCAACGCGGCGCAGAGCATGCTGCGGGACAGCAGGACCTACCTGCGCATCCTCTACCTGTTCCTGGCATTCCCCCTGGGAGTCGCCTATTTCGTTTTCATCATCACCGGCCTGTCGGTCGGCTTCGGTCTCGCGGTCGTGATAGTTGGCTTTCCGATCCTGATCGTCACGCTCCTCTCGTGGATGTTGTTCGCTCGCATAGAGCGGGAGCTGGCGATCCACCTCCTGGGCGCAAGCATCCGGCCGATGTCCGTTCCCGACCCGGTGAAGCGGACGCGGTGGGAGAGCCTGCTCAAGACCCTGGCAGATCCGGTGACATGGAAGAGCCTCGTGTACGTCTTTCTCGAGTTTCCCTTTGGCATCTTCTCGTTCACTCTCGCTATCACGCTGATTGCGGTTTCGCTTTCGCTGATCCTGTATCCCGTCGTGTACGTGGTCGCCACCGCGCTCTATCCGCAGTTTCCGGTCCAGGCCGATGGAACGATGTGGCCGAACGTCACCATCAACGGGCACCTCGACCCGAATGTCGTGGTTGGGTTCTTGATCGTGAGCGCATTCGGCCTCGTGGTCGGCCTGGCTTCGATGGCGCTGATGAATGGCGTGGGGTGGCTCTGGGCACGATTTGCGGAGGTCATGCTCGGAGTCGACGAGAGCCGCCTCCAGCTTGCCTCAGCGCAGGCCGAGGCAAGAGTGCAGCAGGTGCGCGCGGACCGGGCTGACCAGAGTCGCCGCGAGCTCATCGTCAACGCGTCCCACGAGCTCAGAACGCCTGTCGCCAGCATCAGCGCTCACGTTGAATCGCTGCTCAAGCCGGGCCGTGACATCGATCAAGAAACCCGCAAGTATCTATCCGTTGTGGCTGCTGAGACGAGCAGGTTGGGCTCGCTCGTAGACGATGTGCTGGCGCTGGCAAGGGCGGATGCGGATGAGCTTCGGCTCGATATTCACCCGGTCGACGTCGCAGCGGTGATCGACCAGGTCTGCGAAACGCTCGCCCCGCTCGCGAGACGCGAACGCAACCTGAGCCTCGTGCATTCGAGTGCGGCGGGATTGCCGCGGGCGATGGCAGACGGCGATCGCCTCGCGCAGGTGCTCACCAACCTGGTCAGGAATGCGGTGAACAACACGCTTGACGGCGGCATCATCTCGGTCGAGGCCGCCCCGGCCGGTGATCGGGTCTCCATCACGGTCTCCGATACGGGAATCGGTTTGGAGCCGGACGATCTAAAGCGGGTCTTCGAGCGCTTCTACAGGACAGACCGGTCACGGGCA
>Ga0209118_1000963_pt1 | contig 14235 bp, 10 predicted proteins | sample BlaSpr_A8_Ref_M1_FD_187988 | JGI IMG/M metagenome (GOLD analysis project Ga0209118, IMG submission 187988) | Forest soil microbial communities from Thunder Bay, Ontario, Canada - Black Spruce, Ontario site 2_A8_Ref_M1 (SPAdes) (version 2) | ecosystem: Environmental > Terrestrial > Soil > Boreal...
GGGCTCCGCCTGCGCCCTCATGACACCCTGCCGCGATGGAACTACACGATTCTGCCCGCTCGATGATTCTGTTACCTTATTTCTGGGCGGACCCTAAGCACACCACTGATTCATCCAAAACGCGGGCTGTCGCGTATAGTAGCAATACGCAACAGGGACTCGACGCCGCGGAGGCGGCCGGCCTGTCGGGCCGCCATGCGGACGCTTCGCCCGGCGCGGCGGCCGTGGCCGGCGACCTCGCCCGGCCTCCACCCTGTTCCGCCTTCGGAAAGGAGCGGGGCGCGGCCTCCTGATGGAGATCGACGGCTTCCGCGTCCTGCTCGACTACGCCCACAACCCCCACGGCCTCTCAGCGTTGATCGACTTCGCTTCGAGCCTCCCCGCGACCCGCCGGCTGCTGCTGCTAGGCCAGGCCGGCGACCGCGACGACCAGGCGATCCGCGAGCTCGCGAGGAGAGATCGCCCGCAGACCGCCGGTCGGGAGGTTCTACTCGTCGATCTTGATCACTACCCGCACAGATGGGGCGCGGTCGGTGCCGAAGAGCGCCGCGAACTCCTGAGCCGTGAACTCGAATTCCGCCTGCGGGCTTTTCGACTGAGACGCCATAGCCGCCCCAACCCAATTCCACGCGAACTTGTTGGCAGTGCTGTTGTCGTCGCCTACGGTCAGGCTCTCCCAGAATCTCTTGCGGATCTCCTTGGTGTCCGAGACGATCGATACCGTCACGTCCATGTCCTGTCGCCGCTGTTCTGTCACCAAACTGGGACGCACTCGCAAGATCACCTTGCCGCGTTTCTCTTCCCTTTGGACATCGATCGCCCGAACGCGCGCCTGCTGGCACGAGTACTTCCCGGTCTCCGTCGCCACCCAAGAATTGACGTCCTGCACCGACTTCCGCTTCGGTGTCGCACCCAGCGAGACTTCGATCACCATCGGGGACTCAATCCCCTGGAAAGGGGTCTTGACCTCGGCCGGTTCCTGATGCCGCGCAATCGGCGGTGCAGGCTCTTGCGCCGAAACCGACTGCACCACCGACAAGAGGACTAACGCTGCCGTTCGGACCGAGGTTTTCATAATCTCGCCTCCCTTGCAGTGCCTACATGCTATGTGAATATGCACTGCCGCCTCACCGTCCTGGCAGCGGCGCCCAGTCACGCCGCCTAAGGTCCCAGCAAGCGGGGTGATCGCCTCCTCCGGTGGGCAGGCGACGGCAGGGAAGGAAGCAGGGACGGTGGCGCCCGCCTCGCTATCCTTTGGGCGGGAGCGCCTGGCCCCCTAGCGCCCGCAAGCCCTCCGCTCCCACTCGTCCTTCGCCTGCCCATCGGCAACGGTCTGCCACTGCATGTTGCCGGGGGCATCCTCGCCGCCGCACGCGAGAGGTGTGACGTGATCGACAACATAGCCGGGGCAAGATCCTGCCGTCATCGGGGTCGCTGGGCAGGGGTGTAGCCGCTCGAACTCGCGCTTCGCAGCCTCGCTGCGCACGATGTGGCCCTCGGCGTCCCGCATGCACGTCGTGCAGCGGTGGAGGGTACTGCCGCTTGTGCTGGCACTGTGCGAACCGCCGCCGCCATGACCACTGCCGCTTCGCGCCAAGCTCGGCGCGGCGAGCGACGCGAGCATTGCGAGCCCTACGAGGAGCCTTCGCATCGTCGCTACATTATACACCTGCCGTTCCAGGGTTTGGGGGGGGGGCCGCCCAGGCGATATCGGCTTGCGGGGCACCTCTATTTCCTTAGACCTATAGCTATATTGTAATTTCTGGAATCTTGTCTAGGGTGCTAAAATGTAGGCCTCGCGGCTGCCAAGCTCGTCATTCCACCCGGACCGGGTGGCGCTCTGGAGGACCGGCAGCGATGGGAGAGGAGACGCTATGGCACGCAAGTTATTTCTTGGAATCGTTCTCTTTTTGGCGGCGATGCCCACGAGTTCCCTCGGATGGGCAACTGAGGCCGCGCCGAGCGCTGAGTGGAGTCAAGAGCGGCTGGTTCGTGCCTTCCTGGACGTCAACGGACAGCCCCTTGAGAACGAACATAGAAAAGAAGCCGACTACTGTACGATTCAGTCTATCTCCTGCGGTCAGACGATCTTCGGGAGTTTGGAAATCACGGACTGCGGAACAACCGAGAACATTGACTTCTTCCAAATCGTAGGCAACACCGCCGCGACGCCCTTTATCACTGCGACGCTAACGAGCACCGACTTTGCACCATTTCTCGGGCTGCTCGGGTACCACCCGGCTACGGTCGTGACGTACAGCGCTGTCAACCCTACGGCACAAATCCAATACAAACTCACAGGCCAAGGAGCACCGTGGACCCTCGGGGTCACAGGCAGCTCTGGCACGTACGAGTTCGGGAATTACAGTCTCTCCCTCCAGTGCGCCCGCTCCTCTCCGTATCTAGTCCTGGCCCAGGGGCGTTTCTTGGTAAAGGTCGACTGGCAGAACCAGTTCAGCGGAACGAGCGGCTCGGGAGTGCCGATCCCGGCTTCGGACAGCACTGGGTTCTTCTATTTCACCGATCCCTCGAACTACGAGCTGGTAGTGAAGATCCTCGAGATCAACGGCGCCATCAAGGTGTTCTACGCAGAGCTGACCGATCTCCACTTCACCATCACGGTAACCGACAACCAGACCGGAGCTGTCAAGACTTACCAGAACACACCAGGCGACTGCGGCGGTCTCGACGACAACGCCTTCACGGCAGCGACTCAGGCGCGGCTGGCGGCCGCGGCGCGCGGCTCCTGCGTGCCCGGCCCCAACACCCTCTGTCTTCTCAACCGGCGGTTCGTGGTTAACGTCGATTGGATGAACCAGTTCAACGGCGCTTCCGGTCTCGGAAGCCCGCGAAGCCTCAGCGATCAGTCGGGCTTGTTCAGCTTCACCGATCCAACGGATGTCGAGTTGGTGATGAAGATGGTCGATTTCGGCGACCGGACCGCCTTCTTCTACGGCGCGCTCTCGAATTTCGAGTACGACATCGCGGTCACCGACACTCTGGGCGGCACCACCAAGACCTACCACAACGCGGCGGGCAACTATTGTGGAGGACTCGACAACAACGCCTTTCCGCCCTAGCCAAAAGTCCCTTCGCGGAGAGTGGCAGGTGGCTAAAGCCGGCTCTGGCTCCTTTAAGCGGCAACGACACCGTCGCGGGCTGCCTGCTGAACGGGCCCATCTACATGCTGGCCGCTCTCACCATGGGCGTCAGCGCTCTTTATCTGGAATTCTCCGGAAGAAGGGTCGTCGGCGACCTACAGTCAAAGGGTCGGACGGCTCGCGAAGCTCGACTCCAGTTGCGGTCCCCGGCCGTAGTAGCGAGAATCCCACCCGTGTCCGTCTACTCTCGAGGAAGGAGAGCGACATGCCTGCATTTTCCGGATTCGACACCGGCGACTATCCTGGCGACGATCTCGTGACGAAATGGGCCGGCGACGGCAGCCCCTACCAATTCATCGGTTACTACCTCGAGGCCCCCTGCCACGGCACGAAGTTCACGCCGTTCACCGGCAAGTTCGGGCTGCTCAAGTCGCTCGGCTGGGGACTGGTGATCGTCTACGTCGGCAGGCAGGTGAACGGCTGCGGCTCGGGGAACTTGAACACCGCCACCGGCGACGCCGACGGCAAGGATGCCATCGCCAAGGGCAAAGCTGAAGGCTTTCCGCCAGGCGCGGTGATCTATCTCGACGTCGAGCCGTTCGACGGCGGCGTGCCGGCGGGGATGCAGGACTACGTCTCGGCGTGGCTCGACGCGCTGCTGGCCGACGGCACGTTCGCGCCGGGCATCTACTGTCACTCCAAGAACGCCAACGACCTGCACGCCATCGGCCAGGAGCGCTTCGCCGCGGCGGGCAGCCCACTCAATGCGCCGTCGTTCTGGATCACCCACCCGCGGTCGGCTTTCGACGCCGGCACCAGCGCGCCTACGGACTCCGGCATCCCGTTCGCCGACGTCTGGCAGGGACAGATCGACGTCTCCGACGTCGAGCACGCGGGCGTCACCCTCGCCAGCGCCGATCTAAACGTCGCCAACTCGCAGAATCCTTCCAAGGCTTGAGCTGGCCCGGCGCGGCCGGCGCCGCCGGTGCGCAGCAAAAAGGGGCGGGGAGATGATCCCCGCCCCAGGATGGCGTTGCGACTGCTGGAGACCCCGGTCTAGGTCCGGCGGCGCCTCAGGGCCAGCAGCGCGCCGCTCGCCAGCAGCAGCGCGAGGATCGCGAACCCGGCCTCGGAGAGGGTCGGCACCTGGGCGATGGCGGCCACCTGGAAGGTCGTCGGATCGTTGGCGCCGCCGACTCCCGGGTCGTCGGTGAGGATCGACGACTCGTTGGTGCCGTTGCCGTCGGCGTCGAAGAAGATGGTGCCCTGGTTGGAGATGGGCTGGCCGGCGGTGCCGTGGTTGATGATCGCCGTGATGGTGATGGTCACCATGCCGCCCACCGCAATGCTGCCGTTCCAGTGCACGGTGTTGCCGGTCGTGGTCGCCGTGCCGCTGGTGGCCATGGCGCTGACCAGGGTGAGCTGGGACGGCAGGACGTCGGTGAACTCGTCACCCGGATTGTCCAGCTGCGCCGAGGGCCCCGAGTTGCCGATGATCACGGTATAGGTCACGGTGCCGCCCTCGGCGAAGGTGCCGGCGACGGTCTTGGTGCGGGTGCTGATCATGGCCGGCGAGGCGACCTTGAAGGAGGTCGCGCCGCCACCGCCGGGCGCCTGCGACGTCGTGGAAGCTTCATTGGTGCCGTTGCCGTCGGCGTCGTAGCTGACGCTGGCCTGGTTGGAGACCGTCTGCAGAGCGGTGCCGGACTTGATGGTGGCGTGGATGGTGATGGTCACCGTGCCGTGGGCCGGCACGACGCCATCCCACGTGACGGTGTTGGTGCCGATCGTGGCCACGGCCGTGCCGGAGGTCGCCGAGGCGCTCACCAGCGTGAGCTGCGACGGCAGCACGTCGGTGAGCTCGTGGCCGGGGTTGTCCTGCTGGTCGAAGTTGCTGCTGTTGGAGAGGACGATCGTGTAGGTGATCGCGCCGCCCTCGACGAAACTGCCGGCGACCGACTTGGTGGCGGTGACGGCCGCGGGCGAGAGCACCAGCACGTTGGCGGTCGCCATGTTGTCGCTGGGGTTCGGATCCACCGCATAGCCGCGCACACCCGCCAGGTTCGAGGCGGTCGAGGCGTTGTTCACCAGGTTGCCGGCGAAGTTCGGCGCCGTGACGGTGAAGGTGAGCGTCGCCGTCTCCCCCACCGGCAGGCTGGCGAGGTTCCAGGTGCCGGTCCCCGGCGTGTAGAGGCCCTGCGACACCGTGAAGGAGCCGGGGGTGAGGGCCGGGAACATCGGGAAGGCGTCATGGGCGTTGACGCTGTAGGCCGGATCGCCGCCCAGGTTCTTGACCGTCAGCGTGTAGATGATCGACCCGCCGACGTTGACGGAGGTGACGTTGGCGCCGAACGTCAGATGGAGGTCGGCGGTGCGCGGCGCCTGCAGGGTCGCCACCGCGCGGTTGTTCGCCGCGTTCGGATCGAGCGGCGTCGCCGCGGTGATCTCGGCGACGTTGTCGATCTCCTCGGTGCTGTTGACCGTGGCAGTGATGTGCAGGGTGGCGGAGGCCGCGTTGGCGAGGGCTCCGACCGTCCACAGCCCGGTGCCGGAGACGTAGGCGCCGCCGCCGTCGTCCGAGACGTAGGTGAGGCCCGCCGGGAGAGGATCGCTGACCACCACGCCGGTGGCGTTGTTCGGACCGTTGTTGGTCACCGTGAGGGTGAAGACCACGTTGGCGCCGGCGGCGGGCGCCGGGTTGTCGACCGACTTGGTGAGCGCCAGGTCCGCCGACGGCGCGCCCTGGAGCAGCACCACCTCCGCCCGCTTGCCGACCCCGTTGAAGTGGTGCAGCAGCAGCGCGCCGAGCGAGCCGTTGGCCGTCATGTTGGCGGTGTTCCAGGTCACCGGCAGGGCCTTGCCGTTGAGATCCTCGTCGAGGAAGTCGCCGCCGAAGTTGAGGCCCTGGGCCGCCCAGTTGTAGACGTAGGGTCCCACCGCCTGGTCCAAGAAGGTGCCGGCCGCCGGCGAGCAGCGGTCTCCGGTGGTGGTGCGGGCACAGGCCAGGTTGCTGCCGGAACATGTGATCACCTTGTAGTGGATGGTGGTCACCGCGGTGGACGCGATCCCCAGCTGAGCGGGAGTGGCGGCCAGGATCATCACGTTGTTGAGGTGCAGGCCGGTGTCGAAGGAAGCCGGCGAGACGAGATTGACCAACGACCCCAGGCCGAGGATCGAGAATCCGGCCGTGGCGGTGTTCTCCACGACGCGGACGAAGTTGTCGTTGAGCGGAGCGTTGGCGACGAAGACCGAGGGAGTGGTGTTGATGATGACCCTGTCGTAGACGCCGTCGTTGTTGGAGTCGACGCAGATGTTGTAGGCAACCTCGTTGGGGGTCGACCAGTCACCCCAGCTGGCGACGCCGAACATGACCAGGTCGTTGGTAATGCTCGGGCTTCCCCCAGCCTGGAGGTACGAGACGCCGACGTAGTGGATGTCCGCGTAGTCGGGCGCGTTGACTGGATCGAGCGGCGAAACCACCTGCAGCTCGAAGGGCGAGACCAGCGACTCGATCTTCGGCAGGGTGCCGACGCCGCTGCAGGTCGGGCCGGCCGCCAGGGTGCCCGTGCAGAGGTCGGTGCCCGACAACGGAATGGTCGTCGAGCCGGTGGGGTTGCCGCCGGTGACGATGGTGCTCGGGGCGGACATGTCGGAGGACGGCTTCTCCGCCATGTAGACCGGCAGCCGGAATTTGAGCACGGAGCTCTGGCTGAAGGTCAGGTACGACCCCTCCTCGGTGAGGAAGTTGCGCGGCTGGTCGCCGTAGTTCACCTGCACGCCCTGGGTCGGGAAGAGCGAGGCGTCGCGGGTGTGGTCCATCGTCGAGGTGTTCGCCGACATCTGGATGTCCAGCTCGACGGCGTTCGCCGCCGGCACCGTCACCGAGCTGCCGCCCGGCAGGGAGAAAGAGACGCCGGGCGAATCGACGACGTTGTCGAAGGCGAGATCGAAGGTCTGCGGGGTGAGCCCCTTGTTGACCAGCCGGATCTTCTTGGTCTGCGTCATGCTGCCGACCACTTCGGGCTCGAAGGTGACGCTCACCGGCCCCGCGTCGTCGGCGTTCATGGCGATGACGTTGCCCAAGGCCGCGGTCACCGGATCGACGCGCCCGGCGCCGATGCGGGACGGCCCGAACCGCGGCGGCGCCGCGCCCGGGAACAGGGTGAGATCGTGAATGGCGTAGTTCATCGCCAGGGCCTTCAGCTCCTCCACCGACCAGTCGGGATGGAGCTGGCGCAGCAGGGCCATGGTGCCCGCGATGTGCGGGCACGCCATCGAAGTGCCGGAGATGACCAGGGCCTTGTTGCCGGCCTGGAACCCGGACGGGTCCGAGACGCCGGTGCAGCCCGCCGCCGCCATGCAGGTGTGGCCGGTCTGGACCGAGGTGATGTTGAGGCCCGGCGCCGCGATGTCGGGCTTCAGCCGCAGCGGCGAGCCGAAGATGCGGCGCGGCCCGCGCGAGGAGAAGCTCGCCAGGGTGTCACCGCCGGAGGGGCCGAGCAGGCTGGCGTTGAGGGTCGCGATGTTGGCCTTGAACTTGTTGCCGTCCGCCAGCGTGACGCGGACGGAGGGGATGGTGATCGTGGGGTCGCTGCCGCCCAGGCCGGCGGGCGGAGTGCCCGGCGCGTTGTCGGCGATGATGACCGCGATCGCCCCCGCGTTCTGCGCGTTCTTGACCTTGACGATGAAGCCGCAGGTGCCGCGGTCGATGAGGGCGATGTTGCCGGCGACGGCGGCGGCGTTGGTGAGCGCCGTGCAGCCGTCGGTCGTGCTCGGACCTGACGGGTTCGCGGCGTCGAGGGCGATGACCACGTTGCCGGTGACCCCGCCGGGCGTGAGCGCCGGACCGAACGAGGCCCCCGCGGCCAGGTAGTTGCCGGCGATCGCTGCCGGCGTATTCACGCGCACGATCGGCGCGGGCTCGCCGCCGTCGAGCGAGGCCGCCGCGGAGATGGCCCGCGTGGCCACGCCCGGGGCGCCGTGAATGAAGAAGGTGTCGCCTGAGTTGCCGGCCGAGATGGCGACGATGACGCCCGCCAGGGCGGCGTTGTCCGAAGCGACCGAGCTCGCGTTGATCGCCGAGCCGAAGTCCGAGCCCAGCGACATGTTGATGACGTCGAGGTGGTCGGAGAGGTCGCCGTCGTCGTTGGGATCCATCGCCCAATCGATCGCCAGGGTGGTCAACCCGGTGCTGCCGGCGCAGCCGAAGACGCGCAGGGCGTACAGCAGCGCCTTGGGCGCGACCCCGGGAACGATGCGCAGCGAGCTGTAGGTGGAGGGGTTGGCATCGTACGGACCGGTGAAGGTCGCGCCGGCCGCGGTGACGCCGAGGCCCGCCGCGGTGCCGGCGACGTGGCTGCCGTGGCCGTTGCAGTCCATGGGGTTGGCGTCCGGCACCGGGGCGTTGCCGCCGGTGTAGGCGTCGCCGGCGAAATCGGTCCCGCCCACCACTTTAGCGGTGGGAAAGGAGCCCGCCGTGGTGAAACCGGCGCTGGCCACGGACTCGGCCTGGTAGGTGGCAAGCAGGCCGTTGCCGCCGAAGTCGCCGTGGAGGTAATCGATGCCGGTGTCGATGATGCCAACCTTGACCCCGGTGCCGTCGGCGCCCGCCGGCAGGCCGATGGTGTTCGCCCAGACGTTCGGCGCGCCGATGAAGGGGACACTGGTCGAGCTGGTGGGATGCTCGGCCAGGATCGGCAGGACGCGCTTGACCCCCGGGATCCTCCCCAGGCTCCGCACGCTGGCCGGGTCGACGGCGACGGCGATGCCGTTCAACGCCTTGCTCACGCGGAACAGCTCCCGCGCGCCGATGGGGGGAGCGGCGAGCGCTTGCGCGACTCTGTCCTGAGCAGCCTTGACCTTGAGCACCTGCGCTTTGGACGCCGCGCCGGCGACCGCCAGGGCGCGCCGGTCGGAGGGCGCGGCGCCCCGCATGGCTTCGGCGAAGACCGCCGCCGCCGGCGGATCCGTCAGCTCGACCATGACCTGGACGCGGCCGTCGTCGGTGGGCGCGGCATGATCGAGCCCGAGCCCGACCAGCGGGTTCGCCGCCAAGACATCCGGCAGCTCAACCTCGGCCGGGGCCTCGAGGGGCCAGGGAGGAGCAGCTTGGGCCACCGGGGCGAAGGCGACGAGACCCAGGCAGGCGAGCAGCGCGGCGGTGCGCCGGCTGGCACGCGACCCGATCGGAGACACACTCAGGCAGCGTTCATGAAGCATGGATTCCTCCCCCGTTTGAATGAACGAAGACTCAGATCGGAGCCGCTCGGGCCCTTAAGTAGAGCTCGCCGGCAGTCCTCGATTCACCCGGCCATCCATAGGCCGAGATATGACCCGAACGCAGAGCACCACGGACGACCGGTGAAGACGGCGTTTTCAGGCTGTGGCGGCATAATACCCTAAAAGACCAGAACGTCAAGATCGAGAGACGGCGGCCGCCGCTCGAAAACGGGCCACCTGAGTCAACAGCGGCCGAAGAGCCCGATGGCCGCAGGGGAGAGGCCTGTCGGAGGGGGATTCCCCGACGGCTACGCCGGCGCGAGCACCATGGCGGTGCCGTAGCAGAGCACCTCGGTGACGCCTTGCATCACCTCGGTGGCGTCGTAGCGCACGCCGATGACGGCGTTGGCGCCGTGCGCCTCGGCTTGCTGGATCATCAGGGCGAAGGCCTCGGCGCGCGTCTTCTCGCAGAGCGAGGTGAACAGCGAGATGTTGCCGCCGACCAGCGTCTGCAGCGAGCCGCCGAGGGTGCCGAAGATCGAGCGCGAACGCACGGTGATGCCGCGCACGATGCCGAGGGTGCGCACCACCCGGTAGCCGTCGATGGCAAAGCCTGTCGTCGTCATGGAAGCGTCCATCCGGTGTCCTCCCTTGCTTGCTTGTCGAACGGTGATCGCGCTGGCCGGTCAGGACTCGGTCGAGGCGCTACCAGCCTCCGGACGGGGCTCGCGGCGCGACTCTCGCGGCAACTCCGGCGATGCCGGCGATTCCGGCGATTCCCGATGGCGCGAGCGGTCGGGCGCGGCGCCGCCGGCCGCCGGTCGCGGCGGTCGTGACCGGTCGGCGCGATAACTCTGGCGCCCGGGAAGGTCCTTCCTGGGGGCGTCCTGGTCCGCTGCCAGCTCGAGGTGGAACTTGTGCAGGAAGCGGTGGATGACCGGCGCGAACAGCACTCCGGCCACCACCAGGAAGCCAATGCCGGCGAACAACGCGTAGGCCGACGCGAAGAGCTTGCCGGCGACGGTGTGGAGGTCGCCGACCGGACCCATGCCGCCGAGCAGCATCGAGGCGTTGAGCAGCGAGTCGATGTAGGGCATGCCCTCGATCAAGTGGTAGCCCAGGACGCCGATAGCGAGGGACCCGGCGACGAAGGCGAGCGCGAACAGCGCGTGTCCCGCCATGCGGCGCATGAAGGCCCGAAGCGGCAGCAGCGGCATCGACTTGTGCTCGTACATCGATCGTCTCCCCCATCGCCGGCCGAAGGCGGCTGGCGGCCGGCGGGCCCATGGACCCGATGGCCGGCCCAGCGGGTGGCCCGGTGGCGGACCGCGCTCAGCCGCCGTCGCCCGCGCCGCCGCCGGCGGCCAGATAGACCGTCGTCCGCGGGTGGTACGTCCACCAGTCGAACCAGTAGTCCTTGCCCGCCGGCAGCGGCACCAGCTGCCGCCCGCGCCATGGTCCGGCCACCGCCCGGCCCTGGAAGTCCCATTCGCTGCCGCTCGCGCCGTCGAGCCATCGCCGCGGCGCCGCCGGGTCCGCCGAGGCCAAGGGTGCCGGCTGGGCCGTCGATGCCGGCACCGCCGCCGCGGACGGCGCGGCAGCCGGCGACCCTGCCGGCCCCGGCGAGGATCGGAGCTTGACGAAGAAAGGCACTCTGCGGCCGTCGAGCGTGCTCTCGAAGGCGCGCAGGGAGCGGCCGTCGTCGCCCACCAGGATCACGACCCCTTGGCCGCCGACGTCGTCCACGATCGCGCCTTGCCGGCGCAGGGACTCGACCGGATACGCTCGGGCGGCGCCCCTGAGCTCGAGCCCCAGGACCACGGTGCGCGGCGGCAGCGGCCCGCGGCCATCCGCTCCCGGCACGCCCGCGACCACCGGCAGGCGCCCGATCTTTGCCTCCCAATCGGCGCTCCAGCTCCGCCAGGCCGGGGATGCGGGGCGCAGGACCCGTCCCCCCGGGTGCTCGCGGCGCCAGATGGCGAAAGCGACCTCATCGGTGAACACCAGCCGCAGCCGGCTGCCGCGCAGCGGGCCCGCGAACGCCTCACCGGTGACCTGTTGCCACCAGGAGCCGGTCTCCTCGTCGCACATCACGAAGTTCTGGTTGTTGATGCCGCAGAGATGGAATCTCAGGCGCCGGCCCCGCAGCTGCTCGTCCCACACCAGACCGGTGTGGCAGAGCGTTCAGTAGGTGACGACGAGCGGCGTGCCGCCGACGACGTCCTCCACCACGTGGTGGAAAGCGACCTGGCGCACCGGGTAGGCCACGGCCTCGCCCTGGACCTGCACCGCCAGCACCATGTCGCCGGGCTCGACGAAGGACGCGGCAGCCGCCGGCGCGTAGCCCGGATGCCGGAGCGGCGGGAACAGCCATTCGAAGTGGTTCTGGCGCGAGAACCAGACGGCCGCGGCCACCGGCAGCAGGGCCGCCACCGCAAGCGCCCGGCCCGCCCACCGCGTCGAGCGCCAGAGGCGCCAAGCGAGCGCCAAGGCGAACCCGAGCGCCACCAGCGTCGCCGCCGGAGCGATGCGGCGCAGCGCGTAGGCGCGGGCCATGGCCGCCGCGCTCTGGGGCACGGAGGGCCGCAAGGTCCAGACCGGGATCCACACCACCGCCACGGCCACGGCGACCGCGGCGAGGAGCGCCACCGCCCACGGCCAGTAGCGGGGCGAGGTCGGCTCGGTAGGCATCGCCGGCATTCTATCCGGAGGGGCTTGACATCGCTTGCTCACCATCGCCAACCTCGGCCGCACCCACATCGAGGCCGAGGTCGACGAGTTCGACGCCGGCCACGTCGCCCTGGGCACCGGGGTACGAGTCTGGGTCGAGGGCTTCGCGGGCCGCACCTGGCGCGCCCACGTCGAGGAGGTTCCCGACAGCGTGGGCCGGCAGGGCGGCCGCGGCGCCGGGCTCGCCCGAAACGCGATAGGCTCGCGCGGCGGCCGCCGGCCGACGGGACGGCGGTGCGTCCTCACCATGGCCGTGATCGATTTCCACAACCACTACTATCCCCCGGTTTACCTGGACGAACTGCGCTCCGGCAACACCAACGTGCGGGTGACCGTGGACGCCGACGGCAATCCGCGCCTGCACTATCCCGGCGATTACAACATCGCCGTCCGCGGCCATCGCGACATCGACTACCGTGAGGAGGTGCTGCAGGAGCTCGGTGTGGACACCCAGGTGCTCAGCCTGACGACCCCCGGGACCCACGTGGAGTCGCCGGCGGAGGCGGCGCGGCTCGCTAGCCTGGTCAACGATGCCTTCGCCACGGTGGTCCGCGACAAGCGCGGGCGCTTCGCCGCTCTCGCCACGCTGCCGCTCAACGATCCCGCCGCCGCGGTGCGCGAGCTCGAGCGTGCCTGCACCCAGCTCGGCTTCCGCGGCGCCATGCTGTTCAGCAACGTCAACGGCGTGGCGCTTTCCGATGCGCGCTTCTGGCCGCTGTACGAAGCCGCGGACTCCCTAGGCGCGGTGCTCCACGTCCACCCCACCAACCCGGTCGGCGTCGAGGCGATGACCGAGTACTGGCTGATGCCGCTGGTGGGATTCCTGTTCGACACCACGCTCGCCGCGGCCAAGCTGGTCTTCAGCGGCGTCGCCGAGAGGTTCCCCCGCATCCGCTGGGTGCTGGGCCACCTGGGCGGCGGCATCCCGTACCTCGCGGAGCGGCTCGACCGCGGGTTCCACGCCTTCCGCGAGTGCCGCGCGCACCTCACCCGGCCGCCCAGCGAGATCCTCAAGCGCTTCTACTACGACACCGTGAACTTCGATCCCGGCGCGCTCGCGCTCGCCGCGGCCTTCGCCGGCGCCGATCACCTGCTGGCCGGCAGCGATTACCCGCACCAGATCGGCAGCATCCCGGCGATGCTGCATTCGATCCACGCGCTGCCGGTCTCCGAGCTCGAGCGCGCCGGAATCTTGGGCGATAATGCAGCTCGCCTGCTCTGGTCCTAGTCCTCACCGCCGGCGGCGACCGGGCGGCGCACAGACCGCTGGGGGCCGTTGAGGGAGTTTCGTCGTAGGCGGCAACCGCGGAGCCGGCCAAGACCGATCGCCGTATGTTGGCAACCAGCGCGGCCACGGCCGCTACCGGCGCCGGCGGCGTCCTGACGCTACCGATCTTCCTGGTGCTGGCGCTGCTGGTCGTCGTGGTGATCGCCTTCTCGCTCGAGAAGATCTCGGTCGACATCATCACCCTGCTGCTGCTCTGCGCTCTCGTGCTCCTCGGCCTGCTGCCGATCCGCGCGGCATTCGCCGGCTTCTCGAGCGACATCGTGATCGTCCTGGCGGCGCTGTTCGTGCTCTCGGGCGCGCTGATCAAGACCGGGTTGATGGAGAACTTCGGCAGCGCCATCTCGAGGATCGCCGGCACCGGCAGGACCCGGGTGCTGCTGGTGCTCATGCCGGCCACCGCCTGCATCGCCGCGTTCCTGCACAACACCACCACCACCGCCGTGTTCCTGCCGGCGGTGCTCGGCCTGTGCAAGAAGAGCCGCCTGAACCCCAGCCAGATCCTCATCCCCTTCGCCTTCGCCTCGATGATGGGGGGCACCTGCACCCTGCTGGCCTCCTCGACCACCATCGCGGCGAGCGGCTACATGGCGAGCGCCGGCCTGCGGCCGATCGGCCTGTTCGAGTTCCTGCCCGTGGGCCTGGCCGTGGTCGGCACCGGCATCCTCTACATGGTGCTGATCGGCGCGCGCTTCCTGCCGCGGCGGGCGGAGGGCAGCCTCACCGACAGCTACAACGTCCGCGAGTACCTGTCGGAGGTCGTGGTCACCGCCGGCTCGCCGCTCGCCGGCGGCACCATCCGCGATCTGGGCCTCTCGGCCATGGGCCTCACCGTCCTGGCCATCCACCGCGGCGACCAGACGCTCTACCCGGAGCCGGGAATGAGCCTGGCGGCAGGCG
>Ga0209118_1000964_pt1 | contig 14219 bp, 11 predicted proteins | sample BlaSpr_A8_Ref_M1_FD_187988 | JGI IMG/M metagenome (GOLD analysis project Ga0209118, IMG submission 187988) | Forest soil microbial communities from Thunder Bay, Ontario, Canada - Black Spruce, Ontario site 2_A8_Ref_M1 (SPAdes) (version 2) | ecosystem: Environmental > Terrestrial > Soil > Boreal...
CGCGCCCGTGACCATCGTCGCCGCGATCAGGAGCCACGGTTCGTCCTCGTAGACCTCGACCTCGTACAGGTAGAGCAGGTAGAGGACGGGGAGCAGGAACGTCGCCGTCACGGTCGCGGGCGCGAACAGGTGTAGGGAGGCCAGCACGAGGACCGCGGCGCCACCGGATATGAGCGCCCATCGGAATGCACCGCCGCGACGATGGGGCAGGTGCGGAAACAGCGTGCTGACGATCGAAGGGTGCGCCACACGTTCCGACGGCACCGCGGCGAAAGCGTGCATGCGCGACGTGCTGGCGGTGATCAGGTGCGCGCCACAATGACCGCAGAAATCGCCGGCCGGCACCACCGACTCGCAATGCGGGCAGTTCACGAGTGGCGGTCCTTCGAGCGGTCGGGCTCCGGTCTCGCCTGCCCTGCGTCCGGAGCCCTGGCGGCGGTCGGGGCCTCTGTCTCTCACGAACCCCCGCCTTTTATGTAAAGGACCCATGCGGAGTCGAGCGCCGCTCCATCCATGCTGCCCCAGCCCGTCGCGAAATCCCATCCGCTGCCCGCGTCAAAAGCCAGGTTGTTGCCGGTCGTGACGTCGTGGAACGGTTTGGCCGGGAGGGTGGAGGCATTCTGGCCCATCCAGTAGAGGGCGGGGTTGGCGAAGCCCACCTCCCGAAGCCCCTTGTTGATCAGGTCCTGGTTGACCAGGGCGATGGTTCCCGCCCATAACGGAGTCGCCGCGGACGTCCCGCCGACCTGGCCATCCTGTCCCCCGAACACGATGTGGAAACCAGTCGAAGGGTCTGCATCAGCTGCCACGTCCGGGACCTGACGCAGGCCGTGACCCAACGAATTGAGGACGCTCTGCTGGTAGTTGGGCGCCGCATAGAACTGGCTCGTCCCGCCGCCGCCGCCGCTCTCGTCGAGCGGACCTCCCCAGGCCATCTCTTTGAAGTAGGTGCCCTGCTGTGATTCGAACACCGTCGTTCCACCAACCGCCGTCACCGTGGGTAGGGTCGAGGGAAAGCTTCCCGCGGGCGGCTGGTCCTCGCCGCAGGTGTAGGCACCGTTGTCCCCGCTGGCTACGAAGTGAGACATGCCTTCCGCCAGGGCCCGGTCCTGGATGCCGGCGTAGGCGTTGCGGTGGCCGCCGGAGGTGTCCGGCTCGCACGCGCCAAGGCTCTCGGAGATGATCGAGCCGAGGTGTTCGGTCACCAGCTGGTCGAAAGCGCGGTCGCCGTGGCCGAAGTCGGCCGCGGAGAGGTAGATGACGAGCTTTGCCTGCGGAGCGACCTCGTGGAGGATCTCCAGATCCAGCACGGTCTCGCCCTGCGGTTTCTCAGGAGTGCCCCAGCTCGGATCGCGCTTGATGGTCAGGTAGGAGTCAAAAGGCGGAAGCCCGAACTCGGTCGCGAACTTGTTCAGGTCGTTCAGGTTCGGAAGGTCGTCGATCTCCGGTAGGACGATGGTCTGGCCGGCACCGTCAATGCCGGCATCCCGCAGCGGCTTCAGGTTGTAGAAAGCAAGGACGTCGGTCGGCGTCAGGCCGCCGCGACGCACGGCGAGGACGCGGGCGCCTCGATAGTTGTCGAGACCGCTGACGCTGCTCGCGGCGGCGGCCAATAACGGAGGCATCCGAGGCTCGCCGAGCGCCGCGTAAAAGGTCGTGCCGCCGGCCAGGCGGTAGCTCTCGATGTCGACCTGCAGCAGCTGGGCCGCCCGCGGTGCCGGCCCGTCGGCCGCGATCAGGCCCGACCCGGCCGGCCATGATGTCTTGAAGCCCAATGCTTGCAGCCACGCCACCGCGGCTCGGGTCGCAGCCAGGTCTGGACCGAACTGGGCGGCGTATGACCCAGGTGACACGGTCTGCCCTGAGGCGATCAGCCTGGCCAGGCGTGAGGGGTCTCGCACCTTCAGCCCAAAGCTGAGGGAAACGGTGATTGCCTCGCCGGCCGGGCCAAGGTGGACCGCATTCCGTATGGCGGTCGCGAGAGTTGGGGGTGGAGGCGCAGGCCGCGATACGGCGGAGGCCTGTGCATGCGACGGGCCTGGCATCGAGGGTCCGCAGGCCACGAAGACGAGCGTGATGGCCACGGTCAAACCAGATCTCACCGGAAAGTAGCTTCCCAGACCTCAGTCTCGAACGCCAACTCAAAGCCAAGCTTGCGATAGGCATCGAATGCGCGCGTCTCGTTGAGACCATCGACGTACAGGGACGCCACACGTGCGCCTGCGCTCTTGAGCCGCAGCAAGGACTCCGCCACCAACCAGGTGGCGAGGCCCCGCCTTCGGTGCTGGGGCACCGTCCCGACCGAGCTCACCAGCCCGACCGGCTGAGGGCGCGTGTCCTCGTCATACGCCTCCAGCTGGCACAGCGTGACCGCCGCCGGCTCGCCTGAGCCCGCCGAGACCGCCATCAGGCACAGCTGAAGCGGTTTCCCGGCGATGAGCTCTTCCTCGGTCCTCGGGGAAAATCGCCAGTGGTCTGCGAACGACCGGTTGTGCATCGGAGCCCACGTTCCCTTCGGCACGCCTGCGCCATCGAGAAGCCGGTAGCCGGTGACGGGGACCGGCGCGGGCAGCGCGCCGGCCAACGTGCGATCCATCCGCCACCAAGGTCGCACCATTTCGAGCCCGAGGCCCTTCAGCAGGCCGGCTTGACCCGGCCCCACCCACACCTGGGCGGCCGCCGCACCGGCTGCCCGCGACAGCTGCAGTCCCCACTCCACGAGGTCTCGCGTCACAAGCGCGGTGGCGGCCCGGGAAGCTACCGCGGGGTCGATGCGAGCGACGATGCCCTCCGGCGACGGGCGGCTGCTCACCACGACGGCCCCGGCCAAAGCCGCCTCACCGTCGTCCACCATGCGGGACCGGGCGCCCCAATCGAACTGAGCGAGCATCCCCTTCACCTGCGGCTCGGACGGGACGCTGTCACGGATTCCCGCGCGCACCTCCGATCTCCAGAGCTCGACCAGACCCGGGAGGTCTGACGCGCGACCAGGTCTCATTTAACGGGGATCCAAAACGAAGCTCTAGTCATGCCGTCGCGCGCGCCACGACCTCGTGCACCTCTGGAAACGCACGCCGGATCATCTCTTCGAGCTCTGTCTCGATGCGGTGAGCATCCTCCAGGCTGATATCGCCCGCGACCGCCGCCACCACGTGGGCATGGATGCGTTGGTGGCGATCGCTGAGCTCCACGTCGACGCACCGCTTCACCTCCGGGTGGGACTCGACGATCTCACACATGCGAGAAGCAAGCTGGGCCCGGCGTGCGGTCACATCCTCTCCGCTGACCACGTGCGGTTCCAACGGCTCGAGGTGGACGTCGATACGGGTCGCGTCTGGCAGTTCTGCGCGCAGCGCTTCTTCCAGGGCCGCGCTGGCCCGCGAGGCGGAAGCAAGGGTCATGTCGCCAGGCAGCTTCGCGTGCATCGTCAGATGCAGGGATCCATCCGTCTCGCGCTCGACGGTCACGTTGTGCAGGTCGCGCACACCACCATTGCGGGCGGCCGCAGCATGGATCCTCTCCACCAGGTCGCCCTGGCGCTCCTGGCCCTCCAGCAGGACTGAAAGCTCCAGGGTCGGCAGCACGGATCGTGCCTTGCTCTTCACCTCGTCGGCCAGCGCGCCGGCGGCCTCGACCGAAAGCATTCGCCGAGTTGCGATTTTCGCGTCGCCGATCAGGTTGGGCCCGGACCGGCGTACGCGAACCGATCGGACCTCGCGCACACCGTCCACGCCCTGTATGGCGGCGCGAAGCTGCTTCTCCGCGCCGGCCGCAGCGCGGTCGATGAGGATATCGCCCGAACGCCAGGTGAGCTGAGCCGCGGCGCGGCCGATGACTGCGGCCACCAGCAGAGCGGCGACGGAGTCCGCCCACGTAAGCCCCATGCGCACTCCGACCAGGCCGGCCAGGACCGCAACGGTCGCGAGCACATCGGCCACACGGTTGGTCGCGTCGGCCAGCAGTGCATCGCTCGACGCGAGAAGGCCGACACGTCTCAAGACGAAGGCTCGGCCGGCCTCGATCACGAGGGTCGCGATCAAAAGCGCGAACGCGTAGCCGGCCGGGTTCACCGACACGCCGCCGGCCGCGAGACGGCGGATCGCCTCGAATGCGATCCCGGCGGCCGTGACCAGGAGCAGGATGCCTTCGGCGAACGCCGCCACGTTCTCGGCACGCCCGTGGCCATAGGGGTGCTCGCGGTCCGCCGGCTTGCGAGAGGTGCGTACCGCGGCGAGCGTGAAGACGCTGGCCGCAAGGTCGAGCAGCGAATGGACGGCCTCGCTCAGGATGCCCAGGCTGCCGGTGAGCACCCCGACGATGAGCTTCGCCACCACCAGGGCGGCCCCGATGAAAACAGCGCCGAGCGCCACGCGCTCCGGGCGCCTCGCCAATGACTCCATCGACCTCACTCTAACGGCGTTTTTTCTACTTCAAGAGCGAGGTCGACATCAGGAGCTGGGCTTCGGTGCCGAGGGCGATCAACAGGTCCCCATCTTCCAATTGAAGCTCGGGGGTTGGACTCACGTACAGCGTTCCGTCCCGGCGCCTCAAGGCCAGCAGTTTCGCCGCCGACGGATCGAGCAGCCCGGCCTCCGTGATGCTCTTGCCGATCGCCGCCATCGCTTTTCCGATGAGCAGCTCTTCGACACCAATGCCTAATTCGCCGTGGTGGAGCGTGTCCAGCACGTCGACCAGCGCGGGGCGCACGGCCAGCTCTGCGATGCGGTGGCCGGCCATCTGGTACGGCGAAATCGTCCTGGTTGCGCCCGCGAGCTCGAGACGCCGGATCGATTCGGGGCGTCCGGCCCTCGCGATGATGTAGAGGTCGGGCTTGAGAGCTCGAGCGGCGAGGACGATGTAGACGGCGCGCTCGTCGGAGTCGACCGCCGAGATCAAACCCCGCGCGCGCTCGATGCCCGCCTGTTTGAGCAGCTCCTCGCTGGACGCGTCGCCTTCGATGTGCAGGCGGCCCTCGGCGCGCAGGCGGCCGACCGCTTCGCCCGTCTGGTCGATCACTGCATATGGGACCTGGTGGTCCTCGAACTCGGCGACGATCTCAGTCCCTATGCGGCCGTAGCCGCACAGGATGAAATGGTCGCGGAGCTGGTTCAGGCTGCGCTCCAACTGCCGCTCTCTCCTGTAGTTTCCAAACGCGTTGTCGGCCAGCGTTTCGGCAAAGACGCCGAAGCCATAGAGCATGGTAGCCACGCCGGTGACGATCAGCACCGAGGTGAAGATGCGGCCGGCGGCTGATTGCGGATGGATCTCGGTATAGCCAACCGTGCTGATCGTGATGATCACCATGTAGAAGGAATCGAGGAGGTTCCATCCATCGATCAGCATGTAGCCGGCGATGCCGAACGCGATGATCACCGCAAGAAGCACTACAGGAAGTCGAAACCGCGTGAGCGGGTTGCGCAGCCGAGCCGTCAGCCTCCTCCGCCTGGGCCTTCCAAACCGGGCTTGGTCATCTTTCCGAGGTCCAGAACCTTGTTGAGGGCTGCCTCGCTCATGCCCTTTGCGCGCGCGAGCTGCCTGATGCTCTTGCCCGTCCGGATCGATTCCTTCGCGATCTTCGCCGACTCGTCATATCCGATGACGGGAGTGAGCGCGGTCGCCAGCATGGGGCTGCGCTCCACCAGCTCGGGTCCTCGGTCGGTGGCCTGGAGGCCTTCGATGCAGCGCTCCGAGAAGTTGTGGACCGACGTCGCGAGGAGCGTGATGGACTCGAGGGTTGTCACGGCGGCCACCGGCATCATGACGTTCAGCTCGAAGAAGCTGCCCGACTGCCCGCTGATCACCACCGTCAGGTCGTTTCCGTAAACGCGAGCGATCACCATCAGCAGCGATTCGACGATCACCGGATTGACCTTGCCGGGCATGATGCTCGAGCCCGGCTGAGTCTCGGGGAGCCGCAGCTCGCCAAGACCGGCGATGGGACCAGTGCCCATCAAGCGCACGTCTGAGCCGATCTTCCAGAGGCTTGTAGCGATGGTGCGCAGCCCGCCGTGCGCCGCCACGAGCACATCGAGAGTGGCCTGTGCGTGGAAGTGATTCGGCGTCTCGCGCACGGGAACACCGGTGGCCTTTGCCAGCCTGGCGGCCGCGATCCGCGCGAACTGGGGATGGGTGTTGATGCCGGTGCCGACTGCTGTGCCGCCGAGCGGAATCCGCGCGAGCTCGTCAAGCGCTGCCCTCGCGCGCCGGATCGATTCCTCGATCTGACCGGCGTAGCCCTTGAACTCCTGTCCGAGCCGGATGGGGGTTGCGTCCTGGAGGTGCGTGCGGCCGGTCTTGATCACCGGCCAGAACTCTTTGCTTTTGACTTCGAGCGCCTTATGCAGTCGCTCCAGGGACGGGATGAGCTCATCCTGGATCGCCATCGCCGCGGCAAGCTGGATCGCCGTCGGTATGACGTCATTGGATGACTGGCCGAGGTTCACGTGGTCGTTCGGGTGGACCAGGCGGGATCCCCTCTCGCCGCCGAGGATCTCCGTCGCCCGCGTCGCGATGACCTCGTTCGCGTTGGTGTTGGTCGAGGTGCCCGACCCGGTCTGGTAGACGTCGATCGGGAAATGCCCGTCGAGCTCGCCGTCGATCACCTGCTGCGCAGCGGCGGCGATCGCGCGCGCCCGGCGGCGTGACAGAAGGCCGAGCTCGAGGTTGGTCTGCGCCGCTGCGCGCTTGACGAGACCGAGGGCGCGTATGAAACGGCGCGGCAGCGGCTGGCCGGAGATCGGAAAGTTGAGCACGGCGCGCTGGGTCGAGGCGCCGTAGTAGGCGTCGGCCGGAACTTCCATCTCGCCCATGGAGTCTTTCTCGATGCGCGTTCCCTTCTTCTTACCCACCGCCAGATTCTAGAGTGAGCCTCAAATGCGCTTAGCGGCGGTCGACATCGGAAGCAACACGGTGCACTCCCTTGTAGCCGATGTGGTGCGAGGGAAGCTCGAGGACGTCGCCCACTACGTGGAAGAGCCGGAGCTGGGGCCCTACGTCGCGCGCACCGGCGCCATCGGATCCCGGTCCAAAGTCGCGATCCAGGCGCTGCGTTCGGTCGTCGCGCGAGCGCGCGGGCACGGCTTCGAGGTCCTCATCGCGGGTGCCACGCAGGCGGTCAGGCAGGCGACCGACCGGGACGCCTTCGTCCGCGAGGCCGGCCGCGCGATCGGAGTCCCGGTGCACATCATCCCGGGTCGACGGGAGGCCGAGCTGAGCTTTCTCGGCGTGGCCAGCCGGCATGCGGTGCGCCGCGAGTGGGCCATGGTCGACCTCGGCGGCGGGTCGACCGAGATCGTGATCGGCCAGGGGCAGGCGATGCTGCGTTCGGCGACGCTGCCGGTCGGCTCGGGAGTGCTGGCCGCCACCTATCTGTCCGACCCGCCCAAACCTGAGGAGCGGGCGCGCCTGCGGCGGGCTGCGTTACGCGAGCTGACTCAAGCGCCGGACGGAGAGATCGAGCGGCTGGTCGCCACCGGCGGGACGGCCTCGAACCTGCCGTTGGTGCTCGCCCATCGCAATCCGCCCCCGGTTCTGACGACCGCGGACCTCCTCGCGTGCGAGGCGCGCCTGGACGGCCGTCGGGCGAGCGAGGTTGCCACGGCCGTGAAGCTGCCGCCCAGCCGGGTGAAGGCGATGCGCGCCGGGGTCGAGGCCTTGCTGCTGCTCCTGGACTGGTACGGGCTCGCCGTGCTCCAGATCAGCCACCAGGGCTTGCGCCACGGGATGCTGCTCGCCTACCTCGAACGCGGCAATGATTGGTGGCGATAGAACGTTGGAACCTCTGGGTAGGATGAACTCATGGAACACGTGAGATCCCGGGGATCCGCGCTCAAGCTCGCGCTTGCGCTGACCTGCGTCGTGCTCGCGGTCGAGCTCGCGGGGGGACTGATCTCCCACTCCCTGGCCCTGCTCTCGGACGCCGGGCACGTTCTGACCGACGTCTTCGCCCTGGGCCTGGCCTGGTTCGCGGTAGCGCAGGCGAGCCGCCCCGCCGACGCCCGGCGAAGCTACGGGTACCACCGGGTCAGCATCCTGGCGGCGCTCGTCAACTCGGTGACGCTCATCGTGATCGTCGTCGCGATCGCCTACGAAGCGGTGCGGCGGCTCGCTCACCCGGAGCCGGTCCAGGGCGGAGTCGTGATCGTCGCGGCTCTGGTTGGAATCGCCATCAACACGTTTGTGGCATTTGGTTTGCGCGGCCAGTCGCGCAGTCTCAACGTGCGGGCGGCGATGCTCCACGTCGTCGGGGACATCGGTGCGTCGGTGGGCGTGGTGGTGGCCGGGGTCGTGATCCTGCTCACGGGCTGGCTCTACATCGACCCGCTGCTCTCCCTGGGCATCGCCGTCCTCATCGCTTTCGGAGCGTGGAGAATCGTGCGCGAGACGGTCAACCTCCTCATGGAGGGCACGCCTGCGGAGATCGACCTCGCCGCCGTCACACAAGAGATCACCGCCACCGACCTGGTGACGGGCATGCACGACCTGCACGTGTGGGCGCTCTCATCTGACGAGGTGGCGCTCAGCTGCCACGTGGTGGTGGGCGATTGCCGCCTCGAAGAGGCGGAGCACGTGGTGCGCGACCTAGAGAGCCGGTTGTGCGGAAAGTTCGCCATCGGCCATACGACGATCCAGGTCGAGAGCTGCCATCCCTGCGGCGAGATCCACCACGGGGCGGGCGACCACAACCACCCGCATCAGCACAACGTCTATGTCAATGAGGCTGCGCCTCGGGCGGTCAGTGAGGCTGCGCCTCGGGCAGCAGAACCTCCTCACGCTGCAGGATCCGCCGCGCGACCGCGATAGCCGACGCGTACGTCGAGTCCATCCCGCGGTAGCTCAGCCCGCGCGCCCCAAGCGTGCGCGCCTGCGTGTAAGGAGTGTCCGACGCGTAGTGGACGATCCCGAGGTCGAAGTTGAGCTGGGCCATGTTGACGCTCTCGTTCAGCGGGTAGCGGTCGGGCTGGACGATTTCGAAGCAGGCGTCGAGGAATGGCCCCGCCTCCATCTCGACCACGGTGTAGCGACCCTGGTAGTAGAAGTCGAGGTAGTCGCGATTCTGCAGAAACGTTCCTCGCACGGTGACCGCGCGCTGGTTGTCGAGAGCCGATCCGTAGACGAGGTTCGGCTGCACGTCGGCGGCGGTGAAGCAGTTCGCGAGCCAGTAAGTGTTGCCTGAGTGCTCGTTGTGGACGACGTTGGGGATCATCACGTCGCCCACGTCGGCGTTGAGCGTAGCCGCCTTTCCGAGGACGTATAGCCCCCTCATCCACGACGCTTGCTCGGCGACCTGGCGCAGGATGTGATATGCGGCCTCGCCGAGCGGGTAGTCGACATTGAGGATGCAGGCATCCGACGCGCGCAGCTTTTTTTCGTCGACCGCGCCGACTCGCGGATCGATCGCGCCAGGGTCGAGCTTCGACAGCATGAACACCTGGGCCGCCGAGTCGACGCCGGTGCCCTTGGCAGGTATGTGTCTGACGCCGTTCGCGGCCTCCATCTCGGCGCGCCGCCGGCGCATTCGCTCGCGATCGGGATGGTGGTCGAAAACCTGGCGCGCGCCGTAGTACATCCAGTTGTGGCGCGACGCGCGAATGTGCCCGGCTTCCAGCTTGCGACGCTCTTCGTCCAGCTCGGGATGGTGGCTGCCGATCCAATCCACGATGTCGCTCTCGAACTCGCGCGCGACCCCGGTCAGAACGTTGACGAGGCTGTGGGAGTTGGATGAGACGAAATAGATCGGCGCGTCGCGTGCGCCCATCTCGCCCATGGCGGATGCGATGGGCAGCCACCACCGGCTCGCGTTCCGCGCGTAACCGATATGACTCCCGCCGATCAGGCGCAACACGATCCTGCATTCCTCGTGCTTGATGGCAACGAGGGTGGAGTCGAAGGTCTCTCCCCACGCTTCGTGCAGCCGCCGCCAGTCGTCTTCTGTCGCTCCAGCCGCTTGACGCGCCTGTTCGTCGGACAGCACCACGTCCTGCAGAGCGCGGTGCAGCTTGTTCCACTCGATCTGGTAGGCGACGAGCGTCGGAATGAGGTCGTCGATGTCGGAAGCGGATGCGATAAGCACAGCGAGCGTGTTCTTGGCATCGTGGTACCAGCGGCGCCGCCGGGCGGGCGCCTTGACCCTGTGCCAGCTGAGGATGTCTGCGTGCAGGACCGCCCGAAACCCCTGCGGGCTCTGGCCCATCACGACGTGCCGGCAGCGGCTGATCGCCTCCGGAAGGCGGCGCACCGCGTAAAGCAGCGCTCCCATGTCGGTCTGGGGCTCGGCCGCGAGCGGGTGCAGCACGGAGCCCATGCCCAGGTGCGCCTGCACCAGCGACTCGACCTTGATCTCACCCGAGCTCTGAAGCATCGTGGTGTAGGTCCGCACGTACAGCTCGACCGCGTGCTTGCCCGACCAACCTGAGCTCGGGGGCGATTCCATCCGCCGAATATAGGGTGTCCCGCCCGGGACGGCCGCCTTACAAAACCTTGACGTTCAGCGTGATGAAGGGATGGAGGCGCGGTGGCGATACTCAAGAGGTGATGAAAAGCCTCGGCAAGTTCCGCCACCTGCGAGTTCTCGGTTTCGCCGCGGGCGCCGTCCTCGTGGCGGGGGCGGCGGTCCTCGTCACCGCCTCCGCTGCCGGTTTGAACGTGGGTTTCCGCCCTTCTTCGTCGCAGCCCGCCTCCGCCGCCACCGCCTCGGTCAGCACGAAGACCGGCGCCTCTGCCGTTTGCAACGACTTTCTCTCGCACCTGTCGAGCGACCTCGGCAAGAGCCAGACCCAGGTGAACGCGGCGGTCCAGAAGGCGATCGGCGAGACGCTGGCCGACGAGGTCAAGAACAAAGACCTGACGCAGGCCCAGGCGGACGCCATCAAGAAGCAGCTGGCTGCTCAGCCGCCATGCAGTTTGGCGGGCAACCTGGGCCCGAAGCCGGCGCCTCGCGCCCCCGCCCCGACGATCGCCGCCTACACGTCGCAGCTGGTCACGGCCGCAGCCTCGGTGCTTGGCATCAGCGACACCCAGCTGAAGACCGACCTCGCGAGCGGGATGACGCTCTCCCAGGTCGCTGCCGCTCACAACCCACCTATCACAGAAGCGCAGTTCCGTACCCAGCTGATCGCCAAGCTGACTCCAGTCCTCGACGGTGCCGTCACGAACAAGAAGCTCACCTCGGCCCAGGAGCAGGCGATCATCAAGCGGCTGCAGAGCGACCCGATCCCGTTCTGGAGCAAGCCGATGCGCCCGGTCAAGCCGGCGGCGCCGGCAAGCCCCGCCACCGCTACGATCTGACCTAGAGGCGCAGCCGAAAAGGCCGTCGACGGATCTTCGGCGCCCATGCGGCCCATCTCCGGGTTCAGCGACTGCGCTGCTCGCTCACGCATGCCCGATGCGCTTCGCTGCGCTGCTCGCCGCTTCACCCGGATCTGGGCCACCTGGATCGCCGAATCTCTCGTCGAGGTTTTCGGCCGTGCCTCTAGCTCTCCGTTTCCTCGGGCGGGCTGCCGAGGCGGCGCATCAGCTCCTCGAGGAGCTGGCGGGTCTCCGGGTCGGCCATCAGGCGTTCCTGCATCTGCTCGGCTGAGCGGCGGATGTCCGGGTCTGCCATCAGGCGCTCGGACATGGCTTGAAAACGGGTCGTCATGTCCTTCATCGACGATTCCTGGGCGACCTGGATCAGGATCGGCTGACTCGCGGCCGCCACCACCGCCTCCGCCTGCGCTCGCACCATCTCGATGCCTTTGCAGCCCAGGCACTCACCCTTGAACCCGCAGTGGCACAGCTGGGGGCGAAGGCGATCCAGCGCCAGATGAAGCTCGGACATGTCGGTCGGACCGGCCATGATCGAGAGATTACGCGGGCTTGGTCTTGCCTGTGTACATCGACTCGATCTGGTCCTCGTAGTGCTGCGTGACGACCTTGCGCTTGACGTCGAGCTTCAAAGACAGCTCTCCGCTTTCCTCGGTGAAATCCGCCGGCAGCAGGGTGAAGTATTTGATCGTCTCCCAACTCCCGAGGTGCGCATTGACGTTGTCCACCGTCTTTTGAATGTGCGCTTTGAGGGCCGCCTCGTCGAGACCCTGCTTGGCGGCCGCGGCACGGTCCGGGACGATCAGCGCCGTCACGTACGGCCTGGCGTCCCCGATTGCCACCGAACGCATGATGAGCGGGTCTCGCGCCAGAGCGAACTCCAGCTGCAGGGGAGCGATGTACTTGCCGCCAGCGGTCTTGAAGAGTGACTTCTTGCGATCGGTGATCTTCAGGAAGCCCTCCGCGTCGAGCTCGCCGATGTCGCCCGTGTAGATCCACCCGTCCTTAAGGATCTCGGCGGTCGCCGCCGGGTTCTTGTGGTAGCCCAGCATGTTGCCGGGGCTCTTGACCAGGATCTCGCCATCGTCGGCGATCTTCAACTCGACACCAGGGAAAGGTTTGCCGACTGTCAGGAAACGGTGCTCGTGCAGCGTGTTCGAGCAGGCACCGGATGAGGTTTCGGTCATGCCCCATCCGTTGAGGATCGGAACGCCGATCGCCCAGAAGAACTCCTCGATCTCGCGTGCCAGCCCGGCTCCGCCGCTGATGAAGAACCGCAGCCTGCCGCCCGTGAGCCGGCGTCGAAGTGAAGCCAGGACGAGCTTGTCGGCGACGGCGCGCTGGGCTATCAGCGACGGGCTCCTGCTCGATTCATGGGCGTACCTGGTTCCCACGCGGATGGCCCACCGGAAGACCGCCTGGCGCGCAGGGCTCGCCTCGCGCACCCGCGCCATCACCGCCGCGTACATCTTTTCGTACATTCGAGGAACGCTGCACAGGAGGGTCGGCTGCACCTCCGCGAGCTCCTCAGACAGGTGCTCGAGTCCCCGCGAGATCCATGCCTGGCCGCCGAACATGATGCCGGTGAAGATGCAGTTGATGCGCTCGAAAACGTGTGCGTACGGAAGGAATGAGAGTGTGGAGTCGCTCTCGCTGAGGGGATGCACTTTCACGACCGCGCGGGTGATGTCGACCACGTTGCGGTGGGCTAGCTCGGCGCCCTTGGGATCTCCGGTCGTGCCGGACGTGTAGACGATCGTGCAGACATCGTCGGGCCTGATGCCGGCGAGCCGTGAGCTGACCTCGGCCAGCTGTCGAGCCGGCTGGGCGACCCATCCGGCGACTTCGTTGTCCATCAGAACGACGGTCCGTAGACGTCCCGCGACAGGCAGCTTCGCCGCCTCGCTCGCATCCGACACGATCGCGAGCGTCGCGTCACTGTCGGCAGCGATCTTCTGCGCGATCTCCTCGGTCACATTCGGATAGATCGGAACGGTGATCGCGCCGGCTGCCTGGATGCCGAAGTCGCAGTACAGCCACTCGAGCCGGTTCTCGGACATCAGCACCACGTGGTCGCCCCGCTGCACACCTTGCTCGACGAGCGCGGAAGCCACGGCCAGGACATCGCGCTGCATGTCCGCCCATGTGTGGATCTGCCATGCGTTTCCGCGCAGGTGGTGGATGAGCGGACGGTCGCCATAGCGGGCCGCCTGCCGGAAGAACACGCCGACTGTGGTGCGGTCAGCGATTGCCTCGGGATTGAGCTGTCGCGACGAAGCAGCCGGCGTCGTTACTGACGTGGTGCTACTTGACCGCCTTGATCGTGAGGGTGAGGGAGCCGGCGGGAACGCTGACCGTGATCTTGTCGCCCTTCTTCCTTCCGACGAGCGCCCTGCCGACCGGCGACTCGACCGAGATGCGTCCGGCCGAAGGGTCGCTCTCGACCGCGCCGACCAGGTGGTAGGTCTCGACGTCGCCCTCGGTGTCCACAACCTCGATGGTCGAACCAGGCTGCGCGATGCTTGAGTGCGTGTCTTTGATGATCTGCGCCCGGCCGATCATCTCCTGAAGCTCGTAGATCCGGCTGTCGAGCAGCCCGACCTCTTCCTTCGCCTGCTCGTACTCGGGGTTGTCCTCGATGTCGCCTGGCTGAAACGCCTCCTTCAGGCGTTCGCCCGCTTCGGCGCGGCGCTTCAGCGCGACCTCAAGGTCGCGCTTGAGCTTCTCCAGCCCCTCTGGCGTCAGCAAGACAGGTTCGGTTAGATCCATCTCCCAGCCATCTGAAATGATAACCCGGCGCATGGACCCCACCGATTTGAGGGCCGGGCTTGCCGAACGGCTGGGCGGCAACGAACCAATCGACGCGCAGACTTTCAATTCCGCGTGCTTCATGCTTTCGCGGGCGCTCGAGGACC